>Ga0209061_1000411_pt1 | contig 113760 bp, 97 predicted proteins | sample Coa_R1_10_FD_187157 | JGI IMG/M metagenome (GOLD analysis project Ga0209061, IMG submission 187157) | Surface soil microbial communities from Centralia Pennsylvania, which are recovering from an underground coalmine fire - Coalmine... | ecosystem: Environmental > Terrestrial > Soil >... | reverse complement strand
TCTCTGGGTTTTGTACAACTTGAAATGCTACCGGCTCATGATGCCGGTGGGCACGTTGAGCCATTGAATAGCGGAGCATTGGCGCACACGGCGTTCGTGATGCTTGCGCTGGGCCTGATTTGTGCGTTCAGCGGCGCTGCGGTTGGGATTGCGTTCGCCGAGGTCTTGCTGCATCCTATTTACCAGCTGGGTCGCTCTGTCTGGAATTATTACCGGCCCACGGATGAGAGTACGAGACAGATGTTTCAGGAAGGGGGCCGCGCTGAGACACTACGCTCGACGGTTATTTCATGGCTGGGGGTGCTCGCGTTGCTAGTGATACTGGTACTGGCAGTGGGAGGCGGCGATTTGTTTTTGTATACCCCCGATGCAGGCCTGCACATGGCGCCTGAAATTGCCAGCAAGCAACGTTTACCCGCGCATGGTACCATTGTGCACGATAGCTTGATCAGTCCCGCGTTGGGAGGGCAGCGGCGCACATTTCTGATCTATTTGCCGCCTTCATATAACACACCACAGGGACGAACAAAACGCTACCCTACACTGTATTTGTTGCATGGCTCGCCGGGAGGAGAGGGCGACTGGTTTTCCGCGGGCAAGGCGAACCAGTCGGCCGACACGTTGATCGCCCTGGGCAAGATTCCGGAGCTGATTATCGTTTCGCCTGACGGCAATGGATTTGAAAAGGGACCCAGCGAATGGGGCAATAGCGGCGATCAACGTCAACTGATGGAAACCTTTGTGGCCAGGGACCTGGTTCATTATGTAGACACGAAGTATCGCACGATCCCTGAAGCGGCCTATAGGGGCATTGGAGGACTTTCGATGGGAGGATTCGGCGCGGCAAATATTGGGATACATCACCCTGATATATTTGGGTTTGTGATCTCACTTGGGGGCTACTTTCAAGCACAGGGGCTGATCTGGGGAAATAATCAGGCCTACATACGAGAAAATAGTCCTGCGGCCGTTCTCCCGACGGATAAAGCGGCGTGGTCACTACAGTTTTATCTTGCTGACGGCATCCAGGATCGTCCCTATTATAACGATACGCTACAGTTTGTGAAGGAATTGGCCACGCTGCATATCTCATACCATTTCGACCGGCAAAATGGTTATCATTCATGGACGCTGTGGCAAATATTTCTCTACAAAGCCCTTCTCTGGCTGCGCTGGGGTACGTAGCGAGGATGGGCAGGCAAGAGGGGAATAATTCCCCCCCACAAAACGTTCTCCTTATTGGACAGTTTCTCCTCTCTATGCTATACTACAACGCGAAAAGAGGTAGGGACAACGCCTTGCGCTTGTCCCGGTGCTCCGGTAAGGACAGGTACAAGACCTGTCCCTGCATAAGTACCGATAAACGGAGAAAAAAAGACAGCTAGAAACCAGGCGAAAGGGGTTCAGATAATGCCTAAAAAGGGCGAACTTTCAAAGACAGCGCGTGCCTCGCTGGCAAACCGCGAAGAGATCAACCATATGACGAGCCGTATTTGCGCGAAGTGCGGCGAGCCAATCATGCTCAAAGACCTTCAACCGGTGAAGGTTGTTGGCAAGGGCATGGTTTTCTATCACAAGGGTCACTATAACCTGCAGTAATTTCGGCATAGAATCACAAGGGCGCCCTTACTATGACGACGAAGGACTCTGACCGCAAACCTCTTGTCGTCATGTAAGAGTGTCCCCCTTGCGGTCGCCCTCTCATCCTCACTTCCTACCATTACCTCTCATTCTCACTTCGATCACAATCAAAGATTTTTTCCACATTTTTCTAAGCTCAGGTAGTTGACATCACAAGCAATCTATGTTATCACTAGAATATAGGGGGTAATGCCAAGCTCACCTACCAACTATCCCCACAATTTACGTTGCCCTATCTTATAAGGAGAAATCAGGCATGTATGCTATTTCTCGCTCTGGTTGGCGCGCTCGCGCGGCCATAGCGGTGAGCGTCGCCCTGCTGCTGACACTCACAACCACTGCCCTGACTTTTGCTGCGGGAGGTAATCCTACGCTTCTGCGGCTCAGTAAAGACCCGTACACCAACAAGTCGAGCCAGCACAAGACACAAGTGGAACCAGATACCCTTTCCTATGGTTCCACCATCGTTATGGCCGTGCAATCAGGGCGCTTCTTCGGTGGCGGGGCTTCCAACATCGGTTGGGTCACCTCTACCAACAATGGCAAGTCCTGGAAGCATGGCTTCCTGCCCGCCACCACAGTCTATGCCACCCCTCCAGGCTCCTTTGCCGCGGTCAGCGATCCGGCCGTCGCTTATGATGCAAAGCATGGAGTATGGCTTATCGCTTATCTGGGCATCACGAACGGAAATGCGGTCGATATAGAGGTGAGTCGCTCGACCGATGGCGGCTTTACCTGGGGAAACCCGGTGGCCGTAGATAACTCCGGTCCTTTCTTCGATAAGGACTGGATTGTCTGTGACGATACCTCTAGCAGCCCTTCGTACGGGAACTGCTACACGGAGTTCGACAACGTCGATGCCGGCGACCAGGAAATGATGAGCACCTCGACCGACGGCGGAAATACGTGGGGGGCTCCAGTAAGCCCCTCCGGTACGCCTCATGGATTGGGCGGCCAGCCGCTGGTACAGCCGGGTGGCACTGTGATCGTGCCATTCCAGGACGAGGACAACAATAGCATTTCTGCTTTCAACTCAACAAATGGTGGTAAAAGCTGGAGCGCTCCCGTTACCGTAGCAACGCTTCAGACGTATATCGAGATGGCTGACATCCGCACCAGCCCTCTGCCCTCTGCCGAAATCGATGGCTCCGGTACGGTTTATGTGGCCTGGCAAGACTGCCGCTTCGAGAAGAACTGCAGCGCCAATGATATCGTCTACAGCACCTCCAGCGATGGCACGCACTGGTCCTCAGTGCAGCGCGTTCCGACCGACCCGGTCGGCAGCGGCGTCGACCACTTTATTCCTGGTATTGCGGTGGACAAAGCGACTTCGGGCAGTAGCGCCCATATCGCGCTGACCTACTACTACTTCACCAATGCCAGTTGCAATGATTCCACCTGCCAGCTTGATATTGGCTATATTTCCTCGACCAATGGCGGCGCTTCCTGGTCGACAAGTCAGCAGCTGGCCGGCCCAATGATGCTGGCCTGGTTAGCCAACACCAACCAGGGGAGGATGGTCGGCGACTACATCTCGACCTCGATTTCTTCCAAAGGTATCGCCTTTCCGGGCATTGTCGTAGCCAAGCCAAACAAGGGCACAAAATTCAACGAGGAACTGTACACCGTCAAGGGCGGCCTGCCTGTTACGGGTGGAACAAATGTGTCGCATGCCAGTGTCGTCTACACCGGCCCGTCGCACGTGTTCGTGCATCCTACAGCTTATTAGGACGCCTGTCACAAGCGTAAAATGGGCCGCTGCTCATGTGAAGAACAGTGACCCATTTTCCAATCGCAACGAGGACAAGCACCAGGCCGTGCCCCTGCCGGGTGATCTCGTCGGGATTCCATCAGCATGAAAGGAGGAGCTGCCATCTCCCTCACCACCAACCTCAACATTGTCCCATATTTTTTCAGAGGAGAAAGATCATGAATACGACTTCTCGCCGCAGGTGGCGTCAAAGCGCTGCCCTGGCCTTGACTGTAGCCCTCTTATTGGTACTTTCGACGGCGGCCCTGGCCTCTGCCAAGAAAAACAGCGGCCTGCTCAAGTTAAGTTCTGACCCATTCACGAATCAATCAAGCCAGCACAAGACACAGGTTGAGCCCGATACCTATTCCAACGGCTCAACCATCGTTTCCGTCTTCCAATCCGGGCGTTTTTTCGATGGCGGTAGCTCGGATAATGGCTGGGCAACTTCGACCGACAACGGTAAGACCTGGCAGAACGGCTTCTTTCCAGGCACGACGGTCTATGCTACCCCCCCTGGCAAATATGATCGTATCAGTGACCCATCTATTGCTTACGATGCCAAACACAACACCTGGATTGCTTCCGGCCTTGCCCTGATTGGTACACAAGGGGCCGCAGTCCTGGTTAACCAGTCTACCGATGGCGGTCTGACCTGGCAAAACGCGGTTACTGTAGCAACCACGAATGGTTTCTACGACAAGGACTGGATCGTCTGTGACGATACGAGCAGCAGTAAGTTCTATGGCAACTGCTACGTCGAGTGGGATGACGCCGCCAATGGTGACAGCGTGCTGATGAGCACCTCTTCTGATGGTGGCACTACCTGGGGCGCGCCTTCGCATCCCGCCAATGCCTTTGGCCTGGGTGGCCAGCCTCTGGTCCAGCCCAACGGTACTGTGATTGTTCCATTCTGGGGCAACGGCATCCAGTCTTTCACCTCTACCAACGGCGGTAAAAGCTGGGGCAACCTGGTGACCGTATCGAATATCACTGAGCATACTATCGGCGGGAACATGCGGGCACAAGATCCACTGCCAAGCGCCGAAATCGATGGCTCCGGCACGGTTTATGTGGCCTGGCAAGACTGCCGTTTCGAGAATGGCTGCAGCGCCAATGATATCGTCTACAGCACCTCCAGCGATGGCACGCACTGGTCTTCAGTGCAGCGCGTTCCTGCTGACCCGGTTGGCAGCGGCGTCGACCACTTTATTCCTGGTATTGCGGTGGACAAAGCGACTTCGGGCAGTAGCGCCCATATCGCGGTAACTTACTACTTCTTCCCGAATGCCAACTGCTCCAGCAACTGCCAGCTTGAAGTAGGCTACATCTCTTCCACCAATGGCGGATCAACGTGGTCCTCAAGCGTCAAGCTGGCCGGGCCAATGAATCCCACCTGGCTGGCGAACACCAACCAGGGCAGGATGGTCGGCGACTACATCTCGACCTCCATCGTAGGGAATGGCATGGCATTCCCCGCGTTTGCCGTTGCCTTGAAAAATAAAGGCAGCAAATTCAGAGAGTCTATGTACACTGCTAAGGGTGGGCTACCGGTAACCGGTGGAACGCTGAGTTCGAGTAGCCGTGTCCTTTATACCGGCCCGGCGCTTGCGCCAGCTCGGCTGACGGCTTATTAATCAAAGCTGCATCCTTCGGGGGGTAGGGAACAAATGACCCCAGCCAGCGTGATAAACCTGGCCCCTGCCACCCCCAGGGCATGCATTACAAGGAGAAACCATACATGATGGCTACTTCTCATCGTGGCCGGTTTACTCGCATCGCTTTAGCTCTCACGCTCGCCGTGCTGTTCTCGCTTTCAGCAACGGCTATGGCTTTTGCCTCAGGAGGGGTTAAGCTGCTGCGGGTCAGTCAGGACCCATATACCAACAAATCCAGCGAACACAGAACGGAGGTTGAGCCCGATACCTATTCCAACGGCTCAACCATCGTTTCCGCGTTCCAGGCAGGGCGCTTTTCCAATGGCGGCGCTTCCAACATTGGCTGGGCCACCTCTACCAATAATGGCAAGACCTGGCAGCATGGCTTCCTGCCAGGCACCACGGTCTATGCCACCCCTCCCGGCACTTATGATCGCATCAGCGATCCTGCCGTTGCTTATGACGCCAAGCACAACACCTGGCTCATTTCTTCCCTTCCCATCAAGGGATTAAATGGCGCCGGCGTGCTTGTCAGCCAGTCTACCGATGGCGGCCTGACCTGGAATAACCCGGTCACCGTTACAAGTACCAATGGTTTCGATGACAAGGACTGGATTGTCTGTGACGATACGAGTAGTAGTAAGTTCTACGGCAACTGCTATGTCGAGTGGGACGACGCCAACAATAGCGACTCTGTCATGATGAGCGTTTCGTCCGACGGCGGCAATACCTGGAGCGCGGGGCAGCACCCGGCTAACGCCAACGGTCTGGGGGGCCAGCCCCTGGTTCAACCCAATGGCAACGTGATTGTTCCTTACGCTGCCGATGCCGGAACGGTTTCTTCGTTTACCTCGACCAACGGTGGTAAAAGCTGGAATCCCGCGGTTACTATTGCTACTGAGGAGGTATTCATCGAAAACGCCAGCATTCGCAACCCTGACCTGCCTTCGGCCGAAATCGATGGAGCCGGTACAGTCTATGTTGCCTGGTTCGACTGCCGCTTTGAAAAGAACTGCAGCGCCAACGATATCGTCTTCAGCACATCGAGCGACGGTACACACTGGTCGGCAGTGCAGCTCATCCCGGCTGACCCGGTTGGCAGTAACGTCGATCATTTCCTGCCGGGTATCGGTGTCGATAAGTCGACTTCGGGCAGTAGCGCGCACGTGACGGTGCTTTACTACTACTTCACGAATGCTAGCTGCAACAACTCCACCTGCCAGCTTGATGTCGGTACCTCCTCTTCGACAGATGGAGGAGCCACCTGGACAAAAGGCACACAGGTGGCCGGGCCGATGATGTTGACCTGGCTGGCAAATGCGGAAGGGTATTTCGTCGGAGACTACAACTCGGTCTCGTTCCTGGCGAATGGTAAGGCATATTCCGTCTTCGCGGTAGCGACGGCTCCCAAACACGGCAAGCTCAATGAGTCGATGCATACCGTTAAGGGCGGACTGCCCAATTCGGGCGGGAAGTATGCCTCGACCAGCATTCCGGCATTCACCGGACATGCGCCGGCGCCGGCCATTCATTCCGCTTTCTAAAGCGATTTCAGCACGCGTGGATGCCTGCCCGGCCGGACAGGCATCCGTTTCTTTCATGTCGAGAAAGCGCCCATTGAAAATGTAGGGACAGCCTTATGCTCCCTTTAAGACACAGCTGCTCGTCGCATTGTCCCACTCTAATTGCACCTCATAGGGATCGCCATGCCAGACAACATCCCCCCCGTATTTATTAAGGGGGCCAAACTGCCAGACACATTTATCGGAAATCTCATCGTGGTAATTTCCACCCGGCCCGTACCAGGCATCGAAGAAAGGATCGGTTGCCGCCTCGAACTGCTCATGAGTAATCAGGTTGATCGTGCTATCGGCATCGATGTCATGATTGGGACTACTCGGAACTCCGCAGAGGCTCAAGTCGGTACCGGCATAAGGCTCGGCTGCGTAAATTGTGTTCTTCCCCATCGCGTTATGCCAGGCACAGAGGTTGTTGATAAACGTGCAACCAAAATCATCCAGGCTGGCTGGTACACATGATTTCCCCTTTGGCCGCAAAGACAATGAACAGCTTGTGGATGGAAGGTGTCCAGCCATTCGTCTGCAACGCAAGTGTTACTTCTTGCTGGATATCCGTCTCCATGAGTTTAGGACCTGGATATGGCCGCGTATCCAGCCAGGAACCGCCCAGAGTGGACGTGACAGGATGCTTGTTGTGAGAATTAGCATACTGACTGTTGTTGTGATAGAGCGGCGTGCCACCAACATCCTGGAAATAGCGCAGAATCAAGCTGTTGTAGGTGGGACTGACATAGGACCCGGTGGGTTCCCAGAAAATAGCGTAGGTCTTGACGGTGCCGACCATCACGGGTCCCCCATGGTAGCTAAGATTGCTGCCTGAACTGAGAGAAACCTGCCGGTGTGTAGTTCGCCCGGCAAGCACAGAGGAAGCACTGGCAGATAAGGGATGCAGCAGAGTTAGCGCAAGCAGGATGAAAGCCAGGCAAGAAATGAGTAGGGGCCAGAAAACGCTTCGTTTCATAGAAAGACTCCTTCTTTTACGGCGCTGGGTTGTAATATGGCGATTACAACCAGGTAGTTGAAGTACCCTATGTTGAGAGGATAGAAACTTCCTATTATTTTAACACAGCAAAAAAAGCATTTGAAGGAAAAAGAAGGTGAGGCGCCTGGTAGAGAAATCACAGGATCACCACAGGAAATTGCCACCCGCCTGCAAGCATTCCGCAGTGTAGGCACCTCACAGTTGTTCGTCGCCCTCGACCAGGTCACGCACGACAGTATCCGGCAGCTTGGCTACATCGCCCAACTGGCCCACCAATGATAACTTCCGGCGAGCACAAGAATACATCCCCCCACCCACCAGGCGGGCAAGGGGATGTATTCTTGTGCTCACCCTATTTAGGAGCCCGATAAATCTGGCCTTATGCCCGCTTGATTTTCAGCGTATTGACGAAATTCGCCGCCAGCAATTCATAGGCAGGAGCGTGATACTCTTCAATACGGCCGGCATCGCATAGGGTGGTCAAAGATGGATCGATGGGCAATTGGGCCAGCAGAGGGGCCCCGGTCATATCGACCAGTTCAGGTCCATTGCTGGGGCCGAAGATCTCGTAGCGCTCGCCGTTGGGGGTCTCAAAGTAGGACATATTCTCGACTACACCGACGATGATGCCTTTGAGCTGCCGCACCATGTTGATGCACTTCTTCACTACCATCGTCGCCAGCAACTGCGGCGATGAGACGATGATGATACCGTCAACGGGCAGCGATTGCAGGACGGTCATAGGAGCATCAGAGGTTCCCGGCGGCAAATCTACCAGCAGATAGTCAAGATTGCCCCAATCGACATCGCTATAAAATTGTTTGAGGGCGCTGGAGACCATCGGACCACGCCATACGACGGGATCGCTCTCATTCTCCAGGAACATATTCATCGACATGACCTTGATACCGCCACGGCTCGTCAGCGGTTCGATGCCGCCGTTAGGCGATTTGTTGGGTTGCCCTTTCGTGCCGAACATGCGCGCAATACTGGGACCGGTGATATCACCATCCAGAATACCAACTTTCAGACCTTGACGACGCAAAGAAACCGCCAGTAGCCCTGTGACCAGCGATTTACCTACACCCCCTTTACCGCTCATAACAGCGATCACTTGTTTGATAGGACGATCCGCGCCTGCGGGAGCCATCATCAATGGAATGCCGCGCCCGGCCGGTGCCTTCTTAGGGGCGACCGAGATCGGCTCCCCGTTAATGACAGCATTAAGGTCTTTCAGCAAAAGCGCTTGCTTTTCCGGCGTAAAACGATGCGTGCGCGAGCCACCTGCAATACTCTCGCGCGAACCAACGGCGCAAGCGGTGCAGGGAAGACCATGCCCGTGAAAGACCTTAACAGTCTCCGGGTGCCGGGTTACCACATCATGAATAATCATATCGGCAGTAATTGTATCCGCCATATCCCTTATCCTCGTCTGAGGCGCGAAGTAATGATTGCGCCCTTTTCTTAAGTTTCTAGTGCATGAGATAGATATGAACTGAAGGCGTATCGCTATTCAGCCAGGAACATTTGATAAATCCGACCTTCACGCTCTGATATTATAGCATACAACATAACTGGACTACAACAAACTCCTACGCCTGGTTTTTTCCAGAATTTTACGGCTGGTGGCCGGTACCGGTATATTTGCCCTCATAAGCACTTGCGCTACGCTTGAAAGTACGCTAGTATGAATATTCATTAGACGCAGGCAGGCAATTGTGATGATCAAGCCTGCAATGTCCTTTGACCCTGATAGCGTTATTTTCATGGCACCTGGCTATCTCAAACACGGGTGGTCACCTGTTGGTAGGCCAACACGAGCAGAAGCACGAGCAGAAGAAGGAATAAAGCACATGGAAGCAGACAGAGAAACAACATACCTTAAACAGGTCTCGCTTTTTGCCGGCCTCGCGGATGAAGATATTCGTGAACTGACGGCGGTGGTGAAGCGCCGTACATTTCGCACCGGCGAGGTCATTTTTCACCGCGACGATCCAGGTCAGGTGTTGTACATGATTAAGGAGGGCAAGGTCAAAATTTCACTGATCAGTCCCGACGGCCAGGAGATTTCGCTGGTCGTATTTGGAAAGGGAGAATATTTCGGCGACCTTGCCTTGCTGGATGGTCTGCCGCGTTCCGCCGACGCGATTGCGCTAGAAAAAGTGGAGTGCTACACGCTGCAACGCAGCGATTTCCAGAAGGCGATCATGAAGAATCCGAAAATCGCCATTCAGGTATTGGAAGTCCTCTCCAAGCGCATTCGCGCAACCGACCAGATGATAGAAGATCTGATATTTCTCGATGTCTACGGGCGTGTGGCGAAAAAATTGTTGGAGCTATCCGATGCGCACGGCGTGAAGGTCGACGATGGCACACGCATCGACGTACGCCTCACGCAGCAGGAACTCGCGTCGATGGTCGGTGCATCACGTGAAAGCGTCAATAAGGTGATGGGGTACTTTACGGACAAGGGCTATATCAGCACGGACAAGCACAAGATTACGCTGCACCGCATGACAGAGCTGAAGCGCCGCATCTACTAGGTAGGTGGCGACTCCCTATGTAAAGCAGGGGCTTCTCAGGAATGCTCCTGGAGGCTCCGTCAAGCCCCATGTTCGTCGCCATCACACCGAAAACCTGCTCCTGCATGAAACTGGGCAATAGAGCACCCTTGTTACTCCCTCTGATTTCTATCCGTCTAAGGGTAATGATTCGTTGGTTTTAACACATAAGGGACAATGTTTTCGTGGAAAAGTCAGCAACCACACAACTAAAGCAAGGTGAAGCACAGGAACAGCAGATTGCTGCAGCGGCGAATACAATGCTGACCACAGCGCCTAAAACAGGTGGAGCAAGCCGTATGCTGGCGCTAGTCCTGGCGATGCGGCCCAAACAATGGACCAAGAACCTGGCAGTTTTCGTAGGCATCGTCTTTGCTCAGCGGCTTTTTTCTCTTGCGTCTTTTGAGCGAGTCTGTCTCGCCTTCATCGTCTTTTGCCTGGCATCCAGCTTTATCTACCTGTTCAATGACCTGCTCGATCTGGAAAATGACCGCCAGCACCCGGTCAAACGGCATCGTCCATTAGCATCAGGCGTATTGCCAGCCTCCTGGGCGATGACTGCGATGGGTGTATTGCTCCTGATTTGCGCCGCATTGACGGCTATCATTTTTACCATTCCCGGCGGAACCCCGGATATCTTTGCCTTCCTGGGAGGAAGCAACATCCTCTTCACAGTCACTATTGCACTCTACCTGGTACTGATGATATTGTACACTGTGCGACTGAAGCACGTGGTATTGCTTGATGTATTCATCATCGCGAGCGGCTTCGTATTAAGAATATTGGCAGGTACCCTGGTCATCCCGGTCGATATCTCACCATGGCTCTACCTGGTAACGATCCTGTTGTCCTTGTTCCTGGCCCTGAACAAGCGCCGTCACGAACTGGTACTCCTACAAGGACAGGCCAGCAATCACCGCCAGATATTGAAAGAATACAGTCTGCCCTTGCTCGATCAGATGATTACGATTGTAACGGCGGCAACGCTGATGGCATATAGCCTCTACACCTTTCAGGGGCCCACCGGCGATCACCGCTTGATGATCACTATACCCCTGGTTTTATATGGCATGTTTCGCTACCTCTACCTGGTCTACATGCGTATGGAGGGGGGCAGTCCCGAAGAGGTACTACTGCGTGACCGGCATATGCTGGGAACCGTTGTGCTTTGTACAGCAGTGATTATTATCGTGCTGTATCTATTACCTGGGTCGCGATAGATAGGGAGTTCCGGTTGATTAATCGCAAACAGTTACGCAGAGGATTAGTCTTTTCCCTGGCACTGGCAATTGTCGTCATGACGGCCATTGCGTTATATGCCGACCTGCCGCGCCTGTTTACTGTGCTGGGACAATTTCGCTGGGAATTCCTGCCGCTGATCCTGGGCCTGACGCTGTATAACTACTTCTGGCGCTTCATAAAATGGCAATATTACCTGCGGCGCCTCAGCATCGGCATTGCATGGCGGAAAAGCCTGCTGATCTTTATTTCCGGCCTGTCCATGGCGATTACGCCGGGTAAGGTTGGCGAATTACTGAAATGTTACCTGTTAAAGCGCGCAACAGGTGAAGCCATCAGCCGCACATCACCAATAGTGATGTGCGAACGCATGACCGATGGCATCGCCATGCTGGGGCTATCCGCCACAGGACTGATTCTGTATCATTATGGGGTCGAGTTGCTGCTGGCATTCCTGGTAATCGTGTTTACCGGTATAGTGATCATTCAGAACCGGCACATCGCGCTCGCACTCATCAATTTTGGAGAGCGGTTACCATTTTTGTATCGTATCGCTCACCCTATTCGTAATTTCTATGAAAGCGCTTATATCCTGTTGCGATGGCGTCCACTGCTGCTGGCTATAAGCATCGGCCTGATCTCCTGGTCAGGAGAATGCGCGGCGCTGTACTTTGTATTTGCTGGATTGGGACTTGGGTTCAGCTTTGACCTTTTTCTCAAGGCCACCTTCATCCTGGCATTCTCATCAATCGTTGGCTCAGTAACAGGTCTACCGGGGGGGCTGGGAACAGCCGATGGAAGTATGTTAGGACTGACACGTTTGCTGGTTACAACCTCCGCAACAATTGGAGGGGCCGCAACATTGTTGATCCGCCTGTGCACCCTCTGGTTCGGGCTTGGACTGGGAGTCGTAGCGCTGATTATTTATCGCTCTACAGAGCAATTCCCGCTGGGCCAGGTAGATTTGCAAGAACAGGTAAAGGAAGGACTGGAAGAACAGAGCACAAACGGCTCTGGCATACTACCTGCAAGCGGATGGGCTCCTGATATGCCGGCGACCTCATCAATGAGTACTGGAGATAAAGTTATATGAAGACGTTACTTATTATCCCAACCTATAACGAAGTTGAAAATCTTCCTCCTCTGCTCAAGGAGATTTTCGATTACGCGCCAGAAACTGATATCCTCATTGTCGATGACAATTCGCCCGACGGCACAGGGAAGCTGGCGGATAGGATTTCCGCAGAAAATGCTCGCGTACATGTGATGCATCGCGCCGGTAAACTTGGCCTTGGCACCGCTTATATCGCTGGCTTCAAATACGCTGTTGCGCAGGGCTATGACGCGGCTTTCGAGATGGATGCTGATTTCTCGCACGATCCATGTTACCTGCCCGATTTTCTGCGCGCCATCGAAAGGGCCGACCTCGTGATTGGCTCGCGCTATATCGCAGGGGGCAGTACCCCGAACTGGTCGCCGGTACGACGTTTTATCAGCGGTGGCGGCAATATTTTCGCCCGTTTTATGCTGGGAATACCAATACATGACTGCACGGCGGGATATCGCTGCTATCGCCGGCAGGTGCTGGAAAGCATCGATCTGGATACAATTCAGTCGCAAGGGTACGCCTTCCAGATAGAAATGGCTTATCGCACCTGGAAGCAGAGCTTCAAAATCGTGGAAACGCCGATTATCTTCAAGGATCGACGCGTCGGGAAATCTAAGATGTCGCGCAAGATTGTGATCGAGGGATTTTTGTACGTGATACGCACACGACTTGGCAGCGGTAAAAAGCCAGGCAGTTCGCCTGCGAGCCTGGGAAACAAGGCCACATCTACTTCTACAACACAAGAACAACCGAGCGATTCAAAGCAACCCGCTCACGCGCAGGATCTAACCGAAGAATCGCCATCGATCCGCCACTAGTGCAGATTCGAGAAAGCTCTTATGTAAGGAGGGAGAAACCTGTTAAAATAAAGGCATGAAAGCCCCATGTATGTCAGAGCCTTGAGTCCAGCCGAGCGAGCAGGGATCGAAGCTGGACTGCGCGCCTCAGATGCCTTTACCCTGCGCCGGAGTCAGATCCTGTTAGCCTCTAGTCGAGAACAACGTCCCAGAGCAATCGCTCGCAACCTGGGCTGTGCCACCCAAACAGTACGCAACGCGATCCATGTGTTGGAACAGAAAGGTTTAGCATGCCTTAAGCAAGAGTCTTCGGCAAGGTGACCGGCCCCTGGACGCTGGGGTTAGCGGCAGAGGTCTGCTTGGAGCAGGGGTTAACAGAGAACCAGGTAAGTATCGAAACAATCCGACAAGCTCTCAAGCGACTTAGGGTCGGATGGCAGCGCGCAAAACACTGGATTACCAGCCCCGATCCAGAGTATCTCAGGAGAAAAACGGCGCGATGCTCTCATTGCCCTGGCTAAGCGCTACGGATGGGTCATTGGCTATCAGGATGAGGTCTGGTGGAGTCGCGTGAGCCAGCCCAATTCCCACAGTTGGAGTGAAAAGGACGAGCCGTTGCTTTTTCAGGAAATGAGCAAGGACAAGAACGATCCTGTGCCATTCGGCAGAACACTCAGGCAGCCAGCGCTGGAGCGGATCATGGACCAAAAGCGCTCCCTGCACTTGCAGGAGCAAGATTGCTGCCGCCGTCAATTGCTTGCTGACTGAGGCAAACTGAAAGGGGGTCTGCGGCGTATTCGGTCGAGCGGTGCGATGATCGGCCCATCCGCATCCTGCCTCGTTCGCTGTTTCGTTGGCCCGGCGGACGAACAGCACTCCCTGAAACTGCGCTTGCATGACAGTGTCGGATAGACGATGCATGACCATTCCTCTTGTTCTCTTTCTGCTTTCTCTCATCGAAGGGGCTCTCTCACACAACAGGTCTTTCGAGCTTGCACCAGGTGAGGCCGCTTATATACGTTTTAACTTTTACGATGTGAACTTTTCTTTTTGCCAGGGAAACGAGCAGGTTCAACCTCATCATCGTCACCGCTATAGTACATGGGGGCGAGGCCATACTTTTTGCGCATGGCGATGCGATGGCGTGTACGATGGGTGACATCGCGAGGCGCGGCATGGAGTTGGCTGGTAAGCTGAGCGCTTGTACCTACATTACCGCCCTGGCGCGCAACCATCTGTTGGACCTCCCTATCGTCGCTGTACATCTCCACCTCGCGTCCTGCTGCGCGGGACGCAGTCGCCAGGCGCGCAATGACGCTATCGGCAGTCTCGCCATAACACGAGTAAATGATGCGAATGCGATGCTCATACTGTACCTGCTCGCGCGCATCGTTGCCATCGAAGACGACTATAACCTGGTGAGGAGTATGGCGATAGCGATTGACGAGCTGGTGAATGAGCTGCTGGCGGGCCGCTTCCAGGTTTCTTGCCAGCAGAGCCTGAAATGAAGGCGAACGCTTGATTATATTATAGCCATCGACCAGGATATCCCGTCCCATAGCAGTATCGCTCCAGGTATTCATCTTTTAACGATGTATTGTCATTATTTGCAAAGATATGTCATGCTGGTGGGAATGTCAATAGAGATAGGAAAACATGCCAACGAGGACACTCTCCGATATCGCGCTAAACAGAAATTGGTGTCATAGAGGGCTTGACAGAAGCCGGCCTGTCTGGTATCATCCTATTCGCAACGGATAAAGCAGTGAAAACTATCCGGTGTGCCAGAATATGGAGCCGTGGTGTAGTGGCCTAACATGTCTGCCTGTCACGCAGAAGATCGCGGGTTCGAATCCCGTCGGTTCCGCCCTAAGTAGAGAGCGTAACAAGCGTACGGCTCTCTACTTTTTGCTCTCCTCTACTCACCTGTCCTTTTGCATCAACCGCCATATGGCCCCGTGCGACACGCCAAAGTGTTTCGCCACCTGCCGCATGGAGTACCCCTGGTCTATTAGCAGCCGCGCCTCGTACTGCTGAAGGGGCGTCAGACTTGGAGCTTGTGGAGGTGGAAAATGAGGATAGTCCCGCTGATCTCTCCTATCCGGCAGACACTCGGAACGCAACCAGAGGCCATTATCCCTCTGCTCCCATTGGGCAGTAGCCTCCAGGCCCAACGCCAATACGGGCAAAACGTCCGCGCGAGGAAGAAGACCAACGATAGCCCGCCTTTCTAGATCGTAGATCAGCCCTTCGATCATCAAGAGCGACCAGACCATATCACGCCGTTCCTCGATCGTTGCCTCACTCCAATAATCCGCCATACTTACCAGTGTTTCGCCCGCCGATATAGCGGCTTGTGTGACCTCATGGACGTCTCGTGAAACCGGGACGGGAAGTGTGAACAACTCGCGCCGGATACCCTCAATCTGCTTATCAAGGGCATCCTCACTGATGTATCCCTTTGTATAAAGAGTGATCAGACGCTGTTGCTCTGCCTCAAGTTCCGCCCGTCGCAAGCGCACACGTTCATTATCATCATCCTCTACAACTTCAGCGGTACATCGTTCCGCAATTACCTCACGCCATGTCAAAGGCAGTTCAACACCTCTGAGAAGATCCCCAAACTGATAAAGTACCGTGGCGCTCTTTATCCAGAGACGACCAGATGCGGAACAGGCTAACTTGCGTTCCTCACTTGTGTCTCTATAGTAGGGGATCCCGTCACCACGAGCAACGCGCAGAGGACGGAGACACGCTGCGCAGACGATAATGCGGCTAAACTCATGTGGTCGCCGCTGCGCCTCTTTGCGCGGGCGCCTGTACTGAGCAGTTTTCGTCTCAACCATCTGTTGCCAGAGTTCATACGGCCACGCTGCCTGATGACGACCCTCAACCAGTTCACCCGAGGGAGTATCTATCGTTCCATGTCCGCATCCGGGGGCGAATTCTCTCGGAAACCAGGAACGTCGAATAGCCGCTATCGTGTCTTTTGTCAGGGGCCGCTCACCAAAGCGCGACGTGCGAGAGATGTGATCCTCTAATGCGTCCGCTATAGCTGAATCAGACCACCCTTGAGCAGCTAACTCACCAATGCGCACCAGTGCAGGAAAATTCACCGGGTCAGGACGTGCGGGCATACGAGGAGGACGCCAGGTAGACGGCGCACCGTCGGGAGCCTTTGGGTATTCCGGGGGCAAATACCCGAAGGGAACCCACCCGTTATGATACCCATCACGAGCACGATCCTCTTTGCCATCGATAGTTCGCTTAGAAAGCTGGCGAACATAGGCGGCGTTCATCTGCGTATCGACGGCAAATGCCACGTCGAACCCATCTTGCTGAACCTTATCAATGTCCCAGAGCCCATCAGAGGTTGCCCACCAGACACGCAGCCGCCGCAGGCGCGTGAGTGAGTTGTACGCAACAGGAACATTACGTGACCAGCGGTTATTCATGTAGCAAAGCACCACTTGATAGCGCACACCGGCATCGTTGAGGAGTTCGCTGAAGATAGGCCGTTCTTCGATTTCCTCGTACTTGGCGCTCTGCTCAGGTTCTTCATACCACCTGACCAGTTTCCATCCCTTTTTCTCCGCAAATTCCTCAATGCGCCGTTTTTGCGTCGCAATGCTCGCCGGGTCTTGCAGTTCCATACTATAGCGAACATAGCCTACAGTAATTGCTCCTGGACCGGGTTCGCCTATCATCTGATAGACTCGATTCGGGTGTTTTTTCTGCCGAGGCATCAGTTTCCCTCCTTTCGGGTGGTCCGCGACTTGCGCAGGTCGCGACGCACAGCACGAACGCATTTATGAACACATACCAGGTCGAAGCCCTCCTGCCATACCGTATTGATCTTCCACTGCTCATCGGCAATGGGACACCAGATCCCCAATTGACGTAAGCAATCCAGCGCTTCATAAGCGCGACCTACATTTCGCGACCAGTACCTACTCGCATCGCTCAATAATTGAGCTAAGGCGGGACGGCGCTCCGTCCCTTCGTACTCTTCAGATTCCTCATACCGCTTGGCAAGCTTCCACCCTTTGCTTTCCGCAAATTCAGCGATCCGCCGTCTTTGCAGATCAAGATTGACTGAATCATTCTGAGATGAGCGAGCACAAACGTATCCGGCTGCGAGGCTTCCCGCCCCAGGCTCGATCAATAGGTGGAATGAGCGAGGGTAATAATGTTTTTGACTGCACATGTCTGTACAGACCATCCTTTCTTTCACGTTGGCCTCGCAACCATACATGGCTACAAGGCTCTCCCCCTCTAAAGAGGCAGCTAATGCAAACACCAGGAGAAGTTTCATGAGATTGCTCTTGCGGACAGATGTCTCGAGGAACAAAGGCAACTAAGGCTGTAAAGTGGGTACGTACCCGAGGGTGTGTTGCTGGAAAACTACAGTTGGATATTTTACATAGAGCACCTCGCTGTTCTAATATGCGCAAATGTCTACTGACTGCGTTGAATATGATGAGGGAAGTCAGAATGTACCTGGCAAATCTGCCGCATAGAGATTGGTTTGTCCTGCATGCAAATCTTCGAGGCACATCGATAACTTCCTCTGCATAGCTCATAGTAGGGAATAGGTATTGCGTTTTGTTGATTTTTGTTGCGGATTTTGATGATTTTCTATGGATGACCTCGAGGAATTTCGCGACAAGCTTAAATATTATCTGAAACGAGTTGGATGGTCGCAGCAGCACCTAGCAGGGCTTATCAACGTCCCTTTCAACTCCTTCAGCAGGCGTTTGCATGGGAAAGGAGAAACCCTGCAGCGCATCGACGTTGAACGGATCGTTGAGAAGTTGGCTTCTCAAGGAGCGTTCAAGTACCAAGATCAGGTAAGAGAATTTCTAGCTCTTGCCCACTATGAGGATCTTTTTGAAGAATTAGCTCTCCTCACGTTGTCCATCCGCAAACTCCCCGAGACTCCAGCCGCGGCTACCAAACCGGCCAGCGCCAGCGGTGAATCTGGTTGGCAGAGAGAGACGCCATATCCCAATAGGCTCAGGGAAGCCCAGGATCGCGCGGAATATCTTGAGCACGTTTACAGGCATTTTGGCACGGTCACCCTCCCCATCGGACCCGGCAACCTCTCCCTCGAAACAATCTACCGGCCTCTAAAACTTCGCCGGGACGCTCTGGCAGCGGAGGATCTCGCCTTTGAGGAACGCCGAGCTTTGCTCGATGATGCGAGATCAGATGAGGACCCGCGACGTATACCGCGAGACTCAGAGGAGTCCTCTGGAGATGGACGGGGAAGCGATAAAGAGCCTATTGTGATAGTTAACGACGGGGACGAAGCACTTGAAAGAGCTCCTCGGAAACGAATGGTGATTCTTGGGCCCCCGGGTTCCGGTAAGACGACGACTCTTAGAGGCTTCATGGCAGACGCCGTGGAGCAGGTACGTCTGGATCCGAACAAGAGCCCGCTACCCATCTACATCTCCCTCCCCGAATTCGCCCAATCCGGCAAAACGCTCCAGCAGTACCTTCGTACGGTTGCGGCCGATGCTGGCGTGGATGAGCTGTTTGGAGAAGTGCTCTGGAGAGCCGTACGAGAAGGTCGTGCGTTTGTTTGTTTAGACGACCTCGATTACGTTGCGCCTCATCGGCGTGCGTGGATCATCGACTGGATCAATGCAAGAGCAGCGGAGCCAGGGAACACCTGGATCATCGGGTCGCGTTTCAGCGAGTATAAGACCGGCCAACTTACCCAGGATCAATTTTTAGAATGGGAACTGCTTCCCATGAACCACGAGTACCGGATAGCATTGGCAGAAAAGCTCATCCCGCTACTTCAGCAGGCATTCCACCGCCTACCCGATGACTCCATGTATACGCCCTCCTCCTACGTTGAACACCTGGAGGCGCACCCACGGGCCGCCGATTGGGGCAAGAATCCGCTGCTGTACAGCCTTGCCGCGGTGGTGTTTGTGCGCACGGGCAAACTTCCCCTAAGCCGCGCGGAACTCTATCAGGAAGTCATCGAGGCAGTGCTTGAGACGCGCCTGAAAGATACGATCAGGCAGACGACATTGCGCATGGTTCTCTCGGCTCTTGCACTCGAACTGTATCTGAAACATCAGCGCACCATTACACGCGAGGCGCTCCTTCGCCTCCTGGCGGAGATTCGCACCAGGCAGGCGGAGAACTGGAATACAGAGGAACTGGCTCGCGACATTATCAACTCGGGAATCATGGAGACCGTAGCGAAAGCAACCTATGGCTACTGGCACTCTTCCTTCCACGAATACTTCGCCGCAGTTGAGCTGGCAGGCAGCCTGGCAAGGCGAGAGGCCGAAAGATGGGAACTTATCCGGAAAAAGCATACCTATAGCCGCTGGACAGAAGTGCTTCGCCTCACCGTCGGCGTCCTCGTTAATGAATACCACGATGAAGGAATGGATGTGGCGCTTGATTGGCTGCGGGAGCTAGCAGAACAGCGAAAATCATCTGAAGGAGATCCGGGTGACCTGGGGCTGGCTCTCGTACTCACCTCTTTAGGAGAGGTGGGGGATAGAGCGGCACTATGGACTAACAGTAGCTGGGTGCAACTAGAAGAAGCCGTTGCCAATACCTGGACCCAGGCACTCCTTGATGCTTCCCTGTATCAGCAGGTAGTCCGACAAAAGCGGCTTCTGAATATGGCTCAAGATCTCAGGCACCTGTGTCCGTCAGCAATAGCGCTCGTAGTGGAGCATTTAGGAGGGGATACCTTTAGCAAGAAACGAAGCGCCTACGCGGCGGCACTGCAGGCCCTTGGGAAACTCGGAAGACACGCACCTATTAGTCAGCTTCTTCATGCACTATGGAACAAATATGAGAGTATACGCCAACCAGCGGTACAAGCGCTGGCAGAGCTGAATGTACTGGTCCCCAGAGAGGCGCTAGCCTCTGTGCTGGAAAGCGAGAGCCATGTCGCACGTGCAGCCGCGGCCCAGATCGTAGGAGAGATTGGGTATCGGGAGTTGATAGATTACCTCGTTTTGGGCTTGAACGACGAGCATCAAGATGTGCGAGAAGCCTGCGTGGAGGCTCTGGGGAATACGGCAGAGCAGGCTCCGCTGAATATGCTGGCAATGTGCCTGTCTGACAAAGCAGCGTTAGTGCGACTGGCGGCAGTAAAAGCGCTGGGTAAGTTTAGGGACAGAGTGCCAACGCAGGTATTCCATTCGGTTTTAGCTGATCCTGAAGATCTCGTTCGCGCAACCGCTATCGAGATCCTCGACGTGGAAACTCCCACACCTACGTTGATCAAAGAGATTCAGTATCCAGAACCTCCTTTCTTTTTAGCATACGCCGCCGCAGAAGACGTGCTAGCAAAACTAGATGCGCAGACCTTCACTGGCATCTTAAGGGAGCTGAGGAATAGGAGCCTCCGAGCCTCACTCATCTCACTCAGGGAATCTCGTGAGGGACCCTCTTTAGAAGATCTTATCGGAGCCCTGCATAGCAATGACAGTCGTCTATGCGTGGCGGCAGCGCAAGGACTAGCAAATCGCAGGGAGTGGGCCCCTCTTGAAGAATTTGTGATATCGACAAAGTATAGGCCCTCTTTCATTCGCCCGCTAGCTGTGCGCCTTGCTGGCAAGTTCGAGAACGATGCTTCGATGGACCAACTCCTCATCGCTCTTTCCGACGGTGATCCGCGTGTTCAGCTCGCGGCATTGCGCGCACTGCAAGATATGGAAGACCCTCTTCCAACAGGAGCAGTTGCAGTGACGGCATGCATTAGTCATAAGAACAAAGCGATTCGTAGAACTGCTCTCCAGGTACTGGCACGAGTCGCAGGGCACGTTCCAATGGATGTCACTTTCCTTGGAACGCTTGTCCTGGCTCTCACAGACAAGGACTGGTCTGTACGGAGCGCTGCGAAGCTCAGCCTGGAAAGAGCGCGGGAGCAGGTGTCGCCAGATCTCATGGTCGCACTCTTCACACATAAGAAAGCTACTATCCGGCGTGCGGCTCTTGCCATCTTCGGGAGTGCTGCTCGGATGGAGCATCTCATCCAAGCCACAAAAGATCGGGACCCAGAAACGCGTTTAGAGGCCATTCGGGCGCTTGGCTACCATGAAGAAGAAGTTCCGAGGGATGCTCTGCTCCAAGCATCGAGAGATAAAGATGCGCAAGTACGGCATACTGCTCAGATGGTGCTGAAACGATTAACAAGACACAAGCGGCAGAGTGATACGGATGATGAAAGTGCAATGCCTGTAAAGGTAGGCACGCGTCGAAGCGCCTGTCAAGAATGGAAGCTCGTCGCAGCACTCTGTAAAGACTGGGAAGACACGTTCCCAGACGTCGTAGAAGCGGTTGTCCCACCAGAGTACCTTTCAACGTGGGATCCCCGTTTCCTGCCCACCGGTGATTTGAGCGCTACTGGCAGTCAAACCGTTCTGGTCCCCGCCTCGACCTCGGATGAGGAGGGGTACCTCGATCCTCTGACAAGATCCGGGAGAGACCTGACTGAAAAGATAAGAGATGAGGGATTGCAAGTGCTCAAGCAGTGCGCGCCAGTCGGTGGACTGCTCGCTGTGCTCGATGATGATAGCGGCGAGGTGCGCAGGATCGCTGTCCAGGCGTTGGAAGAGCGTACGCCAGAAAACCGGCTCATCCTTGCGCTTGACGACGAGGATTGTCAAGTACGGAGAGCTGCCATCCAGGTATTAAGAGAGCGTATGCCAACCGCGGAACTCATGGCCGCTCTCAACGATGAATTCGATATTGTGCGCAATGCGGCACTCGAGGTCGTCAGAACCATAGGGCCGGGGCTTCCAGAGGCATTATTGGTTGAAGCAATGGAACACCCCAACGGGTCGATGCGGGCGTCAGCAATACGGGCGCTGGGAGTGCGAGCCCCTGCTGAGAAACTGCTCCCTGCCTTGGGCGATAGCAGCGAAGAGGTCCGCCAGGCGGCCGCGGATGCTCTGCGACTTGCGCACCCTCAGCTATGGCAACGAGTCATTTCAGAAGTGATGGACGTTGTGACATCATCGGGTTCGACTATCATCCTTGATTCAGCGGCATACTGCTTCATCTCCGACTTGATTGGCAGCCTGGAGCAGGCTTCCCCTGTTCTTCTGGAGGTGCTATCCTCGCTGCTAACACATTCCTACTGGGAGGTACAGGTAAAAGCAGCGCAAGCCCTCGGTCAACTTCGCCGAAGCATTCCCGAATCGGCCCTTCGTCGCCTGTATAGAATGAGAAGCGATTCGGCATCGAAGACAGTGCGGCGGGCGGCAGAAGATGCCCTGGCCGAGATTCTCTCCCTAGAGGCCGGCATTGAGGACGAAGGATACGAGTCAGTCGAGCCTCCAATGAGCGCAGCGGAGTAACACCCCACCTTCGCTATCCATCCGGATGTTTCGTCAATGCCAGCAGACGCCGATTGCGAGGCAATCGCTCCTGAACCGAGCACTTCAGGCCATAGACCCCGTGAGCTGAGGCAAAAGATGCCGAGTAATGGTGCCGGATAGGGATGCGCTCGCCTCACTCGTGAACGCTACGCGATGACAGAAAAAATACTGGTGGTCGATGACAAGTCGTAGACATAGTGGCGAGTACGTCCGTGCGGAGAAGCTGCAGTACGGCATTGCTATGCACGTAAAGAGGTCCTCCGCAAGACCGTCGGCGCGTGTTTTCTGCTCCTAGATGCGGTGCCGGGAATGAGAGGTTCAGTCATCCAGGTCGAATGCGACAGCAGCGGCAGCAGCGGCACTTTTCCTGCGCCGCTGTTGTAGCTCGACGCTGGTGATTTCCGCCTTCCCGTTCTGGGTAGCGGAGGGTGCCACCAGATAGGGAGCGGCCGTCATCGCTCCCACGCTAAATCCCCACAGCTGGCTCCACTCACCACGAGTCGCCTTGGAATAGGCGATGAGCAGGAGCCGATTTGCTTCCGCCCTCGTGACGCCGAGTTCGTCTGCCAGTTGTTGGAGATCCTGGAGCGCCTCCGACTCATCAGGAAGGCCAGTTGTCCAGTAGGTCCAACCGTCTTTGCGCATATTAGTCTCGTTCCCAGACGGTGGCTTTGACGTCTTCCAGGGAGAGGGCCAGGTCAAGGTAGCCCTTGGGATTGGCATCCTCCGGATCATCAGGCCGATTGACCAGGGGAATGAGCGTCCTGACTGTCGGCTCAAAGTAGTGCGCGCCTCCACCAATGAGTAGGACCGGCGAGAAGTTGGAAGCGACAGCGCCGCCCTCCTGGTTCCATTTTTGTGAGACGAACAGGTTGATGGCCCTCCCTACCCTGGCGATAGCCTTGTCGATGATGCTGTGGATCTCGCCCGCTGGAATCGGCCTCTGATTGGCAGCAAGTCGCGGCAAGGGCTTACCGTTCGCGTAGGCGTAGAGCTGCTCGTGGGCCTCAACGGAGGAGAGGATACGCTTGTAGCGCTGCTTGACTTCACGAATCAGCTCGTCGGCGACCTGCCCGACGCCCAGGATGTCGCCGTCGCAAAGGTTGCTGATGGGGGTCTGTCCATCAACGGCCACCAGGTCAATAGTACGCTCACCGATATCGATCACAGCCTGTTTACCTGTCTCTTCACCACAACAGATGAGCGCGCCCATTCCCTCCATCACCACGGCTCCGACTTTGACCACCACTTCGCGGTCGCGTCCATTGAAACGGAAGGGGTACCAGCCCTCCAACGCCTTTTTAACGAGGCCGCGGTTCTCTTTGGTGCGGTAGAGAGTCACTGGTAGGGCAGTCACCACGCGCAGTTCAAACTGGCGTTCTGGAATGAGAGCGGCTGCCAGGGTGAGCAGCAACAAGAGGCTGTGCAGGGACCAGTAGCGGTCGCTTACACCGAGGGCGGCGGTAGCGTTCTTGCCTTCTTTTTCGGCCAGTTCGCCCACGTAGTACTCCTGCCCCTCGTACTCGATGACGTACTCGTGCTTCTTGAGTAGGGATGCCAGTGAAGCATCGGGATCAGTGGTGGTGCGGGTGTTAATGAGGTCGGCAACGAGGCCATCACCGACGATGCTGGCTACTGAGAGCGCAAGCGGCAACTCGTCCAGGTTGTCTTCTGGGCAAAGGTACAGCGTGGCAATACCTGAGCCTGGATCGTAGCCAGCATAGTAGACGGCGGGGCTGCTCTTTGCGGAGCCGTAGCGCATAGATGTTGCGGTCATGGTCATGAGAAAATCTCCTTTCAGTCCTGCATGTTTTGAGTGATCTGGTTGGTGGATGCGTGAGTGGATGTGTACTGACTTAGAGTACACTTGGAACGTTCTGAGTCAGTACGGATAGCCAAATGCAAATCAAACATGCCAAATTTGAGGTCTACAACGGTTTTTGTACTGACTTGGTCTATTCCAAGTATGTTCCAAGTCAGTACAGGTGTCTGGGAGGGCAATGTCATTGTTGTTTTCTCGTGCAATTGCAGTGGAACCATAGCCTCTCGTTTCTTCAGTTCGTCGATCAGACATGCGAGGATGCCCAAAAAGATGCTGGCTGGGAAGGTCAGAACTGCCAGGCTCCCGCTGTGTGTGATGACAAGCACAATGATGGTGAAAATGAACGCTTCTCCCAGGATGGCGATGGTGTACACGAAGGCTGTGAGAATGAGTTTCACTTGCTTTCTCCTGCTGTTTGGTGTGTGTTTTGGGTGCGTGTTTTGGGATTGGGGTGCGTTTCCCGCTTGTGTATCCCCTCTAGGGGTCAAAAACACACACGCACACGCACACACTATCCTTGCTCTGCCGCGACTGTGGTTGCCGCGGCTTTTTTCTGCCGCCCGGTGATCAGGTGTAAGGCCTCTAGCTCGAGCAAAGCCTGGTACGCGGCGTTATCCGAGACATCTTCGTTACATTGGGTCCGCAGGTACGCTCCGATGGCCCGGTGGCTTTTATACCCTGCATTCCATGTCTGCAACACCGCCTGCTGCACCGGGGTTAGTAGGCGCTGCCTCTGCTCCTGGTTCCGAGGGGTGTTTGGGACCAGCCCTGGCATTGGGACATCCGCATCATCGCGAGTGAAGGGGTCCAGGTAGGGCCTTTGCACTGGCATGGAATCGATTGGCTGCCGATGTTCAGAGCCGACGAACGTGTGGACGGCGATCTGCTCAACCGGCCGTAAGCGGCGGTGGTGCTCCTGGAGTTGGGCCATTCCCGGCGTATGCCCCAGGTGTGGGCTAAACCGAGGCCTGAGGTAGACCTTAAAGCCGATGACCTGGGGACTAAAGATGAAGCACTCGCCGGGCCGCAGAGTGACTATCTCGTCCTGCTCGAGCCCGAAAGCCCGATAGCGGTCGATGTCAATCTGCTCGGTTTGCAGGAACAAAAACTTCCAGGTGGATTGCAGGGCCCGCTTATCGAGTTCGCTGATACGTTGGGTTGCCAGGGCAAGCCCTAACCCTTGCTTCCCTCCGCGTCGAACGAGTAAGCTGAAGAACACCAATTGCAGGAAGTGGAAGACGTCCTTCTTCTTGATGCAGCTCTCCGCCTCGTTTTGGGGGAGCCATTTATTGGCCTCGTCGAGGAACACGAATGCCGGGATGCGTTTCCCATTGGGGCGGCTCGATTCCCATGCGTACATCCCCTTGACGATGGAGGCCATCACCAGCGCAGCTTCGTCGTCGGTAGCGTAGGATTTGAGGTTCAACACCACCTGCATGTTGTCTTCCAGGAGTTGCCAGCCAAACCGCTCGGCCCCCTGCACGTCAACTGCGATGTAGTGGTGCATATGCCCGTTGATGTGCAGGAGGTCCGGGCTTCCTGCCAGAAACCCCCGCGGGAGGTAGTGCCTGTTGGCCATGGGGCCGTATTCGTCCTCGGTGTCACAGAGGAGCAAAGGAGTCCCTCGGTGGCCGACCTCCTCGGCGACGACACCCATTCCGTTGGATTTGCCAGCCCGCCTGATGCCGCAGAACAACAACACCGCTGCGAAGAGCGACTCGATGGCCGGCATGAAGCTGTCGCTCAAGTACAGTCCGTCGGGCTCAATAATACGATCTGGTAGCTCTCCCTCTTCTGGCGGTTCGGGGTAAGGCTGCTTGGCCAGTGTCGTAACGCTTCGCCCACCTGGGTACATTTCTGCCGCAGCTTGCTGCCTGGTCGCGTGTGCTGCTGCTTGCCCGTCGTCGACGGTATAGCCGTCTGCCTCGACAATGGGTGCAGTCTGGTAGCCCCACAGGAACCGCATCCATTCGCCCTTGCTTAAATGCATGGCCTGTATTTTGCACTTGATGCTGCGTATGACCAGCCAGATCAGCCCTAAGACCATGCCCGCCCCTGCCATCGCGTAGAGGATTCCGGCCATACCTATGTGCAACTTGGTGGCTGGATACACCAGGATGGCGACGAGCAGGAAGTAGCCAACCAGGTAGTACACTATCTTCCCGCTTTCCCTGGTGTAGTCGGTGTAATCTTCTTCGTACTCTTGGTAGTCCCGTTCTTGCATGGGAATCCCTCCTATGGGCGTTGTGCCCTGATGTTATCTGCCGCCCGGAAGCCAGCCCACAGGAATTCGATGGAACGAACAAACGCAATGGTGGAGAGGGCATAGAGTCCGATGGCGTAGAGAAACACAATAAAGGTGGCGGTGGCCGGGTCAAGTCTTGCTGTGTAGATGCTGACGAACGTGTAGTCGCCCACCGTATCGACCACAAACCCAATTGCGCCCCATACCATGACCAGGTTGACGTGCTGAACGATCTCGACGGCTGTGCTTCGAAACGCAGCACCATTGCCGCCCTTGCCGTTCACCGCCGTTTTGCGCTTCCAGGTCGTGTCTAATCGGAACACGAGCATAATCAAGCTGAACTGGAACGAGACCGCGATCAGGGCGCAGATCATGAAATCCATCGGTTGCTTCCCCGCATCTACCGGCGTGCCATTTGGATTGAGCAGCGACCAGAACGCGACAAAGGTCGTGAACATTTGCCAGCCGTTGGTGGCCAGCCCCAGAAGCACACCACCTCCGCCGATAAAGTACATGGCAATGGGGGGATGGTGGATGGTTCGATCAGGCATTTGCCTGGATCCACTGAGCCCAACTCCAGGACCCGTGGTGGTGTTGCCCGTTTGCTTCGCATGCTTGTGGGTGTAATTAAATGGACCTTTCGACTGCTGTTGTGACATAGTGATGATTATCTACCTTTCTTTCGTCCTCAGCCTCCCTCGATTGAAAGAGGCTGCAAGAGATTCGTGCTCAGCCTCCAGCATTGTGGTAGAGCCGGTTTACGCCGCAAGTGCAAGCGGTATGCCAACCCGCAACGTACACCCGATGATTTGCCCGTACTTGTCTGCTCCAGCATAGAGCGGAGTCACATCGAGACGTGGGTGAAGCCGGTGACGACATACCAATACGCGGCGCAGCTCTGCTTCTTGGCGGGCAAGTTGACCTCGTCGGAATGGATCTTGCTCGTTCTTTCTGAGCTGGATCAGTAACAGAAGGGCTGCTCGCAGCAGTAACACTGGCAGATGTCTGGTCGATAACCGCCTGTGGTGAGACTGGCCTTGCATCGTAGCATATGCCTGCTGGATGACGTCAGTGGAGAGCACAATGGCTGAGTCTTTGCAGTACATGCTCGTTTCCGTCTCTGGCTGACGCGCCGTCTTCCGAAGAGGAGCGTCAGGCTGAGCGAGTTTCTCTTGCGATTCCATCTCCGCGCCAGTGGAACGACAGGCCGCTTCAGATGCCTTGTCAAACAGGCGGAGCATTCGCATTGCATGCGCCTCAACCTCCTCACGGCAGTCATGATAGGACATATTGCGGAGGGCCCGATCGTAGGGGAGTGCCTGAGCCAGCTGGTCTTCTGTTAGGATAAGGGTGCAGAACTTGCCGGGAACGTCAAGACAATGATCGAGAGGAGCTACGCGCACCAGCACCCTCCCCCCATCCATCTGCTGGAGAGGTCGAACATAGGTGAGCCCTTTGCAGGTCGCGTAGTGCTGATGATCAGTCGGCACTATCGAGGCGCGCGCAACATATGTTGTTTCGAATTGGATCTGATTGATGCTGCAGGAGGTTACTTCGCCAGCTTGGTTCTGAGTACGGTCGGGCGAGACAATAGAAAGAGCCATGATTATCCTCCAAGACTGTGAACGCTTGTTCTGGATTGACCACCTGGCTCCGCTCATCTAGAATAGGCATAGTCAGGCGGTCGCACAACGACTTCCTGGCAAGTGGGAGCGTGTCTCTGCCGCCAAGCTGGTCACGCTCTCCACCGCACTATGGGGCCTCATTAGTGCCCATCCGCACTACAATCTCACTTTACGCATCCGCACTACAGGGACTCTTCCTCCCCACTGATTCGTCTAAGACCTCTCACATTGAGCCAACATCGATTAGTCTTTATCTGATTAATAAGCTTTTATCTATTTTACACGGAATATGGCAGAAAATCAACTCTATGACATTTAAGACTATTATGTTGACTACCAATAAGGTAATCCGTATAATGCTATATATATGCTCTTTCCAAGAAAGAAAAGGGAGCAACCATGCATGCCTGAAAAAGTAGAATGGATGACAGTTGAGCAGGTAGCACAAGAATTAGGAGTACACCCCGATACGATCAGAGGCTATATCCGTGAGCGTGAACTCCCTGCTGTGCAGCTGAAGCGCACTTACAGAATTAAAAGAAAAGATTATGAAGAATTCTTGCGTCGGCGCTACACTGGAAAGGAAGAGCAAGAATAACTAACTGAGATGGCTACATCGAAGCACCTCCTATCAGCACTATTTCGGCACTTGATTGGTTGCCGCTGTGTGGTTCTGCAATTTACACGTGAAATGTGTGTTATAGTGAAGCAAACCACCGCCTCACTTGAGAATAGATGCGATATTGTGTAAGGGTACTAATCTACCTGGTCTCGCTATTGTCATCGTAGCGCGCTCTGATCTACATTGTACCGGACAAGGGCTGTTTTTCAGCCCTGAATGCGGCGGAAAACCGGCAGAAAACCGGCAGATTAGTCGGTTTGAGAGGGATGTCAGCTATTACTCCGAAATACCCAAATCGTATCAAAGCCTGTATCCATGCTGCCGGATACAAGGTCCGTGAAATTTCCGACGAACTGAATATTCCTGAGCGCACCATGCGCGACTACCTCAAAGGGCGGACGGCCATGCCGAAGGAGTATCTAGAAGCTCTTGCTGTGCTTCTTGGCTGTTCAATGGATGACTTGACACCAAAAAGCTCTGCCCTACCTTCCTTCTGGAATGTCCCCCATCAGCGCAACCCCTTTTTTACCGGACGTGAGGCTCTTCTGGAACATCTCCATGAGGCACTCAACAGGGGCAATGCCGTGGCACTGACGCAGACACAGGCGATCTGTGGCCTTGGAGGCATTGGGAAGACGCAAGCCGTGATTGAATATGCATATCGCTATCATTATGAGTACGAGGCTGTGTTCTGGGTGAAGGCGGACACACGTGAGAATCTCTTTTCGGACTTTGTGAGTATGGCGGTCTTACTGAACCTGCCAGAGCAGCATGCCGAGGATCAGTCCATGGTGGTTACTGCTGTCATGCGGTGGCTGAAAACACATACACGATGGTTGCTGATCCTCGACAATGCCGATGATCTAGCAGAGGTGAGAGCATTTATACCTACGACATGTGGTGGGCACATCCTGCTGACGACCCGCGCCCAGGCCATAGGCCGACTTGCTCACCACATCGAAGTGGAAACGATGACCCCGCAAGTGGGAGCACTCTTCTTACTCCATCGTGCCTCCATCATAGCAACTGATGCTCCTCTAGAGCGAGCGTCTGCTGCTGATCGGGATGCGGCCCTGGAAATTGTGCGGGAACTGGGTGGGCTGCCCCTTGCACTCGACCAGGCCGGAGCCTATTTAGAGGAATCCTCTTGTTCCCCGCAGGACTACCTCAGTCTCTATCGCAAGCAGCGAACTGCACTGCTCTCGCGGCGTGGCGGCTTTGTTACCGATCATCCTGAGGCTGTTGCCACTACCTGGTTGCTCTCCTTTAAGCAGGTCGAACGGGCGAACTCCGCCGCTGCTGATCTGCTGCGCCTGTGCGCGTTCCTTGATCCTGATGCCATCCCTGAAGAACTGATCGTCAAGGGTGCGCCAAGCCTTAATCATGCGCTGCATGCCGTCGCTACCGATCCATTTGCCTTAAATGAGGCGATTGAAGTATTGCGCAGGTCCTCGCTCGTGCGGCGTAATCCAGATACTAGAATGCTCAGCATTCACCGCCTCGTCCAGGCCGCCATTCAGGACGATATGGAGCGGGATGTGCAGCGTCTATGGGCGGAGCGCGCTTTAAAGGCTGTTTATCATACCTTTCCTGGGCAAGTCGAAGTGACGACATGGGAGGAATGTCAGCGCTGCCTTCCGCAGGCCCTGAACTGCGCAGCTCTCATTGAACAGTGGAACTTCACCTCTCATGAAGCTACACACGTGCTGAATCAGGCGGCGTACTACTTACGCGAACGAGCGCGTTATGCTGAGGCTGAATCACTTTTTCAGCAGGCGCTGCAGATACGTGAGCAGGTATTTGGACCACAGCATCTCGATACAGCGCAAAGCCTCTACAATTTGGGGAGGCTCTATTTTGACCAGGGCCGGTATGCAGAGGCCGAGCCACTTTACCAACGGGCGCTCTCGCTCCGCGAGCAGGCACTCGGATCAAACCATCTCGAAGTTGCTCGAACGCTCAACAGTCTTGCGCTGATGTACTGGGCATGGGGAGTGAAATATGAAGAAGCTGAATGCTTGTACCAGCGGGCGCTGCCGATCTATGAGCAGACGGTAGGCATAGAGCACCCGTATACCGCTCACTGTATGAACAACCTGGCCCTGCTGTATGTGACACAGGGCTGCTATACAGAAGCTGAACAACTTCACAGGCGCGTGTTAGCTATCCGGGAAAAGATACTCGATCCCGTGCATCTTGATACTGCGCAAAGCCTCCAGAACCTGGCATACCTCCACGTGGCTCAAGGCAAGCAGGAAAGGTATGAGGAGGCCAAGCGGTTGCTAGAACGCTCACTGGCGATTCGCGAACAACTACTCGGTTTCGAACATCCCCAAACGGCGAAGAGTCTGCACAACCTGGCCTTGCTCTACGAAGCCAAGGGCATGTATACAGAGGCCGAGCTGCTCTATCAACGGGCACTGGCCATCCGCGAAAAGGCGCTGGGAAGAGGAAATCCGAAGACACTTGCAACCGTAGAGCACTATACTGCACTCCTGCACAAGATGGAGCGACACAAGGAGGCAATGCAACTTGAAACTCGCATTCAAGCAAGGCAGGGCGATGAGTAAGGCTTGCTGGTAAACCTTCCGTGCTACCGGAGAACGACCAGCCCCGCAAAACGCCCGGTTTTTCCATGTTCTGCCCGATATGAGTAGAATTCGTCCAGGTGGCAGGCGGTACAGAGGTCCGCTGACTCAATATGGTTAGGTCGAATGCCACTCTCCTGGAGCTGCCATCGCAGTGCCGTCCACATATCCAGGTGAACCGTATCATCCTCTTGCGGAACAAAGAAGTGATGCGCTTGTTGGGGAAAGGCTGTGTGAAAAGCATTGATGACATCCTCGCGGACCTGGTAGCAGCAGGGTCCGATGCTCGGTCCAATGCCAACGAAGATATCTGCCGGATCGCACCCGAACGCCTCGTTCATGGTCGAAACCATTTTCTGCATGATTTTTCCCACAGTGCCTCTCCATCCTCCGTGAGCCAGCGCAATTACGCTGCGCTTGGGGTCAAAGAGCGTCACCGCCGCACAATCCGCCACTAAGATCATGAGCGGTCTGTTCTGGATATTCGTAACCAGGCCATCCGTTCCTACAAAAGCCTGAGCACCATTCCCTTGCGAATGGTCTGTCACAACTTCGATATACGTCCCCTGAATCAGCTGGGCAACTGCAACAGCCTCAGATTCGACACCCACAGCTTCATATAACCGTGACCTATTAGTGATGACGGCGCTTTGGTCGTCACCAACGCTTAACGCGAGATTCAACGAGTGAAAAGATCCTTCGCTGACTCCACCTAGGCGCGTTGAGATAGTACTGGACATAGGGGAAAATGGTTCAAATATTTCGAAAGAATAATAGACGAGGTTTTTATGCTCCTGTTTGATCATGCTTCCGTCTTTCTTTGAAGAGTATTGTGTTGTACCCTCATAAGCAAAATTAATCCGGTTCGACTGTCTCCCTCACTACTGGCAACAGCCCAGTTCCATCATTATATTCCATCACAGAATTGGCTCTTGTTTCCAACAAGTGTACCTCAGTCTTTGGGGTTTGGTCAAATTAGCAGCGGCATTGCTCCTAGAGAGGACCAGCATTTGAGATAGCATATCATTTCATCCCGGTCGAGAGGGCCACGGCCTTGTCCATGGCAGCCTCGATCTCGGAGTGCGGGTCCTTGCGTGGTCGAAACATCCCTGATACAACAACCGTAGCAAACTCTTTTTGATAACTGGCTCTGGAAAATGTCCTCCCAGGCCAGTCGATATTGATACAATGAGCCGTGGCTGTCAGGGGCGCTTGGATATTTGGATCCGAACTTTCTCGGGTTGGAAGTGCTACCCTGGTCAGCGAATATAATGCCGTAGCACCACGTCAATCCGATTATGCCCGAGAGCCTCGCTCACCTGCTGCGCAGCGTCACGATCATAATCATCTGGTTTGAGCCGACCTACTGACGGAGGAAGCGATCGGCCCGGTGCGTGATACAGATACATGGCCTGCGCGAATTCACGGCGATATGAGTGGACATCGAGATGCTTCGGGATAGCTGGAAACACTAATTCGTCGTCTGGACGCCCCCGCTTCATGGCCAGTACGTCCTGCTCTCGCCCGATTAAAACCGGCACTGTTCTCGGCTTGCCGCCCTTGCCATTGACAACCTTAACCGTTGGTCGATCATTGTAGTCAGGATCTCGCTCGATAATATCGCCCACGAGCAAGTTCTTAACCTCTCTGCGACGTAAACCGGTGGCGCGCAAAAAGTTCAGGAGCGATGGCCAGTTTGCTGGCTGGAAATGGCGATCATGTCCGGCTGGACCCCGTGATCTGGTGATCGCGATCCTAGTTCGCCGTGGAAGTGCCACAGAACTGGCGAGGTTCCTTTTCTGAAAGAAGAGCCGCAATGCTGAACGCTCTGTCTGCAATGTGTAAGGGCTTTTGCCTTCCTTGATGTGAAGCTGGAGGTACTGTGCTACCAGTTCGTCGGCTCGCTCATCCAGCAATGCTAGGTGCTTGATGCCATGAGTATCCCGTGCCCAGTTGACGAAGCCCAATACTTGCTCCTGATAGACTTTGCGCGTTGTGTGAGAGTGTATCTTGCCGGTAGAGATGGTCCAGAGACTCTGGCCAGTTGTCTCGCGAATGGCTCTCTTAGCGTCGCGCCGACTTTCGTGAATGCCTCTGAAAGTATCCAGCCGATCAATTGCTTCTTTAATAACGCTCTTTTGGTGTGCCATGTGCTCCAGGAGTTGTTCCTATGATGCTGCAAAATGCGCTAAGAACCAGCGTTCCCAGTTTAATCTATGTGCGTACGACGTTGCCTGACGGTCCAGGCGAGAGGTCTACGAGCCCTCACTTGCCTCTTTTCCTAAGTCTTACAGTCCATTTGCTGTTTATACCTCCACAGATGTAGAAGTTTAACCGCAGCATCCTTTGCGGACTATAGGACAGCCACGAGGCGCCGAACTACAAGTACAACTACATTCCTGCCCCGAGGAGTCTCACCTGGGGCAGGCTCTTTACCTGAACCAACACTCACTAAGGGTGAGCACCCGCACTCATAAGGTGAGTGCCACCTAGTCCATAGGTGGACCAACCCCGTCCTTATGGTGGACCAGCCCCATCATTGCTCCCGCCCTATTGACGGTAGCGGCCAGATGCGGGCCAGTTGTTTGGGTGAGTTCTTGGAAGATCCAAGCCCTGCTTGCAAACCACCTGACAGCGGTCAGTTCTTCGAGATGAAGCCCTTCTTGAACCCGAGGAGAACCACTCCCCACAGTCGTTTTAATCCCGGCGAGTATCTCAGCGACAGCGGATTGAGGTGACTGTATCCCTCAGACGTTACCAGAGGCTAACCTCTGGCACAGCAGTCCAAGCTGCAACTCCATAATGGAGGAGTCAGGCCATTTTCATACACTTAATATATATCAGGAACTTATTCATTTGTCAAGTAGCCTTTAATAATGTGCTTTCCTAATAAAGTAATTTATCTATAAATAATGATGCATGTCATGACATATATAAAAGCGGAACAATATCTATGAGTGAACGTGTCATGACGTCATGATATGGCGAGAAGACGTGATCACGTGATATGCCATGACAGCAAAACCAGAAGCTTCTCGTCGAGAACCTTACTTGTCATGACAGCCTGTTGGAGGTAGGGGTACTCATTAGAAGAGGGCTGAAGTGGAGATTCTCATGCGTATAGGAACCTGTCTTGACAGAAGAAATAGAAGGATGGGCTTCAAAGAGAAGTCTGTCACGACAGACCAACCCTCAGTAAAATCGCTGAAAGCGGGCATGTCATGACGACATTACGTTTGCCGGTATCCCCTCGGTTGTGGTGTGTCATGACACAGAGTAGAGTTCTATCCGGCTGAGGATTAACGTTGATCCTCATACCAGAAAAGGCGATATCTGACCGACCAGATTCTGGGTATTCCTCCATAGGATGGGATTGTAGATACCTGTGTAGCTTGTTGATATCTGTATTAGGTATACTGTTTACTTTACATCGTAGACTCCAGGAAGTATCACTGGGCTCATTACTCCTTAATGGAACCACTACAAAAAGTCTGTGAATCGGGTAAACAGTACAGCTCCATTGCACCACAGACCCTGTCTACTCTGACAGATGAGTATCATGGTTCTGGATCGCTGCTTCCCCAATGTGTGATTGTATGTCCCGAGGCTTGTTCCAGCGTGTGAAGTAATCCCCACTGTACCCTTGTAGGTAGGACGTTGCTTCTTGGAAGGTCAGGCCGACTCTCTGTTGCAGCACCTGGAGTAGGAGTGGGTGGAGTTCCTGGTAGTCTCCAGCGTGGATCGGGTCCCTGATGAGTCCGATACAGTTGCTCTTGTAGCGATCCTGGGCATTGAGGTAGCCCATAGCCAGATTCACCGTCCACACTCTCATGCGTGGTGTAGACGCTTCCAGACCTGTGAGTGCATCAAACGCGCGGAGCTGCACAAGCGCAGAGGGCGGGCGCCACCTTCCTCTATGAGTATGATTTCGGCGACTCTTGGAAACATGAGATCACCGTTGAGCACATTGGAGCCACCCCGAAAGATGAGCCGCCATATCCGTGGTGTCTGGATGGGCAACGGGCCTGCCCTCTTGAAGATGTGGGAGGCGTACAAGGCTACCTGCAGTTTCTGGAAGCCCGGCGCGACTGCTCCCATCCTGACCACCAGGACATGCGCCGTTGGGTTGGGAAGCACTTCAAACCAGAATTGTTTTCGGTGCAGCAAGTCAACGCTGCGCTGGCCTTGTTCATCTCCCTAATTAGCAAGCCGTAACAAACGCTCAGGCCAAAACGCTTGTACTTTTCGCCGGGGCCTCATAGCCCTAAAGGGAGGTACTATATTACCGATTTCCGTATCCTCCCAAAGAAAATGGAAGTAGGGTATGCTGCGCTTCACATGAAAACACAATATATTGTGTGAATATCGCGTGAAAACACAATATATTGTGGTAAAAGCTTGACAGAACAATAGGACGACAGTATACTGGTTCATAGCAAAGCACAGCGTTTCTTGGCGTATCCAAGGCCCAATGGAGGGAGCTGACGGTGCTCTGCAAAGTCACTTAATAGAAACTTGGAGATTCTGTCTACGTATGCAAGCGACTTCAACTATTGCGGATGGGCCGTCTACAGATGGCGCCCACCCGACCGGTACCCACACCATTGCCGGGTTGATCGGCACCCTGCTGGAACTTCACTTCTACCAGCTTCTTCACCAGGAGAATATTGTCGAGACGCGTCCCATTGAAGAACTCCGCGCCCTTTGGGAGACAAGCCGCGAGCACTTTTCTCAGTCACCTCCTCCCGCTATTCCCAGCGTCGCCATCACCTGCCTTCCAAAGTCCCTGGAACGCTACGAGCTGGAACTGCGGCAGCGGCCTACCTATGTGCAGTACTACCAGGGATACCGGTTCTGCCTTGTCCCTGTTCACCAGCTTATTACTCCTCAGTGGTATATCAACCTGGATTATCTCCAGGCGCTTCAGCAAATTGTGCCGGAGCCGGAGCAGCTCCAGCAAGCGCTTGACTTTGCCTGCGATGAGGGAGGGTCAGAACTGGCGGAGCCCGGTGTGAGCAACGTCGCCGGGTTACTTTCGCTTGCATTCCGGGTTCCGGCTTACCGGGATCTCGCTATCGCTCTTTCTCCTCTCCAACCGTTCCAGGCGCAGCGCATCGACCCGCGGAAGTTTACGATCACCACCCGTGCCGAAGTTCAGTTGAAGCCGAACTACCTGCACGTCGCGAAGATCGGTTCACGCCTGCTCGTCTTGAACGGCATCCACCGTTCCCTCGCCTTTATGCAGGCGGGCTGGAAAGCCATCCCTTGCCTCGTTCGCGACTTCCCGAACGTTCGCAGCCTGGTCGAGGTGGGTTTCCAGCCAAACCAGTTAGGCGTCCTTCCCGACCAGTTGCTCCTGAGAGAGTCGCGTTCCGCCTACCTGTCTGATTACCTGGAGCCGCTTACTGCTCCGCACTTTCAACAAAGGGACATGGATGCCCTATGGCAATTTATCTGTCAGATGCAGTTGAATAAGCAGCCGATGCCCAAAACGGCGTAACGGTCTACTCCGGGAAGCGTGCATGTTTAACGCGAAAAGTGTTGACGTGTGCGCTTCTTTCGGGTAGCATGAGTGCAAGCTAATTCGCATTAGTCTGCACTCGTGGCACGACTAGAGATCGAACAGGAGGCAGGAGCTTGAATGCCGATCTCATGACAAAGCTTCAGAGCCAGAGAGGCTATCAGGGCTGGCGCATACGACCTCATCCGTCCAATCCTGCTACATGGCTTGCTGAATCTATACGTTTCTTGGGCGTGGAAACCGGAAGGGGTAGCGGGTACTACGAGATGGAAAACGGGGGGATTATAGGACCTTCACAACGCCTGAACAAGCCTACAGTGCTTTGGTAACGTTGCAATGGGTGCTCATATAGCTGTGCTTTTGCAAGCCAGTCGGATGTCAGTAGGCTTGTAAGTGTATTTTTGATGGTAGTCTCCGAGGAGTGGTAAGCTTCAGACAAGCAGAAAGGGCAGCACGGAAGATTAGGGGGCAGATAGTTGAATCAGCAGCAAGCTTTCTCTAGAAATTCTAGAAGTGATGGAAATACCACCGTACAAGATGAGGGTATTGTCCGGGTAATACTGACGGCAGATAACCACCTCTCAGCATATAGCCCTAAACTTTCGCCAGCTAAGTTGGCCGACCGAAGAAGGCGGCTGGCAATGGCATTCCAACAAACGGTCGACACAGCCATCAATCGCCGCGCACATCTCTTTATCCAGGCAGGAGACCTGTTCGATAGAGTGGACCCACGCAACCAGGAGCGTGATTTCGTAGCAGGACAACTCCTGCGTCTGCAATCAGCGGGGGTCCAGACCTTCGCTGTCAGCGGAAACCATGACACCCCCCGCCAGAAGACCGAGCAGGGGGGCTATGCCCCTCAGTGTATTTATCACCGTTTCGGTGGGATGCACTACTTCAGCTCGTTTGCTCGGTTAGAGCCCGTGCAGATCGACCGAGCAGGAATACGATTGGCTGTAGCTGGCCTGAGTTATCCTCCGGGCATTGCCCCAGGCGCTGATCCCTTGGATTCGGTGGAGATTGTCGATCCTGAGAGCATACTTGCACATGCTGACCTGGGAATACTCATTCTGCATGCTGCAGTAGAGGGTCATGCGTTTCCCGGGGAAATGGAAACGTTTGTCCGGCAAAGCAGCTTGGCCAGATTCAACAGTTTCCATGTTGTACTGGCCGGTCATGTGCATGCGTATGATCGTTTCCCGATCGGGGACAAAGTCGTGGTCGTCTGTGGGGCTACTGAGCGTATGGAGTTCGGCCACAGCGAAGATAACGTAGGCTTTGCCTATCTCGAACTCACACGGGATGGACTAGGCTATGCTGAACATGTGCCTATTACACCCCAACCTCGTCATGTCGTGACGATCCACACCAACGAACTCTGGCCAAACCTGCAGCACGGTGAAGGTTCTAAAGTGGATACCGTGCCTGCTCCGACGGGCGAAGTTCCTGTTCTCTCCCCGATGGAACATATCCTCCAGCAATTGGAACCGTATTGTACCGAAGACGCGATGGTCCGGCTGACTCTGGAAGGACCGATTACGCGCGAACACTATCAGACGCTCGATTTGCGCGCCATCTGGATGTATGGACACCAGCGTGCGTTCTCTTTCGATCTCGATGAGAGTAACCTGCGTTTAAAAAGCGATCTCTTGCAATACACGATTGAACGAGGTGAACGTATCGCACCCAGTGATATGTTGGAAGCTATTATCCGGGAACGAATGGAGCAGACCGAAACACCAGACGAGCGGGCTATTTTGACCAGAACACGTCAACGAGTACTCGATGGCTACGATGAACTTGCTGGAAGGGAGGTCAGGTAGTGATTACGCTGAAACGTCTGCAAGCTGAACATTTCAAAGGTTTGTGCTCGGTTGATTTGATGTTCCCCGAACGTGGGAGTGTGCTGATTGAAGGGCAGAACGAGGCTGGGAAATCGACCCTCTTTGAGGCTGTCTATGTTGCGCTCTACGGGAAGCCACTGGTGGGAGAAGACAACCGGGCACGGCAGGAGGAAGTAATACAATATGGTCAGTCGCGAGCCAATGTGCAGTTGGCATTCAGAGTAGGCCAGCAAGAACTGACCGTTAGACGTGTCATTGAGCAAGGAAAACCGCAGCAGGCAGCACTTACCATCCAACAACCTGATGTGCCACAAGAAGTCGTTACCGGCGTCAGGGCAGTAGATGAGCGTATTCTCAAGGAGTTGGGAAACCTGGATGGAGAGAGCCTCCGTAATTCCTGTTTCGTCGAACAGAAAGAACTGGGACGTATTGAAGCACTCTCGCCAGCCAAACGTGAGGAGGCGGTTCATAAGCTACTGGGGTTGGAGCGCCTTAACAGGCTCGCGGAACAATTCAAAGTGAAACGCGAGCAGTGGCGCGAGCTGGCGCAGGCCGAGCGATATTTGAAACTGGCCGAGCTGCAAGCTGAGGTTCGCCGGTCTTCAGCTCGGGAAGGGGAAGTGGCAGAATACCTGGATGCAGTAAAGGTTGCCAGCCAAGTGAAGTACTTGAGCGATCTAGAAACTCAGAGAGGAGAAGTAAAGAAGTCCCTGGAAGAATGCACACGGCTTGCCAAAGAAGCTCGTGATTGCCTGGCGCGCTGTGAGGCATTAAGAAAGCAGGTGGGCTATTGTGACCAGGCCAGTCGGCAGATAGCAGAGATTCACCACACTCAGGAGACATTGGCAACATGGGTCAGATTGAAAGGTGTTGAAATGACCCTGGCTAATCATCCAGCCGATAATGGTAGATTGGATGCTAGATGCAGGGAAGCAGAGATGGCGCTTGCTACTGCGCGAGCGAAAATGCGTCTACCGTTACTCACAGGAGTAGCCCTGACGGCACTGGCAGTGCTGACCCTTGTCCTAGGGTTTCTAGGCTATCCTGCCTTTGCCCCTCTCGTGTTCATAATAGGTGGAGCTCTCACCACGTGGCTCTGGTTTTTCCGTGCCAGAAAGAGTGTGCATCAGCAGTCTGGTTACCTGGCTCAGTGTAATAAGGACTTGCAGAGGCTGGAGATACAACGCCAGGCGGCAATCCAGGCCGGTGGGGATCCAGCAACACTCGGTCATTATGAGCAGCAGCTTCAAGTGGCTGACATTCCTCTACCACCAAGCATTGATGCTGGACGTACACTACAGGAAGAACTAGAGCAGAGATTTCGTGCCATCCTGGTTCAGGGATATGATGATCTGCAAGAGGCTGCCAAGGAGGGGCAAGCTAAGCACGCCCATTTAACAGAGCAGCGTGCTTCTCGCGCTTTACGGCAAGAGCAAGGTGAAACGCTGAAAGCATCCTTCACAGGTGAGCTTACTGCTGCATCAGCGATAGTCGAAGGGCTCTTAGCTACATTGAACAGCCTGGGTGTTCTAGAATTGCCTTCTCTCCTTCCTCTATCCAAAGATGTTGGTACTTTCTGCTCGCATGAACAGGCTTTGGCAGCAACCCTCAAGGAGATCAAGGATGCACTCCAGGCGACACTTGACACCTTGGATGAGCAAGGTGCCAGAAATAGCCACGACCAGGCGCTGGGTGAAGAGGGAAGAAGAGAACAGCAGAAGGCAACCTTGGAGAGCGACGCAAAGAAGAGCCGGCAGACAATCGATGAAATCCTCTCATCGCGCCAGACCGCACTCCCCTCAAAGTATACACATGCCAGTATCGTCGAACACTGGCCGCTCGTAGCAGTAGTCTCGCCTGGCGAAGAAAGTCAGATAGCGGAGGACCTTGATGGAATAAGCAAAGACCTCCATGCAGCAAAACGGGAGGAGAAACAGTTAGCAATGGAACTGGGTCATCCCGGCACAGAACTGAGCATTGAGGAATGTCGTCAAAAAGTTGACGCACTCATTGAAGAACGCAAGATATGTGAGTTGGCAACAGAACTCCTCAAGGAGTCTCGTGATCGCATTGCCCGGCACATCCTTCCGATTACAGAACGGAATATGCACCCTCTCCTGCAACAACTCACAGATGGGCGTTATTGGGATGTGCGATTGACACCCCAGGAGAGTAACGGTCAGCCCGGGGAGATGGATTATCGCATACGCGTTTGGGATCCTGCCGCCAAACGCCATGTTGGGAAAAATATTTTCTCTGGGGGCACACGCGATCAGTGTTCGCTCGCCCTCCGTTTGGCTTTCGCATTGGCCACGCTGCCACAGGAGTTGGGTGTAGCACCAGGTTTTATCTTTCTGGATGAGCCATTGAGTGCCTTTGATGCCCAACGTGCTCAGGCACTTGTAGAACTACTCACGACTGGAACCATCGCCCAACACTTCAATCAGGTCATCTTGATCTCACACTCTCATACTTTCGATCGCGAGGTTTTCCACTATCATATTCATATGGAAAATGGTCAGGTCATCGAATCCGATCTGCCGGGTTCGGAAGCTATTGATCTACATCTGTGAGGCATCGGCGGATGACCTGCGCAAGAGCTATTGAATTATGCCATGTACAGGTAGGTTCCAGAGAAAACAGCAATGTACTTATATCGCATTTTGTACTTGATCGTCAAAAATACACTTATCAGGCCCATGCTCAGGCCTGTGTGAGCCTGGGTATAAAGTTGTGAAAGGATGAAGGTGCAGGCATGGATCAATTCGGGCCGTTACCGCTGACACTCGCAGCCCGGGAGGCGCGGCTGTGTGGGGGCGAGGTGCTGAATATTGAGGGCAAGAGTGCGGATGGGTTTAATTATACACTCTCGTTTGAGGGTGAGCGGTTTCTGCTGCGCCAGGGAATACGCTGCATCCGTTCCGCTAGGTCGAGCCTGCGGTGCTTACCTTGCTCTGCTGTCTGGGAGCGTTTCGTAGACCTGACGACCAGTGAAGATGCAAACGGGGGTACGAGATGGGTGAGTGTCGTGCGATGCGCAAATCGCTTATCTTGAGTGAGGAGCCTCAGAACTCCTCCAGGCTAGTGTCCAAGTCTGTCACTAACTTCTGCGTGCGTTCCTGGTAACGGGAGGGTGCGAAGCCAGGAGTAATGTCTAAGGGGAAGCTTAGCCACAAAGCTGAACCGGGCTAGGTGAAGAGCGGACGGGTGAACGCGAGTGAACCCTTGACGAGGCTGCGTTAGCACTGATCATCGGAACGTGGATAATAAAGACGATGATGATGGGAGAAAGATGAAGGGACGATATGCTCCTTCATGAAAGGCATGCAGGCGATACTCCTGTATGATAGGACGCCGGACCTCCCCGCAGTAAAGAGGGCACCCAACCCGCTCGTATCTCGGATATGCGGGACGCAGTAACCCCGATGGGGTCTGCCAGCAATGGTAGTAAGCCAACCGTAAGGAAGGCTCAATTCCCTAGCGGGAACCGGAGGAACCAAGAAGCGAAAGCCGCCAGCCGTAAGGCAAAGGGAAGAGATAACCTGGCGGATAGAGCCATCAAAGAAGATGGAGATACCCAGATCGAAAGGTCGCTGACGTGGTTCTGGTGAATCACCCAAAGAACGTCGTGAAGATTAGTAATCGAGGGAAAAGTTAGATGCAAGGTACCACCTTAGCAAACGGAACCGAGAAACATTCCGATACCAACTGGAACACCATTGACTGGAACCAGGAGGAGCGGCGTGTTCGTAATCTGAGACAGCGTATCTTTCGGGCAACCCAGGCGGGCGATTGGAAACGCGTCCGCTCACTCCAAAAGCTCATGTTGCGCAGCCATGCAAACCGATTGGTGAGCGTGAGACGAGTTGCGCAACTCAACCAGGGCAAAAATACGCCGGGGGTGGATAAGGTCCTCCTGAAGACACCAGCCGCTAGAGGAAGAATGGTCGATCATCTTGCCCACTACCAACTTTGGACGGCTAAACCGGCACGCAGAGTGTACATAGCAAAGGCGAATGGCAAACTCCGCCCGCTTGGTATCCCCGTCATGATTGATCGCTGTATTCAATCAATGGTCAAGAATGCCCTCGAACCAAGTTGGGAAGCTCGTTTTGAGGGATGTAGTTACGGGTTCCGACCAGGGAGAGGGTGCCATGATGCCATCGAGAAAATCTACGGGTTAGCTCGCCCGAACAAACGCAAAAAGTGGATCTTAGATGCCGACATCAAAGGAGCCTTCGATAACATTTCGCACGAGTACCTACTAACTACCATTGGAAGAGTTCCAGGCTGTGAACTCCTTAAACAATGGTTAAAAGCAGGATACGTAGATAAAGGAGTCTTTCACGAAACTGAGGCTGGAACGCCCCAGGGTGGTGTGATCACGCCCCCCACAATGTTGCAAACTTTGGGTATGATGATCCGATGGGGTGGAGGGGGTAGTTGGTCCGATGCGAAAAATCACGTTCACGTGCTCCTGATTCACTTCGACACGCTTGACCAACGTGCGAATAAGTTCCCGACGCGTCAACCAATCCGCTTCCGCAAGCCCTTCTTTCACCTTGGAAGCAAAGGTTTCTAACTTCCCCAAGATGAGACGAAGTTCTTGTTCCATGCCCTCCTCATCCTGGATCTGTCGGACTTGCTCTTCCAGCTGTTTGACGCGTTCACGCATGCGTGTGATACGAGGCTCAAACTCGGCTTTGTCGATCATGCCCTCAGCATAACTGTCAATCAATCTGGCTATTCCCTGTCGAAGCCGTCCCAGACTGGCCTCAAGCCCGGGAAGTTCGGTAGAACGCTCTTTGGCAAGTAAGCGCTGGCGATATTCCTGTTCCAAGCGCGATGGATCTTCTAGCAGTTTGCAGACCTCATTCCAGACCGCTTCATCCACCAGATCGGTTCGCAGTTGCTTGTTCCAACACAAGCGCACGCCACCAAAGCGATAGGCATCAGAGCCGATGCAACGATAATAGGCATAGCTGCGCGGGTTTCCTTTTCGCGCACTTGGGCTAATAGGCTTGCCATAATAAGCATAGCCGCAACAGGCACAGACAAGCAAGCCCTGCAAGAGGTAGCGAACTCCTCGTTGTCCGATGCGGGCGCGTTGCTGGTTTTCTTGCAATTGTGCTTGCACCGCCTCAAACACGGCTTCGTCAATCAGTGCAGGGACGGGAATGCTCATCCACTTTTCTCGCGGGACATCCTGAATTGACACCGCTCGTTTGGGTTGCATCGGGCGCCCTCGTTGCGCTCGTAGCCTGGGTCGAAGGGGTTCAACGCTGGTTTTTCCAAAGGCCGCGCTTCCCTTGTACGCGGGATTTTTGAGCATATCCCAAACGGTGGCACGATCCCACACCGTTTTGCCGGTGCGCGTTTTCTCCTGAGCCTCATTCAAGCGACGGCAGACCTCGCCAATCGAGCAGCGATCTTGTCCGACCCAGCTAAAAACCTGACGCACGACGCGTGCTTCCTCAAGGATGACGTCAAAACGTGCTTGCCCATCGCCATCCCGTTTGCTGACATAACGATACCCATAGGGTGCTCCACTCAAGACACTCACCGCACCACGTTGCGCTGCATGGCGTTTGCCACGACGGCTTCGTTCCAGGATTTTCGCCCGTTCATACTCCGCGATCATGCCTTGCACCTGGAGAAGCAGCTGATCTTCAGGCGTCTGCCCAACTTCTCGATTCAGAAAATTGACCTCAACACCGGCTCGCAGAAACTCTTCCAGTAAAAGCACCTGGTGGGCGTAATTGCGTGCTAAGCGATCCGGGCAATAGACATACAAACGGTCAATCCCTCCTGCGGCAACGACGTCGCGTAATTGTTCCAATGCAGGACGGATGAGCGTGGAGCCACTGTAGCCGTTGTCGACAAACTCATGCTCAAGGGGAAGAACGAACCCCAATACCTTCACCTGCGCGCGTAGCTCACTCAGTTGACTTTCAATAGTCTTGGCTTCGCTTTGTTGCTCTGAAGAGACACGAGCGTAAATGGCCACTTGCGGCTCATTCATAGCATGGTCCTTTCTCTGGCGGATGCCAGCGCTTGAGAGGATGCTTCCAGGGCTCTCGTGTGAGGGAAAAGACGTCGTTTCAGCACCGGCACGAGACAGTTGTAGGCTTTGTGCAGAGAGTCCTGCTCCAGGCGATTGGGTTCAAACATGCTCTGCACCTCCACGGTCCTGGTTTTCTTGCGAGAAGGCTTGCTCATCGCATACTCCCGAACCCCGCGTGAATGACCCTTCTTCCTGACGTATAGTGCAGCGAAGTGGAGCCCCAAGAAATCCGTCTCCATAGCTGGCACGAAGGTGAGAACGCGGGATCGCTACTTGGTACACGAATGCGAGCACTTTTTTTGCAACATTGTAGGAGGCGTGATTAGCCCCTTACTCGCAAATATCGCGCTACATGGGATGGAAGAAGCTCTTGAGATCAAGCATCGAAAACGGGGAGAACTGGACAGTAAACGAGCGATAGTAAGGTATGCAGATGATTTCTGCGTGTTTTGCGAGAGTCAAGAAGATGCGGAAGCATCTAAACAAATTCTGACAGAATGGCTGAGCAAACGAGGGCTGGTTTTGTCGCCAGAGAAAACCCAAGTTGTTCACCTGACGGAAGGATTTAATTTTCTTAGCTTCAACATCAGGCTCTACCGAGCCTCAAACACAAAAACCGGATGGAAACTGCTGACCAAACCAAGCAAAGAAGCTGTTCAGAAACACCGAGAGAAGATGAAACAGGAATGGGAGGCGGTTCGGGGGTGGAATATCGGGAAAATCCTGTGGAAACTCAATCCCATCATTCGCGGTTGGGCGAACTATCATCGAACAGGAACTGCCAAAGAGACGTTTAACAAGCTTGACGATTGGATGTTTTACAAAGAGGTACGACATGTCAAGCGAACCCACCCACATAAACCCAAGAAATGGCAACAACGCAAATATTGGGGAAGGCTGAATTTGGACAGGCAAGACCACTGGGTGTTTGGTGACAAGCAAACCGGTCAACACCTGCTCAAATACCGGTGGTTTCCCATTGAGAGACACATCCTGGTAAAGGGGACGGCGTCACCAGATGACCCCGCGCTCAAAGACTACTGGCAAAGGAGAAACATGGCGAAAGCCAAAGATCTCCCACCCAGTAGACAAAAAATCGCCAGGAAACAGAGCGGGATATGCCCGGTCTGCAAAAACACACTCTTCAATGATGAGGAGTTGCAGGTGCATCACAAGAAACCAAAGGCCAAGGGTGGAAAAGACAACTATGGCAACCTCGTACTTGTACACTATTTTTGCCATCAGCACATACATGCAAGGGAGGATGCAGAAGATGAGCTATCGAGGTAGGGAAGTTCGTGATTTGCTTGAGCGGCTTGAAGGGAGACTTTCACGAGCCGTTCTGAGGGGGCTGGGGGGCAGCAATGCCCTCCCGGCTACCCGACTACAGGTGCAAGTCGGCGATGAGGTTGCGCTGGTTTCCGGAGCGGGCGATTACCAGCCTCACCGGTTTTCTCGTGTCTTCTCGTCTGGAGAAGTCGCTTTCGAGCTGGATGATGGTACCCGGTATACTACGGAGGGGTTTGAAGTTGGGCGTAGTCGGATTGCATGGGGCCGTGTGTTGCCCATGACAGAAGTCGGGAGCCGCACCTATCCAGCGCCTGGAACATCTGGCACATCTGCATGGTATGGATTGGCGCACCTTGACCAACAGCCAGCTTGCGCGGATGATGGCCATCATCCGCGAGGAACCACGAGAGGAAGGGAAATAGGCAGATGGCAGAACAGGATCGGGTATTAAAGGATGATGCGTTTCGCTTGGAACAAGATCTGGCGCGGGTGATTGGTGAGCCTCCGAGGGTAGTCCATCGGACAGTACTTCTCTACACTATCGAGACGGGCGATAACTTTGTGGCGTTGATGCGGGTACTGGGATCCCTTGACGATACGGCCATTGCGAAGATGGACCAACGGTGTGCCATATGAGCAGGTACTCCCGCTCAACCAGTTTGTAAGCGAGACCGGAGAGAAAAGGGCCGGAGAAGCGAAATTTATGGGCCCAAAAACACTCGCGATAGATCACATTCGTCTCGGTAAGGCGGCGAGAATCACATCCTCACGCATAGCTTTTATCAGAAGGAACGAATATGAAACTCCTACGAGGGGAGAGCCAGGCTTCGGAATACCGAGTAGTTCACCTTGTCGATCCTGAAGATCTCGACCTCCTCCGCTTTGAGGAAACAGGCGAGGTGCCAGACGGGTTGGACTTTGCCATCCTATGGAACAGCGTCTGGCGGGAGGGTCGTTGCTACAACTTGGCTTCCGGCAGGACGTTTGTAACCTACGGAGATGCGCAACGCCTCCCCTTGCGGGCTGGTATGCAAGCACGGATTCCCCACTATACACTCGGACCGGATCGCCTCCTGGAACTCGCCAGTGCCTATGCACGCGAACTGGGATATATCCCCCTGCGGGAATGCATAATCGTCGGGGCTGCCCCAACCATCGCTGCGGGGGAAAGTACGGATGTAGCCATACCCGTAGAAAACGATGATAGACCGCCAGTGATAATCACCATCAGCCTCTTCAGCAATGGAGATATCCGCCTGCTCGCCGATACCGAAGTATTTCTCACGACGCCTCCGCCCGATTCGGAGTGATAACAGAGTGCATGCCACATCTTACTCTATTTACAGCTTCAACCTTACTTTTTTTTCGTACACTTGTCATCTGTAATCCACGCAACTCCAAACGACCTGAGCGTATTACAGATCCTTCGACGACTTCAGTGTCTCCGCTGGAAGGCACTTCTTCTGAGCAGCCAGCGACATGATTTGCGGCAGCATATACGAGGAGGGCTCTTTACGGATGTGTCGCATGTTGGCAACGATCAGCAGCTTGTCCCTAGCGCGGGTGACGGCAACGTTGAGCAGTCGCATGGACTCAGACCCCCATCCTCCGTATAGGAAGGGTGCGATCGAGAGGCCGGGCGACTCGACGACATCGAAGATGACGGCGTGGAATTCCAAGCCTTGGAATGCATGCACGGTCCCAATCCGGCAAAAGATCTCAAGGTCCATACCCTGGATCCGCTCCTTGAGGTGGTCACGTTGGGCAGCGTAGGGTGTCACAATGCCGATATATTCAGCATACCGCTCGGACTCGGGTATGCTGGCTAGGACCTGCTGCGCCAGCAAGAGATCGATCTCGGCGTGGTACTCGTTGTAGCGCGACCGCCCGTTTTTCGGCTGTTGTGCCCGCGCCTCCTTGGAATGCCCAGTATCGTAGAGCACGACGGCATACGCGGGCTCGGGTTGAAAGGTGGGCCTGGGTGCCAGTGGGTTGCGGTCCTTGAGCAGTCCCTTATAGATTGACCAGCGCACTAGGTCACAGATGTCGCTATGCATGCGACTCTGGTAGGGGAGGAGCACGCAGTGATGCGTCGCCTCTCGCGCATCATCGAGCGTATAGTTGCCGTGATAGAACACGTCGCGACCAAGCCAGCGACGAACCAGGTTATCCTTGAATTTACAGACGGGTGCGAGCTGATGTGGGTCGCCGACAATGATCAGGTGATGCCTGGCTCGATCGGCGGCTACCATCACTGCCGGTGGCGGAGCCATCGACGCCTCATCGATAATCACGACGTCCCACTTCTGGTTCAGGAGATGTGGGTTGAGGTAGAGTGCAGTGAGCGTTGCGCCTACGATCTGTGCTTCTTCCACGACCTGGCGCGCTGCCTCGCGTTTCGCATCCGCCAATTGCTGGTCGAGGCGGGCCAGGATGTCCTCAAGGAGAGCCACCTCCTTTTCCCAGGAAGCGATGTCTTGCTCAATTTCGCCAATGCGCGGATGGCCTACCTCAAGCTCCTCGGTAACTTCGTTGAACTGCCTGATTAGTTCGGCTTCTTGCTCTACCGCATGCGTCGGTCGCGCATCACGCTCTCGTTCCCAATACTCGATGGCCGGAGCTAGGTTATCCCTGCGTTGTTTCGCTTGTCGATAGGTATCGATAGCCCTCTCCCGGTCCTGTTGAAGCATAGCGATCCGCTGAGCGAGGCGGTTCAGCGGACCTGCGAGCGTCCGTACGGTGACCTCCAGGTCCTTTTCCCACTCGTCTGTCCACGCCTGGATTACGAAGCGGGCAAACCAACGCTGCTTGCGCAGGCTGTCCAGCTTTGTGCATGCAGTTTCATAAGGTGTCCGTTGCTCTTGGTAGGACTGCTGCAATGGGCGCAGCTTGCGAGTCGCTTCTTCCCAGTTGGTTATGGCACCTTTCATTGCCTCCTCTTCCTGAGAACGCTGATCCAGGCGTGGCGTGAGTTGCTCCATGATCGGGGCTAGTCGGGCTTGCTCTTCAGCTTCCAGGCTGGCTAAGGCGCGCTCAGCCTTCTCGCGTTTCCCCAGCAATGCTGTTTCTCGCTGCTGCCACGCCTGTCGCTGCTCTGGCAGTTCCTCTCTGTGGTCAGCGAGCTGCTTAAGCAGTGCAGCTCGCCTGCCCTCCAGACGAGCAACCTCGTCGCGGTTTTGCGCGATTCGGTCGGCCACAATGAGTGGCATGGTGATGCTGCGATAATCGTCTCCCTCGAGCTCGGCCAGGTGCGGATCACCGAAGCGGACCAGCCGCTGCTCATCGAGCCGCCGTTCCAACCCACATGCACGGAAGAAATTCGCCAGGCGAATGATGGCATTGTCGATCGCGATATTCGTGTGCGAGACAATCAGAACCCTGTATCCAAAGAGCGTCGCATGGAGCAGGGCGATGGCGGCCAGCACATCGGTCTTGCCGGTGCCTGGTGGTCCCAGGATCACTAGCAGTTCGCTAGCGAGGGCACGCACCAACGCCCGGCGCTGCGCCTCATCGGGCACGAACGCATTCTGGATGCTATCGACCAGGTGCGAGTCTGCCTCGCCGTCTTGGCTCTCCAGCACGCCAAAGAGTTTCAGTCCGAGCTGGGCCGTGGTCGCTTCGCGGAACAAGGCGTCTTTGAGTCCTCTAAAGAGGAAGGCACGATCTATGACCAGCTGAGCAGAGGTGAGCGTGTATTCTGTCAACCGCTGCGTGACCGTGATCGTCACGGTATCATCTTTGGTGCCTGACAGCTCGACCGGGACTGGATTGGCAAGATCCGAACTAGAGAGCTGCAGATCAGCACCGTCGGGCAGGTCCCATGAGCCTTGGACGAGGGTGAACGCATAGCGATAACGCCGGTGCTGTTCATAGACCAGCCGCCCGTCGGTCACCGCATAACGCTTACTTCCTATGGACAAGGCGATAGCCCTGTCCAGCGCCTCCTCGATCTCCGACCGAGGATTCTTGCGTGAACGAAATGCTTTTGACATAATAGGTTCGCTTTCTAAGCTCCTCCGAGCCGCGTAGGTTTCTCTCAGCCAGAGGAGCATGGTTAGACGAGTAGATTGTCTCAACGGATACTACACTGAGTTCTCATGAGCGCATGTCGAACATGCCACATAGGTGATCTGGTTCTCCTGCCAGTATTGAATCAGCGTTGCCTGCTGCTCCGGAGTGATCCACCATTCATGTCCATTCCTTATAAAGTTCTCGCGTTGGATGATGGCTAGCGAAATGAGGCGATCTTTGAAGAGTTTCTTAATGCTATGCACTTGCACCTGATGTAGCCTCGCGAATTCGGCCACAGTAAGCGTACCAATCGGCAGGCCTCGCTTTTCCAGGACGGAAAACGATCGGGCAGAGGAGTGCTGTGAATGTGCAGTGGTAAGAAGTCGTATAACCTCGTGCAAGTTGAGAGGAGGTGGCAGTTGTTCTCCATGTTCAGTTTGGTCCATCCCGCCGGTTGTATGCGAGCTGATTGTCATGACTTGCTCGTAGACATCCAATCGCTGCTGGATTGAATGGATCAGAGCCTTGAGCGACAGAAGTTCTCCGACCTGTGCTTCAAGCATTTGAAGCTTCTGAGATAATTCCTCAACCTGTTCCAGAGGATCCGTTTCCGGTTGGTTCTTCGCAATCCATGCTTTGACATCGTCAAGTGCAATTCGAAGGCGGTTTCTCTTCCCGTGTGTTGCAACAATCTCACCCTTTTCGATCTTGCGATAGACTGTGCGTGGATGGACACCCATCAGTTTCGCTGCTTGCTCTCCCGTGATATATTCTCTTCCTTCATTGCCATCCAGTTTTTTTAGCATATGTCCCTTCACTGTAGCCATAATATGATGCACGCCTTTTCACAAAGCAGAAGCACTTCTCATGCGTGAACCAGTAGTTGGTGAAGGAGGTAAAAGTAAAGCAAGCAATCAGCAGGACTCCTTTTTCGGCAAAGACCGCAATCGAGCTTGACGGCGACGTTCAATCCGTATAAGGACATCCAGTAGCCGGACAATATCAGGCGAGAATTCACCACTTCTTCGTGTTGTGACCAATGATGAGCCTGCAAGTTGTGTTCGCATCAACAAATCGCCTCCTTGAATATCAGGTGTACCTAAGGCAAATCATACAGTTTCGTGGTTGCGGTTTGTTGATATTTCTTGCGAATTGTTGACAACTTGTCATGACTGCTTTTTCTTGCTCAACCTTCCTCCCTTCAGGGCAGTATGGTGGCCATCGCTGCCACTTACTGAGAAGATCCATATAACGGTGTGTGGAGGGCCGATGCCTGATCAAATCAGCGTCCAGATAGGTTCCCGAGATCGCACACTGGGCAGGTGGAATCCCTGATGTTGTGGATTGGCGCGGGCAAACGGCATGATGAAACCTATACCCATATCGTTTGCTCGTGCTTGCTGGAGTTGAATTGAACTGCCCGATAAGGATCAGTCTGACATCTACTACAGCGGAGGGCAGGAGATTGAGGATGCCAACCGATACCTCTGGTAGAGATAACTAGATGGGAGGTTGAGAAACAGGAACGACGAGAAGGGGCTGATTACTGCGTGTTCCTCAGTCATGGACGAGATTCGCCACAGAGCACTCACATGCTCCCACAAGGCTTGTGGTGCGAAGCGCAGCACTATCTGGTCCGTGTCAAGTCAAATAAAAATGTTACCGAAGAGCGATAGTTCCCTCAAATGAAAATGGTACTTTGACCGACAGCCTCCTTGCTGAAAAACAAACAGAACCAGTTAAGCAACGTTCGTACTGGGCGCAGGGAGCTTCCACAAGGCGTCCAACAGGCAGTAAATCTCCTGGCGGAGCGTCATGGGGTTGGTTTGTGCATACAGAGCCTGCAAGTGAGCCTGCTGGTCATGGGGAAGAGCCCCCGTGGCGACCAGGCGCTGATACGGGGTTTGAGCCTGATCCCAATGGCGGATCACTTGGTCCTGTTGACAAATCTTTTCCCGCAGGTGCATCACCGGCTGAAAGAAATTGTAATAGAGCCACATCTTCTCATAGAGCACATTCATGGCCTGGACCTGCTCTGGAGTCTCCAGACGGATGGTCCCGAAATACTGGCGAACCAGGGTATCATTCTTTTGCTCGACAAAGCGGTTGTCATTCTTCTGATAGGGCCGACTCCTGCTCAGCTTGAGGCCAGTAATCGCTTCACCCCAGAAGCGCACCAGGTGGTTATTGAAGAACTCTGAGCCATTATCAGGGTGCAATTCTTTGACGGCAAAAGGCAACCGCTTCAAAATGTGACGGAAGCCTGCTTCCATAGCTTGCTGCCCTTTGCCCAGAATGGCCACCAGCTCACTCCAGCCAATGGCTACATCTACCATTTGCAAAGTAAAGGCGTAGATGCCGTCGCTGCTTTCCCCACTGTGCTGCACCAGATCGACTTCAAAATGACCTGGTTCGCTTGTCTCCCAGGGAATGCGCTGCATCGGAACGGGCTTGCGGACTTGATTCGCACGCTCTGGCCCTCGTTGAGGCAGCCGTTGCTTGTGGCTGCGATACTTGCGCAAGATCCTGGTCACGGTTGCCTCACTGATCTGAGCGAGCTGCTCTTCGACTTGCTGGCTCAGATACAGCGCGCCAAAACGAGCCAGATGCTGGGCCGTGGAGAGCAGCGCCGGCGTCAGCCATTCTGCACAGATGTAACCAGACTTTCCCACACGACCAGAATCACCTGCTCGACGGCCAGCCCATAGGTGCGCCCTCTTCCCTTTTCGCGCTTCTTGTGCTCGAGGCTGGAAGCATGCAGCAGCCTGAGCAGGCTTTTACGATGCAAACCGGTCACCCGCTCCATTTCGCTGAGCATGCGGCTCTGCTCACTTCGCTCAGCTTTGAGGTACAAAGGCTTCATTCGTTTCAGGTATTTGCGGCGCTCCGTCACGGTCATCTCGTCTTCTGTCGGCATGCTCTCACTCCCCTCAGTAACATTTTTATTTGAGGGAAGTGTACCCCGTTCGGTCACATTTTACGGTTCACCACCGTTTTTGGTGAATCCGCTCGCTTGCTTTGAAGTCTGACTCGTGCGTGATATACTGAGGAATACAAGCACTCGAGCTGCTTTTTCTTTTTGGAGGAGGAAATTGATGATAGAAGGGGCACTCTTTCTCAACCTGTCTGCTGATCTACGCCTTGACCACATCACCGCTACCGTCAATGCTCTGGTTGTCCACGTGGTCTCCACACAAGTCGTTTCCTGTTGTCCACTATGCGACCAAGCTTCGGATCAGATTCATAGCCGCGCCGCTAAGGCGATCAAGGCATCACGCCGTTTTTTTTCCGTAGGGGCAGAAGTGCCGACTGAAAGGAAGTGATATACTCAAAAAGAAAGATGGAAGGCCCAAGCAGGAGGAAGGCATATGAAACCAGCCCGGAAGTTTGCCAAAGTGAGCAGACGGTTTTATCGTCCGGAACAGTCGCATTGTCCCGTCTGTCAGAGACGGTTACGGCGGGCAGTGACCTTGTCGGAGCGCACCGTGATCACACTGGAAGAGGTCATCAAACTGGTCCACGCGGGCTATCGCTGTCCAGACCCCCACTGTGCCGGCTCTCAGCGGACCTATCGCAGTGTGCAGGCAGATGCGCTGGCGTTACCGTGGTTTACGTATGGATTGGATATCGTGCTGCTGGTGGGACGGTTGCGCCTGAGAGAGCACCAGACGGTGGATGAGATCCATCAGGAGTTACTCAAGCGACTCGCGCCGCTGGAGGTAAAGATCGCCCGACGGGAAGTCCTCTACCTGTTTGAAGCGTACTGCACCTTGTTACGAGCCTCCAGTGAGGCCAAGGACGACATGGAGTGGCTGGCGCAGGTGGAGAAGAATGGGGGCATCATCGTCTCGGTGGATGGCATCCAACCAGAGAAGGGCAACAAGACGGTCTACCTGGTGCGCGATGCGCTGACGGGACGGGTGCTGGCTGCCGAAAATGTGACCTCGTCGGAGACGGCAGTGATGAAGGCTCTGCTTGCGCCAGTCGTCGCGTTAGGGGTGAAGGTGCTCGGCACGATCACGGACGCGCAAGAAAGTGAACTGTTGGCCGTCCAGGAGCTGTGGCCGGACGTGCCGCATCAGGTGTGCCAGTTCCACGTGCTGCGCGACGCATCGAAAATGGCCTTCGAGTTCTTTGGAGATAAAATTCCTCGGAGAACAACGATAACAACGTGCCTTCTCCGAGGAATTTGGTGGCGTCAGTATCATGTTCTTTAGAGGTGCCAACAACAGCGAAGAAACGAAAAGAATGTTGAGTGCGGAGGTGGGAACGTGGATAGTGCAAGCGAGGCCCCCAGGATGATAGCCGCTGATGTGCCAGATCGAGGGCGGATGTATTACCTGCTCGATAGCCAGTATGATTTCATCCCGGACGCCAAAGAGTTTTTCGATTGGAAAGCAGCTACGAACCGCGCTCCGGCCACCATGAAAGCCTACTGTTCTCGTCTGTTGTGGTACTACCGCTTTCTCTGGCAGCGCAATCTCTGTGTCCTTGAAGCCACTCCTGCAAGCCTCACCGAATTTGTGATCTGGCTCTGTAATCCGTACCGTGATAGCACTGCCGTTTCTCCCATACACCAAGCCAGTCCTTTGACCGCATCAAGTGTGAATCTCATTCTCCAGGTGGTCGGAGCTTTTTACCACTTCCTTGTGCGCCGTGGCAAGCTTTCAGAATCGCCAGTCCGCTATGTGGATGTTCCCAGAGGCAAATGGCTGACCGAGCGTGACCTCTTGGCGCACACACACCGAGGGCGGGCTGTGGCCCAACGCATGGAATTGAAGCTCAAAGAACCTCGCCGACTCCCTCCTACCGTGTCAGAGCAAGATTTCCAGGCGTTCATCGACAGCATTCATCTGGGGCAAGACCCGAACAGTGACCCTCCTGGTTTCCGTGACCGCCTGTTATGTCTCCTGCTCAAAGAGGGCGGATTCCGTATTGGGGAGCTGCTCGGCATGAGAATGGAGGATCTCGAATTTGGAAAACAGGGGGTTCACCTCCGCTTTCGCCCGGATAATGAGAACGGAGCACGAGCTAAAGCTGGATATGGCCGTGATCGTTTTGTGCATGTACCCTCCGACATTCTCGGGCTGTTCGATATCTACCTGACAGAGGTCTGGATCGAAGCGACTCCCGCGACCTCCCATCTGTGGATTGTGCTCAACAAGCGCGCAAAGAGTCGCGAAGGCTGCTCAACCTACGGAGCGGCGCTCACGGTGGCTGCCGTCGAGAAAATGTTTCAGTATTACTCCAAGAGATCGGGAATCGTCTTACATCCTCACATTTTAAGGCACACGCACGCAACCGCTCTGGCTCGCTCCTACCTGCAAGATGGGGAAGCCGTCGACTGGAAATTTATCCAGGAGCGACTCGGCCATGCCAGTGTCGTCACGACGATGCAAACCTACACCCATTTGACCAATGAAGACCGCAAGTGGGCCTACGACCGCTATCAGGAAAGGAGATCACAACGTGCTGAGCAACGCACAGGAAAACAGCCATGAAAACGGTATCATTTCTCTCCCAGCAAAGAGAATCACCGCAGAAGGGTCGTGGACACCAACGCAACAGCGCTTGCTTGAGGTCCTTCAGCGCAAGGAATACCAGTTTGCATCCATTGCTCAGATCTGTCGAGGTGCTGGATATGCTGGGAATATGGCCTGGTATCAGGCGATGAAAGATCCGCGTTTTGCTGCAGCAGTTCAAGCGCTAGGATTTCTCTCCTGGAGCCGCCCAAAGCTTCGGCTCCTTGAAGTGCTCCAACATCCAGAAAACCGGAGCAAATCGGGCTTGCAGATTTGTCGATTAGCGGGCTACAAAGACCATGTAGCATGGAACAGGGCGATCAAAGATGAGCGCTTTGTTGCTGAACTGGAAGCATTGGGAGTCACGCTTCGACGACGGTCGGTTCGGGCATCTCATCTTGAAGTAACTGCTGCAACAAACATCGAGGAAGAGCTCAGGAAAGACGTTTGGGATGTCCGTCGGCTCAAGCACCATTACCCGAAGCATGTAGCGCCTTCTGCCTATGTGATCGACTTTACGTGGATTGTCAATCCGCTCTTACGAGAGCAGGTGAAACGCTACTACCGACATCAGCTGCCACGCTGGAATGGATCGACGTTTCAAAACTTCATGTGCCATCTCAAACCTCTCTTGAGTCGGTTCCCGGAAGATGTCCATATGGGAAACATTACTCGAAGTCACCTTGAAGCACTGCTCCCTGCAATGGGGTTGTTGAGCAAACATCAGGCCAACAGAAGCTTACGCGCGATGAAAGCCATGACTGATTACATGACGACATCTCCAGCGTGGACTGGTCCTCATCCGCCACGCTTTCTGGTCTGGCAAGAAGACATTCCTGCAAGGCCACGAGTACTTCCACGTCCTATTCCTCCCGATGTGCTTGATCAGTTTGATGCGCTGTTAAAACAAGCTGAAGAAGCGATGCAGCGCGGCCAGGAGCCTCCCGTCCTCAGCCCGATGTCCTGGGACGTCCTCCTCATCTTACGTCACACAGGGATGCGTTTTGAAGATCTGGCTCATCTCAAGGCACCTGATGAACATGGCAGGAATGGATGCCTCGATCAGGATTCAGATGGATACTGGTGGATTCGGATTGACCACACCAACACGAAAATGGGGAAAGATCATCGCATTCCAACACGAACAAACGATGGCGTGATTAACGATGGCGTGATTGATGCTATCCGTCGCCAAGGTGAACGGATCTCGCATCTCCCGAACCACTTCGGAGCCCATTACCTGTTCCGTACAGAGCAAGGGGTTCTTCTTCGCATGACCTTTTCAACAGGCTTGAGGAAACTTGCCCCTTCCCTTCAGCACGAGGGTCGTCCTTACCTGATTACCCCACATCAATTTCGGCACACGCTTGCGACAGATATGATTGAGCAAGGAGTGGATATTTACACGGTCAAAGAGTTTCTTGGGCATGCCAGTCTGGCCATGACAGAGCAGTATGTGAAAATCTATCTGAGCAGCCTGAAGGCGAAGTATGATGCCTACCGGGTCAAAAAACAGCAAACCTATGCAACTGAAATGATGGCAACTCAGATCCAGATAACCCAGCCAGAGAGCGATGCTGACGGAGGATGGGTCGAAAACAAAGTGGGCAAACTGTACCTGTCTCCGCTCCCTGACGGGATTGGCAACTGTGTGCATCTCCCCATGCATGATGGTTGTCCTGACTCGCCTCATTGCCCCACCTGTCCAAAGCTTCGTGCCAACAAGCGACATCTGCCAGTATGGGAAAACAAGGCGACGAATCTGCTCATAACGGTAGAAGCATTGCGGGCCAATCCGGCCTACGCGCGAGCACGGCAAAAGCACGAGCAGGAACTGGCCCATGCGGAGAAGGTCATCAAAACCATCAAAGAGGAGGGCTTCTGGGATGGGCGCATCCACCACAACAAAGCACACGAGAAGTGAGCAGTGCCGTAAGAATGCCCAGGCGAAGTCCGAGCGAAAGCGCCAGGTCGCCTTTGCTGCTATTCGAGATCTCCAGCAGCAAAACCATCCAGTGACAAGATCGTCTGTGTCTAAGCGAGCCGGTGTCTCTGTGGTGTTTCTGCGCAGCCATCCCGATCTGCTTCAGACCATTGAGGAAGCAGATCGGCGATATCGGCTCACGCCTCCGGAAAAGACAGCCGACAAAGCGAAAGATCAGGTGATCGCTGCGTTACGCCGGCGGCTGGATGAGATGAAGCAGCAGCTGGCGGCCAAAGACCAGGAACTGCGCGGGAAACAGCGCGAGATCGATCGGCTGTATGGGAAACTGGCAGCAGCAAGTCCTCTCAGCGATGCTGAACCACGTCAAACACGCGCATGAAGTGCCCCAACGCGCGGGTAAACATGGAAGAGGAAGCCACAAAGCGCAGCAAGGCCAATGAGCGGCTAGGGTAGCATGTATCGTAGAATGTATCAAGGTGCGAGGAAGAACTACTCGCTCATCGGCTCACGATGGTCTCACGAGGAGGAGACAAGTGTCTGACCGACCAAGGTCTCTTTGGCGCAATCGAAACTTTCTGCTGCTGTGGAGTGGCCAGCTCACCTCCTGGATTGGCACAGGGATATCCCAGCTCGCCTTTCCCCTGCTCACCCTGGCGCTCTCGGGTTCTCCTGCACAGGCAGGGTTCGTAGGGGCTCTGAACGAGATTCCCTACTTCATCCTCACTCTCCCGGCAGGGGTCCTGATCGACCGCTGGGACCGTAAGCGCGTGATGCTGGTGTGCGAAGCGGGACGCGCCTTGAGTCTGCTGAGCATTCCCTTCGTGTTTGCGCTTGGGCACCCGAGTGTCCTGCAATTGTACGTGGTCTCCCTCATCGATGGCGTCTTCTTTGTCTTCTTCGACCTGGCGGAATCATCCAGTCTGCCCCGTATCGTCTCGCCAGAGCACCTTTCCCCCGCGACATCCTTGTACTTGACCACGGACGGTGTGACAAATCTGCTAGGTGCTCCACTCGGTGGCCTCCTCTACAGTGTGGGACGTGCCCTGCCGTTTGTGGCTGATGCGCTCTCCTATGTCGTCTCGGTCCTCTCCCTCCTCCTCATCAGGACCTCCTTTCAACAGGAAAGGGTGAGGGCGCCACGCAACCTCTGGACAGAGATGATGGAAGGACTCAAGTGGCTATGGCATCAGCCGGTCATTGCTTCGCTCGCGGTGATCACCAGCGGTCTCAATCTGGTCTTTCCTACCAGTCCCCTCATCGTGATCGTGCTAGCCGAGAGGCAGCATGCCTCACCTGCCCTCATTGGCGTGATCTTCGCGCTGGGAGGAGGAGGCTACACTCTCGGAGCTCTACTCGCTTCCCCCCTTCGGCGCTGGCTCAGCCTGGGATGCATCATTCTCGGGGTGTGCTGGCTCTTCGCGCTCCTGTGGCCGCTCTTTGCAGTGGCATCGACCCTGGTGATGCTTGGAGCGGTCCTGATCGGACTTTCGCTCCTGCGGCCCATGTATGGCGTGGTCCAGGTCAGCTACCGACTCTCAGTGATCCCAGATGAACTCCGGGGACGAGTGAACAGTATCTATCGTCTGATCGCACTGGGCTCACAACCGGTTGGATTAGCGCTCGCTGGAGTCCTCATCCAAAGTATCGGGGTGGTACTCACCATTCTGCTCTTCGGGATGGCCTTGTCATCTTGGCCATGGCAATGACGCTCAATCCCCACATCCGCAAGGTGCGCTTGCCTTCTGGGGAAGCTGGCTGAATGAGCAAGGCCATGATGAACGTTCTTTCTCTCCTGAAAAACCGTTGCTGCTCCTTCTCACCGTGTGCCACCGGTCTTCTCTCCAAAGAACGTTTTGGCGGATAAAGCGGTCAAAACGGCGATGCGCAAACGCCTACACGGCATCGGTGAGGGAGGTGCGCAAACAGATCAAGAAGCACCTGACCACCGCCTCGCCGAAGGCGCGCCAAACAGCTTGCGGTGCTCGATGACTATGCCACGGGGATCGTGACGGCGCTGAACACCGATGGACTCCAGCCCTTCAAGTACGCCACGGTTGAAGCCAGCCAGATGTTGGAGGAGATCGAAGCTAGCCTGCGGCAACTCCTCAAAAAGGGGGATCTGTGAGCCGGCTGTGTGCACAGAAGCTGGCACGCTTGCAGGCCATTGTGGCGGAACGGGTGGCCTGGACAGAGCAACTGGCGCAGATCAAACGCCTGCACGGCTGGCTGCTCGAAGTCGAGCACCTGTTGGATGGGAGCCTGGTACCAGGGGGAGAAGTGGTGAGCAATGTCACAGTAGGAAACCGCCTGGATAGCTGGCGTGAGCGCATGAGCACACAACTGATGGATGGCCCGCTTTCCGAGTTGGAGCGCGAGTGCCTCACTGAGTTCTTACAGGTGCTCTCCAACTTGCGCCCGCACCTGGTGCAGTGCTACGACCGCAAGGACTTTCCACGCACCAACAACGACATGGAACGCAGCATTCGGGGGCTCAAGACGCAGTATCGCCGTGTGAGTGGTCGCAAGAACTGGAATGCCTATTTATTGCGCTACGGGCGCTGTGTGGCGTATGCGGCCTGGTGGGAGCAAGATACGGCCCACCACCAGCACTTGGAGCAGCGTGCCGCTCGGCTTGACCGTACCCGCTGGCGCGAACTGCGACAGGAGACCACCGTCGCTCAGAGCGAGCAACTCACGCGCTTTCGCTTTCGTCACAAGCGTCAGTCCTTGCTCGCTTCCCTCGAAGAGCGCTGGGCCACTACAGCTCAGTCGGCACCTTTGCCCTGACGGTTTTTTTCCTGGCGTAGTCTGAATCGGGACTGGTGATCCAGTCTTTGGCGCGCTGCCAGCCCAGGCCCAGCCGTTTGAGAGCTAAGCGAATGGTTTCAATGCTCACCTGGCGTTCCGTCAAGCCCAGTTCCTGGCAAACCTGCACTGCCAAGCTGAGCGTCCAGACACTGGTCTGTTTCCCATAAGTGCGCGGGCGGACGCTGGTGCAACATGGCTCGTAAGCCTTCACGCCTTTGTTGATCAAATTCCGCATGAATTGTTTTTGGTCGTGACGACTGCTGTTTCAAACAGGTCAATCCATTTGCTTCAAAGACGTGCAGCGTGTTGCGCACGGTTTGCATCGCACAGCCCAGATTGTGGGCGATTTCGGAGGGACGTTGCCCTCGGCTGGAAGCCAACACAATTTGGCTTCGGCGCAGGGTAAAGGCATTCGGGGAGCGCAGTCCAGCTTCTAGCCCGGCTTGCTCCACTGGACTTAAGGCTCGTACGTACATTATGGCTTTCATGCCCTCAGTGTATCATCTTTCCTCCTCTTTGCACAAGTTGTCTCTTGAACCTGCACTAAGCCTCTGAGTCAGGCGATCCGCCTGCTCAATGAGGTGACTGGTATCAATGTGCGCACTGGCCAGATTGTGGCGGCCGGACTTGGCACCGTGGTGGATCGCTTTCCCACCGAAGCCCATCTTTGTTCCTGGGCGGGTCTGTGTCCAGCAGCCAAGATCAATGCGGGCAAACGGCTCAGCAACACGACAGGCAAGGGGAACCGGTGGTTGCGGCAGGCTCTCATTGAGGCTGCCCAAGCCGCTGCATACTGCAAAGAGACCTTTCTGGGAGCCTATTACCAACGGCTCCGCAAGCGCATGGGATACAAGAAAGCCATCGTGGCCCTGGCTCATCGCATCCTGATTATCATTTATCATCTGCTCAACGACCAGCAAGCCTACAGGGAACTGGGACCCGAGCATGCCGAGGCAGAGGCATGTGAAGCCTTCAAGTGCTGTGCCCTTCGACACCTAGAACAACTTGGCTTCCAGGTGACGCTGCAGTCTGCTGAGGTTGCCTGGCCTCAGACGCTTGGGGAGAGCTATTTTCAGAAGAATGTTTCGGATTTATCCTATTCTAGCAAGAAATGGCTCACTTTTGAGGCTTTTCGGGTAAACCAAAAAGCCCTGTGAGCGACCCCTGGCCCACTTGCTCACCTTCCTCGAATATGCTACGCTTCATGTCTGTCATTTCTCGCTTTCTTTGGGATTTTTGGCATATCCCCTATTCTCGCAAGAAATGACTGCTTTTTCTCTCTTTCGGGACTTTCGGGTACTTCGAAAAGCCCTGGTCAATACTCTACCAACCCTTGACATGACCCTCATGTATTAGATATACTCCTGTTATAATATTATATCTACGCTTTTCATCTTACCCAAACCGGGATACCAGGAGCAAAATGAACTAAGACGGTCACTATAGGAGAAGGAGCCAGACTTGCTCTCAATGAGTAGACAATCTCATCTTATGGTGGCATTTCCCACGCTTTTACCCTTTCGCACGTCCTCAACCCATTCTGACACTGTTTACCTTCTCCATAAGCGTCCTTGTACTTAGGAATGCTCCTACTTTCAAGTTTCATACTGGAGAGCCGAAACAGTGAAAAACTTTTTGACGCAGCGGATACGGTTTCTTCGTGCGCTGTCTGTACAACCATTTGCATTGCTCTGGACAGGGCAAACAATTTCCTCACTTGGGGATGGAGCATTCACTCTAGCTCTGGCATGGGAAGTACTTCTGCTCACAGGTTCAGCTACCGCCATTGGCTTGACGGTGACTGCGGAAATTCTTCCGCGCTTGATCTTCCTCTTGCTTGGAGGGGTTGCCGCTGACCGCCTTCCACGCCGCCTTATCATGCTTTGTTCTGACAGTGGGCGTGGGCTTGTGGTGTTACTGATTGCAGTGCTGGCCTGGCTACATTTGCTGCAGCTCTGGCACCTCATCATTCTGTCGCTCCTCTTTGGTATCGCAGCAGGTTTCTTCAATCCTGCCTATCGCTCGATCCCTCCACAACTTGTTGATGTTGAGATGCTCCCTTCTGCCAATGCTTTGACAAGTATGACTCAGCAAATGAGTGCCTTGCTGGGTCCACTCCTAGGAGCCGGGTTGGTAGCACTTGTAGGTCCTGTTGGTGCATTCGCTTTCGATGGTCTGACCTTTCTCGCTTCGGCATGCTGCTTGCTGGCAATGCATCTACCGTCTGCGAAAGCGCTGATTTCATCAGGGTATGCAGATGAAACCTCCCTTGTTCTGACAAAGCCGTCGTTGAGCCATCGTCTCCAACGCGTGGTGGAGGATCTGCATGAGGGCTGGCGCTTTGCCGTGAGCGCAAAGTGGTTCTGGATTGGTTTGCCTATAGCTACGTTAGGGAACATCTTTTTCTCAGGACCATTGGAGGTGACGCTCCCAAAACTGGTACATGATGTCTATGGAACAGGAGCCTGGTTGTTCGGATCGATAGGGGCATCGATGGCAATCGGTTCTATCATCGCAACCTTTATCGTTGGGCAGGTAAGCTCTATGCCTCGGCGAGGTACTATTGCTTATCTTGCCGTCGCACTCGCCAGTCTGTCTGAGGGAATACTTGGCCTCCCGCTGCCACAGGCTGTCGCTCCTGTCATTGCGTGTATCGCTGGTGGATTGGTGGGCCTAGGTCTTGGGACCTTTGGTATTATCTGGGTGACCTTAATGCAGGAGCTGGTTCCACAAGATAAGCTGGGGCGTGTTTCCAGCATTGATCAGCTGAGTGCCTGGGCATTGCTGCCTGTAGGGTATGCGCTGACTGGCGTCGTGACCGACCAGCTTGGGCCCAGTCTGGTGTTTCTCATTGCGAGTATAGCAAATGTCGTATTAGCGATTATCGCCCTGACAGTACCAGATATTCGTAAACTGGAATAGAGGAAGAGCATCTCTATTGGCTGCGTCTAGAGTCATCTGTCGTTTGGATTCATTCCCGGAACCCCGTCGCATATGGTGAATGAGGGATTGCAGAGGTATCGGTGGACATTGAGAAAGCCTCTCTGAAGCGGATCAATGTCTTCTCTCTAGCCTCCTGATGAGCTTGAATCGCCAAAGTGGTGGAGTTCCATTCTTCTTGCCCCGGGTGCGCATGCTCATGTAACGTTCGCAGCGTAAAAAACTTGCCAATCATTGACATCTACGGCAAACATACTCGCCCTTAGACACGTCCTCACTCAAGCACTGGATCAACCGATCAAAGAGGCGTTGTCCTCCTTCGTGGGCGAGTAAACACGCACGAGATTCGGTGAGGACCGAGAAGTCAAGCCAGGATCGGACAGGTCGAGTCCCAACAGATCTTTCCCACCGATGCGCACTCGAACTGCCTCTGCAGCTTGCCGGTCCGAGAGATCCTCCACGTACTGGAGTACGCAAATGAAGGCTAAACGCCACAGAGCAAGAGCAGGTTGCCCTGTGTGGGAGCACATATCAGCAAACAACGCATCACTGTAAATCGTTCCCCGTGCATCATGCTGGCGCAAACACAGGTTCCCTTTAGAGAAAGCGGCACGGCCATGCTCTCATCTGGGACGGGCCCGATCTGCTCAGAATGCAACAACATCGGTTCCTTCCTCCTCCACTCTAGCAAGAGAGCATCCACTCTCTAACGCTGGGTGGCTGGTTCTCCTGCATGTTAACCGATGTCTGATTTTGCGTCTAATCCAAGCGGTCTCGCCAACAATATCCCATTGGGGATGACTCATGTTTCACCGAAATGGGTCAATCTCATCATCATGCCTCTCATACCCGTTCTGGAGTGCATGGTGGTAACGTGCCGACTACTCGGTCGCGAACAAAGCGCCAAAACCTGATGATCCCTTGTCTGATTTCATCGGGTGACACGTAGCTGAAGGAGAGACGTACCTGGTTCTGACAGCGTCCAAGGAGAGAGAAAAACGTCATCGGACAGCAGATCACTCCATACTCTTGCGCACAAACCTGCATAATTTCAGCAGTGAAAGGGAATGGCAAGTCGACTGACAGAAAAAAGCCCCCCTTTGGTCTATTCCAGGATACAAGGCCAGTCAAGAGCGGATCATTTCCGAAATGCTGCTCGAGGCATTCCAGCATCACATCTCGGTTCAAACGGTAGAAGGCGACCTTTTCCTGAATCATCTGGCGTAGGGAACAAGTATGTGCTAAAAGAATCCCACCTGCAACGGCTTGGGAGAGAGCTGAGGTACTCACGGTAGTGAAGCTCTTGACTTTTGAAAGCTCTTCTGCGAGCAATCGGATTGAACCCTTTGCGGTGACGACCTCCTGATCAGCGACTAGAAAACCCAGACGGAGAGCAGGAAAGAGGATTTTGGAGAAGGTGCCTAAATAAATGACAACACCTTCACGGTCTAATGCCTTTAAGGTGAGCAGGCGATCCTCCTCATACGTAAACATCCCGTAGGCGTTGTCCTCGAAGATCAACATCTCCTGTTTGTATGCCAGGTCCAGTAAACGCTGTCGGTCCTTCGGAGACATACTGGTACCAAGAGGATTGTTAAAATCCGGTGTGACATAGAGGGCACGTGGGTGTTTCCCTGAGGCTCGAATCTGCTGAAGGCTTTCTGCGAGTGTATCAAGATCGATATTGTCCCCTTTGCTTGGTACAGGGTAGAGTTCTACATCAAGGGCTGCGGAGATGCCTGTGATGCCAGTGTATGTAGGGTCGATCACCACCAGGACATCGCGCCCCCGCTTGAACAGGCCCGCTAAAAGCACCGTCATACCTTCCTGGCAGCCGTCGGTAATCATGATCGCTTCAGGAGTGGTGTGAATGTCCTCATCTTCTGCGAGAAAGCGACAGATCAGGTCGTTGATAATTCCATTCGTCTTCTGATATTGTCCAAGTTGATTGAGAACCACATCCAGGCTTTGTTGGGTCTGTTCGGCCTGATACCTCGCGTAGTTCGACAAGTGATTAAGCGCGCCAGGGACATCAAAAAAACGTGCAGCAGGCCTTCCCGGAGCAAAGGAAATAGCGGACGGATACCATAGTGTCACCTCGTTCAGAAAGTTCATAACATCCAGGCTAGGAGCTTGCAATGTCTCAGGTGGTGGCAATTTCATTCCTCATTTTCCTTTCCCTCATACGGCTAGATGGACTGGTGACCTTGAGCGAAGCCAGTGGTAAAGGGACCATGGATGAGCAAAAGTACCAGGATTCCGTAGGTCGGACGGGCTTCATAGCAAACAACTCCTTGTGCTCTATCTGGAAGCCAGATCCATCTTTCCTCCTATCGTAGAATTACTATGAGCATCTTCATCATCGCTTACCCATCGAGTCCAAGCGGGGGAGCGCATGCGCCCAGAGCGTGTATCGCCCAGCACCTTGCATGGCCACGGATGGGTCCCCGCTCAACTAGCGTTCTGGCAATTCAGCGTGTGGATGGACCTCCTCCAGGATCACGAGATGTCCTACACCTACGAGATGCGCCAGGTCAATATCAGCAACGCAGCGAACTTTCACATGGTTCAGCGTCAGTGTTCCCTCCACGTGTACTGTCCCTATTCCCTGCACGAAATCGGCCTTCGTGGTATCCACTGCGGATGTGTCAACTCGCACGCCCAGATCGGTTCCACCTCGCGTGTCAGTGAACTTAATAGATACATAGCCCATCTCTTGAATCCGCTTCTGAAACTCGCTGAGAGATGGTTGTGGACCACCAACGACGACAGGATGATCACCTTCAGAAAGACGCTGCACCAGTTCGTTCATCAGAACAGTTCCTTCCTATCGATAGGCATAATGCAGATCCTCAGGAATCTCAAACCTCAGGGCCGTTGCACAGAATTCTCGCCATTCAGGAGTGATAGCGTCAAAGAGAACGTCTTTCTCCTGCACAGGGCTCTTCACGACCGTGAAATCATCCCAAAGGTAACATATACTACCATCAGATAGGGCTAGCTCGTTCTCCTCGCGTTTTTCAACCCAGCCGTGGAATTGACGTAGGTCTCCTAGCCTGCAAGCCTTACAGTACTTGCGCATAGCAGCTTCTTGAAGGCAGGAATCTCGCGATCATTGATCGGATTGCTGTTGCTGTACGGCCGCCTCCATCTGCTTGCGCAAGCTGAGAGGCCGCATGTCGGTCCACACCTCTTTGATGTAGGCCAAGCACTCATCCTTTGGTCCACTTTTTCCTCCGTCCTGCCAGCCGAAAGGATTCTCGCGAGAAGCCGGCCAGATCGAGTATTGTTCCTCGTGATTGACCACGACCTTGTAGATGGTTGTATCTAGCTCATCTCTAGACACAGGGGATGGTCTCCTTTTCTATTGAGAAATGCATGTGATGCAGTATATGGTTCCTCTGCTAAGAGATTAACCTCCCAACCCTTCTTTGTCAAGTGCTACCTGGCTGACATCCACTCATAAATCGGGGCGGGCAAGTCTGGGGGACTTGCATCAGGGGCGAAGTCCCTGACGGGGTGCGGGGCTGACAAGTCTGGGGGACTTGTATCCCCCGCTCTCCCTCCTTCCCCTCAAAGCGGGCCGGAGGCCCGCCAGAAGAATTATGAGTGGATGTCAGACAGGGCTTTTTAAAAGTCGAGTAGCAAGCGGGCAGAGAAGAGGAGAAAAGTCAGAAAAAGAAGCAAAGGAAGTCACTCCCTGCTAAACTAACGAAAAATCTCTCAGAGAACAAGGAGTGACTCACATGGACTATACCACACTGGCCGAAACGGTAGAACAGAAGCAAACGGTCCAGCAGACCGATGCCTTCTCCTTATATGAGGCCTTTGAACAGGTCAGCGATGGCCGCAAAAAACGGGGGAGACGCTATCGGTTGGCCCTTATCTTAACACTGATTGTGTTAGCCAAATTAGCCGGCGAAACCAGCTTGAGCGGGGTCGCTCAGTGGGTGCGCGAGCGCAAGGACTTGTTGATCCAAAGGCTGCATCTGCCCGACGCGACGCGCTTTCCGTGTGTGGCCACCTACAGCTATGTCTTGCGTCATGTCGATGCCGAGGAGTTGACCAATGTGATCTATCACTTTTTTGCTCAGCAGGAAGCCAAGAAGCGCTGCGGCTCGGAACCGAGCCGGTTGCTCAAGCAGAACGGACGAGAAGAGAAAGCGCATCTGGCATTGGATGGCAAAACCTTACGGGGGACCTTGCAGCATGAGTCAGCCGAACAAGGGCCGGTGCATCTGCTCTCGCTCTATGAGACGAGTACTGGCACCGTCCTGGCTCAGCATCAGGTGCGCGAGAAAGAGAATGAGATCAGTGCGGTCAAAACCTGGTTGCAGGCTTTCCAGGTGCAAGATCGCATTGTCTCGGCCGATGCCATGCATACCCAACGCTACTTCTGTGCCATGCTCAGGCGCTTCCAAAGCCACTACCTGCTCATCGCCAAGAAGAATCAGCCGCAGATGTATGAGGATTTGCAGCTCTTTTTTGAAGACCCCGAGGCTGATCACTCCGGCTGGCAGAGCGCCAAGAGCTGCAACAAAGGGCACGGACGACTCGAGAGTCGTGAGATCACCACCAGTACCGATCTCACCAGTTTCTTTGAGCGCGACTGGCAAGACATTGCTCAGGTCTTTCGCTTGCAACGGAGCGTGATCCGCAAAGGGAAAACGAGCCAGGAGGTGGTCTATGGCTTGACCAGTTTGCCTCCCAAGCAGGCTGATCCGGCTCGCCTCTTGCACCTCAATCGAGCCCATTGGCAGATTGAAAATCGGCTGCACTGGAGGCGCGATGTCACTTTAGGGGAGGATCACTCTCAGGTACGTAAGGGCCAGGCTCCCCAAGTGCTCGCCGCTCTCGACAATGCGGTTCTTTCCTTGGCTGATGCGCTGCACATCTCGAATCTGGCCGCTCAGATGCGTACCTTTGCTGCCCATCCTGAGCAAGCCCTTGCTCTCTTGCTTGCTTCTAACTTTTAAAAGACCCTGGATGTCAGATACGCTATCTTGACAAATTGAATTCCACAATCTACACTAAAGAAGGTGCGAAAGTTCGTGCCTGTTTTGCGATTTTTGCCGGAGTTTTTCTTAATCCGTGTTTTAGTTGAGCGGATCGCTCTTCAGCAAGTGACTCCTTTTTGCTCGTCATGAACATATATTTTCCATGTAGGCAGCTTCGTTTTTTAGAAGGGGGTCTCGTTGGTAAAACATCCACTCGATGCCAGCTTTGGTGACCACGGCCAAATGTTTCTACACCTTCTGAGGCCGCCTCAGAGTGAGTTGAAGGAGCGTTTGGAAGTCGCCAACGACCCTCGTCTCGCAAAGAGAATGAGAACGCTTGATACGGCCCCCAGTTCGACTCGCCGTGGGAGAAGTAAGCGAATGAAACACAACGTCTTATTGATAAAGCCAGCTTTCTTTACTCCGTGGACTCCACCGCTTGGCATAGCTATCCTCAAGTCCTTCCTCGAACAGCACCAGCATTGCGTCACTTGTTTGGACCTCAATACTGATCCTGAGTTATGGGGAACGCACCACCAGTATTTTTCCACCTTACAAACCATGGAACACCTATCTATAAACGATGGTTACTCAAAGTTATGGTACATCTTCAATGCACACATGCTAGCGTACATCAATGGGGCAGATTCTCACATGTGTTCTAGAATAATTGAAACTATTGCGCCACTCTATGGGCTCAGGTGTAGCTACCGGGTTACTGCTGCTCTCATCCCCATAGTTGAAAGCTACTTTCAGCGACTTGAAACACTTCTCGACGAGGTCAACCTCTCACAATTCGACGTTATCGGAACAAGTACGTATACAACGTCGCTTGCATCGTCGCTCTTTATTCACAAGCTGGCCAAACAGAACCAGCGAAACATCATCACAGTCATGGGAGGGGGAATTTTCGCAGACGATCTGGCACTTGGCTCGGATAACCTGAATACACTGGTCGAAGAATATCCGTATGTCGACCATATTATTTTGGGGGAGGGCGAACTCCTCTTTCTCAAACTCCTAGAAGGCGGAATAGCCAACAAACGGGTGATATCTATTGCTGATATCCAGGGGGAAACGCTCGATATGGCCATGGTCCCGATCCCGGATTTCACCGATTTCGACCTCGATAACTATTTCCATCTCACGATCGAGGGTGCCCGCAGTTGCCCATTTGAATGCTCCTTTTGCTCTGAGACAATTCAATGGGGAGGCTATCGTAAGAAGTCGAAAGATGTTCTATGCAATCAAGTGATCCAGCTAACAGACTTCTATAAGAATAACGCGTTTTTTATGGGTGATTCATTGATGAATCCCTATATTATGACCTTTTCTGCGGGGCTTCTTGAGAGAAAGGCGAAAATACTCTATGACGGCTATCTACGCGCAGATCGAATTGCGACGAATCGCGACAGAACCAAAGTATGGGCACGCTCCGGAATGTACCGGGCTCGCCTGGGCATTGAGAGCGGCTCAGCGCATGTACTCAACCTCATGCATAAGCAAACGACACCTGAAGGCATATCGAGTGTCCTCAAATCACTAGCAAGTGCTGGTATTCGGACAAGTACCTATTGGATTGTAGGTTTTCCGGGTGAGACAGAAGAAAATTTTCAGGAGACTCTTGAATTTATCCGCGAACATCACCGTTATATCTATGAATTGGAAGCCCACCCCTACTACTACTACCCCTATGGCCAGGTAGGATCACGTCTGTATCATTCCTCCTCTCTCTATACTGAAGAAGTGACAAATATCATCAAGTTCAAAGTATGGGATATAGCCAGCGTGCAACCCACGCGACAAGAGCGTTACGAGCGCTTGCGTCGTATCTCCAAATTGGCGGCGGAGTTAGGGCTCATAAATATCTATACAATGGAGCAACGTTACCAAGCAGATGATCGTTGGCATCTCCTTCATCCACTTACGGTTGAGGTGTTTAAAGGAACACAACTCCACCGATCTTCGATAAAGCTGCCTCAGAAAAATCTTGAAGTTTTTTCAGCTAAGTGGCGTCGTCCTGGTGAACAGGTGAATAGCGATCCAAATACAGTAGCATGTTATCGTATGACTGTTCACAGATTACTCGACGAAACAATCCTCTCCCTAGCCCTTAAGGAAATCGTTCGTCACAACGAAATGTTACATATGGGCCTGCAGGATGGGAAGTATGTGGCTATGCCGGAAGCCGTAAATAGCAATGAGAACAAAATTCTCTTCATCCAGCATACCAGGGAAGAGAGCGAGAATATGCTGGAAGACCTCCTCAGGCAGCTCATTGTAGAGCTTGCACAGGGGATGCGACCGGAACCGGGAGCATCCATGCGATGTGCTCTCCTTATCGAGAAATCAGCGAGATGTCAGGTATTGTTGCTCGTCCACCAAGCTATCGCCGATCCGAGGGGATTGTCGCTACTCTGTGAAGATCTCTTTCGTATCTACGAGCAACTCTCCAACGACAGAGATATCTCATTACATGAGGTATCTCTGTCGTATACCGACTTTATTCAAGAGTATCTAGCTACTGGATACCAGCCCATCTTTCCAGCAGACACCGTGTACAAGATTAGTCGCTCTACGACTGCTGCCTCCAGCTTAGCAAATGTATCGCAGAAAACCTTCAAGGAAGTTACTCTCATTCTTGAGCTCGGTTTCAAAAAGCGGATCTTCTCGCCAACAGTAGCTCAATGCAATCTAACCGCCGCCGAGATCCTGTTAGGAGCGATGCTGAGAAGTATTGCTCATAGTCAGGTAGCTAAAAACCTTGTCCGCTTCGATGTACTTGCCGATTACAGGCTCGTCAATAAGAAGTTAGACCATACTGTTGGTGCTTTTGGATACTTATATGACTTAAAGCTTGCTGTCTTGCCAGAAGAGAGTCTACGTTCAGACCTGCCTGCAGAGCATTTGCTTCTTAGGCCCATTGTTCTGAACGAGAGAGCATTTGAAATATTATCGGAAGGAAGGGCAGCTTCCGCCAATCCTCTTGGAGAGGAAATGCTCGTACTGTTAAACCTGGAGTACTGTCAGGAGGAGCCGTGGCTTGGAGGAGACGAGTGGATACCTCAAGGCTTTGAGGTTTCTTTCGCAGATCAGCAACTAGAGGCGAAATACGCGATGGAAATCGTGCCGGTCATTTTACCGACCGGCATTGCAGTCCGATTGAAGTACCGTGGCGGGGTACATACGTCCAGTATTATTGAGGTATTGCAGCTTCACCTAGCTCAAGAGATCGAAGCAACTCTCAACTATTGCGAGCATTATGCTGCTGCCAAGCGCTTCTGGCTGGATCGGTTTAGCTACAAGGCCTTAGCAAGCTCACTCGAAGACTTAGGTGGTAGTACATCTCAAGTAGGTGAGCCGAGTGAAGGTTCTGTAGATTGTCACATAGAATGGCAGGTAGTAGCTCAGATACAATCACGTTGCCACACAGAGATATCTACAATTTTGCTGGCTGTGTATGGTATTTTACTCTCGCGGCTGCACGGTAGCGAAGACGTAATCGTGGGCAACGTCCTGTACGGAGCAGGAGAAGTTAGCATAGTTCCTTTGAGGTTCCATCCTTTTTGGAATATGCGGTTTGATACCTTCATTCGTGATGTGAACGGTATGATCACGCAGATGCGGGAATATGCCCCGTTTGTCCATGAGGTTCTGAAGAAAGAACAGTCTGAGTTCATGGGCAACCAAGGATATCCAGTAATTGAGAAAGGATTCGTAGCAGGTGACCTATCAACAAGTGACAAGGAGATTCTCAGACAAGCATTGCGCGGGCACATCACAGATGATCATAGAGGTATTCCTCTTGTCCTTGAAGTATGGAGCGGAGAGAGGTCTGTTCATGTACAAATTTCTTACGAGAGGAGTCGGTTTAACCGAGTAGCGATAGAAAGACTCGCTGCCTATCTTCAGACTATGCTGGCGAATATAGCTCGGAATACAACTATTCGGCTGGGTGATATTGTGTTAGAGAGCTATCAGCAGTCTGCTGACACGGTATCCAAGTATGCGGAAGATACGTTCCGTTTTTAGGATATACTCTGTACTTCTCGGATCAAGCAGGCATTGATGTTGGAGGATTTGCCATGAATACTGATCCCGCGCGCATCGTAATTTTTGACGAGAAGCTTCTTGAGGAAGAACAGTACTGGCTCAAGGAGTTCTCTAGCGAGTTCATCAGCTCGTATCTGCTACTGGACTACCGGCGTCCATCTACCCTTCTCTATGACCCACGTATCGTCGAGATAACATTCCCTTATCCGCTCAATGAGAAACTCTTGCAATTGAGCAACGGATCGCTTTTTTTACTCTATACAATTCTCCTGTCTTCGTTGAAGATTTGTCTATATAAATATTCAAATAACAATATAATAATTGTGGGCAGTCCAGCTCTCAAAGAGTTTGACACACCGAATGCTTTGGTGACGGTTGACCGGGTCGACGATGAGTTAACGTTCAGGCAACTGCTCCTGAATGTGCGAGAGACATTGCTGGGAGCCTATCGTCGACAGCGTTATCCCTTTAGTCGGCTGATCAGAAATTTGGGATTAGAGGAAACGAGCAATCGTTTCCCTCTCTTCGATGTTGCCTGTTTATTGCAACCTCTCCATGGAGACCTTCCTACAATCAACAATGATATTACACTCATTCTCACCCAAGACAGCAGTACTGTCTCCGGACAGGTACATTTTAATAGTAGATTGTTTAGAAAAAGCACTATCGAGTATTTTGTAAAGCACTGGCTTTGCATTTTGAGCGAAGCGTTAGAGGATATAAACATAAAAATTGAAAAATTGTCTCTGGTGAAGAAAGAAGAGCGATGCCGAATACAACAACAGTGGAATATCACACAGGCTGACTATCCAGAAGATCGCTGCATTCATCAGTTGTTTGAGGCTCAGGTTGAGCAGAGATCTGATGCCCTAGCAATCATCTATGATAACGAACAGATAACATATGGACAACTGAACGCTCGTGCGAATCAATTGGCACATCACCTCCAGTTGCTAGGAGTGAGGCCAGAAACTACAGTAGGGATTTGTATTGAGCGCTCAGTAGAGGTAGTAGTTGCAATGCTCGGTGTTCTTAAGGCTGGAGGAGCTTACCTCCCTCTCGATCCAGCTTACCCACCTGAGCGATTGGCTTTCATGCTCATCGATGCCCGGGTAGATGTGCTTGTGATTCAACACTGTCTTCTGGAGAGGTTACCCATCCACCCCGACCGGACACTTTGTATCGATACAGCTTGGGAAGAAATTGCACAGGAGAGTCATGTCAATGTCTCGAGTGGCGTCCGGCCGGAGAATCTCGCCTATGTGATTTATACTTCGGGATCCACTGGCCAACCAAAGGGAGTACTCCTCGACCACCGTGGGCGCGTCAACAACCTTTTTGACCTCAATCAACGCTTTCATATAGGGCCAACAGATCGTCTCCTCGCACTGTCGTCGCTCAGCTTCGATATGTCCGTCTATGATATTTTTGGAATTTTAGGAGCTGGCGGGACTATTGTGTTGCCAACCAAGATCGAGGAAGGAGATCTAGCTTGCTGGGCGAGCCTCATGATGAAACATGCAGTGAGCGTGTGGCAATCAGTTCCGACTCTTCTCGAGATGCTCGTCAGCTACCTACGTACCCACTCAGAAGCAGTTCCAACTTTTCTACGTTTAGTTCTTCTCGGCGGCGACTGGATTCCAGTGTCGCTACCTGATCAACTCGCATCCTACGTGAATGGTGTGGAGGTTGTCAGCCTTGGAGGAGCTACAGAAGCATCTATACACTCAACAATATTTTCAATAGAAAAGGTCAATTCTGACTGGAGGAGTATCCCCTATGGGCGACCTATGATCAATCAAAGCTGTTATATCCTGGATGCGGATCTTTGTCCTACTGCCATTGGTGTGCCCGGTGAGCTCTACATTGGCGGTATCGGTCTAGCACTCGGATATCGTAACCGTCCTGACCTCACAGCAGAGAGGTTCATTCCACATCCTCTTGCCTCAGAGCGGGGGGCCCGCCTCTATAAGACAGGTGATCTTGCTCGTTTCCTCCCTGATGGGAATCTCGAACTGCTCGGGCGTATTGATTTTCAGGTAAAAATCAATGGGTTCCGTGTCGAACTCGGTGAGATCGAGACAACACTCCAGCACCATCCTGCTGTTGAAGAAGCTGTCGTCCTGGCGGGAGAATATCAAACCGGCGATAAGCGCCTTGTAGCATATATTGTTCCTGATAAGCAGACAGCTTTCACAGTTCAACAACTATTACGCCTCGAGCGAGAGGGATTGCTGACGAATCGTTCTCGATACACATTGCCTAATGGTATGGTGATTGCTCACCGCAACAAGGGTGAGACAGACTATCTCTATCAGAAAATATTTGAAGAGCAGCGTTATTGGGATTATGGCATTGCTCTTAACGAGGGAGATTGCATCTGGGATGTAGGAGCCAATATTGGACTCTTTACTTTGCTCATACGTCAAATATATCCAAATGCTGCTATTTACTCTTTTGAACCTATACCTCTTGTTTATGATATCTTGAAAATGAATACATCTCTCTATGGAGGGAACGTGAGGCTATTCTCTTCTGCTCTTTCCGGCGAGGTAGGCATGGGCTCAGTGAGTGATTACCCTCACCTTTCTATCCTGTCGGGGCAATATGAGGACGCAGTAAACGAACGAGAGGCTGGTAAGACCATCAAAACGAGAAAGCCATTGTCCCGTACGGCAAACCAAGCAGAGCGGGATAGAGAGTCGCTTGACGAGTTCCTGATAAGGCAGTCCGTAAGGAAATACTTTACATGCTCCTTGACGACAATTTCTACAGCCATGCGTGAAAATGGCATTGAACGAATTGATTTGCTGAAGATCGATGGAGGGCAAAATGAACTCGATGTACTTGCGGGAATCGAGGACGACGATTGGGGAAAGATCAGACAACTGGTTGTAGAGGTACATGAAATTGATGGCCAACTCGAGCAGGTCACGGTACTGCTTAAAAGCCATGGTTACGAAGTAGTTGTTGACAAGCAGACATTCCTCAAAGACCTCAACATCTCTACTATATATGCCTTTCAACCGTCCCAGAATCATCAATGCCCTGGCAAAGGCATTCACTTGCCAAAGGCTCCTTTAAAGCCCTGCTGGACCAGCGAAGTTACACTGCTCTCCGATCTGCGTACCTACTTACAAGCTCAATTACCCGCCCCCATGGTTCCCCAGATGTATGTCCTCTTAGATACACTCCCAGTTACATCCAATGGCAAGGTAGACAGACATGCTCTTCCTTCCCCGGACATCATCGAATCAGATGGAAAGGAAAAACATCTTGCTCCTCGTAATCCGCTTGAGGAGGTACTCGTGAACATATGGGGCGGTATCCTCAAAGTGCGAAATGTTGGTATAGGCGATCATTTCCTGGAATTGGGTGGACATTCTTTACTGGCGATGCAGATCATATCCCGCGTACGCGACATATTTAAGGTTGATTTACCCTTACGCACACTCTTTCAAGCACCCACGGTGACGGAGCTGGCCGAACGTATTACGGAAGCTGGCCAGGAAGGAGGAGTTGACGTCATGAAAATTGCTGAGCTAGTAGGCCAGCTGAGCAAGCTTTCCGATAAAGAGGTACAAGCGATGCTTGCCGGACGCAGTGGCACAAAGATAACAACCGAGAGGTGATATGCGAAACGATGCAATACTTACCGCATTAGCTTATCAGGGGATCGAGCTTCTTTGCAAAGAAGATCCTCAACTTCATGAATTGTTCGTTCGAGAATTTCGCCGCCAAGCTAGCTCCCTTGTTATGGTCGCCGCATCGAGCATTGCTGATCCGTCCGTGCTGGCCTGTGAAGGCATGGTCACAAGCAATGTGACCACTGAGGGATATCCAGGAGCGAGGTTTCACGCTGGTTGCAAAATTGTTGATGAGATCGAGCAATTAGCGATTGATCGAGCTAAATTAGTGTTTCAAGCCCAATACGCCAATGTTCAACCGCATTCGGGTACATCTGCAAATGAAATCGTACTCTGTAGTCTGCTCAAACCAGGAGATACCTTTTTAGGGCTAGAACTCAACTCCGGAGGCCATCTAACTCATGGTTCTGTAGTTTCCATCTCTGGTCAGTATTTCAACGCGATTGGCTATGGCCTGAGGGAAAATGGGTTCATTGATTACGATCAGGTCTACATGTTGGCGTGCAAATATCATCCCAAACTCATCATATGTGGTGCCAGTGCTTATCCAAGAGTAATTGACTTCAAACAGTTTCGCAGCATTGCTGACGAGGTAGGAGCCTATGTACTGGCTGATATTTCACACATTGCAGGGCTTGTCGCCTCAGGAGAACACCCCAACCCAATTGATGACGTTCACTTTACAACCACGAGTACCTATAAACAACTGTATGGCCCTCGCGGCGGCATGATTCTCATGGGAAAAGATTACCAGTCACCGGCTCCAGAGGGCAAGAAGACTCTGGCCCAGATGATACAACGAGCAGTCTTCCCTTTCTTTCAGGGAACGCCCAATCTTAGTTCTATAGCTGCCAAGGCCAGAGCATTAGCGATGGTGATGACACCAGAATTCAAAATGCTTGCCCACCACATCGTGGTCGATGCCAAATGTCTGGCACAGTACCTGATCGAGAAAGACTATGCCGTCCTGACAGGTGGCACTGACAATCATCTGGTTCTTGTTGATGTGCTTGCCAACGGAATTACCGGTGTTGTTGCTGAGCGAGCTCTCGAAGAGTGTAACATCATTGTGAACAAGAATCGCATTCCAGGAGATAAAAAAGCGGCACATATCACCAGTGGAATACGCCTAGGCACCAATAGTCTTGCGCTCAGGAAAATGGGGATCAGAGAAATGGTACAGTGTGGTGATCTGATACACCAAGTGCTTTCTTCCATCACCATTTACAGTGATACCAGATATCAACTTGTACAGTCGGTAAAGAAAACAGTACAGACTACTGTAGAGTATCTCTGCTGCCGTTTTCCGATACCCCGTTATCCTGTTGATTTTGGAGAAGAGAGAGGCGGTGTTCAATATGAGTAATATTCCCGAAAATACACCTGCTCTGTCTTCAGAGAAGGTTCAGTTGCTTGGCTTGCTCTTACAAGAGCAAGGCACGGACGTTTCGCAAAAATACATGATACCTCCAAGAAAGGACTCCGGCCTGCTGTCGTTGTCATTTGCGCAGGAGCGGCTGTGGTTTCTCGACCAATTGGCCCCCGGCAATCCTTTCTACAACATCTCAATCACCCTGCGCGTGGATGGTTCCCTCCAGATCAGCACACTGGAGCAGAGCTTCAACGCCCTACTCCAGCGACACGAGATCCTGCGTACCACCTTTCTCACTCTCGAAGGCACCCCGCTGCAGGTCATCAATCCTTCCCTCAGGATCACGCTCCCCGTCGTCGATCTGCAAGACGTGGGTGATCTCACTCGCCAGCAGCATACCGTTCAGCAATTGGCCACCCAGGAGGCCCGCCGTCCCTTCGATCTGACCCGGGGTCCGCTCCTGCGTGTCGTCGTCCTGCGCCTGGCTGCCCAGGCCCATGTTCTGCTGCTGACCTTGCACCATATTATCTTTGATGGCTGGTCAATGGACATCCTCTGGCGCGAACTCGGCGAGATCTATAGTGCGCTGGCTTCAGGGCGTTCCTGGCAGTTGCCCCCGCTCCCCATCCAGTATGCCGACTTTGCTGTCTGGCAACGCCAGCGGCTAGAGCGCGGCGATCTGCAAGCCGAACTCACCTACTGGACTGAGTACCTGGCGGGAATGCCAGAACTGCTCTCCCTGCCTACCGATCACCCTCGCCCGGCCATCCAAACGTTCCAGGGAGCCAAGCTTGTCCATGTCTTGCCCGTTCCTCTCGCTCAAATGCTCAAGTCGCTCAGCCAGCAGCACGATATGACGCTTTTCATGACGCTGCTAGCTGGCTTTCAGATTCTGCTGGCCCGCTACACAGGGCAGCAGGACATCGTGGTAGGCATCCCGATTGCCAATCGGGCGCGCAGTGAACTGGAAGGGCTGATCGGCTTCTTCGTCAACACTCTGGTGGTGCGCACTGACCTGTCTGGTGATCCCAGCCTGCGCGAGGTCCTCGGGCGGGTGCGCGAGGTGGCTCTGGCGGCCTACAACCACCAGGACATCCCGTTCGAGAAGCTGGTGGAGACCTTGCAATCCACACGCGACATGAGCCACAATCCGTTGGTCCAGGTCATGTTCCAGTTGCAGAGCGGTCCTATACATTCACTCGAGTTGGCTGGGCTACCACTGCATCCGCTGTTGATCGAGCCAGGAATCGCCCAGTTCGACCTGAGCTTGGATATCGTGGAGGAGGCAGGGGAACTGGCCATCTGGGCAGAGTACAGCACCGACCTCTTCGAGGCAACGACCATCGAGAGGATGCTCAAGCACTATCAGCGGGTGCTGGACCTGCTGGTGCAGCAGCCCGAGCAGCGCCTCTCAGCCTTCTCGCTGCTCGATGAGCAGGAGATCGAGCGCCAGTTAGTCATCTGGAACGCCACCCGACAGGACTATCCCCACGACTCCCCCCTCCACCAACTTGTCGAGCAGCAGGTGGAGCGCACCCCGGAGGCGGTGGCCGTTGTGTATGAGGACGAACACCTCACCTACCAACAGTTGAACCGCTATGCGAACCAACTCGCTCACCTGTTGCGCTCGTGGGGGGTGGGACCAGAGGTGCGAGTGGGACTGTGCTTGCAGCGCTCCCTGGAGCTGGTCGTGGCCATCTTGGGAGTGCTCAAGGCCGGAGGCGCGTATGTGCCGTTGGAGCCCAGCTATCCCAAGGAACGATTGGCCTACCTGCTGACCGATAGCCAGGCGACGCTGGTACTGACCCAGGCGGCGCTTGTCCCACGCCTGTTAGAGGGACAAGTGCCGCTGTTGGTGCTGGAGCACTTGGCTTCCCAGCTCATACAGCAGCGGGAGGACAACCCAAACGAAGGAGCATGCGCAGACAATTTGGCCTATGTACTCTACACGTCTGGTTCCACCGGCCATCCCAAGGGCGTCATGGTCTCCCACCGCGCCATTTGTAACCGTCTGCTCTGGGGACTGAGTGCTTGCTCACTGAACTCTGCCGACCGTGTCTTGCAGGTCGCCTCCTTCAGTTCCGCCACATCACTCTGGGAGCTTCTCCTGCCACTTACTATTGGAGCGAACTTGATACTTGCCGATTTTGGCAAGTATCAAGATAGTGAACACTTAGCCCAGCTGATTACCCGTCATCAGATCTCTACCCTGCACAGCTCTCCTTCTATCTTGCAAATATTGTCACATGGGCATCGATTAAGAGATTGGCATTCCCTCAGAAAAGTCACTTGCAGTGGAGAAATAGTGACCTCCAGTTTACAGCAATATTTTATGAGTGCTGTGTGTTCAAAACTGTACAACCTCTACAGTACCAATGAAACTGCTGGGCCTGCAAGCTGTTGGGCTTGCCAACAGAGCCAGAGAATCGTCATTGGTCATCCTAGCGGAGATATTCAGACCTATATACTGGACTCCTATCTTCACTTGGTACCTCCTGGGGTTGTCGGTGAACTCTACATTGGCGGTAATGGATTAGCACGAGGCTACTTCAACCTTCCAGATCTGACCGCAGAGAAGTTCATTCCCCATCCTTTTAGCTCAGAAAAGGGAAAGCGCCTCTATAGAACGGGAGACCTGGCTCGCTATTTACCCAATGGCAATATAGAGCTTGTTGGACGTATCGAGAAGCAAATAGAGTTTCACGGTGCGCCTCTCGATCTCACAGAGATTGAGATATTGCTTGGCCAATACCCGGGTGTCGACCAAGCTGCTGTTGCGCTTCACAAACAAGAGGATAGCAATGAACTTCTGGTTGCCTACATTGTCCCCCATCAGACACCGGGTCCTACTGCCAAGGAGTTGAAGATCTTTCTGAAAGCGAGTCTGCCTCAGTACATGGTCCCAAGAATCTTTGTAGAATTGAGTGTTCTTCCGTTAACATCAGATGGCCAAGTGAATCGAGATGCTTTACGTAGTGCGGAGTACTTCCCTACCGAGGCCGGGTCTACGTACCAGCCTCCATCCACTGACTTAGAGCACCTTATTGGTACAATCTGGCAGGAGATGCTCAATATACAAGAAGTTGATGTGCATGATAATTTCTTCGACCTGGGAGGAAATTCACTAATAGTTGCCAAAGTTCATACGAAGCTACAAGAAACAATCGGTCGGGAAATTTCAATAGTTAACATATTTCAGTACCCAACTATACGTTCTCTGGCCGAGTACTTGAGCAAAAAAGATAACGAACTGAAGGCTTTCCAACACAGTCACGAGCGTGCAAAGAAACGAAGGGAGGTAATACTCCGACAGAGTCGTAATCGTTCTTCTCATGCGTGAAGAGAAGTATCGACTAGTCCACTGAGGCAGAAAAGGCTCCACGATTAAGTAAGCCCGGTGTACGTCCACTTGATGGGTTTGGCCATGGTGCGATTGTAATAGCTGATGAAGGCCAAGATCTGGTCACGCAAGTCATCCAGCGAGATGAACTGGCCGCGTTTGAGCAACTTACGCACCAGAATACTGAGCCAGATCTCCACCTGATTCATCCAGGACGCGTGCTTGGGCGTGTAGTAAAACACGACCTGATGGGCCGGATCATGCAGAAACGCCGCGCGGCTTTCCATGGACTGCAAAATGCCGCTCTTGCCTTTGACGCCCAAGGTCTCTGCTCCAATCCCTTCCCGTTCGGCTATCCAGCGCACCAGCGATTCAGACTGATGGATGTTCAAGTTGTCGAGCATCACATGCCACTTCGTCGCCTGGGGATCACTGGCAATCAGGCGTTGGATATGGGCGAGCGCATCCTCTTCTGTGCGCGTTGCCCCCCAAGATGGTTCAATGACTTGACCGGTCACCACATCCAAATTGATGAACCAGGACAAAGTGCCATGGCGGATATACTCGAACTCGCGTCGCAACACGTGGCCGGGCTGCATGGGCAAATCGGGATGCTTGCGCTCCAAAGCTTGCACGCCGGTCAGTTCGTCCATGCTCATCGTGCGTTCTCCTTGTTGCGTTCGCAGAGGCGCCAGCGCATACACCTGACATCCCTCGACGATTTTCTCGTCTCGTTGAGGGTCGGGCACGGCGGTTAACCAATAGCGGAACCGGTGCGGTTGGAGGCCCCTTTTTTAAGGAGGCGCGCCGCATGCCGCGGCGAAATGTGCTCAACAATGCCTCGTTGCACTAGTTCCTCAGCAATTTCGCGCCCCGTCCACTGGCTAATAGGCCGCCCCGCTTTACTTGGGGCTTCACACGCCAACGCGGCCATCTGACAGCGTTGCTCCACCGTGATCGTCGGTTTCACCCCTGGTCGCGGGGCGTCTTGCAAGCGCTCGCTGATACTCAGCGTGTCCAAGTCGATCCCTTGCAAGCCAACCCAGCGATTACGCCACAGGCGCGCAGTGTCCACATTGATGTCTAGGTCACGGGCAATCTGGGCATTGGACTGTCCCTGTGCTGCGGCTAAGACGATGCGTGCTCGCTGCGCCACTTGCTGTTCGCTGCGATAGCGCCTGCTGATCCGCGTTAAGGCTTCCTGCTCTTTCTCACTGAGCACGACCTTGGTGGCTCGTTTGGGCATGGGCTGTTCTCCTTCTCTCGTTTCCTCCTCTTCTATTCTATCATGGATTTTCCTCAGCCTCAATGTACTAGGTAGATTGCACAATAGCAAGGGCACCTGGACAACTCAATGAGGCCTGGTCATACATCATCAGGTCGCGAGTCCGATAAGCTTTGAGGTCGACACAGAGTTCTAAGTCGTGATCAAAGCGGTACAGTAACGCGAATTGATAGGCAAAGATGGCCGCCTTCCGCAAAGCGTTGGGTGGCATGAGGCCAAAGATCGGGAACTTGTCCAGGCCCATCAAAGATACCGAAGATCAGCTCATGAAAATTTTCCATCGCGATGGAACGCAGTTTATGAAAGACCTGTCGGACTTCCACACCATCATCGGCATGCGGGTGGCGTCCATACCTGGGGTCACTAACAGCCAATCGGCTGGCACGCAGTCCTCATGCGGATCTGGGTGTGTTGGAATGACGATCTCCCAGGATGCAGCGGGCTTCAACGGGAACCTCGCGCAGCAGGGCGAGAGCATGCCAGCCCGATTTGGTCCAATGGGCTTCGGGATCAATCGAAGAAGGGAGCATCTCTCCCGATGCTTCTGATGCCATACACCACCTCTGGCAGGCAAGATCGTACTATCGATGGCCACAGCGCGCCCACTCGTGATCTAGGGCTGGATCAGCTCTACCAAATGGCGGCCCAAGCAGCCGATTTGAGCAGGCAGGCTCTGTGGGATCGCGAACATTTGTCGTTCCAGGGACGGCGCGTAGGAAAGCTTCCCTGTTCATGCAACAACGCGCGCAGCGTCGCCATCTCAGTAGTGGGTTGCAGCCCGGCTCGGCAGTTCTTTGACCTTATGCAGGTGACGGACAATCCTGATCACTCATGCCTTTTAAGATCAAGCGATCTGAGTACACTTTCGGATGCCCACGCCCTCGTTTTGCTACAAGCGCGGGCATCGGCAGACGATCGACCAGTTTGACTAACGTGACAAGGAGTGTGTCTTGTGATACCATAGGGGGGCCTCCTATCCTTGTAGCTTTTGATTACGGCAATGATAAGAGCAACGCCTTGCTGGAGCAAGCCTCCCGCTTGGCTCCCTACTTATGATCAGGCCTCAACTAAATAAACCGACGTTATGTGGCTAACGCAGCTACACGGCAAACGATATCAGGAGCTGCCGCCATCTCATGAAAAAAGGAGATCACAGCATCCGTGAGCCGTTCTATGGCCTGGAAGACATGGTGATGAGTGACTTGACGACACAAGTATTTCCAGAAGCATTCAACAGGATTGAGTTCGGGAGAAGGGGTCGGCAAGAAGACCAGTTCGAAGGCATCCTGGGGCCCAGCCAAGAAAGCGTGGACCGGCGAGGCTTCGTGGATGCAATAATGATCCACCATGGCATCCTTTTTGCGACTAATCAGGTTTCCCGCAGTTGTTTTGTTGGTTTATTTAGGCAGCAGACAAACCTACATCAGGAGGAGAGTAAGACATGGGTAATTCATCAGAAATCGACGAGATGAAGGGAGTCGAGATCGCGATCATAGGGATGGCGGGTCAATTTCCGGGTGCCCCAAATGTAGAGGTACTCTGGCAGAACCTGCACGATGGTGTGGAGTCAGTCACCTTTTTCAGTGAGGAGGAACTGCTCGCCGCAGGAATCGACCCGGTAGAGCTCAACTCCTCTACCTACGTGAGGGCGGCAGGCGTCCTGGAGGATATTGCTGCTTTCGACGCTTCCTTCTTTGGCCTGACGCCGCGCGAGGCGGAGATCATGGATCCCCAACACCGCCTCTTCCTAGAGTGTGCCTGGACGGCGCTAGAAAACGCTGGATATACAGCTGACCACTACCCTGGATTGATCGGCGTCTATGCAGGTGCAGGTGCCAACTCCTACCTCTTCAATCTCTATTCCCACCGCGATTTGCTGGAAACAATGGGACTTTTCCAGATGATCACCAGTAATGATAAGGATCACCTATCCACACGCGTCTCATACAAATTGAATCTGAAAGGCCCAAGCCTCGGTGTCCAAACTGCCTGCTCCACCTCTCTGGTAGCCGTCCACCTCGCCTGCCAGAGCCTCTTGCATGGTGAATGCGACATGGCTTTGGCTGGAGGAGTCTCTCTGGCCATTCCCCACCGGGTCGGCTACCTGTACCAGGAAGGAGGCATTAACTCTCCTGATGGCCACTGCCGCGCATTTGACGCTAGCGCCCGTGGAACAGTGCGTGGCAGCGGAGTAGGTTTGGTCGTCTTGAAGCGCCTGAGCGATGCACTCGCCGATGGCGACTGTATTCACGCCGTCATCAAGGGCTCTGCTATCAACAACGATGGCCTGGACAAGGTCGGCTACACTGCTCCTAGTATTCAGGGCCAGGCTGAGGTCATCGCAGCCGCTCAGTCCTTGGCAGATATACACCCGGAGACGATCAGTTATATAGAAGCCCATGGTACGGGAACGGCATTGGGCGACCCCATCGAGGTGGCAGCTCTCACCCAGGTCTTCCAAGCCAGCACCAGGCGCACGGGCTTCTGCGCGCTTGGCTCAGTGAAAACGAACCTGGGTCACCTGGATGCTGCCGCCGGCATCGCCGGGCTCCTCAAAGTCGTGCTAGCCCTCAAGCACCGGCAACTCCCCCCGAGTCTGCACTTCCAGCAGCCCAACCCTGAGCTCAACCTTGAGGCGAGTCCTTTCTACATCAATACTACTCTACGTGACTGGGTCTCCCCTACTCTCCTGCGTGCGGGTATCAGTTCTTTTGGGATGGGAGGCACCAATGCACACGTCGTGCTGGAAGAGGCTCCGCCTGCTCCTCCCGCTTCCAACCCCAGTCGTCTCTGGACTCTCCTAGTACTCTCCGCCAAGCATCCCACCGCTCTTAAGCAAATCACCGCTCGTCTGTGTGAACACCTCGAACGTCTCCCGGATGCTTATCCAGATGAGACTCTAGCAGACATCGCTTATACCTTGCAGACCGGACGCAAAGTGTTCGAACATCGCCGTATGCTCGTTTGCAGCGATCGGGAGGAGGCGATACACCTCCTGTGCGGACAAGAAGGAGAGAACTGGGACAGCGTGGCTGTTACTTCGCAGAAGCGACCCGTGCTGTTCCTATTTCCTGGACAGGGGACACAGTATGTTCAGATGGGCCGCGATCTCTATCTGCACGAAGCCACGTTTCGTCGGCATATAGATCAATGTGCTGAACTACTCGAAGAATCCCTGGGATTGGATCTGCGCCTCTTGCTCTACCCTTCGCAGGAGCAAGAGGCGAGTGCAAGTCAGAAGTTGCAGCAGACGCAGTTTGCCCAGCCTGCCCTCTTCACGTTGGAGTATGCATTGGCGCAGTTATGGCTAGAGTGGGGGGTGCATCCCGCAGCGATGCTTGGACACAGCCTGGGAGAGTATGTAGTGGCTTGTTTGGCTGATGTCTTCTCCTTGGAAGATGCGCTTCGGTTGGTGGCGGTCCGAGGTCAACTGATGCAGACCTTGCCTGCAGGGGCGATGCTCAGTGTAGCTCTGCCCGAGCAGCAGGCTTTGCTATTGACCCATCAGATAGATGGGCTGTCTCTGGCGGCAGTCAATGGCCCAGCGTTATGCGTGCTATCTGGTTCCAGTGCTGCGGTGGAGCGGCTGCAAGCGAGATTAGAGGGAGAGGAGATCGCCTGTAGTCGCCTGCACACCTCGCATGCGTTTCATTCCGCACTCATGGACCCCATCTTGTCCGCCTTTGCCGAGCAAGTGCGGGCGGTACAGTTGCACGCACCGAAAGTTCCCTATCTTTCCAATGTCACGGGCGGTTGGATCACGGCAGTGCAGGCGACCGATCCGCAGTACTGGGTAGATCACCTGCGCCAGCCAGTACGCTTTGCTCAGGGAGTACAGGAAGCTCTCGGCAATCCCCACCTCGTGTGCCTGGAGGTGGGTCCTGGCGAAACACTAACTAGCATGGTTCGCCAGTGCATCTCAACGGGAGATGAGCGGATCGTTCTGCCCTCGATGCGGCGACCACAGATGGCTGTTGCGGACGAGGCCATTCTCCTGACAGCATTGGGGCGGCTCTGGCTCTTAGGAGTCCAGATAGATTGGCTTGGATTTTACGCTGGAGAGCGGCGGCGACGGGTCTCCTTGCCCACCTACCCCTTCGAACACCAGCGCTACTGGGTGGAGCGGCAGGAAATACCCGTGCAACCACAGCCGCTTTCAGAGCCAAGCCACCTCAGCAAGAAGTCGAATCCTGGCGACTGGTGCTACCAACCAGGCTGGAAGCGGTCCTCCCCCCTGGCTGCCGTCGCCCGCTGGCAGGGGGAGGCTAGCACCATGCCTCTACGGTGGCTGGTGTACTTAGACGAGTGTGGCCTGGGCTCACAGCTGGTGGAGCGACTGCGTACCCAAGGACATCTCGTAGTCACCGTGCAGCAGGCTACCAGCTTCAGCTACCTGAGAGCCCAGACCTACGCAATCAACCCATTAAAGCTGGAAGACTATCATAGACTGCTAACAGACTTGCATGCGAGCGGCCAGCTTCCCCAGCGCATCCTGCATCTGTGGACCGTCACGTCCGAGCATGCATCTGATCAGGACGAGGAGCCAGGCACACAGGAGCAGAAGCTAGAGCGCACATCTATGCTAGACCTGGGATTCTATAGTCTGTTGTTTCTGGCCCAAACACTAGGCACTCAGGCTCTTGATGAGCCATTGCACCTAGCAGTGATAAGTACTCAGTTGCACAGCGTGACGGGAGAGGAACACCTCTGGCCGGAGAAGGCAACCCTGTTGGGTCCCTGTAAGGTCATCCCTCAAGAGTATCCCACCATCACGTGTCAGAGCCTCGACCTGTCATTGCCAACAGAAGGTGACGAGCAATCACAGACCACGTTGGTCGAAGCCCTGTTGGGCGAGCTAAGTCAAATCAGGGCTGAGACGGTGGTAGCCTATCGTGGCCAGTATCGCTGGGTTCAGACCTTCGAACCCATCCATCTTGAGCCAGCCCCCTCGGGAGCAAGCCGGCTCCGTGACCAGGGAGTTTACCTGATTACGGGAGGGTTAGGGGGCATAGGGTTGGTGCTAGGGGAAGCGCTGGCCCAGCGAGTTCAGGCGCGGCTGGCGCTGCTTGGACGCCATGCCTTTCCGAGGAGGGAGGAATGGAAGGGCTGGCTTGAGTCGCATGGTCCAGAGGAGGCGGTAAGCAGGAAAATCCAGCAACTCAAGCGGATTGAGGACATGGGCAGCGAAGTGCTGGTGTTACAGGCGGATGTGACGGATCTCGAGCAGATGCGGGCAGTACTCCGGAAAGTACAGAAACACTTCGGGTCCTTGCATGGCATCGTTCATGCAGCAGGTATTGCTGGCGGAGGTATGATCCAGTTTAGGACACCAGAGCTAGCGGCAAGCGTGCTTGCATCAAAAGTGAAAGGAACGCAAGTCTTGGATGTACTGTGCAAGGACGTGCCCCTGGATTTCTTCGCGCTTTGCTCATCGCTCAGTTCTATTTCGAGCGGATTTGGACAAATAGATTACTGTGCAGCAAACGCGTTTCTCGATGCTTTTGCCCAGTACCGTACTGGCCAGTGCGGCCGTTTCACTGTCTCCATCAATTGGGATACATGGCAAGAAGTGGGTATGGCAGTGAACACGCAGGTGCCACTAGACCTAAGGACATGGCGAGAAGAGAGCCTCAAAACAGGATTATTGCCCTACGAAGGGATAGAGATTTTTTACTGTGCGATAGATAGTATATTGTGTCAGGTTGTTGTGTCAACACAGGATTTACAGACTGTGATCGAGCAGAGCAAGGCATCAAGGGCCACCAGTCCAATGAAATCACTCGCGCAAGTTTCCAGTTCCATTCCTGCCTATACACGACCATCGCTAAGGACGAAGTATGTTGCCCCGAGAAACGCAGCGGAGCAGATGGTTGCCGCTATCTGGCAAGAACTTTTAGGTATCGAGCGGGTAGGTATTCATGACGACTTCTTCGAGTTGGGCGGACACTCGCTCCTAGCTATTCACCTCTTTACCCGATTGCAAGAGACGTTCCAGGTAAAGTTACCTTTACATCACATTTTAGAGGCACCTAGCATAGCTGAACTGACGAAAAGCATCGAACAGGAACGTCAGAGAGAACAGCGGTCGTTGCCGCAAAAAGCTCTCATCAGAATCCAGCCGCTGGGTTCGAAACGACCACTTTTCTGTATGCATCCCGTAGGAGGAAATGTCCTCTGTTACGCCAATCTAGCTCGCCATCTGGGCTTGGACCAACCATGTTATGGTTTGCGAGCTCCCGGTACAGAAGGAGAACAGGAGCCCTATACCCAGCTTGTAGATATGGCGAAGTACTACCTTGAAGGGATACGCAGCATTCAGCCTCAAGGTCCTTACCTGCTTGGTGGATGGTCACTAGGAAGCATCGTGGCCTTCGAAGTCGCACAGCAGCTCATGAAGCAGAGCCAAGAGGTTGCTCTGCTTGTATCGATAGATATGCAAGCCCCAACACGTGATCAACAGCTGATAGACGATCCCGCCGCCTTGCTTACCTGGTTCGCTAAAGATTTGATAGCGCAGTTCTCAACTGTACCAGTAAAGGAACTCCCCATATCATATGATGATCTTCGACAACGTGGGCAAGAAGAACAGGTACGCTATGTTTTCGAGCAAGCAAGGGCCGTCAAAGCATTACCTTCTGAAATCGATTTTCTTCAAATTTGCCATCTACTTCACGTGTTTAGGAGTAATGTGCAAGCTATGCTCAGTTATGTTCCGCAAACCTACCCTGGACAGCTTACTCTCTTTCGAGCAAGCGATCAGCTTACCGAAGATCACCAGAATTTAACACTAGGCTGGGAAAGGCTGGTACCGAAAGGTGTAACAGTACATATGGTTCCTGGTGATCATTACTCTCTACTCAAAGAGCCTTACGTCCGGATCCTGGCTCAACAGATGAAGGAATGTATCGACAGAGGATAGCAAGATTCTTGTAAATGTCAAGGGGATAGTATCGGATCACAGGGCTTGATAGGTTCCCCGTTCTACGACAAAAGGAGCATCGCCTTTGATTACATCGAAACCTTGTACAATCGGACACGGAGAGATTCCACTCTCCACGACCTGAGTCCATTTGCGTACGAACAATTGGTGTGTTAATCCTATAACATTTGGAGGGTCACTAAATGACATTCCTTGAGTCCATTTGCGTACGAACAATTGGTGTGTTAATCCCCCTATGAACTTATCCGAAAACTGGGTTTTGGCCTAGAATTGAAGCGGCTTCAAATAGGTTTCCGAATAAGTTCTATGTGGGGTCTCCATAAATTCGGGTGAAGATCAAACAGCGTACGTAAGAATGACGAGAAGTATTTGGGTAAAGATGAACATTCAACTATGGAGGTGAACGCTTGAACAGAAAAGCTGTAGGCGTCATTGGCGCTGGGATCATGGGAGTTGGAGTAGCCCAGAATCTCATCCAGACAGGCCACGATGTGATTCTCATAGACATTACAGAAGACATCCTCGAGAAGGCAAAGGAGAATATCACAAATAACATACGACTACAGAGGCTTTTCAGCAAAAAGGCTGCTCAAGAAAGCATAAACGCATTGGTCGAGCGCATCTTCTTTTCCACTGATTATGTGCTGCTAAGAGATGCAGGCTTCGTGATCGAGAACGTGACGGAGAAGTGGGAGATCAAAAAGCGAGTGTACGCACGAATAGACGAAGTTTGCCCAGAGCATTGTGTGTTCGCCGCTAATACGTCTGCTATCTCCATTACCCGTATCGGCTCGGTGACCAGGCGTCCATCAAAAGTCATAGGCATGCACTTTATGAACCCTGTTCCCATGAAATCTATGGTTGAAGTAATTCGTGGGTATCACACGTCGGAAGAAACGATAGAGACAGCAAAAGGATTACTGACTGCCATGGGCAAAGAGTGGATCATCGTTAATGACGTCCCTGGCTTCGTCTCTAATCGTGTGCTCATGCTCACCGTGAATGAAGCCGTTTATCTTGTACAGGATCAAGTAGCCTCTGCAGAAGAAGTGGACAAAATCTTTAGAGAGGGCTTTGGTCACAAGATGGGGCCACTAGAAACAGCCGATTTGATTGGCCTGGACACCATCCTGTATTCAATCGAAGTCCTGTATGAAAGCTTTAATGACAGCAAATACCGACCTTGCCCTTTACTAAAGAAGATGGTAGATGCAGGCTTATTCGGTCGGAAAAGCGGTCAAGGCTTTTACACCTATAAGTAACTCATACCCGACATACATCCAGAGAGGGGAGACACAGCGATGCAAGACGGCAGAACACGCATTAAAGCATTTTTCGGACGATTTTTCCACAATGTTGAACTGGAAAATGACCAAGACATCTTCGCCATGGGCATTGTCAATTCTCTATTTGCCATGCAACTGGTACTGTTCGTGGAAAAGGAATTCGGCATCACGATTGAGAATGACGATTTAGATATCGATAACTTTAAAAGCGTGAATGCCATCGTTCGGTTGATCGAACAAAAGCAGGTATCACGTTCAGAGGCCTGATTTCGAACAAAGACGAGGTACTGGAGGATGAAATGAGATGAGAGCAGTGTTAAATGCCCAGCAACAGAACCGGCAGACTGCGTTCAAAGCCTTTGTGCAGAAGGAAATTGTTCCTCATGCTGCACAATATGATCGAGAAGAACGTGTGCCTGCCGAGCTAATCGAGAAACTAGCCCAACAGGGGTATTTTGGTGCCGTTGTTCCGTTAGAGAACGGCGGAAGTGGTATGGATATGATCACCTTAGGCCTTCTCAATGAAGAATTTGGTCGAGGATGCTCTTCGTTACGCAGTTTGCTGACGGTCCATAACATGGTTACTTCTGCTCTCCTCAAGTGGGGCAGCAAACAACAGAAAGAGTCCTGGATTCCCAGGCTAGCGGCGGGTGAGGTCATTGGAGCTTTCGGTCTTAGTGAACCCAATGTGGGAAGTGATGCTAAAAGCGTAGAGACCAGTGCAGTGCCCTCTGGCGACTACTACATTTTGAACGGACAGAAGAAATGGATCACCTACGGACAAATCGCGGATTTGTTCCTCATTTTCGCTCAATGTGACGGGAAAATTTCAGCCTTCCTAGTCGAGAGAAACACTCCCGGCTTCTCGATAGAACCCATTTTTGGACTGCTAGGTATGAGAGCCTCCATGGCTGCAGTATTGCATATGCAAGAATGTAAGATAAGAAAGGAGAATTTGGTCGGGGGAGTTGGTTTCGGTCTGGCTTCTGTAGCTTCTGTGGCGCTGGACATCGGTCGATACAGCGTGGCCTGGGGATGTGTTGGGATTGCTCAAGCATGCCTTGAGGCCTGCCTCCAGTATACCAGCGAACGAAAGCAGTTCGGAGTCTATCTCAAAGATCACCAATTAATCCAACAGATGATCACCGAGATGATCACCAACGTAAAAGCAGCTCGCCTGCTTTGCTGGCAGGCGGGCTACCTGAAAGATACTGGCGATTCAGATACAGTCATGGAGACGTGGATAGCAAAGTACTTTGCTTCTATAACGGCTATGAAAGCCGCGAACGACGCTGTACAAATTCATGGTGCCAATGGCTGTAGCGACGAGTATCCTGTTCAAAGGTACTTGCGAGATGCCAAAATCATGGAGATTATCGAGGGTAGTACGCAGATACAGCAGATCACTATTGCAAAATACGGCTATCATGGCGGAATGCTCTAGCTCATGCTACGACTATATCGTAGCTGGATCGGAAAGGAAGTGTACATGGCTGTCAATCAAACAAGTGACGTAGATATGAACCAAACGAGGGGCAAATATATTAAATGCGTGGTCTGGGATCTGGATCAAACCATTTGGAAGGGTGTACTACTTGAAGATGGCCACGTCATGGTACGGCATGACGTGCTCGACGTGATCAAGACGTTGGATAGCCGAGGGATTCTGAACTCGATTGCGAGCAAGAATGAACATGCGAAGGCGATGGCAAAACTTGAGCAACTTGGGATAAGTGAGTACTTCCTCTATCCACAAATAAACTGGAACTCAAAGGCGGCTTCAATTAGAGAGATCGCGAGCTCGATTAATATTAGCCTTGATGCACTCGCCTTTGTTGATGACCAAGCATTTGAGCGAGAAGAAGTGGCTTTCTCTATGCCAGAGGTACTCTGCATCAACACCGAAGATATACGCTCAGTTTTGGATATGCCTGAAATGAATCCCCGGTTTATCACGGAAGATTCAAAAAAGAGAAGACAGATGTACATTTGCGACATAGACCGTGCTCGGGCCGAGAAAGAATTTATTGGCCCTAGTGAGGAGTTTTTAGCTACACTGAAGATGGTTCTTACGATCTCCCCCGCACGGGAAGAGGACCTCCAGCGGGCAGAGGAACTGACGATACGCACTAATCAGTTAAACACAACCGGCTATACCTACTCCTATGACGAGCTTAATGAGTTCAGACAGTCCGGTAGATATAGACTCTATATGGCAAGCTTGGATGACAAGTACGGGCCCTATGGCAAGATCGGGTTGGCCCTTTTAGAGTGTAGCGAGGATGTATGGACGATCAAACTGTTCCTTGTGTCTTGTCGCGTCATGTCAAGAGGCGTAGGCACCATCATGATGAACCATATCATGAATCTAGCCAAAGGGGCCCGGGTACGCTTACGTGCAGAATTCGTGTCGAATAACCGGAATAGGATGATGCTAGTTATGTACAAGTTCGGGGGCTTTAAAGAAATTGAGCACATGGGTGATCTGATCGTATTTGAAAATAACCTGTCCTTTATTCAACCTTTCCCTGATTATGTGAAGGTCCACGTAGAGGAGTGACTGTGCTGCACCCCTTGGACTGGTTCTGGCTCACTTTCGAAGCTGTGTTGCGAAAATGGCAAGGGCGCGGTAAACTCGACGGTATTCTGAGAACTGAGAGGAACCGATTTCATGAACACCATCCCGTTCAAATGGCGTCACTTACAAGCTGAGATTATTCTGCTCTGCGTGTGTTGGTACCTCCGGTATCTGCTCAGCTACCGAGATCTGGAGGAGATAATGCTCGAGCGGGAATTGCACGTCGATCACTCGACGATCTACCGCTGGGTGCAAAGCTAGGCTGTGTTGCAAGAACTCACAGGGAAAGACGATGGGCGTGAAGACTTTTTCTTCCTCAGCTTAGGCAGCTACGCTCAACAGGTTGCCGATGAAAGCAATCTGATCTGTGATCTTCCCCCTTTCTACCCCATGCGGCCGCCTGGATGCTTGGTTTGAAGAAGAGGAGCAGATCGTTGGACATCCGCATGATCCCTACCATCGCTTTGACTGCCGACGCACCTCCGGGCATGTCAAGGTGCATGTTGGCGGACAGATCGTCGCCGAGACGCACCGGGCGATCAAGCTGTTTGAAACCAGCAAGCCGCCGCGCTACTACATCCCATTCGAGGATGTGAAGCCTGACTGCCTGACGCCGCCGTGACTCGCAGCATTTGTCCGTACAAAGGGAAAGGGGCATACTATAAGTGTTCACGCGGACGACATCACCATTGCTGACGGGGCGTGGACCGTGTATGAGCCCTTTGGCGAGGTGCTCGTCGTGGTTGGGCATGCCAGCTTTTGGGGACAGGGCACCGCAGTGTACACAGACGGTCAATCCGTCCCAATCTGAGAGGGCAAAACGTGCAGTATTACTGATCCAGAGCAGTCGGATAACAAACGACGAGAGCTATTGGCTGAGTGAGAACGATCTGCCTCTGAAAAGCACTCAGGGTGATGCGTTTCTTCTTTTGGCAGTACATGCGCTATGTGTGGTTAAACAACTGTTGAGGACGTGGCTCGATCAGGGATCATGATCCTGTTCTCGGTTCTGCTGATCTGCTCTTTACAGAATCCGAGAGGTTCTGGCAACACAGCGATTGGGGACACGGATGTAGACTCTTTTCTTCGCATGGGGATGTCTGTCAGGATGGTTCACTCTTCATTATACCACGTCCTTTCGCCCAGGAGATGCGGGAGAGCCAAATGGATGTTGGCGTTGACATCGTCATCCTCTCGCGGAGCAATATTGTGATAAATGAGAGTTCCAGCAGGGGCTTCATTCAGACCCAACTGCGCAATGCAAAATCCGGCAGCGAGCGTAGAAAAGGCAGGTACCGGTGTCAGTACCGGCTCAGCGTCCGGCAGATAGTACTTGATGCGCTGCACTACTTCAGCGAAGGCGAGATCACCCTGACCATAATCGGCAATGATGTGAACTAACATGAGGTTCCTTTCTTGTTTTCGAACGAATGCACCCTTTTCACTACGGTGATCCCTTCAATTATTATAGACCATATCTGCTCAAAAGAAACGTATGGCTTACGTAAGGAAATTCCCGATTTGGTCGTGAAAGAGGGTAGCAAAGTGGGACATATCGTGCTTGATAGAAAGGAACTGGAAGATTTTCTGCAGATGCCGCTACGTAAAACATCGGTAGCAATACTTTACCAGAAAAGGAAGTATATATCATAATCGTTACGAAGGCTAAATCTAGGGGAAACCGACTTGTGCTTACTACTTGGATATCCGTTCTTGAACAAGCCACGAGGAACAGCTTCATAGCGTTATAGGAAGATAAAAACCTAGCCGATCTCGTCCGCCTGTCACGCTGGTCTTCTTGGCAATAATCCGACTCCCGTCGGTTCCGCTCGCACCAGTGTTCTGTCACAAGCAGACCCCTGGTCTCGTCAAACTCCATGATCCCGTTCAGCATCCGTAGCACAGGAAGAAACGCTGGACGGGGTTTTATTGCCGCAACGATTTTGTTCTCCAGGTCATAGTACAGGCCGCCCGGCTCCAGGATGATCGTTACCATCTCGTAGCGCTCCTCGACGGTCGCCACATCCCACAGGGCGGCCATGCCCGGCAGGTGCTCGCCTGCCTCGATCACCTCGCCATAGGTCACGCCCTCGACTTCTGGCGCATCGAGCTGCTTGAGCGCCAGCTCTGCGGCTGCCATCTCGCCCTGGAACTCTTCTTCATCAATATATCCCTCCTTGTACAGCTTGATCGTGCGGGATTTTTTCAGCTTGAGGCGCTCTTTCTCCCGTTCCACGGTTTCAGGGGTGACTCCTGCGGAGAGGGCCTGGGCCATCATATCGCGGCGGATGACCTCCCGCCAGTCCTCGGGGAGCTTCAAGCTCTTGAGCAGCTCGCCGAACTGCTCGTCCACCAGGTCGATACGCACCATCAGGTTGCCGCCGGCGGGGCAGGGAAGACGGCGCGCTTTGGCCGCATCGCGGTAGTACTGCCGCCGGTTGTCGGGCGTGTTGCCTGTATCACAGCGCAGCTTCAAGCCGCAGTGGATACAGGAGATATAGCCCGCGAACTGGTACACGTGCTTGACCTGCTCGGTGCGTGTACTGGCGTGGTGCATGGATTGGGTCACGGCGCGGATCTTTTGCCACTCGTCGTAGGTGAAGGCCGCCGGGTGCAGCCCCCTGAATCGCTGATCTTTGTACTTGACGGTCCCCAGGTCATCGCCTGGGGCGTAGGCCGCATAGAACTCGTTGCGCAGCATGGCGGTCACCGTGTCTTTGTTGAAGAGCCGCGCGCCGAAGCGCTTGCTGCCGGTGCGGTAGCCCGCCTCGTTCAGCGCATCGGCGATCTTGTCGGCCTCGACCCCTTTCATGCGTAGCTCGCCAAGCAGACGCAGTCCTGGGTACTCTGCGGGGTCAAACTCCGGCGGTGCTTTCGGACCGGTCGATCGATACCCAAAGGGAATATCGCCATTATAGAGTCCTTGCGCCACCCGCTCGCTTTTCCCTTTGCTCGTATGCTTGGCCAGCATGTCCGAGAAGTAAGCCGCGAACGCTGCCAGAATGGTGAGCTGGAGCATGCCCTCGGGCGTCGAGTAGTCGATATGCTCGGATAATGAGATGAACGCGGTACGGGAGAGCGAGAGGATACGAAAACTTTGCAGGGTGACCATGACGTTGCGCGACCAGCGATCAAGGGTATGGACGAACACGATCACTTTCCCTGGATTGGCCTGCACATAATCGAGGAGCCGCTTAAACTCGGGACGCTTGGCGATCTGCTCCCCGCGTGCGCTCCGCTCATCGTCCTCGAAAAAGGTCGGCTCCGGCAGGCCACGTAACTTTGCCGCTTCTCTGATGGCCCGCTTCTGGGCATCGATGCTGTAGTTGTCTTTTTGCATCTCGCTCGAACGCCGCACGTAGCCAACCACAATAATAGCGGAGTCGTCTGAATGATCCGGCTGTATCATACATCTTTCCTCTCTGACACCTTTGCCGCTCTCTTCGCACCGGCTGTGCTCTGGCTATAGAGAGCGCTCGCAGTCTTATTCTTTTTCGCTCTCTGTTTTTCTGCAGCTTCAACCGCCAGACCGATAGCCTCATAGTACATCTGATCTTCTGCAAGCGTGTAACCGTGTTCAGCGCAGTAGGCTTTGCAGAGATCAATCTGCGCCTGGATTGAATTTGTCCCACCCGGCTGCTTGAGCTGGGATCTCCTGGCGTAGATGGCGGCCCATTTGGGGGTTTTAGAACGATCAGGCTGCATCATGGGTTCCTCCTGTTTCTCGTCTCCCGGATGGAGATGGTAGGGAGAGTAATCCTCTGACACGCGGATTTTTCTCTCTCAAACAACGCATCATGATACGTGCAACTAATGCACAAAACGCTTTGACCTCCGATGAGAGGTTTTCTTGTGACTGAATGGCTTCTTTGAGCTTCTCTGACATGGGTTGCACTCCTTGCTATGTTGAAAGCGGGTTTTCTCTCACTACCCTCGATTATAGCATAAGTGCATGTACGGGCGTTCTAATTATATACATAATCTCTATGTACTGTTACCTTCGCTGTGATGCGGAGTGAAAGATCCGGTACATACCGATTCTGTAGTTTTGACACCTCCCTTTGTGCTTACATTCTCCCGCAAAAATTCGTTTGATGTCGTTTCGCGGCCCGATCGCGTGTTACAAGAGATGCTGGTTTCCCCTGCAGGGGTTGGGTATGGGAACGCCAGCGAAGCGCGTTCATCAATGCAGAACCCCCGCTCGTCTCGGCGCTTGCACTCTTCCAGATGCCGGAAAGGTGGAGACACCAAGCCGCCACGCTGTTCTGTGCGGGCGGCGACAGCTACAAAGGCCGCGCGAGCGGCTCCTTACACGCGTGGCATTGTGGGTGCAGGGTTTCCCACAATGCCACGCGTGGGGGCGAGGGGCTGACGCTGCTGCTACCTGTACCTGCTCCTCTACGTGAGGACCACAAAGTTCAGGTGAATACGCTGCACATCCGTTGGGATGGCATCGCCGTTCCTGGTGCTGATCGACACGGTTTGCACTCCTGGCATATGTAGCAACAGCGTGGTCGCCTCTTCCTTGCTCTTGCCTCGGATAGCGAGTTTGACCTGTGCTTGCTGCACCTGGCTAAACTGGTATGTCCATGTACTGATGACCTTGACCTGAAGAGTTGCTGTTCCCTGGTGTGGGTTCAGTGTTGCTTTGGTGACACTCGCCTGTATATCTCCGACCAGCCCATAGCCGTCTCCTAATTGACCGGTTGCTTGTTGGGTCATGATCTGCATCAGCAGATCGTGCAGCGCCCTGGTATCGTAGACCTCACCTCTACAGGTCTCACTTACCGTTACCTGGACATGGCTTGCTTCCTCTCCTGCCTTATGGTCGGTGATCACAATGGAGGTACAGGGAACAGGGGTGACTAAGGTCTCGTTGGGTTGCACTTGCTGACTCAAGGCGGCCTGGACGCTCTGATCTAAGCTTGCCTTGATGCTGGATACCGCGCTGTTAATATTCTGCTGTGTGACCATCTGGTATGATCGGGCGTCCTGGCCTCCACGAAAGGGGCCGTTGCTCACAAACACATCGTCGCGGCAACATTTCCCGTAGATATCTCCTGCTCGGATGTTACCTTGGGGTCCGGCATTGACTGCCTGAGCGAGTACGGTGATTTGTCCATTCGTTGCCAGGGTTCCGGCAGGGATCACTGCTTGCTGAAGCGTCACGACCTCTACTCCGTCTGTTCCGGTCAGCATTTCCCCTGCTGGAATGATCTGAGGGGCGGGTAAGGCATTGTAAAAGGTGATGAATCCATGTGCTGCTTGTGCCTGTTGGTGGCCCGTTCCCGTTGCTGGTACGGTTTTCGCCCGGCTGAGCGTGACCGTCTCAAGCAGTCTCCCAGGTATTTGCTGCTGTGCGGCGTTCGCGTTGGTTGAAACGATGGTCACCGTTCTGGACGTGGCAATCTGCGTTGAGGTCGGGATAATGGTCACGGTTGCCGACGGTGCGAACATCAGAAGAAGGGTCACGGTACCCAAGGCAACCGCAAGGAGAAGGCAGAGCGCACCGATGACGAACGGAAGCACACGGCGGCGCGGTTTACGTGGAAGCGGTGGTAAGGGTAGCTCGGTCATCTCCTGCTCTGTCGGTGCTGCCTGGGTCTCCTGTTCATCAGAAGTATCAGCGAGTGTGCTCTCGACAGTGGGTGGATCTGATTCCTCCACCTGACGGCGTACAATGAACACATCTATCACTTCGGTTCCTTGCTGGCTCTCGTCTGGTAGGGGTATCGCTGTATCCGTCTGTACATCCAGGTGTTCAAGTATCTCCTTGATTTCCTGCTGTAAGTCCTCATGCATGGCTGCTTCCTCCATGTGTCGAGGGGAATACACACTTCCCCCCAACATTCTCCGTACTCGCGCTACAGGGTGATGTGTTCTCCTGGCTTCAGTGGCCGGAACTGCGTTCCGTCGTTGATAAACACAAAGGTTTGATCCTGGATATGCACGATCATATCCGGTTTCCCATCTCCGTTGACGTCCTTAAAGCTGAGTGTCACAGGGGTTAAGTCCTGGCCGTCTCCGAACAGAGTCGGCCCTAGATAGTCTTTAGCCCTGGTGGGGTCTCCGCCAGGAAACTCGATGATGATGATATGGCGGTTGAGGTTCACGGCGATGAAGTGGCTCGGCGTTGTATCGTCGTTATGGCCCACCCGCGCGTCAATTTGGAAGGTGCGCGGGCGTCCGTAATGCCAGTCATCCTGGGTCACATTCCACCAGTTCACAGCGAGATTCCCGAGCATCCACAACGTAAGCATGGCGATCATGCCTACCCCTACAAACAGTAACCAATGGGCATGAGAGCGGTGTTGTGCTAGCTGTCCCTGTGGGAGTGCGGGGGCTACGTCGTCTTGAGTCATTCGGCTTCGACGTGGGGGAATGTTCGGCGGCAGGTCGTACACATTGACCACCCGCTTACGAGGGCGTTGCGTGGTGATCGTCTGCTGTGCCGGCAGATGATAGCGCCTGGCGCTGGTGGGCAGGCGCGTCGGCCAAGCATCGTCGTACTCACCATCTTCTGTCTCATACTGCGTTTGCGTGGGTGCCTGGGCAGTGGTTCTTCTCATTGCTCGTCTATCCTGCTGGCTCATCCAAGCACCTCCTGTTCACTGTCGGAGGTTCTCAGTTGTTGATGCGCCTGGCAAAAGCCGACCAGGGCTCCGCCGCGCACTTTCGAGACACAGACTTTGCAGGCAGCAAGCTTGCTGCAACTGGCACACTGAAAGTATCCGATGATGATGGTCGGCTGCCAATCGTGCCCCTGGCAGCATGAAGGAGCATGCTCTTGCAATGCTTGTTCAGCGAAGATGTGTTGCTGATTGCTCATTGGGTGTTCCCTCTCATCTTGACATGCCGGGGCCTCATGTGCCTGAATCCAGGCTGAGGGCACCCGTAGGACCTGGTTAACGTGCTCTACGTGTGTACTCTCGCTCGCTAGCCCGCCGTGGTCTAGACGGTGGGCTAGTCCAGTCTCACCCCCTCTTTCTGAATATGCTGGAGAACTCCCCGAGCAGGGTTACATGCTAACGGTCTTCTGAGCAACAGTGTATCCCAAAAAACGCGAAAAGTAGTCATGTTTATGACTATTCCCCCTATCTTTCATGCCTATTTGTCAGGTATACTCTCTAGTAGGCGACTTCATTTTCGATTGTTCACGCGCGTTTCCCACCTGGAAGAGGAAAATGCCTTCAGGCTAGCAAGAAAGAGAGACAGCATTGATGCTCCAACAGCCGACTTCGTATCGCGACACTGTGGGGCCTCCCATTCCGGTCCATCTGGGAGCTTTCCTCAAGATGTTACGCGATCGACACGGCATCGCACAGTCAGAGGTACTCGAACATCTTCCCGGCTGGCAACAGTCCGCCTATTCAAAAGTCGAAAAAGACACGCGCTCGCCGGTATTCGAGCAACTGCTTCCCATCTATAGGGCGCTGGCTCAGTCGGGGGTACAGATGACATTGCAGGACCGCCAGCAGTTCGTTCACCTTGCCCGAAGAAAAATCGAGAGCATGAAGACGCGCCATGAGCGGAAATCTGATGCCGATTGGGAAGAGCTGCGTTCAGCGTTGGCTAGCATCGACCGTTTGCCCGAAACGACTGCTCCCCGTCCATTAGCTCATTCCGCACGTAGCGCGCTTCTACCTAAAAGAGAGACGGGCCATCTTGTTGGGCGGGAAGCCTGGTTGGATTCGCTCGCCGAAGCTATCAAGGGGAAGCCTCTTATGAAGGTGATCATTGTGCAGGGTCCACCAGGGAGCGGCAAAAGCTCAGAACTGTATCGTATTGCCGAGCGGTTCCTGCAATGTATCCCCCGTTATCATGTCGTGTTGTGCGAGCCACCTCCCATCGATCAGGAGGTGATTGGGCCAGATATTGCTTTGGAGTTGTTGCTCGAAGATATTTTGGACATGGTCGGGTCGCCTTTGGCATCCCTGCCTCCCGGCGGCTTACAGGCGCGGATGAAGTATGCCCTGGAGTGCCTTGCCAAAGCCGATCGACCTGTGTTGCTCCTCTTCGACCACGCCGAGCAAGCGTTGAACGAGCAGGGAGACCTGGCACCGGCGTGGAAGCAGTTCCTTTCCCGCTTTGTCCATACACGGCTTGACGCCTCCCTGATTCTGGCCTCAAGGGAGTGGCCGGCATGGATCACACCTGAAGCGCAGCGGATCTTACACACAATGATTCCACCTCTCTCGCAATCAGAAGGACGCCAGGCACTCCAACGCCTGGGTCTCCAGGAGGTACCTGAGAGGCAACTAGACACCGTGGTCGCGGCTGTAGGTGGCATCCCTCTGTGTCTGGAATGGGTCGCCAGGCTTGTCCAGGAGCCGCTCTTACAGGATGGGTGGGCGGCTTTTGAGGAAGAGAGTGAGATCGTGTCGTCGGAGCGGACAAGAGTGGAGAGCCTGGCTCATCTGCTGGAGGACGCTTCGCTATTCGGCGGTCCCGTTGCCGCGCGGGTGACTTCTCTCCTGGAGCGCGTCATCAAGCGCCTGTCCCCAGAGGCATACACGGCGCTACGGGAGCTGGCCGTCTCTCCTCTTCCGCTGGCCGGCCCTGCCTTAAAGTCGCTCTATCATGATCCCTCGCCACTTAAAGAATTACGCGACGCTTCCTTGCTTGTTGCCTATCCCAGGCGCGTGCAACTCCAGCCGATGGTGGCAGCCCAGGTGCGAGGGCGTCTTGTTCAAGAGGAGATGAGAGCGACAGAGGATCGGCTGATCCAGGCGCTCACCGTCTGGTTGGACAGCATCGCTACTCTAGCTGAGCAAGGCATGGTGGTGACCGAACTTGCTCTGCTGTTGCTCAAGCAGCGCAGGTTGCTAGACGCCGCCGAACTCCTGATCGAGTTGGGTTGGCTCAGCAGCGGGTATGGAAATGGCGCTCGTCTCGCAAGTAGAGCATTTGAGGTGATGAGTGACTTTGATTGGCGGGCTGAACCCGAGACGGAATGTGGTGGTATTTTATTGCGGTATTACCTCGGGCGGTTTCGGGGAGAGAAAACGCCTCTACGCGAACGGGCAGAGGAATATCGACAGGTACTCGCTCGTGTGGCTGCACAGCAGGTGCCACTCAAGTTGGCGACGGTCGCTCATCTCGTGCAGCATATCGCCAATCACCTCATCACGCAGGGTGAATTTTCCCAGGCGCATGCACTGCTCGATAGCTACCTCGCCCGCATTGACGCCGAGCCTGGGACGGAACAGGTCGATATGCTTGCTCCGCTGCTGAAGACCAGAGCACATGCCCTCAACGCGCAGGGTGAACGGGAAGAGGAGCAGGGGAACAGAGACGCGGCGACCCGTTTGAGAGAAGAAGCTTTACGGGTAGATCTGCAGTGCGTTGAGATGCTGCGCAGGTGTGAGGGTATAGTCTCAAGCAGAAAGCAGAGTACGGTTCGCTATCACCTGGCCCGCACACTCAATGAAGTGGGCTATTTCCTGGTCAACTTGAAACGAGGCGAGGAAGCTCTGAAAGCGCTTGGGGAAAGTATCGATCTCAAACGCCTGGGTTACGCCCAGGCTGGCTCGATGGCGATGACTGTTGGTGAAATGGGACAGGCGCTCGAACTGGTCGGACGGTTTCAAGAAGCCCTGCGCTGCAACGAGCAGGCGCTGGAGGAGACACGGCAACTCGCCGCGGCAGGGCATGCAACTGCCCAGGGAGACGTGCATGTCCACCTCATTGATCGAGCCCGTTTACTGCTGCGCGTCGGGAATCTGCAGGAAGCCGAGCGGCTCGTCAACGATGCGCTCCCGCATATCCGCGATTCCAGGAGTGTGTACCGCGACAAAGCGCAAGAGGTGCTGAAAGAAATCGCGGACTGCCGCGCTGCTGCGCAGGATTTGGGGCGCGAGTACCTCGATTGGCGCTGGTACTCCCGCTACAAAAAGGCGATTGCGTTCGATGTCTTTGGCTGGCTGACGCACGCCGGGCCATTCACCCCCGCAGAGCGGGAAGAGTGGGATCGGCTGTGTGACCGCCACGATGAGCAGGCCCAGACGAGAAGAGAACAGATCATCAAAGCCTCGAGGGACCGTGAACTGGAAAACGCGCTCAGTGAGCAACGTGAGCCGCATCTGCTGTACCCTGCTCTCAGGATAGAGGAGGTGCGAACGCATCTTGCAGTGCTGCAAGAACTTGCGGCTGAGATCAGCGAGCAAGAGCCAAACGCGATTGTGCGTCGGCTCTACCTCGAAGCGATTGAGGAGCAGGTCGATTACCTGCTCATGGTTGAGGCTACGTTCCAGGGAGACTCTCGGGCTTTCTGGGAACACAATCGCCGTGTCCACGCGGAGCCGACGTCAGACGAAATGCAAGCGACGCTGGGCTTCCTCCTGGGCCTGCTCCGGCGGGGAATGCGGCAGGAAAATACGGCAGAGATCAGCGCCAGCCTGCTGCAAGACCTGCAGCGCGTCTGCAACCCTGATGTGCTCGCTCATCTTCAGGAGAGTGAGAGACAAGAAGGGAGGGATGAACCATCCGCGCCTGCGAGTGGTCGGGGTGAGGATCAACGCATGATCTCGCCAGCGGTCGCGAAACAGTTCTTTGAAGCCGTGCTGCGCGAGTATGGGTTCTCGGATTGGATTATCCAGCTCGATCACGCGACCAACAATTTCCGTATCGAGGCAAATGTACAGACCTTGTTCCTTCCAGCCTATAAGCCGCTCTCGCTTGTGCGTGTGCGTGAACTGTTAGGGCACGAACTGGAATTCCATGTCCTGCGTGCTGAGGCTGGCAAGGCCTCCCCGCTCGCTCTGCTAGCGGAGGGAACGAGAAATTTTCTCACCATCGATGAGGGAATGGCCGTCTACTATGACCAGCAAACGGCACAGACGCAAAACCAGGTGCTCGATGGAGCGAGCGTGATGACCTGGATCGGGACACTAGCAACGGCGTTGGCGGCTGGAGTCTTGAGTACTCCCCAGACATTTCTTCACCTCCAGCAGATGTTAGAGCGCCTGTATCTGCTTGATCGGCTGCTCTCAAAAAGGGAGGGTGATCTGGGCAAAGCGACAGCCGCCGCTCATAGGCTGGCATTGAATCGGTGTTTGCGAACCTACCGAGGAGTGCCTGATCTGACGGTCGCCGGTATCTGTTATGCAAAAGATGCCATCTATTTGAGAGGGTATCTTCAGCTCCAGCGAGCAGTAAAAGAGGATCCGGGAGTACTTGACCGGCTGATGGTAGGGAAGATCGCCTATGAACAACTGTCGGATATGGAGGAACTCGGTATCACGATCCCATCAATCCGCCCGAGGTGGTATGCCCAGCGCCCGGACCTGGATGAATATATCCTCTCATTTGACGCCTCACATGCGGAACAAGTTGTACAGAACCCCTAACCGCGCATGGAAAAAACAAATGAGATGCGATAGATGTTGCCCTGATCTAAAAGCAAGAGGAATTTGTAGCGCGTCGTCGTAGTGATCTCTCATTCAGCATGGAGGGAATATGCCCCAGGAACCAATCGAGGACGAAGACGAGTCAAAATAGCATCGGTCGGTAGAGTTGAGAAGAAACAGAGCCTGCTGAAGAGGTGGCTCTGTTTCTTCGTTCCTATGTGTCCACCTACTCCTGCAAGAAGAACTGGTCATTGTCTTGAGAGTCGTCCTCACCCTGGGCGCTGTCGATCATCATCGGTGGCTCCTGGGGTGGCGGTGTGGGGGAGCCTGGCACAGTCGGTGGTGCTGCTGGCGGCTCCTGATAGACGCGGACATGTGGGAAAGGCAGGTTCGCCAGTTGTGCCAGGCGGCGCAAGTGGTAGTAGAGCTTGGTGCGAAGCACCAGCGGAGCTACACGCGAGCTCACCATCAGCATGTGATCCTCTGGCATGGTACGCAGTTCATCCGGCGTCATCAGTCGCCGCCCTGTCTCGCCCTGCGCCCAGGTCTCACGCGCATCGATGCCGGAACCGGATGTGCTATGTGTTTCGGTGCGAACGGTCGTATTCCCGATGCGCCGGCTGTAATACTCTGTTTCTTCCTGTCCCGCCCCTGGCAGCAGCAGGTGTGTCACCGTGTTGGCCAGGATGTTTTTGCGTATTGCTTCCCCGTATTTTTCATCAAGTTGGCTAAAGCTTTGCAACACTAGCAGTAAGGCGACCCGTGTATGCCGGGCTGTACTGACATAGCCAGAAATGTTGGGGATAAAGCCCAGGTTGGCAAACTCATCCAGGTAGCACATGATGCCACGTGGCAGCTGCCCATTCGGTTCCTGCTCTGCCCGTTCTTCCCAGGCGGCGAACATCTGCATCATAAAACAGGCCAGCAGGGGTTGATACCGTTCCTGATAGCGGCGCGGAATGGACAGGTACAGGGCAATAGGCCTATCGGCCATAGCAGCAAAGTCAATATCATTCCGCGCCGTCACGGCGCGGATATGCTCACTAGCTAACAGTTGGAACCGCGTGCCAACGTCCGCCATAAGGCTGCCGACCAGCTTGGGGTTTTTATCCATATACGCAAAAAAGGCAGTCACTTCATCCCTGGCCTGCTGTGAGGGGCTGGTCGTCAGGGTGCGTTTCATCTGCTCATACGGCATTGTACACAGGATATCCGCCACGCGACTAAACGGAGCATCAGGTTCTGCCGCCCGTAAGTGTAAGAGGGTGGCCGTCATGAGTTTGATCGCGGAGTTGGGCCAAAATGCTTCCTTGCTCTTGCCCGTATTCGCCACCCAACAGCGCGCAAACTCCTGCGCATCTTCCACGCTGCGCATGAAGGCCAGCGGATTATAGCCCTCACTCTCCTGCGGTTTCAAGGGGGAAAACACCCACACGTCATGAAACTGCGATACTCTGCCTGCCGTGAGACGCACGAGTTCTCCTTTGACATCCGAGATGAACAGGGAACGACTCCCTCGCTCCTCGAGGAGGTTGGGAATAATCACCCGTGCCGTCTTGCCCGCGCCAATGGGAGCAGTGAGCAATACATTGGATTCCTGCTGCTGCTCAGTGAGTGAAATCACCCGGCCACGATAGGTGCCCAGGATCAGGCGGGATGCTGGTGGGGGAGACGGCGGCTGTAATCGTTGCACAGCAGGTGTTGTGTTGCGCACACGGGGGAGGCGTGGCAAGTGAGGCAAATGCGGAAGGTGAGGGAACCGCTTGGGTGCATGTACAAAGGGGCGTATCTCGCGCCCGGATGCCACATGGGCTGAACCATGCGTGGTGGTTTTCCTGGTGCGCGTCTCAATCTCCATCATGAGCACCATCAGTCCGATGATCCCTACGAGCACCCAGGTCATAGGGCCATACAATATATTTTGATTCTGTTTCGCGTGCAACAAATTGTTCACAACGAGGGTCAACCATCCATGCTGAGGTGGATGCTGCACAAGTGGCTGGACAAAGGGATAGAGCCAGACGACAAGCCATCCGATCAATGCCAACCAGAGCACAAAGAAGATTTTGCGAGGCCATTTCATCGATCGTGTTCTCCTTCATTGAGATCAATAGCAGGTGTGAAATTACTACTGAAATCGCGCTCCTGGTCACGCACTCCAAGGTCATGTCCGAGATCATCCTGTCTATCCAGTTCTTTCAGGTGTTCTGAAATGTGGTAATAGAAATCGTGGTCACTGTGGTCGTGACCGGACTCACGCAACACCCGGTAGTCCTCGGGGTAGAGCTTCACCGCCTCCTCATAGCCCGTATCCCGGTGTTCACCGGCTCCCGCAAGCACCACATGGACATGTTCATGCTCGGTGTTGCTGTGATGAACGGCATACCAATGCAGGTCTATCCCTTTCTCCTCCTCCAGGTCGGCCATCACATCCCGTGTCCACTCGCGCCAGTCCTGCACCGGCTCGTCATCCCCTGGAGAGAGGACGATTTTGTGATAGCTCACGCTGCCGCTCGTGTGCGCCATCACATCGTCCACGGCTTCTCTGCGGTTGACCTGATCGTCATCCTTGGAGAAGATCGAGCGATCTTCCCGGCTTTCCTGCTCGTCGCGGCTGCGGTGCTCCAGGTATTTCAGATGGGAGTTGAGATGGGAAGCGGCGGACGCCTGGTTCGCAGTTCCCCCTCTGATATACCTGCCTCTCGCAATCATGGCTTAATGCTCCAGATCAATGTCTTGTTCCAGGTCGAGTGTGTCAAGCGAGAACGTTGGCTCGCCCTGGTCAATCGCCTGGAGCCAGTCCTGCTCAAGCTCTGGGAGTTCGAGCCAGTTCTGCTCCAGTTCTGGCAACTCCAGCCAGCTCTGGTCGATCTCCGGTAGTTCAAGCCATTGCTGCTCAACCAGGCTTTCAGGGAGAGGATCGTAGACCTCTGCTTCAATCATCGGCTCCAGGTCCTGGTAGGTCACAGAGGCGTCCATAGCGAACTCGTCCATTACTCAGCCTCCTTCCTGGCTGCGGTACGAGCGGCTAATTCCTGGCCGGATTTCGCTTTCGCGTTCTCATACGCTTCTTGGGCAAATTCCAGGCCAAATGTCTTGGCCACCAGCGCGTAGAGCAGACGACGAAGGATGCCAGTATCGCGAACGGTACGTACGATGAGGCTCGCAAGGCGGTCATCGCTGTTGCGGCTCACCGTCTTCATCGGCTCAAGGATGTCAAGCCGCATGTCGTCGCGAAAATCGGCGCGGAGTTGCGCTGTATACTTGCGCAAGGTAGTGTCCACCATCTCGCTGATCACTGGCAAGGACTGCTGTTCAATGATTTCCCCGTTGTAAACGGCCATATCTCGCCGAATGTAGTCCTCGATCTGCTCGTTCAAGTGCCTGCCTTCCCGTTTGAAGCGTTCATCCAGGTGCTGCCTGGCTTCTACTGAAATCCAGACGTTCAATTGCACCGTTCCATTCGCTGGCCGCTTTCTCGGCATCTGTCCCTCCTTTCTGCGTCCTGCCGGTTCGATCATGTGTTCTTAATCGTTGGTTCTAGTATAGCAAATGCATGTGCAAATTGGCTATGTATTGTAAAAGGAAGATGTAGATGGAATACATATCGTGCCAGCAGGTGACAGGCGGGATGGGCAGGCTTGTACATATCCTTGCTACAAAATTGGGGAGTCCTTTATCTTGCATTACCCCGGCAAAGTACGGCGCAAAAGGAGTGGAGGCGTGGCGGTGGTTTATCTTGGATGGCCTCTGCGAGATGTGACGGGGTGTATGCTCACGCGCCAGGAAGCGTCCCATCGACGCGCTCCCTGGCTCTCGTATATGTTCAGCACAGGATGCGAGTGCATCAAGCGCCGACTCGCACTTTGCCAGCAATTGGACAGTGCTGGCGAATCTTATTTTCATGCTCGGAAGCAGAAGCATTTACGCTCAATCAGACGTTCGCCCCTTGTTCGCCCCTGTTCGCTATCACTGCGCAACACAGCCTCCCGTGTGTTGTTCGTTCGCTGTTCGCCCTCGTTCGCTTTTTCTGTGCGCCGTTTGTCGGCAGAGGCGTTTTTGCGGGCTGAGGAGTTCCGCTACTTCGTAGCTTGACTGTTAATCGCCTGGGAGAGACCGTAGAAAATTTGTGACTCAGGATATCTCCCATACTCCCTTTGGCTGGATCTGAAACGTTTCGTTCTCAGTAACTTTGCCGCCAGGCATCCAGCATATTTGTGCATGCGAGAGCTTTTTCCCGAAGCCAGTTGATTCAATGGTTTCCCTGCCGACTAAAGGCTCAATAGCTACTCCCCTGTTGTCTGTGCTGCCGATATAGGCGCGTGTATGGGCCAGAAGACACAGTTCTCCTGATGCTTTTAGTTGCGGCCTATCGCCATTCGATAGCAGATCGTAACCGAAGCATTTACCATTATTGACCGGCTGGCAGTAATCTCCTTGTAGTTGCACTCGCCCCCATCCATAACCACGTTCGCCGCCAAGCTGAAGTCTATTGAGAACGCTTTGCCAGTTAAGCCGGCAGTTGTCCTTTTCGAAAATGTAGCCGGTCAGATAGACCTGTTGCCCTATACGTGTGTATGGAGCAATGTATTCCGTCTCGTGTAAACTGCCAGCTTCAGCATTGCGTGCATTTTCAAGAGCGGTGCTGGCGTAGCTACCTAAAAAAGTCCAGGCGAACTCGTCCCATTGGTCAGGCCAGGACCAGAGAAGGACGCTATCAGGCTGTGTAGATGGATAAAAATAGGTAAAGGCAAGCTGTTGGTCAACCTGTGTACCGATCCCTCCATAGTCCTTGCTACCCAGCTCGCGTGTCAGTCTGGCGGTAAAGGCACCCCACAAGCTGCGACCGGTGACGTAGGGGCGTGTTTGCTGCAAGTTTCCCAGTTTGCGCCAGCCGATATGCAGCGGGGAGAGCAAGCGGAATGTTACTTGATATGCCGTCCATGTCATGGCTTTGTCTTCGCTTCCTCCGTCGGCCTGGCCTTTGCTGCGTCTTCACGTGCTTTCTCTTCTGCCTCACGCGCTTTAGCGCCGTAGCGCGCGTAGATCAGCGTTTGTTCCCACAGTTGCTTGACCAGCAATAATCTATCCAGGTTGCCGCAGATGTGGTCGGTCAGGAATTGCAGGGCCGCGCTAGCTTGCGCATCTTCAACGACCACTTTATCTCCCACCTGTCTATCCGTAGGGGGTGTAAGAGCGAACTCGGAGGTCAAATGAAGCAGCCGGAGGCGTATCTGCCTTGCAACAGGTTGTTCGTCTGCACTACACGAGTAAAGATAAAGCAGTGCAGCATATACGCCATTCTCTTGTAATACACCGAGAGCTTTTGTAACGAGAGTGTCTACTTTGCCTGCATCGATGCCTTTCTCGCTCTCCTTACCATCCTTTTCTTTCACCATATGTGTCCGTGTTTTCGTAATAATCTCTTGTGCAGTCTGGGCTGCGAGCAGGTCAAGATTCCTCATTGCGTCCCTCCTTTGCTGGCTTCCCATTCACCTACCAGGCGCATCCTGCCAAAGCCACGCGTACCCATACCGCCGACGCCGAGGTACTCAATCAATTTCATCCCGGCCTTTACAACATCAAGCGGGTGGTTCCATGTCTCGCCGAGCGAAGGCCCTTCGTTATCTTTGTAGAGTTTTTCGCCCTTCCCATTCTGCTCTATCTTGCATTGCTGACTGGTCTGAGGAAATGCCGAAGTGCCATTGCCATTCGTTTTGTAATCATCCTCGACAACATCGGACCAGAGCCAGGTAGTACGTGGTATAGCTTCGTAGGTGAACAAGGCCCCTGATTTGGCGGCTCCTGTTTCAGGATCGATGCTGACCGAGGTGCGTACTTCCAGGTTGCTGTTGACGATCTGGGAGAAGAGCTTCGACGTGGCAAGAACAATACGGTCTGCGATAGCTGACCATTCATCTATACTCTTTGGAGGCGTGATTGTTAATCCCTTCGTGGCCGTAAATAACAGCCAGCCAAGATTAAGCTCCTTGTCCCAGTTCATGCTCGTCACGACGGTATCATCGGTAGGTTCTTGCGGCAGCGCCACACTGTTTTGGCCCCAGGCTTCCCGCACTTTGTCTACTGTACTCACCCAGACGGGGCCAGCCATGGAATGGACCGGGAAGAACAGGATATGAGCGTCCCCAATACTCACCGTTCCGGCCTGGTTTACGCTGCCTGACGGCGATGTATCTGTAGCCGTGCCGAACGTATAGATGATCGGGCAGGTGTTCCTCCTGCCTGCGTAATTCTTGTGCTGGCCTGCGACATCTGGTTTCCCGTAGCGCATAGCAGCATAGCTGCGAGCCGCACCCGCCAGACTGGTTCCTGGAATCTTTGGTAAGTTTGTCCCCGGTTCACGAGCGATTGTCATATCGACCCTTCCTAACCTGTAGCCTCCGGCACCGATATGTACCGGGTCAAGGGTCATGAAGAGCAAACGCTGCTGCGTGTAGAGTGATGGTGCGCTATCGGATTGTGTATCCTTTGTATCCGTGATAGTCATACATTTACTCCCGTCTTGCCAATCTCTGTTTGACTCTTATCTACTTCCGTTTGACGTTTAAGGATGCGTATGTATACTTCCACAACATCTGCCAGTTGCCCGCTCAGAGCGGCCCTGTAGAGTTGCTCAAAGGTCTCCGATTCTGGCTTTGGGCACCTGAGCGGTCTCCAGTTGGCATTGTTGAGGGCGTCATGAACAGTTCGTTTGAAAACTTCATCGTTGTGATCCGCGAACCATTCCATGCGCTTCTCTTCTATGAGGCCTACCAGGTTATCAATCTGTGTGGTCTCCAGGCCCTCAAAGAGGATGTTCCACAGCATCTCGAATTCATTAAGCTGCTCAAGGTAGTACGGTCTGGCCGGATGGGACCCGCCTCGTCGCTTGCCGCTGGCGTCGTAGCTGATTTCGAAGCGGCGTGCGGCTGTATCGAGGAATTCGAAGTCGAAACGCGAGGGCATAAAGGAAACCATATCACCCTCTCCCAAGTCGCTGGCTAGCACCCAGCGATCGGGAATAGGCGCTTCCATGCGCCAGTAGGGATACCACTCATCGGGTGTTGTTCCATCACCCATAACTGTTTGCACTTTTATCGGCAGGATATGCTCATCCTTTCCTAGCATAAAATCGACTCTACTGGGCCATGGGCCACGGTTTGGAGATTCGATAATTTTCTCGAAGCGTTTGATTTTCCACTGCTCGTAAGATGCTGGCTGGTTTAATAGTCGCCTTCCTGCATCAAGAATTGCCGAGAGCGGTGTGCGAGCGCCTGCAAAAACAATACCCGTTATCAGGGGCAAACGGCTACGCACCTTTCCCATCTCCTTTTCATATTTTCGCTCAATAGCTTGCATAACTTGCAACGCCTTATCGGCAGGTGCGATCACCATGAAGGTGCGTGGCTCTGTGAGGATGGAAATAGCAGGGACATAGGGAGTGTTCTCTCGATTCACACTGGTAATGTCCAGTTTACCGAGCAGCTTATTCGGGCTTCCATACCCTGTTGGTTCTTCGACTTCGATCGGCTTATTAGCTCTGCGCAGTTCTTGTAGCTGCTCATATACGTACTCTGCAGCTTTTTCGTAGTCCTCACGGTATTCTCTGGCTTTGGATGGGTTCAGCAGTATCGCAACTCGCTGGAGATTATCAACCGTGATAAACTCCTGATCTGCAACTTTTGTAACGCTAAGATTGATATTGCGTAGTTTGAGTTCGTAGGTATGGAAACGCGCTAATTTGTCATGTAATTCTGTCTCTGGCAAAGCCACCTGGACACGTAGCCGCGGGCTAATCTTCCCTACAATATCAAGTTCGTCTTGCAAGTCTTGCCAGAACTGTAGCGTTGTTTCCCAAACGCGGTATAAACGTGCAGGCGTTTGGGCCTTTTCCATTGAGTATAACCTGATAGCTTGCTCAACCAGCAAGCATCCAGGGTGAAGGATTTGGTCTTCGACCAGCCTTATCGCTTCATCACCAGTGGTTTCGACCTGTGAACCATCTTGTACAACCTGGAAATATCTTCCTCGAATGCGGCAACTGCCGCCGATGGCAAAACCCGAGAGGGTTTGATTTAGCACCATACGGTAATGGCCGTTGGGTAACTTCTGAACATCCGTTACCCTTATTTTCTGTTGAGGGGTATCAACTTGTAGCTGGTCATTTTTGAAACGATGGGGGATTTGTTCTTCCTTGATTTCGGTAAGACTCTTGAGGATTCCCAGAGAATCATCCCAGGCATACTCATTACCTTGAATTTTTAGGACCTGGCCTTCAGTTAAGGACATGCCCATATTCCTAATCTTGAGGGCAATTTGCGAACCAGTGTGCTTGCCCTCCTGGCCAGCCGGATAAAATATCATTGTTCCATCCAACCAGTATTCCAGGCCAAATTTTCCTACAATCAGGGCAAGCCTGCCATTGGCATCGGCTACCTCGTCTATCCAGATAGTTGACTTCAGGTCTCCTGCCCATTGTTCAGAACGATCTTCGCGGCGCTCCTCACAGATAGCGCAAACCTTACGTTCGAGAGCTTTGCAAGTCCGGCAGGCCGGTTTAGATGGACATTTTACTCCTCTGGCCCGGCGATCGTAATGTGCCTCATTGTCCGCTGCCCCCCAACCTTGTGGTCGTAGTTGACAGACGGCGCAGATATCCTCACTATGGTCTTGCCACCAATCGCTGACAATGTCTGCATCTGCTGGAGATGCTGGTATTTCCTTGACGTGCTCGCCAATAGGTAGTGAGTCTTGGTGTGAGTGTGAGTCATGCCAGTACCAAGATTTTTCATCTAGTTTAAGAGAAGGAACTACCTCACCACCCAGCCGTAAGGAAGTTTGTGCATCAATTGTGCCAGCGTTAAATTCACGGCTGATAAGAGTGGAGAGCCTTGCTCCTTGTTCATTTTGCAGACTGAGCAAGTTTTCTATGTTGGGGACAATGAAAAGACTACCGTCTTCATCACGATAGACCTCTGTCCCTAAAGGATAAGTTTTTTCGAGAAGCGTGCGTACTCTATTCAGACCGTCTGTGAGGAGCCTCTGGCGAGCTAGCAAGTCAGGTATGCGTGCAACCCTTTCGGTAAAACCAGCTCCATCGAAGCGAATACTAAAAAGTCGCCAGCCTAAGTCAGGTGGGTCCTTCTTATATCCTAGCAGCGACGCTGCGAGTGTAGCTTTATAAAAAGCTGCGACAATACTTGACCAATCCCACAGAGTAACATCATTTAGGGGCCGACGGGTATCGCCACATGCATAGCTACCTAAATTTCGCCCAAAATAGCGGCAGGTTCGCCAGCCCTTGAAGAGCTTGCCAAAAGCATGGTGATGCTCCCTAGCTAATGAAGAAACGAAAAAGCTTTCATTAGGAGGAGCATCACCAT
>Ga0209061_1000410_pt1 | contig 114025 bp, 99 predicted proteins | sample Coa_R1_10_FD_187157 | JGI IMG/M metagenome (GOLD analysis project Ga0209061, IMG submission 187157) | Surface soil microbial communities from Centralia Pennsylvania, which are recovering from an underground coalmine fire - Coalmine... | ecosystem: Environmental > Terrestrial > Soil >... | reverse complement strand
ACGGGCAAACAGAAGATCGTGGACACGGAAGGCCGAGTGGAGAAGTTCCTCCAGAAATATAAGATGAAGGCTTAGCTTATTAGCCGATGCAAAATCTCCAGCGCCTCTTCCCTGTAGCGAATACAGTGGGAGAGGCGTTCTGCTTAAGAAGGAGAAAAAGTGATGGATGATGCTGCGCGTACGCTCCCACCAGAGCTTTTTCGGTACGGCGGTCTTGCCGTTCCAGAAGGGGTGATGATGCGGGGGCGACGTCATTTTGCCATCGCCTGCCGTCTGCCCGACGGCACGATTCTGGTGGACAAGGAGCGGTTGGACTCGCGATGGCTCTATCGGCTTGGCAATGTGAACATCCCTTTCTTGCGTGGCATTTTTGCCCTGCTCGATACAATGACGTTGGGAATAAGGTCTTTGCTGTTTGCCTCCCAGGTGCAGGTGAAAGCCATGCAAGGGGAGGAGGTGCGGGTAGACACACCGCAGGGCATCAGCAATGGCGCCATCCTAAGCACGGTGATCCTCAGCTTTCTATTTGCGCTTTTGCTGTTCAAAGCGTTGCCCACCTACCTTACCCAGCTTTTCGCACGAGGGCCTATGTCGCCGGAGAAGGCGCATCTGCTGAACCTTTGCGACGGCCTGATTCGTTCGACTCTCTTTTTAGGCTACTTGGGGCTTGTTTCGCGAGACAGACATATTCGCCGGCTTTTTATGTATCATGGAGCCGAGCATAAGTCTATCAATACGCTGGAGTCGGGGCAACCGCTTACAGTAGAAAACGCCATGCGCGCTTCCCGTATTCACCCGCGCTGTGGCACCAGCTTTGCGGTGCTGGTGCTGTTCTTGGATTTGGTGAGTGTGACCTTCTTGCCGCGCCCTACCTCGTTTCTGTGGCGCTTCTTGCTTCAGACAAGCATCGTGCCGATCATCGCGAGTGTTGGGTACGAGTATATCCGTTTGGCAATGCGCCTACAACAGATTCGGGCACTGCGATGGTTGCTTACGCCCACCTTGGCTGCGCAATATCTAACCACGCGTGAGCCGGAAAGGGAGCAGGTGGAGGTGGCCCTAGCCGCCCTCTATGCGGTTTTAGAGGCCGATGGTTACGAACGGTTTGTTCCCGCCTCTGTCCTCTCGGGGCGTGCCTAGTTTTGCTTTTTTGATGGGCCGCTGTGCAGAAACACGAACCGGCGGATACGCTTGCCTACCACTTTGTGGCTGCTAAAACGTATTCAGAATGGAGCCTTGTAACCATCTGCGAGGAGCGCATGATGCCCCATCGGATTTTATGGGACGGTGATTGCGGTTTCTGCCGACGTGTGGTGGAGTGGTTTTTACGGCACGATAAGCAGGGGCTGTTTGAAGCCATCCCCTATCAAGACGACGCCAGTATAACGCCGGAATTGAGACAGGCATGCACGCAGGCGGTTCATGTGATCACAGCCGATGGGCGTATATTGAAGGCGGGGCGGGCAACCCTGTTTTTGCTAGAGCAGATCGGAGGCCGTCGCTTGGCGAAATGGTTATCTTGGCCACCCTTTCTAAGGGTTGTTGAAGCGTTTTACCGATTTGTGGCCCGTCACCGCAGCCTGTTCGACCAAATCCTGTTCCCACGTGCAAGGCGGAAGGGAGAGAGTTGTTATGTCCGGCGTCGTTCCTAATTGCCGGTATACAGGCCAGCAGGATGTGGAATTGTCTCGCATGCGTGTGGTTATGCAGCAAAAGTGGCGCCAACTGCTGTTCCTTCACTGGGCGGTGCCGGAAGCGAGTTTGCGTCCCTACGTGCCGCCTGCGCTGCAGATAGATACCTATCACGGCCAGGCCTATGTGGGGCTTATTGCGTTTACGATGCGGGAGGTGCATCCGTGGTGGGCGCCTCCACTGCCAGGTTTGTCTTATTTTCACGAGACGAATGTGCGTACTTATGTTCACCTAGAAGGCAAAGACCCTGGGGTTTGGTTCTTTAGTCTGGATGCCTCGAGTCCCATTGCGGTGGCTATTGCACGCACGTTATGGAAGCTTCCCTACTTTTGGGCGCAGATGCGCGTAGAGAGAACCACGGCGCGTGAGGTGCACTATCTCTCGCGACGTGTGAGGCAGCCGAATGCCTATAGTGCTTTGCATTGCCGATTATTGGGAATGCCTACAGCACATGCTGTGCCGGGCACGTTAGAGCACTTTTTATTGGAGCGGTATGTGCTCTATGCCCTGCAGGATCGGCAGCTCTATCGCGGGCGGATTCGACATCAGCCCTATGCGTTTCAGCCTGCAGAAATCCTGCAGCTAGAGGAGGGTTTGCTATCGGCGGTCGGTTTGGAAAGACCCGACGTTTGCCCTCATGTCCACTATGTAGAGGGGGTAGACGTTGACATTTTACCATTGCAGAAAGTAGGGTAACCGGTGGAAACCTTGTTGTTAGCGATGGACTGTCTGCAAAACGCTGATCAGGAAAAAAGCCATCGCGTTGTTGGTGCCGTGAACGATCATGCTCATCCAGAGTGAACGCGTCTTTTCGTAAACCAGCGCTAGAGCCATGCCGATGAAGAAAATGGGCACAAATTCTAGCGGATCCAGATGCGCGATAGCAAATAGCAGGGAGCTAATGGTGAGACCCCAGCCTATACCGAGCCGATTCCTTAGGGAGGCATAAATACCACCCCGAAATAGCGTCTCCTCGGCAACGGGAGCTAAAACCGCGCCGATAATCACAAAGCCAAAACGTTGCCAGCCGTGCAGTTGTCGAAATATGTGCTCTGCCAGTCCCTGGTTATGCAGGAGCCAGCTCGCGTGAGGAAACAGGGCTGTGAGCAATTCCTGCTGGACTCTACCGATGACAGATCCCATCACAAAGACCCCAATGCCTAGCCATGGAGCGATGAACAGCAGTTCCGATGGGGTTGGCGGTCTGAAACCGGCTTGTTGGAGGGTAAGATTGCGGCGGCGGATAAGCCAAACGCCCAGCGCAAAGAGAAGAAGTTCGAAAACCACCTGTGTGAAGAGACCGATGGTATAGTTCGAACCACTTTTTGAGACGAAGTGTAGGAGTGTGGCGAGAAGTGAGAAGAGGCCCCCTGCGATCCAGGTGCCCCAGAGCGAGCCGATTCGCTCGTAGAGCAGGGTGATTAAGAGAATGAAGAGAGCACTCAAGGCGGCTTGGATAAGCGAAAAATGTATCAAGAGGGCGAGCGCTCCGGCAAAGCAAGCAACAAGCAGACACGACGCCCAGACGCCATGGGTTCTACGCAGGGAACGGTAGAGCCAAGCTTGAAAGAAAAGGAGTTGTGCCGGCAGAGCAATGAGCAGCGTGAGAATAAGACTGAGAAGAGGAAGTCGAAGGGAGAGATGTGCTATTCGAGCAAAAAGTTGCAATTGTTGTTGGGCATAGGGAGCGAATGCCGGCACCTTTTGCAACGTGGAGAAGAAAGAGGTAAGCGCGTTTTGAAAAAGTGCAAGCAAGGGAATCTGGGCTAGGCCCCATGCTAGGGCGTAGAGCACCTGTCGGCTAGATGGCGGGAGAAGCCCTATCTGCTCACGGGTTGCATTCCCGCGCACCAGCAATCTCCACGCGAAGAGCGCCAACAGAATATTTAAGAGGATCGAGTAAACCAGATGGTCTGTATAGGATAGCTTTGATGCCAACATTTATTTTAAGCTCCTCTGTGTGGAACACGATGCACTATTTGTTCAGATAGCGCAAAAGCTCCTCTTCGTCTGGACTGCCGGTAAGCTGCAGAAATATCTCTTCAAGGCTAGGGGCGTTCTTATCGGCGGAGGTGGTGAGCGCTTGCGCTTTTAGCTCCTCTACCGTGCCTTGAGCGATAAGGCGTCCCTTGTTAATGATCGCCACACGATGGCAGAGCTGTTCGGCTATGCCGAGACTGTGGGTTGAAATAAAGACGGCAGCGCCACGTTGGGTGAGCAGGCGAAGCACCAATTGAATGAGCCTAGCCCCCCGTGGGTCGAGGCCTACGGTCGGCTCATCGAGAAAGACGACGATCGGATCGTGAATGAGCGCTGCCGCCAGCACGATCTTTTGACGCATTCCACGGGAGTAACTGCCGATGAGGGCATCTCCCTTATCCTCTAGCTCGAAGAGATGGAGAAGCTGGTCTATGCGCTCCTTGCGCCCTGAGCGTGGTACGCGATAGAGGTCGGCCATAAGGTCGAGGAACTCCCTTCCGGTGAGTTTATCATAGAGGAAAGGGTTGTCGGGGATATAGGCAAGCAGGCTTTTGGCCGCAATGGGCTCGAGATGCACATCGTGCCCCCCGATGAGGCAGCGTCCGGCCGTAGGGCGCAGGAGGCCTGTAAGCAGCTTTATGGTGGTGGTTTTACCGGCTCCATTCGGGCCTAAAAACCCAAATATCTCCCCGCCTTCAACCGTTAGGCTAACATCTTGTACTGCCGGTATATCGCCATAGTAACGGGTGAGGTTGTAACATTCGATGAGGGGCATAGTTTAGCCTCGATGCCTTGTCTGTTGCAGAGCGAAGTTGGGGCTGGCCCAGCAGCCTGTTATCTGCCCGCATACGGCGCGCTCTACAGAGGCAAGGTCGTGCAGTACCTCGATTTGAGAATAGCCCGCCTCTTCAAAAAGCGCCTGTACTTGCGGGGCTTGTCCCCATGCGACCTCCACTAGCAGCCAGCCATTAGGTGCTAGCAGATGCCGAGCCTGTTCCACGAGCACCCGATGAAAGGTAAGCCCATCCGGCCCCCCATCCAACGCATGGCGCGGTTCGTGGTAACGAACCTCCGGCTGCAACGTGCCGATCTCCGCCGAGGGAATATAGGGAGGATTGGAGACGATGAGCGCAAAGCGATGTGGTTTGAGGGCAGAAAGTTTATCGCCACGTAGGAGCGCGAACCGCTCGGCCACCTGATGGCGTCGGGCATTTTGAAGGGCTATAGACAGCGCATCTGCCGCGATATCCACGCCGAGCGCAAAGGCTTCTGGGATATGTTTCAGAAGGCTAATCGCAATGCATCCGCTTCCGGTGCCTATATCGGCAAATACGGGAGGGTGAGAGGTTTGTCGTAAGCAGACGATACCGCGTTCCACGAGCAGTTCGGTCTCTGGGCGTGGGATCAGTGTCGCCGGGGTAACAAGGAACTCCAGCCCAAAAAACTCTTGAGTGCCCCGAAGATAGGCTAAGGGCGTACGTTGGATACGGGCGTTTATCAACGCTTCGAGGCGTTTTTGTTGTTCAGCGGATAGAGAGCCTACTAGGCCTGCGGCCACATGGGAACGGGGCTTTCCGGTGGCGAGACTTAGCAGAATCTGGGCCTCTAAACGTGCTTCCGGTATGCCCGCCGCCTTAAGCCGCCTCTCGACGGCGTTTACTGCGTCTGAGGTCGAAACAGTCACCGTCTTCAACTCTCCCTAGGACGCTTTCACCCGTGCTGTTGCCACCTTATCGTCGGCAGGCTCGTTTCCTTCCGCTGCCTCTTTCAGGCGTTCAGCCTGGTCGGCTGTGATGAGGGCGTCTATGAAAGGTTGAATATCCCCATCCATGATGGCGGAGATGTTATAGATGGTGAGGCCGATGCGATGGTCGGTGACGCGCCCATCGGGAAAATGGTAGGTGCGAATCTTCTCGGAACGCTCCCCCGTTCCCACTTGGGAGCGTCGTGCGCCTGTGCGCTCTTCCTGTTGCTGACGACGTTGAATCTCATAGAGACGTGTGCGCAGCACGTTGCGAGCTTTGATTCGGTTTTGGAGTTGGCTTCGTTCATCTTGGCAGGTGACCACGATGCCGGTGGGTTTATGAATGAGGCGAATGGCAGTAGCCACCTTCTGTACGTTCTGGCCTCCAGCGCTGGAGGAATGGTACACCTCCTCGATGAGGTCATCCTCGTTCAGTTCCACGTCCACCTCTTCAGCCTCCGGCAACACGGCCACGGTGACGGTGGAGGTTTGGAGGCGGCCGTTCGATTCGGTAACGGGCACGCGCTGTACCCGATGAACTCCCCCTTCATACTTCAGTTGGCTATAGGCGCCTTTGCCTTGAATCTCGAAGACGGCCTCTTGCACACCGCCAAGACCGGTCTCTTGCAACGAGAGGATATCCACCTTCCATTTCCGTCGTTCTGCGTAGCGTATGTACATGCGCAGCAGTTCGGCGGCAAAAAGTTTCGCTTCCTCCCCTCCGGCCGCAGGGCGAATCTCCACAATAACGTTGCGTTCGTCGTTGGGGTCTTTGGGCAGAAGCAGGAGGCGTATCTGCTGGGCTAGCTCCTCTTGTTTTCTCTCGGCCTTTTCAAGCTCCTCCTGATAGAAGCTGCGCTCTTCGCCTTCGGCGGTCTTGAGCATCTCTTTGGCGTCGGCGATGTCTTGCTCGACGCGTTTGTACTGCTGATAGGCCAGAACCACGTCCTCGATCTCGCTTTGTGCCTTTCTGGCAGTCATGTAGCGTTGATAATCGGAGCTAAATTCGGGGTCGTTGATCTGGTCTGTCAGCTCTTGATAACGTTTTTCTAGTTCTTCTAGTCGGTTTCTTGCCTGTTCTAACAACACGGTCAGGTTTCCTTATCCTCAGAGAGGTTTGATTTCTGATCTTATAATACGTATTTGTTAGGTTTCGTAGCGAGGAAAATTTGACCTTTTATTTTACCCTTAGGGTCGGTTCGTAAGGGCTTGATGGAAATGAGAAGAATAATATGATGAGGCAGATGCCAGACTATTGATGGGATTGGTCATCAGAACTGCAAACTAAAGGGGCTTTTGCCAAACGTACACGCACTTCCTTCCCGTTTCTCGTCCATGTACGCCCATCTGTTGGCTGCTATTGCCTTTCCCATCGGGCAGGACGAGGATATTCTCTACGGTAAAACCGAGTTTTTCGGCGATGTCGGAGAGAATCGTATCTACCGAGATGCTGACCCCTGCATAGCGAACATTGTCGTTAACCATAAAGAGGAAGCCCCCTGGTTTTAGGATACGGTAGCATTCCGCAATGACGCAGGCTAGCTCGTAAAAGTAGCCTCGTACCATACGCGGTATACCGGCGTTATTTAGCGCGTTTCGTGCTTTTTGGTACTCAAGGTATTCGAGGATGACTTGAAGAAGCTTTTGTTGATCAACAAGAGATAGGACAGAGTGCCATTTTGAATTCATGGCTAAAAGGTCTTTCATACGATTTTCAACGGTGGCACTCAGCATCTGCTGACGCAGGGTGCGAAAGCCTTTTTCGTCAACACCCAACAGCGCAAGCTCTAGAGCATAGGTGCGCGTGTAGTCGTACCGATTACAATAGGGAGGAGATGTAACAATCGCGCGATAGGCGGTATCTGGAAAGGTAGGGAGTAGTTCTAAGCAAGAGCCGTTGAAAATGCGGATGCGGCCGGCAAACTTTTCCGTTGGGAAAAGAGTGGCCGTGGATTGGGTGATAGAGGAAGCGACATCCGAAAGAATCTCGGAGATCTTTGCTTGAATGGCCATGTCAAAGGGAAGTATCGGCCCTTTATCGAATTGCTTTTTACCCTGCGTGCGTCCAGAACGGTAGTCCCAGCGCAGATACTGCCCGTCTTTGCGCGTAAAGCTCACCGATTCGAGCACACACAGAAGCGCAAAGCGAAGAACGAGCTGCAATTTTTCGTTCTCTCTGTTACAGGCCGCAAGATATCTCTCAATCGCCACTTTCGTTTCCTCAGGATAGGCACCTCGTGTGATAGCAACTTCTGGAAGCGGAGAGATGGCGGTTTCCTCTTTCCAAGGAGTTGATATCGCCCAATGGCGTAAAGTCTCGAAATCGGAGGCACAAAAGGCAGAGGATAGCATCTGTTTGGTAAGGATGATCTGTTGGCCTATGGGAAGCAGCTCTATACCATCTGCGTCTAAGCCAAGGGCGCTAGCAGCAAAAAGAGATGTCCCACTGCCGGCAAACGGATCACAAATGGGGCCATCCTGAATGCGATACCGGTGCAGAATGTACTCCACAAAGGCCGCAGAGAAGGCTTCCTTGTATTTGTACCACCGGTAGATCGGTCGTTGCTTGTTCGCTTGAAAACTGACGAGCGTGCGAGATAGCTGTGGATCGAGCAGGAATGCGTCCTGGAATTTGAGATAAAGGCGTTTATCACCCTCTATAATAGGCTTAAGCGTGTTCTCCTCTACAGACCGGTCGAGCAAGGTTGTGTGCGTGCTGTTTCTTTTAGGAGGGCAAGTCATAGTATAGTTTCCTCAACAGGTTCAAGAGAGTGGCTCATGGTAGTTTACCTGTTTCTAAGTTGCAGCGGGAAAACTCTGCCCCTCGTGGGCTGCGAGGAGAGCCGCCTTCCCCTTCCAGCCTGAAAAAACTTCCGCAACAACCCACAATGTCGGCAGGTGCGTTCCGCTTCCGTGCAGTATAATGCAGTAACCTACTCCACGATGAAGATGCCTCCAGTGCCTCCCACAACTAACGTAAGACTGGCGAAAGTCAGCAGTTCCCGCTGAACTTGGAACTCCCACCCCTTGTGGGTGGGGAGACTTCACGCTCTTGCAATCGTTTAATGTGTTGAGGTAGCTGCCGAGCTTTTAGAAGGAAGAGTGCGGTCGGGCAGAAGACGGTTCAGGTCGTCAAAAAAATCCTCGATGAGGATATTAATGGCGTCGCGCCAATCCGCAAAGAGGTAGGTGTGGCCTGCAATGGTGGTTAGGGGTTGGTCTACGGAGTAGATGCCATGATAAACCGTGTCGCCTTGGGCATCAAGCAGGTAGAACACGCCACGACAGTTGACATGAGAGGGCACATGTTCAAGGCCTCCGAGGAGATCGTAGATATAGTGGCCGTTCACGCGGCGCGGCTCGTCGAGAACGCTTAGCAGGATGAGATCGGCATGGAGCTGACTACAAAGCTGTTGCGCCGTGTAGACACGCGGTACCGGAAAGGTGTCGCCGTGTAGGAGACCGTTATCGGTAAAAAGATCGCGTGGCGTGAAATGATCGGCTGTCAGTTGGGCCTCCACTTTCGATGCGGGAATAACCGTGAAAGCCGTGCGGTCTGCCGTACAGATGGGCAGTTGGTGAGCTGCATGTTTTTCGAGCCGTTGCAAAATCTCCCGATACTTTTGTTGTTGAGCGAGTTGTTTTTGGGTGAGCTTCGCTTCCTCTTTGGGGTTGGGCAGCAGAGTTTGCGTTCCATAGAAGGGCGAAATCACAATAATGCGGCGGGCGCTTGCCAAAATCTGACGTGCTTGTGCCTCGGGAATATCGGCGCGGGCGTGCACCGGGAACAGGAAGAGGAGGCCACTGCAGAGAGCTATCCAGAACTCTTTACGTTCACACATCCCTTCAGCCCTTCAAGAAGAGTATCTCTTTTAGAGACGAAACACCCGCTTTATACGTTCCGCCGCCGGCTATCTACGATGGGCGAGTCTTCTTTGGCGGCGTTCTTCATTGATACGGTAGACGAAAGCCATAACCTCGGCGACTGCAGCGTAGAGATCGGGCGGTATCTCGGCTTCGAGGGGAACCTGACGGTAAAGCGTGCGGGCAAGAGGCGGGTTCTCAACGATAGGGACATCGTGCTCCTGGGCCAGCTCACGAATTTTAAGGGCCACAAGGTCTTGCCCTTTTGCCACAACGACGGGCGCATTCATTCGGTCCGGTTCGTATTTCAGCGCAACAGCGTAGTGGGTAGGGTTTGTCACAACAACATCTGCGGTAGGTACCGCATTCATCATGCGTTTTCTGGCCATCTGTCGTTGCCGCGAGCGAATGCGGCTGCGGACGAGCGGGCTGCCTTCAAGCTGTTTATGTTCTTGCTTTACCTCATCTTTGGTCATACGCAACGATCGTTCATAGGCATATCGTTGGTAGGCATAGTCCAACACGGCGATGGCCAACATCGTGAGCGCAGCACGTACAGCCATCTGGCGCGCCGTTTCCAGCACCTGCTGAACTCCTGTGAGAAGGTCTACTCTTGGAAGGACGATGAAGAGCGGGTAAGCGTTATGGATGGTGTTATAGCAGAGCCAGCCCACGAGGAGGAGTTTGCAGAGGGCTTTTATAAGCTCAACAAGTGCGTTTAGCGAGAGATAGCGGGTTATGCCGTTCAACGGGTTGAGGCGATTCAGATCGGGTTGCATGCGCTGGAGAGCGAAAAGCGGCCCGGTCTGTGCCAGATTAATGGCGATACCCAGCGCCGCCGAGAGCGCAACGAGAGGGCCTATGGCTTTAACAACGGTAAGGCCGAGAGAGGCTCCAAGTTGCATAAGGGTAGACGTGGTAGGCGGAGTGTCGAGAAGATGTGCATAGGAGTAGCGAAAGAAGAGCGCTATCTGCTGGGCGGCGTTGCTGAACAGAGAGGGCATGGCCAAGACAAGACCGAAAAGAACAAAAAGGGATGAGAGGTCGGGTGAACGGGGTACCTGTCCACGCTTTCGTGCTTCCGAGCGGCGCTTGGGAGTTGCGGCCTCTGTGCGATTATCTCCTGCCATTCGTTAGTGTGCCTTTGTGAGCAGTAGATTGAGAGAGTGGTCTATGGCGAGCACGAGTTGGCCGGTTCCGAAGGCGAGAGCTGGCAACAGAATCGCCACGGTCATGATGCCGATCAACAGTTTTGCGGGCAACCCCACAAAGAAAACGTTCACTTGGGGCGCCATACGCGCCATAAAGCCGAGGGCGGCATCGGCCAGAAAAAGTACCCCGATAACCGGCAGGGCAAGGCGTAGCCCGATGAGGAACACCGCCTTGATAGCAGGCAGAATGGCGAGGCCTAGGGCTGAATGAAGTATGGGTGCATCGGGGGGAATGAGCCGAAAGCTGGTGGCAAGCGCCGCAATAAGCAGGAGATGGCCGTTCAGAAGAAGGTAGAGCACGAGAGATAGTTGATTATAGAAGGCGCTCAGCAGCGATGACTGCAGCTCGGAGAAGGGGTCAATAAGATTGATGAAACCAAGCCCCATTTGGGAGTCGGAAAGCGACCCTGCCATTTCCATGGCCGTGAAGAGAAACCGTGCGATATAGCCCAGCATCATGCCGAAGACGAGGTTTTGTGCGATGAAGTAGGCCAAAATGAGAAGCGATGTAGGAATAGGGCCGACGTGAGGAGCGATTTGGGGAAGTAGGGCAAAGGAAAGGCAAAGTGAAGCCCCCAAGGTGGCCAGCGGCGGCAGCGGCCGATTGCCCGGTATCGGTGCCGCAATAAGCACTCCAGCGGTTCTTCCGAGAAGCAGCAACAGCACATAAAAGGTATGTGCGGCGGTAATGGGAACGTTCATAAGATTCTAGCGAGGCATATGGTCGAATGCATAGTGCATAAAGTGCACAAGCGAGGCAAGCATCCAAGGGCCGAAAAGGGCAAGGGCGGCCACTACTGCGAGGAGCTTAGGGACGAATGTCAGAGTATATTCCTGAATCTGTGTGACCGTTTGGAAAATCGAGACGAGCACTCCCGCGACGAGGCCAAAGAGTAGCAGGGGGAGCGAGAGTTGCAGGGTAACGACGAGCATGGTGCGTCCGGCTTCGAGCACCTCTTGTGAGGACATAACGTAGTCTCCCTTTGCAGAAAGAATGAGCGAGGCCGGTGTAACGGCGCGTTGCTTCTAAGGACGGTTTCTCTCTTCCTATTATCGGGATGCAGGGCGGCAGACTGGAGTTTTGGAAAGAGGAAGTTCGACGGTTTCGCTTTTGTGAGGCGGTGAAACTTCGCTAGGGGCTAGAACCCGTATGATGAGGTGTAGGTACATCGCTCCCGGGCGAATGATCTCCCCGTATCGGGAAAATGCTCCAAAATATGGCACAACATTTACGCAGCTATTGACGTGCCATGTGCAGCTGTGATATACTATATAATGTGTGTCATCTCGGGTAGGACAGCGATGTGCCTACCACGACTAGCGCGCAAGAGGTAACCACCCATGGAAACGAACCAGAACGAGTGGAAGAGCGCGGAGAGCGCCATGCCAGAAGGGCCTTCGCTCGAGTTCATTCGAGCTATTGCCGAGCTGCTTGAAACAGACCCCGACGACATTCTGGCAGAGTTGGGCTATGCCCGAGAAGGCGAGGAGCTAGCGACCTCTCGCTAAAAACATTACCCCCTCACAAATCGGGAGAAATCTTTCTCCCGTGTATCATCTGTTGTGATGGTTTCGTAAGCGTTGTGTGCGCATAGGGAAGGGGCGACGAAAGAACTCCACTTTCGCCGCCCCTTTACTGTTCGGTTGGTATCCTTGGGCTGAACTACCGCTGCGAACTATTCGTGCTGAAGTCGTTCTCGCCGTTAGCCGGTTGTTGAACCCCGTTTTGGGATGAGGTATCGCCTGAGGTTGAGTTTTGATTCTCTGTTCCTAAGGGAGCGGGCGGCTGGACACCCGAGTTATTAGGCGATTGCGGAGAAGGGAGCGGGCTGTTAGAAGGATTTTGGGGTAAAACACTGCTGTTTTGAGGAGCAGAGCTTGGCGACGAACCGTTGGTGGAAGGAATGACGATCGGCCCTCCAACCTCCTGATCTCCCCCGTTATTGCTGGGATTTGACGGTGGGGTAGGCGCAGGAGTAGCTGCTCCGGGCAGGGGAGTGGCCTGTTGCACGGACGGTGGTGTCTGCGAAGTAGGCGGATTCGACGTCGGCTGGCCTGTTTGTGTGGGAGGGGGTAGAGGATTTTGCGAAACAGGGGCGCTGTTAGGAGTATCCGGCCCTTTACCTGTTGGGATGTAGCGCGACAACACAAAGAAACCAAGCAGAAAACAGGAAGTACCAAGTAGGATGAAGAGCAGTGTATTCAAGAAGACACGCACGACAGGGGAGGGTTGCTTTTGGTGCGACATATAGTTCATTCGGCTTCGACCGGCCATTTCATCTTTCTCCTTGGGGGCTGTAGGCGACCGAGCGCAGTTTGCATTGGCTAGTGTGCATTATACCTGCTTCTGGGTGGTTTGTGTTAAAAGGAGGAGACGATCGGCGAGAGACTGCAGTCGGTCACGTTGATGAAGGAGTTCGAGCCATTGGGAAGGGATGGCGGTGTAGCCATAGCAAGCCCCTGCGAGGGCGCCTGTAATGGCACCGACCACGGCGGCATCGCCGCCGTGGTTTACGGCTACGATCAGCGCATTTTCAAAGCGGGTGGTATGCAGGAGGGAACGTAGAGCCACTTCAAGCGTTTCGGGTGCGTTGCCTGAAGGGGAGGCATCAAGAGCGGGATCTCCGGCACGTTCTACGGCTAGGGCAACTTCCGACGGAAGCTCAGCAGCCGTCTTTAGAACTTCGTAGTAGGCCGTCTCTTTATCGAGACCCGACACCAGATAGGCAAGCATTAAGTTCAGCGCAATACAGGATGCCTCGCTATTGGGGTGCGCATGGGTAATGCGAGAGAGGATGGCGGAGAGAACCGGGAGATACTGGGGGCTATGGTAAAAAAAGAGCGCTAAAGGGGCACAACGTCGCAACGAGCCACTAGAAGCCCATTCCGGATTCTCCTGATGCACTGCTAAACTTGCCTCTTCCCAAGGAGTGCCGTTGGCGGTTCGTTCCAGTACCTTGCGTGTGTGCTCTCCGATAGTACGGGGATTTCTGTGGTACCAATCCGCAAAGCGTGCGGCGATGTCGTCGGGGTCGAAAACCTGTTTCTGTAGAAGGCTGTTGGCCGTTTCTATGGCAAGCTCGATCTCATCCGTCCACTCTCCAGGAGCCAGCCGAAGCCAGCCGCCGCCGACCAAGTCGGTCACCGCTTGAGCTGGATCGGGAGGAGGCTGCGCATCGAGAGGGGCACCGAAAGCATCACCCAAGGCCAACCCAAGCAGGACGCCTCGAAAACGATTGCGCAGGATTTCAGGCAAAAGCGGCACAGGCAAGAAGGCCATCTGTGAGTAGTCGCCTTAAGGGTCGCCTAGGCTGTTGATAGGCCGAGGAACTCTTTCATCACCTGGATGAGCTGTTTACGATCTTCGGGGTCGGCAAGTTGAAGACCGTAATGGTTGATGTAGAGCACCTGCTGAGCCAACCACTCTTGCCAACAATCAGTGCATATCTGGTTTTGAATCGTCTGTCCGAGCGAGCCACCCATAGGAGGTTCGGTAAGCGCCTCAGCATTGCGCCCACAGCGTCTACAAGTGATCGTGGCCATTTGCTAACTCCCCTTTTCCTCGTTTGTATGGCATAGTCTACCGTATTTTTAGTATTTCGTTCACTGAAAGGGATTTCTGCCTGCTCGAACGGCAACGCCACGCATCGGCTATCGGGAACGGAGGCGTTTTAAACGGTTTCAATGGCTTTAAGCCAAGAGAGCAGGGTGGAGCGCGAACGGTCGGGCGCTTCGAGGTGAGAGGTTTCTATGGCGGCAATTTGAGGGGTCGCGCCTAGAAGAGTTGCAAGCTCCTTCACCTGGTTCATTGAAACCACAATGTCTTGGGTGCCGGCAATGCAGAGAATAGGCAAAGAGGGTAGCTGTGGAATGGTCAGGCCATCGAACTGTTCGAGAAATTGCATAATAGAAACCCCTGCGATATAGTCGGCGCGCTGACGCAGCATCGCTTGACCTACCGGCGTAAGAAAGCCTCGTATCGGGTGGGTGCCTGTGCAGAGAGTGGCGACGCCGGCAACCAGGTTGGGATGCCGAGCCGCAGCCATGATCGCCCCATATCCACCCATGGAGTGGCCGATGGTTATAACGCGCTTTGCATGGGTGCTGTGCAGCCATCGAAGCGCCTCACAGGCGTTCTCTACGATCTGTTCCGGATGATGTAGCTCCCCACCCGTGCCGCCCAACTTATGCCCCACAAAGTCGAAAGTAAGACAAGTATAGCCATGAGCCGATAGATAGTTGGCCAACCCGTCCAGGCTATACTTTCCTGACGTAAGGCCATGCATAAGGAGGAGAGCAAGGGGTTTTGGCGAAGGTTGGGCGGTTTGATAAAGCAGAGCTTCTAGCATTCCCGACGATGAGGGGATGTGTACTTTTTCCAAATAGACGTTGGGACGAATGGGCGTCATAGCGTGCTTGTCTTTCGCCTCCGCATTTGCGCTATAAAGAGACCACACAATAGAAGGAAGCAAAGCCCTACAAACCAATCACCAAAACGGACATAGAGGGTCTGCCCGTGCAAGAGACGCATGGTATGCACCAAAAATCCCTCTTGGTTGATGGGCAGTCGCGCCAGAAGATGGCCTTCAGCGTCTATCATACAGGTGATACCGGTGGTAGTAGAGCGTACGACCTGGCGGCGGTTTTCGATGGCTCTTAGCACTACGGCAGCCAGATGTTGCTGCATGGCGGCACGGCTGAGGAACCAGGAGTCGTTGCTGATAGTGACTAAAAGAGAGGCTCCTTGCCGTGTCATGGTGCGGACGCGAGCGGGGTACATAGACTCGTAGCAGATAAAGGGACCGATGGCCAACGAAAGGCCGTTGGGAAGTTGGGTTTTCAGCACGCGCGCATGGCGGCCCGGAGCAAGATCGGTATTAGGGAAGTCGAAAAGACGCCCAAACAGGGGGGAGAGGATGCTGCGAAATGGAATGAACTCTCCGAAAGGCACGAGCTGTTGTTTGTAGTAAACACGAGGCTGTGAAAGGCCAGGTGCGAACAGAACGGCCGCATTATGATCGGCTCCCCTTGCATAGGTCTCGGCGCCGGTGAGAATAGCGGCGTTTGTGGCATCGGCAAGCTGATGGAAGAAAAGATAGCCCGACGGATTTTGAACCGGGTCGTAAGGGGAGGCCGATTCTGGGAATACATAGAGTTGGGGATTGGGTACGCAGGCCTTGGCGTTCATTGCCAGGCGATGCATTATTTGAAGTTGTGTTTCAGGCGATGGCGTTTGGTAGGAAGAGACGTTCGTTTGCAGATCGGCTACTTGGAGAGAAGGCCCGACATCCTGTTGTTGCAGACGTGCGAGGCCATAGAGGCACACCATGAAGCTGAGTGTGCAGGCAGCCCAGAGCCGACGCGCTCGGAGGGGCTGGTCTCGGCCCATCCAAAAATAGGCGAGTGCCCCGTTCACCAGCATCATAAGAAAACTGACGCCATAAGCGCCGGTGAAATCCGCGATTTGCAGGATGGGCAGGAACCGGTATTGGGTGTAGCTAAGTTGCGCCCAAGGCATGCTAAGAGCGCCAAGAGTGCGGGCCCACTCCATGACCACCCAGGCCGCCGCCAACGCCGTCACTGCCCACTGTTCGGGAACGTAGCGATCCAGCCACCAAGCGGCACCGGCCCAGAGCGCAAAGAAACCCGCCAAAATAAAGGTAAGGCCGAACCAAGCGACCCAGCCGATGGCGGAGCCGGTCCATGCGCTGATCGTCAGCCCGATCCAGTACCACAGGGGGCCAAGGAAAGCCCAGCCAAACAGATAGCCTCGCCATGCGGCCTGCGCAAAATGGCGCGCTCTTAGAACACTAACGATGAACGGTGCCAGGGCGACCCAAGCCAGAGGCCAGAGGCCAGCAGGAGGGTTGGCCAGCCATAGCAGCAGGGCAGACAGAAGCGCTAGTCGCAATCCCCAGAGCTTTCTGGGAGGCACCGTTTGCGTCGGCTCGGTCTTGGAGCCTATCTCTTCTGCGATCATACCCCTACGTTTTACCCGATAAGCGGCACCTGAGGCGGGTATAATGTAATCTGGGCGTAATCTAGTGGGGCGTTCTCGTATGATTTTTAAAGGATGCTTCCCAACTTCTATGAGAAAGGAAATTAAGATAGTTTAACCATCTCCGGTGTTTGTCGCCGTATCTCGTGTTAGAGAAAAACGTTTCCTATTCTGCCGGATCGTGAAGGAGGGCGAAGAAAGGCGAACCTTTCGCATCAAATGCTTGTTACTCTAAGTGGAGCTACGCTTTTCACTTCGCATTGCCCTTATAAGACTTAGTGTCTGTGGTACTTGGTTGACAAATAAAGGAGATGGATAGGATAAGAGCATGTCTGTACGTAAGTTTTTAACTATATTATTTGCTGCGGTGCTTGGTGTTACCGGCTTGTGGGTGGGGATACTCATTCATAATGCGGTAGCGCACGCGACAGCAGGTGCGAGAATTTCCCCTCTCTTACAACACATTAAAGATGTGTCCGATAGCTTCCCGATATACCCTCAGGTATTGATGGTATGTTTAGGGGCACTCGGCGTGTGTGTGGGTGTTATTCTCGGCCCAAAGGCTGCCAATGCCTTGGAAAATGCTGGTGATACCCTGGAACAGATGCCCGCTCGCGACAAGGTGGCGATCGGTTTAGGCTCTTTTGTGGGGCTGTTCATCTCTTTAGTGTTTGCGCCCTTCCTCCTGCGGGTTCCCTATGGAATCGGGATTCCTCTGTTCATTGCGGTGACGGTCGCCTCGTTCTATCTGGGCATTCGTGGGGCCCTTGGAATGAAGGATGAGTTTGCCTTTTTACGCCCTGCTCCCGAAGTGGAGGCCGATGCGAGCCCCGGACCCAATGTGAAGATTTTAGATACGAACGTTATCATAGACGGGCGGATCGCCGACATCTGTCGGACGGGATTTCTGGAGGGTACCCTCTACGTACCCGGATTTGTACTTGAAGAGTTGCAGCATATCGCCGATTCAAGCGACGACTTGAAGCGGGCCCGCGGGCGTCGAGGGTTGGATATTCTCAACAGCATGCAGAAAGATTTGCCTCTCGTTGTGCGTTCGTGGGATAAGCTGCTCGACCGCGCCTCGCAGCATGACCCCGTGGATACGCGCCTTGTGAAGCTGGCCAAAGCGCTCGATGCCACCATCGTGACCAACGATTTCAACCTTAACAAGGTTGCCGCTTTGCAGGGAGTGCCCGTTCTGAACGTCAACGAGCTGGCCAACGCCATTAAGCCCGTGGTGTTGCCTGGGGAGAAGATGCGCGTTTGCATTGTGAAAGAGGGTAAAGAGCCGGATCAGGGTGTGGCGTACCTGGACGACGGCACGATGATCGTGGTGGAAGACGGGCGTAACAGCATCGGCTCTACGGTGGATGTCATCGTAACCAGCATTTGGCAGACGGCTGCCGGTAAAATGATCTTCGCACGCATACAAACATCAGAGGACAATGAGAATGGAGATTCCGGAGAATCCACATCACCAACCCAATCGTCCCATTCTACCGGATACACAGCGCGTCGGGGTGATAATACCGGCCGCCGGACAGGCAAGAAGGTTTACGAGCGGTAGCAACAAGATTTGGGCAGAGCTTGCCGGCCGTTCGTTGTTACAACATGTGCTAGCCGTCTTTGAGGCGCATCCAAGGGTTGGTGCCATCGTTGTTGCGGCGGGTGCCGCGGAGCGAGACGCCGTTGAAGACGTTGCCAGGGACTACAAAAAAGTACATCGTGTGGTTACAGGGGGGGCGACGCGGGCGGAGTCGGTCTATCACGGGCTTGAGGCGCTCCCCGAAACCTGCGAGTATGTGCTGGTGCACGATGCCGCCCGCCCTCTGCTCTCCTTCGCCCTCATCGAAAGGGTTTTAGAGGCTACTCTTCGTTTTGGCGCCGCTGTGCCCGGCCTCCCGCTCTCCGACACCGTGAAAAGGGTAGATGGGGAGGGATTTGTTCGGGCAACGGTGCCGCGAACGGTGCGCACGGCAGAGGGTGCGCTCGGTGGATTAACGGCGGTGCAGACGCCTCAGGGGGCGCGCGTGGAGCTTTTGCGCCGGGCATATGCTCGTTGGGCTTTTCAGGACGGTGAGCCTACCGATGAGGCCTCTCTCATTGAAGCCTTAGGGGAACCGGTGGCCGTGGTGGAGGGAGATTTTTTTAATATTAAAATCACCCGGCCAGAAGACCTGCCGCGCGCCGAACAGTTCTATGCATTATTGCATCCCCCATCGGCGAAGGAGATAATGCCCGAACAGCACGGGAAGGAGACGGGCTTGTGTTACCGAACCGGTTTTGGATACGATGTACACGCCTTTGCAGAGCCTCGGTCAGGTCGTAAGCTTGTGCTCGGCGGGGTGGAAATACCCCACACTCGCGGTCTTGAGGGGCATTCTGACGCCGATGTATTGCTTCACGCTATTTGCGATGCGCTGCTCGGCGCGGCTTCACTTGGGGATATCGGTATTCTTTTTCCAAATACCGATCCGGCCTATCGGAATATCTCGAGTTTAAAGCTGCTTGAGGTGGTGCGAGATCGGCTTCAAGAGGCCGGGTGGCAGATCGAAAATATAGATGCTACCCTTGTGGCGGAGGCCCCGAAGCTTCGGCCTTATCGGGAGCGCATTCAGCTCACGATAGCGGACTGCTTAAGGATCGCCCCGGAGCGTATTAGTGTGAAGGCGACCACAAACGAACGCATGGGCTTCATCGGCCGTGAAGAGGGCGTCGCCTGTTCGGCGGTGGCGACACTTCGCCGTAGCCTTTCTTGACAGTGAATGTAGAGGCCGATTATAATATCTTTGAAAGCCGTCGGCTCTCGTAATATCTTTGAACATTTGTGAGAGGTTAGTCACCGCAATCATGACCAGTTGAAGTTGAGGGGAGGCTGTTTTAGAGGATGATGACGTTGGATGGTCGAAAGGTACGCATTTTGCAGACGGTTGTTGAAGACTATGTTCACACAACCCGACCGGTAGGCTCCGAGCGCCTAATGGAGCTGTGTGACCTTGGGTGCAAGCCGGCGACCATTCGGAATGAGATGGCAGAGATGGCCGATATGGGTTATTTGGCGCAACCCCATACCTCGGCCGGGCGTATACCCACCGACTTGGGCTATCGCTATTATGTAGATGAGTTGATGGATAGCCGGGACTCTTTGAAGCCGGAGGAGGTAGAGCAGATACGCCTGCCACAAGGTGAGGTAGAGGAGTTGCTGCAGCAAACCTGTCGCATTTTGGCTCATCTTACCCACTACGCTTCCATCGCGACGCATCCGGTAACGGAGAGCGTGCGGCTGCGCCGAGTCTATTTGGCGGAGGCCGACGCCAGACATCTATTGCTGGTTGTACTGCTTTCCACAGGGCATGTCGAACATCTCTTGCTGGAGACCGAGGTGATACCCTCCTCCATAGACCTCTTGGCGCTATCGGGCTACTTGCACTCGATAACGTCGGGGTATACGCTTGAAGAGACGCTGCGGGGAATCCCTTTGGGCACGGTGCCTCAAGAGTTTGTGGGTTACCGACGCCTGCTACAGCAGGTGCTACAGGCGCTTGCTCAGATGGCCGCTTCGCTCTCCAACCGGAGGGTCTACTTGGAGGGCACGGGCCAGCTCCTACGGCAGCCGGAATTTCATGATATTCAGCGGCTAGAAAACCTCTTGAACGCCTTAGAGCAACACCAGGCCCTTCTGCAGGTGTTAAGTCGGGTCAGTGCCCAAGGCCGTTCCTATAGCGTTGTTATCGGTTCTGAAAATGAGTGGGAGCCGCTACAGGTGTGTGCCCTTGTGACAACCACGTATGAGGTGGCCGGGCAACCGGTAGGCTACCTGGGTGTGGTAGGCCCAACCCGCATGGAGTATTGGCGAGCTACGGCTGCCGTTCAGATAATGGCGCAGAACCTCTCGAACATATTAACCAATCTCAGCTTAGCTTCGTAGCAAAACGTAGCTATTGACTAGAGCGCGTTGCTTGGCTTAGAAGAAGTCAAGCCTTTTGGGTGCGTATGATCCTAAGGGAATAGCACCTAACTCTGGTAGAATTTTTCTAGGGCGACCGCTGCGCATTGTATCGTGAGAGTCACTCGCGAGACCGTCCGCACCGGTCGCCGAAAACCTGTTTAAAGGAGGTTTTGCGAGATGACAATGGAAGAGAAGCCAAGTGCGGCTGAGCTAGACCAAGCGAAAGATGGGCTAGCCCAGGCAGAGGAAACCATAGATAAAGAACAAGAGGATGCCGAGGCAAAGCTCGCGGCCTTGATGCAGGAGCTAGAGCAGATAAGAGCGCGCGCCGAGCAGGCCGAGAAGGAGTTGCTTTACGCTCAAGCGGAGTTTATCAATATCTCCCGGCGCAAGGAGGAGCAGTATCGTGCCGATCAAAAGTACGCTGTTGGCGAACTGGTGAAGTCGCTTCTACCGGTACTCGATAACTTTGAGCGTGCCTTGCAGGCGGCAGAGCAGACACGCAACTTCGAGGCGTTGTTAGAGGGAGTGCGCTCGACGCAACGCCTTCTACAGGACGCTCTGAAAAAGGTAGGCCTGGTGCCTATAGAGGCGGTTGGCAAGGAGTTCGATCCGAAGCTGCATGAGGCGATTGGCCCGGCAGAGTCGGAGGAGTTGCCGCCTCACACCGTGGCCGAGGAGGTGCAGCGAGGCTATATGCTGCACGATAGGGTGTTGAGGCCGGCTTTGGTGCGAGTGGTGCAGGAAAAGGAGCAAAGCGAGGCTTGAGCGGAACGCGACTTTTCGGCACAGATGGCGTGCGCGGGGAGGCCAACGTCACCCTAACTCCGCAGCTCGCTCTGCATTTGGGAATGGCGGCGGGAGAGTTTTTGCGCCAGCAGGCCCTTTCTGCAGGGCCTGCTAAACGCCTTGAAGTGCTTATTGGACGGGACACGCGGCTTTCCGGCGAGATGCTTCAGGCAGCATTGGCCTCCGGATTTGCCTCTATGGGGATAGATGTGGTGGATGTGGGGGTGATGCCAACGCCTGGAGTCGCACGGTTGGTTCTTTTGCATGAGGCGGTGGCAGGTGCCGTTATCTCTGCATCTCATAACCCCTATCACGACAACGGCATCAAGTTTTTAGGGAGCAACGGTAAGAAGCTACCAGATGCCATGGAAGATACTATCGCCTCCCACATCCCCCTGCTCGAATCACTGCCCCGGGTAAAAGGGGCGGAGATAGGCCGCATCCGCACCGATACCTCTCTGGCGGAGGCCTATGCCCGATGTGTAAAGGAGACTCTCCGTCCCCTCGGCTCGAAACCTTTGGCCGGCTTGAAGCTGGTGCTGGATTGCGCCAATGGAGCTACTTATGCACTAGCCCCACATATTTTTAACGATCTTGGGGCAGAAGTGGTGGTACTGAATGCGAATCCGGACGGAGTGAATATCAATCGGGAATGTGGCTCGACGCATCCGGAACCACTCGCTAGGGCAACCCAACAGCACAAGGCCCACGCCGGCCTCGCTTTTGATGGGGACGCCGATAGGGTTATCATGGCTGATGAGCAAGGGCGCGTGATAGACGGCGACCGTATTATGGCTATATTGGCCTTGCAGATGGCACGTGAAGAACGCTTGCCAGGCCGTGTGGTGGTGGCGACCATTATGAGCAACGTAGGGCTTGAACAGGCTCTAGAGAAGGAAGGAATACGCCTCCATCGCACCGATGTGGGGGATAGATATGTGGCCGAAGCCATGGAAGCTCTCGGGGCAGGAGTAGGGGGCGAACAGAGTGGGCATATTTTATTGCCGCATCTTAGTCCAACGGGCGATGGCATGATCACAGGCTTGCAGGTTCTCTCGATTATGGTGCAAACCGGCAAACCTCTTTCGGAGTTGGCCGGTGTCGTACAGACCTGCCCGCAGATATTGCGGAATGTGCGGGTACAAGACCGTCAGGCCTGGCGTAACGACGTGGTTATTCAACAAGCCATCGAGCGGGCGCGAGAGCGTTTAGGACGTGCCGAGTGGCTTTCGGTAAGAGCTTCGGGCACGGAACCGCTGGTGCGCGTCATGGCGCAAGGCACCGATGCTGCCCTCGTACAGTCGGTGGTCGAGGAGATTTGTGCTCTTATTGAAGCACGCTGTGGTCTTTCCTGATCCTATCTAAAACCCTATCAAAAGGATGAACGCTGATGTTTAGACGGCAGAGAACTCTCTTTTTTGTTGCTGTAGCACTGGCTCTGGTGTTTTCCCAGCCTGCCGTGCTGGCGTTTGCGCAAGTGGCCTCAGACGATGTCACGGTGCAGAAGAACGTGCCTTATGGCGAAGTGGGTGGCGTTAAGTTGCTGATGGATGTTTACTTGCCTAAAACCGCACCAAGCAAGCGCCCTGGTATCGTTTTAGTACACGGAGGCGGGTGGGTCGGCGGTGACAAGATATTCTATGCGAATATCGGCAAGGCTTTTGCCGAACATGGCTACGATGCGTTTTCGGTGAACTATCGGCTGGCGCCAAAATTTCATTATCCCGCACAACTCGATGACGTGCAGCGAGCGGTGCGATTTCTACGCGCCCACGCAGCCGATTACGATCTTGACCCGCAGCGCATCGGGGCGATGGGCGATTCGGCGGGAGGCTACCTCGTCGCTTTCCTCGGGCTGTGCGACACACGAGATAATAGCGACCCCGCGCTGGCGAACTACAGCAGTAAGGTGCAGTGCGTTGTGGACTTTTATGGCCCTACCGACTTCACCATTCCACCGGAGCAGGCGCACATCAATGCTTTTGTGGCGAACTTGCTAACGATGTATTTTGGCAAGAAACCTGGGGAGGACCCTACCCTCTACCGGGAGGCTTCGCCGGTGATCTATGCCAGCAAGTCGGCACCGCCTTTTCTCATTTTACAGGGAACGGCGGATACGCTCGTGCCGCCCGATCAGTCGGAACGACTTTACGATGCGCTTCACAAAGCCGGGGCAAACGTTACTCTGCTATTGGCCTATGGCCTTCCCCACGCCTTTCTTAGCCCACAGCCCGATCTCTATTTTGATATAGCAGAGAAGTTTTTCGACCGTTATCTGAAGCCTTAAAGCCAAACTCCCTCCGTGGCCGGCAGGCCACGGAGGGAGATAGTTCCGTTTATGGGTAGATGCCGCGCGTGGTAGTGGCATCGGCAACGCGTCTTACCCCGATGAGGTAGGCGGCAAGACGCATATCTACATCTTCACGACGTGCCATGCTGCGCACGTCACGATAGGCACGTTCCATGATGGCCTCCATTTTTGCATTGACCTCCTCTTCTTGCCAGAAGAAGAACTGTAGGTCTTGCACCCATTCAAAGTAGGAGACCACAACGCCTCCGGCGTTGGCCAACACATCGGGCACAAGAAAGATGCCACGTTGATTGAGAATGCGGTCGGCCGCCGGCGTGGTAGGACCGTTGGCGCCCTCCACAACGATTTTCGCGCGGATGCGTCCGGCATTTTCGGTGGTGATCTGGTTTTCAACGGCAGCCGGCACAAGCACATCTACTTCCAGCTCAAGCAGATCTTTCACGCCGATCTTCTCGCCGCCGGTGTGTGTTGTCAATGTGCCGTCGCGGTTAGCGCACTCTTGCAGGGCAGGAATGTCAAGACCGTTGGGGTTGTAGATGCCGCCGAGCGCATCGCTTACAGCCACCACTTTCGCGCCCAACTGGTGGAAGATTTTGGCGGCGGCGCTGCCCACGTTTCCAAAACCCTGAATGGCTACTGTAGCCCCCTGTAGCTGGCGACCGTACTCTCGCAACGCCTCACGAGCCATCACCACGATGCCTCGTCCGGTGGCGTCGTTGCGACCCTCAGAACCGCCTACAGAGACGGGTTTGCCCGTAACGACGGCGGGAACCGTGCGCCCGCAACTCATGGAGTAGGTGTCCATGACCCATGCCATGATCTGCGCGTTAGTGCCCATGTCGGGGGCTGGAATATCGGTGTCTGGGCCTATCACGATGCTGATCTCTGAGGTGTAACGACGAGTAAGCCGCTCTAACTCGCCTGGAGAGAGCGTTTTGGGGTCACAGACCACACCGCCCTTGGCGCCACCAAAAGGAATATTGACGATGGCGCACTTCCACGTCATCCACATGGCGAGGGCACGCACCTCATCGAGGTCGGTTTTGGGGCTGAAGCGAATGCCGCCCTTGCTTGGCCCGCGTGCGAGGTTGTGTTGCACACGATAGCCTGTGAAGATTCTGATGGAGCCGTCGTCCATTTTGACGGGGAAGTGAACGGTAAGCTCGCGCTCCGGATGTTTCAAGATTTCATGAAGTCCGGGGTCGAGTTCGAGATAACGGGCTGCGATGTCGAGTTGATGAAGGGCGTTTTCGTAGGGATTGGTGCTTTCAAGAGGTTCGGAGAGAACGGTCGTCATGTGTTGTCGGTCCATGGAAGGCAGAGGGTTTTCTGCCGTTGTTGCGGTTTGTGTGCTCAATGGATTCCTCCTCGAATCGCTACATTATCGGACAAAACAGGGTCAGCGGGAGACTTGCTCGTGCCCCTTTGGCGTCGCTGCCAAAGGCCGCTGTCTGTCGTAGCGTCCGACATCTATATATTACTCTACGCAAAGGAGTTTATGTGGTTTCCTTTGCTTTGATTTTTGGCAATTTCTTTCAATTTTCCACAAATGGAACCTGGATCGGATAGATTGAGCAGGAAGCCACGATGAATTTGGCGAAACATGGTTTCAAACACGAAAGCGTAGAGGAAACCGATGCCGGAGAGAAGCCCCAATCTGCTCATCTTTGCCGTAGATAGCCTGCGAGCCGACCACTGCAGTTGCTACGGGTATCACCGTCTTACCACGCCCCATATAGATAGGCTTGCCGCACGAGGTGTGCGGTTTCAGAACCATTTCAGCCCCTACATTCCTACAACCCCGGCTTATACCACCATTTTAACGGGTCGTGATGTGATGGCGCACGAGATGGTGTCTCTCACTCCAAAGGGGCCTATCGCCCCCGATATCCCCACGCTGCCAGAGCTATTGCGAGAGGAGGGCGGGTACGCCTCGATTCGCGTAGGGTTTTCTGGAGATTTTTTTCGCGGTTTCGATAAGTACGTAAGTTATGATGAGGGGTGGCTCGCTTGGCCTGACCGCCCGGCACGCAAGGCAGAGAATCTCAATCAAGTGGCACTTCCCGCCTTAGAGGAGCTTGTTAACAATGGTGCACCTTGGTTGCTATTCATACGCCATATGGACCCTCACGCGCCCTATCTCCCTCCACCTCCGTTTGATAGCCTGTTTTACGGTAAAGACCCCACCGATCCAAACCTGCCGGATACGATGGGGCCGGTGCGCGATTTTCCTCCATTTGCCGACTTTCATCTCTCGTGGATGCCGGAGGGCATACGTGACATAGCCCATCCTGTGGCCATGTACGATGGCGCTCTGGCCTATATGGATGCTTGTATCGCCGTTTTATTGAATCGGCTGGAGGAGCTGGGGCAGGTCGAGAACACGCTCATTGTTTTTACCGCCGATCATGGCGAGACGCTTACTGAACATGGCTGCTACTTCGATCATCATGGGCTTTATGAACCGACCATTCATGTTCCGCTGATCCTCTTCCAGCCGAGTCGGCTCCCCCAAGGGAAGGTGATCGAGGGATACACGCTTCATCAGGATTTGGTGCCCACTTTGTTGGAGTATGTCGGCCTTGAGGTGGTTGTAAAAGCCCGTGAGTTTGACGGTAAGAGTATTCTGCCGTTATTGAGAGGGGAGAGGGCTACGAACTATTCGGAGTTTTACCTCACCGAGTGCACTTGGATGCGAAAACGGGGTTGGCGCACGGCAGAGTGGAAGCTGATAGATGCGCTAGAACCGGATTTTCATCAGAAACCACCGATTGAGCTATACAACCTTATAGAGGACCCTGAGGAGATTGTGAACCTAGCAACCAAGGAGCCGGAAGTGCTAAACATGCTCAAGAGCCGCATGATGGCTTGGGTGAACCGGCGCATTGATGAGACGGGCAAGCCGGACCCGATATTGCAGTATCATCTTGGGTTGGAGAAGCGCATTGGCTCTATTGCCACTGCGAAGCGATTACAAGAGCGATAGGAAGGTGATGGATGTATAGACTTCAGTACAGGTCTCTCTTATGCACCCTACTTGCCACGCTGTTGGTTGCAGTTGGGGCCTATCAAACCTTCGGTGCGACGCCAAAGCACCATAACGCAGGGATGCAGCCTTCATCAGACGCCCCAGGGTTGGATGCATCTCCCGATTTGGTTTTCGCATTGCATGATTATGCCACTGAAGCTCGCTTAATGATGGGTTTCGGTGGGTGTTTTACGTTCAACAACGTCCCAGCTCAAAACGATCAATTCGTTGGCGTGCTGCCCGCTCCAGGTCGCTTCGGTGGAATGACCGGGTTTAGAACCGCAGAGCAGGGAGGGCACCCTCTCCAATTCGATACAGTCGGGCTATTTAACAGAACGGGTTGGACTATTGTGTTTGAGCTTATGAATACACAAAACAGTTGGACAAGCTACCCGGGTAAATACATCACTATTCTCCGCCTTGGCTCTACGGTTTCACATCTTGAGGTAGACATTGCCAACGGCTCTCCTCGTCTACTTCTCCAAACATTTGGGCCTCATCTTGACGGCTCCACGTATCAAATTACAGCAACAACCCGTGCTGGGTATACAACGCTTTGGAGACCTAACACATGGCATGAGATCACCGTGACGTATGACGGGACAACTCTTTGGTTCTATGTGGACGCTATATTGATAGGTTCGCGCACAGTGGCAGAGATTCCGCCATTTTTCGGGCCGATGCTGTTACTTGGAAATGCGCCGACTCGACCGTCCGGCCCGGAATGGGTTCTGTCAAATTTGCGAATCTATAGTCTGCCACATTTTCCCGGGCCCGATGGTCTCACGAAAGACACGGTTTCGGCACAACAGCCTGTAAATGTTTTGGAAGTACATGTCAACCGACCCTTAGGCGTGACGATCAACCCTCTGCTATGTGGTCTATCCGGTGGGTTTGTACTGGGTAAGGATTCCTATTGGCGTTACCGAACGGGCTTCCGAATCCAGCGTGTGAACTCGTGGATAGAGGCTTCCGCGATATCGTTCACGCCTCGGCCTGGCTATTGGCGTGGGCCAACAACCGGTTTCTACTTCTATACAGGTGTATGGGATAGAACCTTGCAGTACTTTTCAGAGGCGAATCAAGACATCTATTTCAACTTGGATGGAGCGCCAGATGCAAAGCTGCTGGGCATCGCTTATGCCGCGGGTAGGGGGGCGACACTGCGCGAAGACCACTATGGATTAACCGATTCGGTTGGAGCCGCCTCAATAGTGCCGTCCTTATCCATCTCAGAACAGGACCCGACGGTGCGAACCTTGGCCGATATGTGGGCGGATATCCTCTACTATATTCTCGCTGTCAAAAAGTTTCCACCGTCAAAGCTCTATGTCGGCTTTTATAACGAGCCGAATCTCACTTATCGAGCACCCGGCACGACGGATCAGCCTGGGGGCGGAGCAGATATATCAACGTTCTATCAGGTTGTAATGAAACTGGTTCGGAATAATGTGTTTTTGAGACCCTATCTCGAACAGGTTCACCATCCGTTCTGGTTTGCCGGGGAGACAAGTGGGCCAGCAGACGGTTCTTCTAATGCCACAAAAGAGGATCAGGTAGTGGCCGGTATCATTGCATTGGCCGCTACAAAGGGGAACGATTGTCCTTTAGATGGGATCACCTATCACGAGTATAGTGGCGATCCGAACGCTCTAGAGATGATGCGTAAGGCTGTGGATGCCTATACACAGGAGTGCCATTTGGGGCACCGTTTGGCGTTGGCCATCGGTGAGACCTCTATGGATGCGCATTATGCGCCCCGTAACTACGCGCAGACGGCAAACTACACCTATCTGGCTTTCCAAAATGCTCGTATCAACGCTTATGGAGCTGCCTATCGCGCGATTGTGTTGTCCGAAGCACAGCGCTTAGGCTATGTATTCAAAACGGATTACTGCGGTCCTTTGGGCAATGGAGGCGGCCCTTGGAGTTATGATGGCCGCTACAGTGCTGATAACCATATCTTTGCAACCGCTTGGGAAGATGTTTTGTGGAATCGCATGGCAAATTGGCAAGAGGTCGCTGTGACGAGCCGAGGAGTGGAATTTTATCCGCACGCAGCTGTCAGCCCTGACGGCACACGCTTAGGAATCTATCTTGTCTATATGCGCACTCGTCCCGATCTCACACCAACATTAACCCTTCGATTAGGAAAAGAGTGGGCGCATGCACGATGCTATCGTTGGGACATTAATGACCAAAACAACAGTTTTTACGATGCAGGGGATTCCTGTGAAGGTTTAACAACCTTAGGGCCGCCACAAGTGGATGCTAATGGAACTGCAACGATAACAATAAGGCCTTGCACAATCTGTTATCTTGAATTCGACAAACGTGTGCCCATCACCAACCTGTCTAAACCGGCAACGCCCCAATTGAAGGCGGTTCCGGTGTATGGAGGGGTGGATTTGTCGTGGAGTGAAGTTGCCGGAGCAGAAAGCTATGAAGTCTGGCGCATATGGAAAGATACAGCTGGAGAACAGCATACCTATTTGGTATATGAGGGAAAAGGAACCGCTGTAGATGATCGAGGTGACCTCGGCGGAGAGCCCGGTGCCATGCTTTCACCTCAGCTTTCCTATACCTATCGCGTCTACGCCATTGATCGTCTCGGTGGTCGAAGTCGCGCAGCGAGCCTATCCATATCGCCACTAGCCCAGCCAAGTGAGATACCCCCTCCAAAACCAACGAGGTTTACGGTGAGCTGCCTTTACGGCCGTTTTTGGCAGAACGTTGCTTTGCAGTGGGAACCCAGCACAACACCCGATTTTTATTGTTATCGCCTTTATAATGGCAACAACGATCTATTGGCTATTTTGCCGCATCGGCAAAGCACCTGGTACTGGATGGCCAATCTCAAGGCAGACACCACCTATCTTTTTCGGCTTGTCCAGGTCAATACAAGCGGCGTGGAGAGTTTGGCTGCTATACTCATGGTGACAACAGGCACACAGAGACATGACTTCTCGAAGTTCTGTTTTGAACCTCCATTGCCTCCATCAAGACCTCAGGTAAAGATTGACGGTCGCACGATAACGCTAATATGGTCTAAAAGCCCAAGCCAGGATGTTGCGGGCTACGCCATATATCGGTGGGGAGTGGCCAATAGAAGGGTGCTGCTGGGTAAATGCGAAGCGACGCAGTATCAAGATGTGGTGCTGGCGGCAGGCACCTACACCTATGAGATCGTGGCGTTTACAAATACCGATCTTGGAGGCGGCAACTTGAGTAAGCCTGTGGAGATAACCGTAAAGGCCGCACCCGTTGGGGAGGGGGAAAGCCCCTAGATTTAGAAGTAAGTTAGATATACCTGTTTCCTACCACCAAGCAATGCAATAGGGTTGTTCTGAGAGGACTATCTATAAAAAAATATCTCTGGCATCTATTTTTGATATCTCAGTGAGTTTTGAAGCGACGATCAGACAGAATGTGTGATATAATGGAACCGATCGGAGACGCAGGGGAAGCAGAATACCCGCTTGTCCGAATCAACAGATACATTCATTCTTAACTCTCGGAGGTATAAAAAGTGAGGAAACAGAAGACCGCTTTCACTCTGATCGAGCTTCTCGTTGTCATCGCGATTATTGCGATTCTGGCTGCAATTCTGTTCCCGGTATTCGCCAAAGCGCGAGAGCAGGCGAGAGCTATCACGTGTCTCTCTAATCTTAAGCAACTCGGCTTGGGGATCATGATGTATGTCCAAGACTATGATGAGACGTTTCCTGTGCCGGATATGACCTACCTGGCAAATAACCCTACCGATATCTGCGGTGAGGTCTACGGTGGGCACGGCTCTATTGGCACTGGAAACTATCAGGTGCCTGCTGCCGCCATTCAAAAATATAGCATTGGCGGCCAGCTGTATCCCTACATCAAAAACTGGCAACTGTGGGCTTGCCCAAGCGATTCTGGGGTCACCACACAGTGGCAGGTCAATCAAAGATGGACATCCTATCACTATCGTTTCTTCTTCTATTCGGGGTTTGTAAGCACAAGTCCATCGGGGCTGCCGGGGAATGCAGGAAACTGCGGCAGCGTTTTCGGCGCTTTGACCCCGGTGAAAGAGGCCTCTCTCTCCAAGCCCGCCGATACGTTTGTCTTTCATGAGCTGTGGGTTTTTCATGATAATCGCACCCAAAACCTGCCGTGGCTCAGTGGACAGAACCCGCCTTCGGGTATGGCCCCAACGGCAAAAATGAACTTCACCTTTGCCGACGGCCATGCCAAGTCGTACCCGATTGATGATATTCTGTTAAGGGCACCATGGTGGCCCGGTCAAGGATACGACTACCACTGGCCTCGCTGCCCGGAGGCCACCGATCTCGGATGCAATCAGTACGTGCCGTAGGTTAAGGCCTCGCGAGGGCTGGCCCTCTTTCTTTGGGGGTCAGCCCTCATTCCCCATCATAGGAGGATCAGAACATGGCGGATTGGAAGAGTCTAAAGGATGTCTCACTCTCGCCGGTGGTTGGTGGGATCATCATCGTTGTGGTTGTGCTGATCGTGGCGTTTTTCCTGTGGCACTCGACGGGGAAGCCGGGGCCGAACCCGCAAGTGGAGAACGCGATTCGCGCCGAGTTCGCCCATCCGAACACAATCGGCATTGGAGCGCAGAAGCAAAACCAAAATCCTTATGGGGGAGGGAGCATCGGAGGGCTTCCTGCCCCTAACAGTATGCCTGGAGGAGCTCGCTGAGAACGCCCTTAGGTTCAAAGTGAGAGGCTTCGTTCCGAAGCCGGGAAGAGAGTGGCCATCCCTGCCCTAGTGGGATGGCCGCATAATGAGAGGCCACAGGTATCATATCTGTGGCCTTTCTTATATCCAACGATCGCAGAGGAGGACAACCGTGAGCTTCCAGTTTGAAGGGGTCATGGCCGTCGTGATGGTACAAGACATTGAGCGGGCATTACGATTTTATCGTGATCTTCTCGGTTTCACCGTTCAGGAGGAGCAGGAGGACTGGGTGTTTTTTCAAGAGGGCGTGGGGCTGAAAACCGCTCCTGAGGCGGGTGCGGAGGTGCGATTTGAAGCCAATGCCGTCGTATTGACGCTCATTGTAAAAGACGTGGTAGCCGCTTATAGAGAGCTGACAGAGCGCGGGGTAGCCTTCTTTTTGCCACCTACTACGCAAAACGGTCTAAAGATCGCCGTGTTGCGCGATACGGAAAACAACCTTATTCAGTTGTTGCAATTACCCGATATGGGTTTGCGTATCTCTCCTGAGTAACCAATATGTAGTCCGGTGGCTTTTACCGGTTTCCGGTGGTGTAACTTCGCCAGAAGATGAGGAGTGCGATGAGACCGCTGAAAGGCCGTATGACGCGAAGAAGGCACGATGGGAAGGTCATAGCTCTGAAGAGTGAGGCCTTCTAGGGCAAGATGTTTCTTGTTGACCAGATCGCTCAGATCGGCAGGTACGGTGATCGTATTCGGATCGCCATCGCTTACATAGACCTTTTGAGGATGTTTCTGAAGCCAATCTATCCAAGTCCACAGGCCGTCAGGCCCGTTGTAGGCGACAATACGAGGAATGCGGTAGGGGTTGAAACGGCGTGAGCAAGGGGCGGGAGCAGGGCCGCCAGCTGCCAGTAAAATAGCTTGGTTTTTATAGGCAAGATTATGCCAGCGCCCCCGACACATGATCCACCAATGATGTGAGCGTGGCGTACAGCCACCCGGAATGGCAAAAAGGGAAGTATCAGCTTTTGGGTCTAGCTTATCAATAAGCGCTTTGCCGAGAGCGATCTCTCTTTCGATGCCGGCGTCAGAAAGGTGGTTAAAGTATTTGTGATCGTAGGTATGATTGGCGATTTCAAACCCCAGCTTTTGCAACGTGAGCAGCTTCTTTTGAAACTGATGTCGGTTGCCGAAAGCGTTGGCGGGCACCACGAAGAAGACCCCCTTAAGCGCCCAGTCGGGATGAAGCGCGTGGAAACGCATGAGAATGCCCACGGCGCAGTTTGGATCGATACGGCCATTCGGCAAATAACGAAACTGACTGAGCAGCGCATCGTCAAAAGTGAAGATAACCGGCTTTTTGCCGGGAGGGAGATCGATTCGGTCTTCGAGGTACTCTTTCATCGAGATAGGGCGATAACCAAGGCGGTAAAGCCTCTCGATGTCCTCACGAAAGAGGGCTGCCGAACGACATGTCATGTAGCGCCCGGGATGGATATTATGATATTCTAAAATTGGGATGAAGCCTACTTCATTTGGACGGATGCGTTCAAGATCGGCCTGCGTTAATTTCGTGGGTAAGGGTGTGGCATTCGCAATAGAGAGGGTTGACAGCCTGATCGGTTTGGTGAGGGAGGTGGTAATGCGATTACAGCCGCCGAAAAGACAGATACCGACCAGAGTCAGCGGCACCACTAGACGATGGAACGAATGGGTTAGAGTACGTGTATATTGAAACATGGAAAATTCCTTCACACCGGTTACCCTTAGTGTCCAGATAGAATAGGCTGGCAACGTTTTTAGTAGTATAGCATATTTATCGGAGGGGAGAGGAAAGACCTTTATGAGTTGGAAAGAGGACGACGGCGCCTCGAAGTTAGAGCGATTTCGCGCCCTCGTGCAGAAGCAGTTTGGGCAGAATCTGGAAAAGGCCACACCCGCCAACGTGCGCGAGTTCATGTTGCTCTGTCAGCAAAGCCTGTTGGGTGCTCCCTCATCCGAACGGCTTGAGCTGAATGAAAGCAAAACTACCTATGAGGAGATTCTCAAGGACTTTTTCGTTCGCGTGCTTGAGAAACCCACAGAGGAGGCTCTTATTACACTCTGGCTTATGGCTTTCGAGCTATCTTTCTACCAGATCGAGCAGCACACTTCGGAACGATTGCAGGCGCTCTTTGGCGATGTCGAAGAGAGTTTTTAAGGTTTTGTGTTTATGCTGGATGAGGAACCAAAAGTAGGCCATTTTTATTGGTGCTGTACGCTCCACAGCAACCTAGGGAAAGAGTTCAGCGACAAAGAGTACCGTCCGGTGCTGATGGTGAAACGCATTGGCTATTATGCCGCCATCTATCCCTGCAGCACCCTATTCTCTTCCCGTGAGGGCGCAGAGCCTTTAGGTGCGCTGTTTCAAGAGGAGCCGACCTATCTCATCTATGGGTCCGGTGTGTTTTATATCCCCCTGGCCGACCTCAATCTGCCCGGTATCGTTTGGCCGGAATGGGCTTTATGGAGGCGAACCCATGCGGCTCTCGTCGAAGCCCACCTCAGCCAGTTGCAAAAACGCTATGGGGCGCTTTTAAGAGCGCCTTTGATCAAGCCCGCGGACGAGAAAACCTCCCTTCGTGTGGCGCTTAGAGAGAGAATCGCTCCTGAAGTCGTGACTCAATTGCTAAGGCCGCCGGAGCCATCGAGGCCAGCCGCATCGCCGCCATCAAAGCAGCCTACGCCCCAACCACCTCACGATGCAGAGATATTTCGAAAGGCCATCGAATCTCTGCCGCCCGATCTGCGAATCGTTAAAGAAGACGACCAGGCGAACTTCGATCTATCCCTCCCCCGAAAACGGCGTAGAAAACGCTAATGAGTTACACGCGATGGGTCGTTTTTGTGGGCTACCATCTGGGGGGTATAGATAACTGCCGGAACGCTCTGCAGGTTGTAGTTGTTGACTGCGGAGATCGCCACAACATCGGGAAGCTGTTTAGCATCGGATGCAAACGTTATCGTGTGGCAATCGGCCGGCAGAATCCGTGTTTGCCATGTGCCTTGTAGGCGCATCTGCAGCACCCACACCTGCACGAGGTTCGCCTGTGAAGAGCTGCCCTCATACCACCGAAGCGTCACCCGGTTGTCGGCAGGGCACGTATCCACCTCCACATTAGGCTTATCGGGCTGAGAGCCACCTAGCCAAGGGCAGCTCGGCACCAGCGCCTGCTGTGCGTAGGGGCCATTCAGCAACGCATCGGAGAGCGTTTGGTTGGCCATTAGTGTTTTCATGCTAAACTGTATACAACCGTCGCTGTTAGGGTTTTTCTCTGCTATCTCGATTTGATGCACGATCTCGCTAGCAGGCCAGGCCCCGTCGCCTACACGCCCCGTGTAGAGGCTGGGCCAGACATAGCGGGGCGCATCGCTATTGCATTGATCAAGCCACCAGTTTAGAAGAACCGGGTAGCTTTGGGCTTTTTTCTCGATTAGCCAGTAGAGTTGCGGACTAAGGTAATCGAGCCATCCTTTCCGAAGCCAAAGCCGCGAGTCGCAGGAGATTTCGTTGTAGGCATCGAAACCTTGAATCTGTTCGGGATGCCCCGGCTGCCAAATGCCGAAAGGACTGACTCCCACCAACACCCAAGGTTTTATAGCTTTAACCCCTTCATAAAGCTTTTCCACAAAATCGTTGATGTTTTGGCGCCTCCAGTCGGCTAAAGCCAGCGTGCCTCCTTGTTGACGATAGCGATGGTACGTGCTCTGATCCGGAAAAGGAATCTCATGACCGTTTTTATCCGAAATGGGATAGGGATAGAAGTAATCGTCAATGGCGACTCCATCGATATCGTAGCGTCGCACCACATCGAGAATGACGGAAAGAGAGTAGGCACGCGCCTGTGGGTCTCCGGGATCGAGCCAGAGCATATCGCCATAGTGGCGAACCCATTCGGGATGCGTGTGTGCCACATGATTGGGCGCGAGCGGGCCGTGTGCAGAGGGATGGTAGGCACGGAAGGGGTTGAACCAGGCATGCAGCTGTAGCCCACGTTTGTGGGCTTCCTCGATGGCAAAAGCAAGTGGGTCATAGCCGGGGTCTTCGCCTTGGTGGCCGGTGAGATAGATAGACCAAGGCTCGATAGAGGAGCGATAGAAGGCATCACAAGCGGGGCGCACTTGAAGGATAACTGCATTCAAATGAAGTTGCACCGCCTTGTCAAAGATTCGAATCAGTTCGGCCTTTTGTTGTTCTGCCGAGAGGCCACGGCGCGATGGCCAGTCTATATTGTCCACAGTGGCCACCCATACAGCGCGGAACTCGCGAGGAACCGACGGCACTTCCACCGTGGGCGTGGTCTCTTGGGCTGAGAGACGCACGGCGCCGATCAGCAGCGCACCAAGCAGTAAGGCAATGAGGAAGTCGCGAAAAAACACGATGGCTCCTCCTCTCTTTCACATGAGATAGAATGGGAAGACGCTCAAAAGTCTACGATATGCTGGCGACGTATCCGTTCGACGAGAGCGTCTCTTCTCTCTATAGTTTCGGCAGTAAGGGTAATATGTCCTACCTTGCGCCGTGGCCGTGGAGTTTTACCGTAGAGATGTAGGTGGGCGCCCTCAACGGCCAGCACGGTTTCAGGGGATGGCCACGAGCCGATAAGGTTGATCATGGCGCTATGGCCTCGTGGTGTGGTAGCCCCTAAGGGATAGCCCAAGATGGCGCGAAGATGGTTTTCGAACTGGCTTGTTGTTGCCCCTTCAATGCTCCAGTGTCCGGAGTTGTGCACGCGAGGAGCCATCTCGTTGGCGATGAGGTGGCCCTCTTTTTCAAAAAACTCGATGGCCAAGACGCCCACGTAGTCTAGTGCGGTCAGCGCTCGTTTGCCGTACTCTTCCGCCTCTTGCTGCAGGTTTAACGAAAGATTCGGCGCGGGCGCAAGCGAAAGACGCAGGATTCCCTCACGGTGATGATTTTCGACCAGAGGATAGAAGGCGAGTTCTCCCTGCAGCCCACGCACTGCAATAAGCGACAGCTCGCGTTCAAAGGGGATATAACCCTCTAGGATCGAGGGGCTGCCTTCCAGGGCTTCCCAAGCGGGGGCAAGCTCGGCCTCCGTTTGTAGAACGACTTGTCCCTTGCCGTCGTATCCGAAACGACGTGTTTTAAGCACGGCCGGTAGCCCCACCATACGAACCGCTTCCTGCAGCTCCTCGTAGCTTGTCACGGGATGGAAAGGCGGGGTAGGGATGCCTTGCGATCGAAAAAACTGTTTCTCTAGCAGGCGATCTTGAGCGGTTTCAAGCGCGTTAGGGGGTGGTAGCACGGTCTTGCCCAGAGCTTGTAGCCGACAGGCACTCTCAACAGGGACGTTCTCAAATTCGTAGGTAACAAGGGGTATATCTTCCGCAAATCGCTCCAAGGCGTGTGGATCGTTATACTCACCTACGATCTGCTCACCTACGGCGAAAGCAGGGGCGTTAGAGGCGGGATCGAGAAAACGGAAGGTAAGCCCCAAAGGAATTCCGGCCAGACCGAGCATGCGACCGAGTTGGCCGGCGCCAATGATTCCGATTCTCATGAGGCGCCCTCCCGTGGATCGGGGTGGGAGAGCACTTTTTGGGTTTGCTCCTCGCGAAAGTGGCGGAGGGCTTCGCGGACGCCGGGCAATTGGGTGCCCAGAATCGCGGCGGCGAGCAAGGCGGCATTAACGGCGCCCGCGGTTCCAATGGCCAGAGTACCCACCGGCACACCTGCCGGCATTTGGACGATAGAGAGCAGCGAGTCGAGACCCTGAAGCGCCCGCGACTGCACCGGCACGCCGAGCACCGGCAAGAGAGTTTTCGCTGCCGTCATGCCGGGCAGGTGGGCGGCCCCACCGGCCCCAGCAATAAGGACTTTAAGGCCACGGGCTTCCGCCGTAGAGGCGTATTCGAAAAGCAGGTCGGGGGTTCTATGAGCGGATACAACACGCACCTCGTAAGGGATATTGAGCTGAGAGAGCGTTTCGGCGGCATGGCGCATCGTTTCCCAATCGGACTGTGAGCCCATGATGATGCCAACCAAAGGAGATTGTTCGTTCTGCATATCAAAAGTATAGCACAGGCGTTCGTGGAGGCGATTTATCCCTCAGGCTCTAGCTCTTCGGTGAGAAGCGGTTCCTCGCGTAGCACCACCTCTTCCTGGACAGGAACTTGCGGTTTGCGCTCTTTTGGGAGCCAGCGGGTGGCCCCTAGCGAAATTGTGGCAATGACCACACCCACCCAGAACGGCAGTTGATAGTCGTGATAGTGCATCCAAAGCCAGGCGCCTCCGACGGGAACGGTGACGGCGGCGATGTGGTTCATCGTTACTCCCATTGAGAGGCAGGGCGTGATCTCGTTTGGTTCGGCGATACGATTGAGATAGGTGGTAAAGCCAACCCCGAAGCTAAAGAGCACATTGTCAATGAGAAAGAGGGCTACGAGGGCGCCCACTGTGCGTATGGTGGCGTAGCCGAGAAAGACTACGATCAGCCCAATACTGTAAAAGGTTAATGGGCCGCGTTCCCCTCGTTTATCTATTTCTCTGCCGATGACGGGGGCGAAGAGGATAATGAGCACGGCATTGATAAACTGAATGGAGAGCATGTTTTCAAGCGGCACATTGTAGACGAGGACGAGGGAAAAGAAAGCGAAAATGCTGAATATCTGCCGCCGGCAGCCATCGAGGAAAGTAAGAAGATAGTAGAGGGCATATTTGCGCCGAACGATGAGGCGTGCCCTTGGTCCTTTGGTGGAACCGTGATGGGAGATGCCCAAGCAGAGGAGGCCGCTAATGGCAATGCAAAATCCGGCAAAGGCGAAGCTTACGAGGTATACGGTCGAGGGAGTGTGTCCATGATGGGCATGAAAGCCAAGCGCACTCATTCCGATGGCGAGAAGCCATGCCACGAACAGCGCGAAGATCGTGGCCAGTTTGCCAATAGCGGCCATACGGCTGAGATGCTTTCCGCCCTCTTTTCCTTCGGCCAGCGCCAAGGCTATGGAGGAGCTTACAGGAGAGTAGGAGTGAAAGCCAATAGACCAGAAGACGGTGATGGCCACCAGCAGCCAATAGGAGGAGATCGTACCGGAAAGCCCAATGCCTATGCCCATGATGATGAGGCCTAGCGAGGCAATGCGGGTTTCTGGCAGCATGGCCAGGGTTCCGGCCATGAGCGCGGCAAGAAGTCCGGGGATTTCTCGTAGCGATTCGAGGCCTCCTAACATGAGAGGGTTGGCGCCGAGGTGATCACGCAGGAAGTTCTGAAAGTCGCCCGAATAGATGGCAAAGCCGAAAGAGAAGAGGAAAACGCTTGTCAGAAACAAGCCCCAGTCACGGCGTAGGGCTTGCGGTGGACGCGATGATGGTACCGAATGAGCCTCGCTGCTCACGAAATGATGCTCCTTTGCTTGATATTAGCTCGGTTGAATTTTACCTGTTCTTGAGGTTACATCAAAAAAGCTGAGGGCGTATCACGCCCTCAGCCACTTCCGAAGCCATTGATTCGATCTAAGTCTATCGTCTATTGACCTGGCAATGGAGTACGTCGCCAATCGTTGTCGTTATAGGAGCGCCAAGTATCGTTTGGATGTTTCCACTTAACGTGTCCATCTGCATAGCCTACATTTAAGCCATTTTGGTGTCTTACAACAGGACGAGCGTAATTCCCATCGCTTGCTCCATATGCAAACCACCATGGGGCCGGATATAAGCCTCCGCGCGAGCCGTTTTGGTCTGGCCTATCGGCTTCGGCGAAAATGATAAAACTCGCCGGATATGCGAGGGAGGCAAGATTTGTAGTTTCATTAAAGCCGAAGTCTGGGTTGTTCTGGTACCACTGCCATTGTGTATAGGGGTTGACCAGGTTGGCTTCATTTAAATGGAACCCATAGTCGTAGGTGTACCATTTACCTGGCGCCGGCGCCGGCCATGGGTGGCCTGAAGGGCATTTATAGATGCTTATGCCCTGACGCACATAATTTTTGATGTACGGATCGAGCTTATATTTGTAGGTGTAAGGCAAGCGATCCTGAGCCGTATCGGGCACGGTGACAGGTGCTTGACGCTCGGTGACATGGGGAAAGAAAGTTTCATCGTAATCTTGCAGATACATCTGCACAGCAAGGTCTATTTGCTTTTCATTGGACAAGCATGTGGCCTGTCTCGCTTTCTCGCGTGCTTGGGCGAAGACGGGAAAGAGAATAGCTGCCAGTATCGCTATTATCGCGATAACAACAAGCAGCTCTATAAGGGTGAAGGCAGTCTTTCTTGACGTAGGCGTACCGACCCGAATGTTGTTCATAGAGTGTAATCTCCTCATCATTTTTGTTATTTGGTTCAGTTTTGCATACCTCCGGTTGTCCGGTCGGTGCCTGCGTGAGAGTTTTAAGAGAACCTGCCTATGTCGGCTCGGTGTCTGTTTAGTTGTCCTTGTGGGAGCCATCTCGTGTATCCTCCTTGTGGGAAGTTTCCGAAGCCGGCCGAAACTTCTCTTTACGTTCAATTTGTACCACGCGCCCATCATGAATTACAATCTCGATCGCTCCATAACGCATACCTTGCAGTAGCGTTAGGATGAGCTGAATGGTCTCTTTGTGAACTTCGCTGGAAGAACACATGGCCGACCTCCTAATATTGACTTATTCGATTAAATAAGTCAAGATTTGACAGAGTATACACCACGGGATACGGCTGTGTCAATACCCACAAAAAATTTTTCTCTACTCGCCTCCATACCGGCCATCGGTGCGCAAACTCCTAAACTTGCGACGACTGTTTGGGAATGATCCCCCTTGAGAGCGCTCTTGTGATGATGCTCAGACCATCAACCGACAAGATAAGTAGACTTAGTGAAGAAAAGGTTACATGCCCACAAAGGTTGACTTGACACAGCAGTGCCCGCTTAGGTTTAATGAAGGCAACATTTGTTTTGGGAGTTGATACTTTGGAAAAGCCGCACTCGGCAAAGCAGGGAACGGAAAAGACGGGTGGAAGAAGAGCAAGAGGAGCCGCTAACGCACGTTCTGCGACGGCTCATTTTAACCGAGGTGAGCAGTTTCGCCGTAAGGGCCTTATGCGTTCTGCCGCGCAGGCCTATCGAAAGGCCGTTGAGTATGCCCCGGATAACGCCCACTATCGCTTTCGGCTGAGCGAATGTTACGCCAGTATCGGGCTGACCGAAGAGGCTATTGGGGAGTTGGAAAGAGCGCGCGATCTGAAACCCGAAGAGAGCTATTACCACTTTTCCTTAGGCAATCTGTATGTGCGTGCCGGACGTATTGAAGAGGCCATTGCCTCGTTACAAAAGGCCACCCATTTTGCTCCCCGTGATGCCTACTACAATGTGCGCCTAGGCGTTCTCTGCTTGCGCTTCCGCTATCTTCATGAGGCGGCAGATGCCTTGCGTCGCGCCATTAAGCTCGACCCCGATAACGCCTCCTATCATGCTCTATTAGGGGATGTCTATGCGGGGCTGGGCTACGATCGAGAAGCCCTTCGACACTATCGCAACGCCGGACGACTAGACCCCTACGATGCACGCTACGTGGAACAGGTGCGGCGCATGGTGGCGGGGGAGATGACATGACATGTCGCCGGAAAAAGAGGTGCTGGACGCAGCCCGCTTCGATGCGGCTCAACGCGAACTTTTGGAGATTACCTGGCGAATGCTTCGCGCCATTGATACGGGTGATGCCGAAACCTATGCGGCTCTCTCCTCCCCAGAACTCTCTTGTTTTGAGGACGTTTGTGCCTACCGCATTGATGGCCTGGAGTTTCACCTCGATCTTATTCGCCTCATGGGGAGAAGTCCAGAACGCGCGCCGATCCGCTTTGATATACTCTCCCCTCGTGTGCAAATCTACGGTGATTGTGGCATCGTAACCTATACCCGCCTACAGACCTTTGAACAGGATGGCGTGCCCCATTGGAAGAGCTACAACGAAACAAGAGTCTTTGTTAGGCGGGATGGAGCTTGGAAGATGGTACATTTTCACCGTTCACCCACGCGCTGAGAAGCGGGTTTTTCGACGTTTTTCGGTGGGCGCGTAGGGTAAGCAAGATGTTGGCGTGCCCACAGAACGAGGTCGTCGAACAGCGTGTAGATAACCGGTATCGCCACCAATGTTAGAAGTGTGGAGACCAGTAAACCGCCGATAACCACAATCGCCATAGGGGCTCTAATTTCGGAGGCCTGCCCAATGCGGAGCGCAATGGGCAACATACCCAGAATCGTGGCAATGGTCGTCATGAGAATGGGGCGAAGACGGGTTGCACCGGCCTCTTGAATGGCGAGATCGCGGGGTTCGCCTCGAGACCGTAGCGTGTTGGTATAGTCCAACAACAAGATGGCGTTTCTGCCCATAAGCCCTAGTAACATGATCACCCCAATGGCAGCGACCAACGATAGTGTTTCACCGGTAAGCACGAGGGCCCCTAGGGCACCGGCAAGTGCCATAGGTAGCGTGAACATGATGACGAAAGGAGTGCCCGGATTGTTGAACAAGATCGCCATGACCACATAGACCAGCAGAGCGGCCATGGCGACGGAGGTAGCAAAAGGTACGACATTTTCGTTCAGCGTTTCCGCATCGCCACCCCAATGAATCTTGATGCCGGCATGGGGCAGTTTGTTCAAAATTTGGCGTTGTATTCTTTGTTGGATATTCCCTAGCGGCGCGTTGGGCGCGAGATCGGCGGTTACGGCAACCATACGCTCGCCGTTTTGGCGTTCGATGCTTGTGGGGCTGCTATGTAGGGAGAGATCGGCCACATCGGCAAGAAGAATGGGCTGTCCAAACGAATCGTAGCCGATGACGATGTTACCAACCTGTTGCAGGTTGCCGTGATCGAAGCCCGACAGATGTACGCGCAAGGGGATATCTTTGTCGCCATCCCGATAGACAGCGGGGGAAGCGCCCGCAATGGCCTCGTGTAGAATGGTGCCTGCCTGCAGGGGAGGAAGGTTGAAGGAGGCCGCACGAAAAGGCACGATGGTCGCAGTGACCTCTGGTTTGCCGGTGCGCACGGAAACATCTGGGTTGAGCACGCCGGGTATGTTGGCGAGACGATCGCGAACAACGGCAGCAAATTGGGCTAGTTTTTGTGTGTCGGCACCTCGCAGTTGGATATCTATGGGTTGTGTAACTCCCACCACAGAGCGCACGGCGGTGGCCACAATGCGGGCTCCGCTTGTTTGGGCTAGAGGGGCAAGATCGGCTTGAAGCTCTTGTGCGACCGCGCTATCGCTCTTGAGGCGCGTACCAGACAGATGCAGGTGAAGCCAGCGTGCGAAGACATTTGCGCGCGGTTTTAGCTGTACGTTGATCTGGGCGAACTGCGGGCCTTGTTGAGGGATGGAGCCAAATCCACCCAATATCTGCCCGACCGTGGTGGCCGTATGGGCTGTTTCTGGGATGGCGGCGATGGCGCGTTCCACCTGGGCGGCGATGCGATCGGTGGCGCTGAGGCTGCTGCCAGGAGGCATCTCGATGGTGATGCTTAGCTGGCCTTGATCGACGCCCGGCAGAAACTCAAAGCCAAGGTGAGGCAAGGCAAACCAAACCACAGCCGCTAAGATAATTCCTCCTCCCGCCAGGACTGCCCATCGGTGACGCATCGCCACACCGAGGAGGTGTCGGTAACGGTTCTCTAGTTTTACATAAAGGCCTTCTAAAACGCGATAGATTCCTCTACGCGCTCCTATCGTCTCTCCTGAACGATACCATGTGGAGGCCAACATAGGCGTTAGGGTGAAGGAGACAAGCAGGGAAAAAAGGGTAGCAAAGACGATGCTAAGGCCAAACTGCTTAAAGAAACTGCCCACGATGCCGCCGGTAAAGGCGATGGGCACGAAAACCACAACATCGGTAAGCGTTATAGCCAAACTGGCAAACCCAATCTCTGCGCGACCTCGGTAGGCGGCTTTGATGGGTGTTTCTCCGCGATTGAGGTGTCGCGTGATCGATTCAAGAACCACTATCGAATCGTCCACTAAGATGCCGACGGAAAGTGAGAGAGCCAGGAGGGTCATTTGGTTTAGGGTAAAGCCTACCAGGTACATCACGAGGAAAGTGGCGATAATGCAGGTGGGAATGGCGAGGGAGACAATGAGGGTTCCACGAAGGTTATGTAGGAACAGCAGAACCACGCCCATTGCCAGAAAGGCCCCTAGAATAAGGCTAAAATCCACGTCCTGCAACGCTTCACGCACGATGGTGGCTGTGTTTTGTAACGTGATGATATGCACCTCCGGGGGTAGCACCGAACGAAGCTGCGCGAGGGCTTTTTGTAGTTCCTCCACCACGGTTACGGCACTCGCATCTGCCGCTTTCACCACTACCAGGCTCACTCCCTCGTGGCCGTTGATGCGTGTGATAACCGTTTGCGGGGCATACCCCTCTGAAACGTCAGCGACATCGGCCAGGGTAAGTGGCGGTGAAGGGGGGGTGGCTGTAGGAGTTGAGAGAGAGGGGGGTGGGGTAGAGGGCAGAAGAACGGTATTGCGTAGCGCCTGAAGAGAGGTATAGGCGCTGGCGAAACGAACCTCGATCTGCTGTTGTCCCTGCACTATAGAGCCTGCCGGTACATCATGGCCACCCATCTGTAAGCTATTGATGACATCGGCAAGCGTAAGATGGTTCTCCTGGAGCCGCAGAGGGTCTACTCGAATATCAATCTCACGTGTTCTTCCCCCATAGACCTCAACCGTGCCGACTCCGGGTTCTCGGCGCAATTGTGGGGCGATCACATCGTCGGCAAGCTGACGCAGATGAAACGAGTTCAGCGAAGGGCTTTCTAGTCCGAGATAGAGCACGGGCTGAGCGTTTATGTCGAGAGGGGAGACTTGGGGTGTTTGGGCACCGGCAGGAAGATGAACGGACTGTAGGTGCTGGCGAACGGTGGCCAGAGCACGCGCCACATCGGTTCCTGCGACAAAGTCCATACTGATAATAGAGACATCCGGTTGAGAGCTAGAGTAGACGTTTTTTAGGCCGGCGACGGAACCTACGGCATCCTCAATCGGTTTGGTGACCTCTGTTTCGACCTCCGAGGGCGCCGCTCCTGGATAGACAGTTGTTATGGTGATGGTCGGAATCGTCACGCGTGGATTGAGGTCTATGGGGAGATGGAAGTAGGCAAAAATGCCCAGTGCCGTTATGGCGAGCAGCACCATCCACACAAGCAGGGGGCGTGATATGGCGAGACGGGTAATCCACATAGTAGCGGCCTACGGAAGCATAACCAGAATTCGGGCACTTTGGCCGATCCTCAGCCCCGCAGGAAGGTGGAGAAAAGAGAAATGCACACGGAACGAGCGACCATCCGGCTCGGCCACCGGGGATATATAAGTAAGTTTGGCTGCATAGGCGGCGCCCGGATGGCTGTCCAAAAAAACCTTTGCCGCTTGGCCGATATGCAGCAGTGGGAGTTGACGCGCGAGCGCTAAGGCCTCTACATAGGGGTGATTTGTGGAGACCACGGCAAGCAGAGGTAAGCCAGGCTGCACAATGTCTCCGGTATGAACCGCCAGGTCGGTAACAATGCCCTCGATGGGGCTGATGAGTTGGTTCGCCCTATAAACGGATTTGGCGGCAACTAAAGCGGCATGGGCTTGTTGAACGGCATCTCGGGCGGCGGCGACATCGTGTTGAGCGATTGCGATGACTTGAAGACGCGCTTTGGCGGCTGCTTGAACCGCTTGTTGTGCCTGCTGAACCCCGAATTTCGCCTGATCGAGGTCTTGCTGCGCAAGAGCCACGCGATAGGGTAGGGAACCACCGGGAGCAGCCATGGTCTGTTGCAGTTGCGCTTTGGCCGCCCTGAGATCGGCTTCAGCGGTCTCCACTTGGGCTTGCGCCCCTTGCAGTTGCATCTGCGAGACGCCTCCAACCGAGGCAAGCTGTTGTAGCGAGCGAAGGTTTTTTTGAGCTTGTTCAAGCTCGATCTTCGCTTTTTGCACGTTGGCGGTTGCGGCAACGGCATCGGCGTTATTGGCGTCCTGGGCCGCGCGCAGGGCAGTTTGCGCCTGCTGCTCCTTTTGCTGGGCTTGTTGAAGGGCTGCCTGGGCGGTGTGCAGATCGCTATCGGCTTTGAGTTGTTGGGCCTTAGCACCCACAATGGCCTTACGAAGTTGATCTTGCGCGGCGCGATAGCCGGCCTCGGCCTGATCCCATTGGGCGCGTGTTTGGGTATCGTCAAGGACAATGAGGGGTTGGCCGGCGGCAACATGATCACCGTTGTGTACAAGAACCGTAAGGGCTTTGGTTGGCTGTGAGATAGAGAGCGTAGCTCGGTCGGAGGTTTGAATAAGCCCGATCAGTTGCAGAGGTTCTGGCTTTGAGGCTATGGACTGATCGAGGCTTTTGGTGGCTGTGGATGCCGTGGTAGAGGTTGGCGTGAGTTCGGGAGCAGCGGCTGGTTTAGAAGCCGTTGGCATCTCTTGGCGTGCACAGGCCATAAGCACTGTGACCAAGAGACCTATAAGTGCTATGGGCATAAGGAATCGGCAGCGGTTGACGAAGCTTTGCATGATATCTACTTAGAAATTTGTTGTGGAACGAGAGTCCCCTGAGCGTACCGAAAAGCGAATTCGGCCGCGATCAGAGCGTACTGTGCTTGAAGTTCGCTCTGTTGTGCCATGGTGTAGTCCTGGCGGGCGTTCTTTATATCAAGTGCCGTGCCTTGTCCTACTTCGTAGGCTTTCTCGGCAACGGTTAAACTAGCCTTGCTGCTCTCTAACTGAACTTGGGCTAGGGCTAGCTGCGCTTTTGCCTCTTCCATCTGCTGCCAAGCCTGTGTTACATCGAGAACAACACCGGACAAGGCGTCTTTCCGAAGGGCCACGAGGCGTTCGACGGCATTTTCGGCCTGCGTTCTATCTGCTTTACGCTCCCCTCTGTCCAACAGTTGCCAATGCAGTTCGATGGTAGCGGCCGCATAGTGTTCTGGCACGAGAGCCGTACGAGTTTGTTCGGCCAGTTCGGCATGAAAGCTAAGAGAGGGTTGCGTTGCGAGGCGAGCCAGAGAGAGGCCGGCTTTAGCGGCCTGCAGTTGGAGGTTAAGAAGCAGCAGGTCGGGGCGCTGGGTTTGCGCTGTGGCGATGGCCTCCTCCGGGGAAGGGGGCGGTTCCGGCAACGAGGCCGGAGGCACGATCTGGATGGGGGCTTCTAGGGGGCGCCCTAGAAGCCGATTGAGGTTCATTTTTGCTAGGTGGTAGGCTCCTTGCGCTTTAGCCAAGCCCAGCTCGGCCTCGGCAGTTTGAGATTGCGCCAGGGTGCGATCCACCGGTTTGCCGAACCCTGCAGTAATTTGCTGTTCCACAAGCGCGGCATACTGTTTCGCGAACGCGATCCCCTCCTCCGCCGCTTTGAGGCCGGCCTGAGCGCGTAGCAGGTCCACACAGGCCTTTGCGACAGAAAGGGCAATGTCGGCCAGCTCTTTGCGATAGTTTTGCTGAGCGATGGCGCGTTCGGCTAGATAGCGCTCTTTGGCGGCACCTAGCCCGGCACGATAGAGAGGCTGGTCGAACTCCAGCTTCACCTGACCGAACTGCTCGGGAAGGATTGGAGACGCGGAGATGCCGGGAAGTCGCACCTCCGGGCCCTGCTCGGTGCCGGATGCGGTTGCAGTGATAGAGGGGCGAGCCACCGGGCGGTCGGGGGCGGCAGCGGCCTCCGCAGAGGCCAACTCGTAGCGAGCTGCTTGCGCTTGCGGGCTTTGTTGAAGTGCGATTTGGATGGCCTGAGAGATGGTGAGCGAGGTGGCCGCCTCCTGTGCAGGGCATGGAGATATGCTGCACACCATGAGCATGGCCACTACAACGAAGCAAGCCCGAGCGATCATGGGCGAGGCTCCTGCAGTGCAGCGATAAGATTTTGAAGGTATAACGCGAGCCTCTTCGCGGCGATGGCAGCTCTCTTGCCCAATAGATAGAGTTCTGGTAGGTTGTGGGGCTGTTTTAAGATGGCAAGAAGGAACGGAAAAGGACGAATACGACCTTGTGTGTCGGTAAGTACATTAAAATCAAAGGGCATACGGTTCTGATAGCCGTCCGTAATGGCGCGTACGACGATCCAAGGACAGTTATGTATGCTGGCAATTTGCGCTGCGCCGAAGCTTTCCATATCGATTCCTAAGGGTTTTTCTGGGTAGATTGCAGAGAGCTTCTGCAAAAAGGCGCTTTTTTCCGTCGCGTTTAGCAGAACGCGGTCTCCCGTTGCTAAAGGGCCTATATGTAGGCGAACCGACGGAGGCACGACTTGCTGCGCTTGCCTAAACACATCGGCATGAGGCCTATAGACCTGTGGCGCTGCCGCTCCCCCGTCGAGTACCTGGTTAGCCAGTAACAGCGTGCCCGGCACAACCTCTTCCGCTAAGCCGCCGCCAAATCCGCAGATGATAAGGCACCGAACGCCTTGTGCAAGGAGCTGCTGTGCGCCCCGTGCTGCATTTTCCCTGCCGGCGCCGGAGCAGTGAACGATGAGATTTTGTTGCGCCGCTTCCATCGGCCGGAAAGGCCTTCTCTCTTGGGGCAGCGCGAATAGCACGCCGATTCGCAGTCGTGCTTCCTCGTGTTAGGATGGCTGCGCCACAGGCTCTTCCGAAGGAGGCGCGATGTCACATTCAAGCACCTTTTGACGCACGGCCTCAACGAGGTCTTCAGGAGTAGAGAGACCGGAAGCGATCCCGACGGTTTTACAGTTGGCCAACACCTCGAGGGGCAGCTCTTCGGCGTTTTGGACATGAATGGTATTGGGGTTATAGTGTCGGCATAGCGCGGCCAGTTCCATGGTATTGGCGCTTGTACGAGAGCCGACCACGATCATCAAATCCACTTTTTGAGCCAGCTCGATGGCGTCATCCTGTCGGTTTTGCACGGGACGGCAGATCGTGTTGATGATGCGTATCTCCTTGCACATCATCAACATCTCGTTGATGATTTTATGACACAGTTCGAGCGCGTGAGTCGTTTGAAAGATCACGCCGACTTTGCGCAGGAGTTTGAAGTTTTTCTTGGCCTCATGAAGTTCCTCAACGCTATCAATCACAAGGGCCGGGTTTTCCAGTGAACCAAGGATGCCTTTGATCTCGGCGTGGTTTTTATCTCCGATGATCACGACCTGATAGCCGTCTCGCTCCAGAATTTGTGCGGCCTCCTGTGCCCGTAAGACGATGGGACAGGTGGCATCCACGACCTCGATGCCCTGCGTCTTAGCTTCCTCGATCTTCGCTTTAGGGAGGCCATGAGCGCGGATAACCATGGTTCCACCGCGGCTCTGCGTATAGTCCTCGACTTTCCGAAGGCCTTTGCTTTCGAGTTCATCGGTAACACGTTTGTTATGAACAAGGTCACCGAGGATAAACACGTCTTTGCGTTCATCGAGGGCTTGACGGGTGAGATTGATGGCGCGTTTAACGCCAAAGCAGAAGCCCACCTCGCTGGCCATGATCACGGTTCGGCCAGACGGTGTGCTGGCCACATTATGGTTTTTGTTTTTTGGCATAACCTTTCTCCTGAAACCAAGCCACTGCACGGGCGAGCGCGTTTTCTATGGGCGATTGGGGCATTCCCAGTTCCCGCACAGCGCGCGTTGAGTCGAAATACATTTTGTATCGGGCCATTTTCACCCCTTCAAAGGGATGCGTCGGCTCTTTTTTCAGCAACCCGGCGACCAGAAGGTTTTCTAGGCCTACGACGCACCAGGCCACGGCATAGGGCAGACGAAGGCGCGGGGCGGGTAGCCCCGATATCTGAGCGAGCATTTCTAACATCTGCCTCAAAGTTACATTACGATGTCCGAGAATATAACGTTGACCGGTGCGCCCTTTTTCCGCAGCCAGCAGAATACCTTCCGCCACGTCCCGTACATCCACAAGGTTCAAGCCGGTGTCTACATAAGCGGGCAAACGCCGGTTGAGAAAATCCACGATGATACGGCCTGTAGGGGTTGGTTTAATGTCGTTTTCACCCACGGGCGTGCTTGGGTTCACGATGACCACATCCAGACCCTCTGCGGCAAATTGGCGGGCAACCTCCTCGGCCAAGAATTTCGAGCGTTTATAGTGGCCGATCATGTCGGCCAAGGTTACCGGTGTCTCTTCGTTTCCGGGCGAACCATCGCGAGGGATACCCAGTACCCCTACGGTGCTCGTATAGACCACGCGCCTTACGCCGGCATCGCGGGCTGCGGTTAGGAGGTTTTTTGTGCCCTCCACATTTGCTCGGTAAAGCTGTTGTGGATCACGCGCCCAGAGACGATAGTCCGCGGCTACATGGTATACCACATCGCAACCGGTTACCGCTCTGCGAAGCGAGGCGATATCGGTTAGGTCGCCACACACCTCTTCGTAAATCGCCGGGTTAAGGGCGCAAAGATTCTCTCGGCGACTCGTCGGGCGGGTAAGCACCCGAATAGGATGGCCGCGCTCTGTAAGCAGACGAGCCACGTGAAAACCGACAAAGCCGGTGGCACCGGTAACCAGCGAAGGCATGTGTTTTATTTAAGCGACCAGGCGGCGAGCTGCAGTTTCCCTTTGAGAGTTTTCATGGCTTCGGTGACGGCACTATGCTCGAAACCGCTATGCATTTTGCAGTTTTGGCAGCGCGGATCTAGACGCGATTCCCAATACTCCCAGTTGGTGGTGTTCCAGAAGGTCTCCCAATCCGGGATGTAGCGATCGCCGATCAGATAGCAAGGCGACTTCCACCCCATGGGGGTATAGTTGACGGTAGACCAAGGCGAACAGGGCAGTTCGCGTAAACCGGCTGCGAATTCGAGAAAGATGGGAGTGGCACAGACTTTGTATTTGCCGGCAAAGCTGCGTATCTGTCGAAACTTTTCATGAATCTGTTCTCGGGTAAGAAAGATGTCGCGCTCCACGCTTTCGTATTCATAGCCCGGCGAAACGAGGATACCCTGAGCTTTCAGTTCATCCACCAGTTTGCAGAGCGCCTCAACCTCTTCTACCGAGGTCTCTTTATATACGGTGGTGTTGATATAGACATAGTAGCCCAGCTCGGCGGCGCGCTTCATCATCTCGACGGCTTTGTCGAACACGCCGGCACGGTTACACACGTAATCGTGTGTTTCACGAAGCCCATCGAGGTGGATCATAATGAAGAGGCGCGGATCGGGTGGTATAACGCCAAATACTTTCGTATCGAGTTTGAGGGCGTTCGTGCAGAGAATAACGTATTTGTCGCGTGCAAATAGCCCTTCGATCAACTCTTTAAGTTCTGGATAGAGGGTAGGCTCGCCTCCACAGAGGTTCACAATAGGGGCGCCACAGTCGTCAACCGCTTTGAGGCAGGTTTCCACGCTGAGACGATCTTTTAGTTTGCCGGTATGCCGCTCTACGGAGCAGCCGATGCAGGCCAAGTTGCAAGTGTAGAGGGGCTCAAGCATGAGCACTGTGGGGTAGCGGGTTATGCCCGCCTTTTCCATTTTTGCGCGATGGCGGGCTTGCGCCATCATGAACCCTATAGGATAACGCATTGCGTGAGGAGCCTCCTTTTAATGATGTTGTATCGCCAATCTGCGGTAAAACCACCGGTTCATTTTAGGATTGTACCCTAATATTACGCTTAGGCGAGTATTTTGTGCTGCTGGACTGGCTAAGATTGCAAATAGTATCTAGTGAGCAACACAGATCATACGATGGCCTCTCCATAGCTACCAAAGAAAGCGCTGCTTTGGCCTATCTCTTCTAGGCTAGAAAAGCCCTATGATGCGCCCGGTATCGTCTATATCTATATTTTCGGCAGCGGGGACTTCAGGTAGGCCGGGCATGGTCATAATATCGCCTGCAAGAGCGACGACGAATCCGGCACCTGCGGAAAGACGCAGCTCGCGAATGCGGATGGTGAAGTTGGTGGGGGCGCCTCCTGCTTTGGGGTCGTCGCTAAAAGAGTATTGTGTTTTTGCCATACAGACGCGGAGACGGCCGAACCCGTTTTTCTCTAGCCAGCGCAGTTGCGACAAGGCGGCCGGCTCCAAAGCGATGCCGTTGGCCCCATACACCCGCTTCGCGATGGTCTCCATTTTGGTGAAGAGGCTTCCTTCTTCGGTGTAGAAGGGGGTGAAGTGGGCGGGCTGCTCTAGGGCCTGTAGTACCGCTGCTGCAAGCTCCTCCCCACCTTTTCCCCCCTGTCCCCAAACATCGCAGGTGGCAACAAGCCAGTTCTTGCTTTTTGCAAAGTTGCGCACAAGTTCGATTTCTTTCGGTGTGTCTGAGGAGAAACGATTGATGGCGATGACAAAGGGGACTTTTACCTGTTGTACGATGCCCACATGACGTTCAAGATTGGCCAATCCGTCCTCAAGTGCCGCGAGATTCTCTTCGTCAAGCTTCTGCTTGCGAACACCACCATGCATTTTGAGGGCGCGAATGGTGGCTACGATAACCACGGCATCGGGGGGTAGATTGGCGCTGGGGGCAACGATATCGCAGTACTTTTCAAAGCCGAGGTCGGCCCCGAAGCCGGCCTCGGTAACGACGATCTCGCCCAAACGGCGTGCGAGCTTGGTGGCAATGATGCTGCTGCAACCGTGCGCGATGTTGCCAAAGGGGCCCCCGTGCACGAACGCCGGTGTTCCTTCCAAAGTTTGCACTAAATTGGGTTTGAGGGCATCGCGCAAGAGAACCGTCATAGCACCATGCACTTTGAGATCGGCAGCCGTGATCGGTTCATCGGCACCATTGCGTCCAACGACGATCTTGCCCAAGCGCTCTTTCAACTCACGAAGGTGGTTGCTGAGACACAAAATAGCCATGACTTCGGAGGCGACGGTAATGAAAAAGCGCGATTCGCGAGGGATTCCTCCTTGTGTGCCTCCTAATCCGATGACAATATGACGCAAGGCCCGATCGTTCATGTCCACCACACGGGGGAAGGTAATGGTGAGAGGGTCTATGTGGAGACGATTGCCGTGATGCAAATGATTATCTATTGCGGCGGCAAGCAGATTGTGGGCGGCGCCAATGGCGTGCATGTCGCCTGTGAAATGAAGGTTGATGTCCTCCATGGGGATGACCTGAGCATGCCCGCCTCCGGCAGCGCCCCCCTTCAGGCCAAAAACCGGTCCCATGGAAGGCTCGCGAATGGCGACGATGGCGCGTTTCCCCAGTCGGCAGAGAGCCTGTCCTAAACCCACCGTCACCGTGGTTTTGCCCTCCCCGGCAGTGGTGGGTGTAATGGCGGTCATCAGCACAATTTTGCCTTCCGGGTGAGTGGAGGCGTTCAAAAGCCGATCGAGTGCAGCGTATCCTATTTTGGCTTTATAGGTGCCGTAAAGCTCAAGGTCGTTGAGAGTAAGACCCAAATCGGCTGCCACCTCAGTAATGGGGCGTGGGGTAACGGATTGGGCGATGAGGAGGTCGTTATTCATGCTAGCTCCTTCGAGTGTTCCAAAGTTCGCGAACAACGGCGGCGAGGTAGGGGGCGATACGCTGAAAATCGGCGTCGCCTCTGACAATGAGGTCGGCATGGACTCGTGAGGGTTCTACGTAGGCGGCGTGCCCCACGCGAGCGCACTCTTGATAGTAGGTTGCGATCCAGTGGGGATCGGTGCTTCCGCGCCCGCCCTGCATGTCTCGAAGAAGGCGCCGAAGGGCACGTAGGTCGGCATCAAGTTCTACAAAGAGGCGAAGGTCGAACCGCTCACGGAGTTCGGGCACATGAAGCGCCATAAGGCCCTCCACGAGAATGACGTCGGGGGCGTTCTCTGAGGCGCGAAGGGCCTCGATATCGGCGATGAGCCGCGCATTATCGGCAGAGTCTGGATGGTTGTTATCGGGAAGTCGTTCGCCGGTAGAGGGGGAGATGAAGGTAGGCCCTCCGGGTGCACCACGATAGAAATAGCGGTCCATGCCGATCACCTCTGCATGGAGCGGTGGACTGCCGTTCGCAAGTGCGTGCGCGAGGTGCTGGACGAGGGTCGTCTTCCCGGAGGCCGAACCGCCGGCTATACCTACGACAACTGAACAAGTTTGATTCTTCATACCGCTTGCTGTCTGTTCTCTCAGAGCGTTTTTGTGAAAGCTAGACGATTAGGTTTACTCCTTTGGATAGGGCGTCAACGAACCGGTTGAAAGCAGTAGAGTTCGCGTTTTCCTTTGCCCTCATCTACAAGCGCAAGCAGGCCTATCTTCCCTTCGTCCCGTGGGTCGCCGATACGCACGTCGAGGACTTTTCCCGGCAGTGGGTCGCTACGCCAGCTCTCTTCATAATCGTCAAATCGCGTCAATTGCCAAAAGGTTTTGTCGCGCTCGTCGGCTTTGGGGACGTAGACAATGAGCCGGTCGTTGCCGGGCGACGAATCGCCGCTTGTCTCCGAGGGCAAAACCCCGATGAGCCATCTTCGTTGTCCTTGCCAGTAGGCTTGGGCATAGAGGATGTTGGGGGCGAGGTTTTGCCGGCCTTCAAAAGGGTAGGTGCCGACGCCCCAATGAGGGTAGCCTTCCTCGTTGGGGTTTAGATGAAGGTCATCGGTGACGAGTTTGCCGGAGTTGAGCGTCCAGACGGAGGTATTGTCGCCGTTGCCGCAGACAAGCAGGTCGAGTTGGCCAGGGCAGATCAGGCTGAAGCGAAGCGCCGGTGGGGGATCGCTGAGGCGTTCAAAACCTCCGCCTTTCCACATGAAGATGCCGCCGGAGGTAACAATCTGCACCATCGGCAGTTTTTGAGGTTTCACGATTTTGTTTTTGGGCAGTTGCGCGTCGGTTTTTTCCGGTGTAGCAAGCGTTGGCCAAGAGTCGGCGAAATGGCCGGCGATGAGGGGGTCTGTGGCCCATCCGATAAAGGAGGCTGTGGCATCGGTTGCAAAGCGAAAGCCGTCCCAATGGGTGAGCAACAGTTGGCGCCGAAAATCGGTGCTGCTTGCGGAGCCTATCAGCAGTACGAGGTCGTCCTCTTTATCTTGCCGAATAGGGAAAGGCTCGATAAGGGCCGTGTAATCGGGTAATGGAACGTGCCAGGCGAGTGTGAAGGCGGTGAGAAAAGGGTTGTCTTTGTGTGCAAACGGATCGATCTGCCCTAGGCATCGGCCGAATGAGCAGAGGAGAAAAAGCAAACAAAGGGGGGATAAGAAGCTGCGGCTTCTCATCCCACCCCTCCGTTTTCCATGCCGGGGGTCAAGCCGGAGGTCATGGTGGAGTAGACGGCGGTGAAGACCTCTCGGGGGGTTGTCAGCCCGGCGAAAATCTTTTGGTGGCCGTCTTCCAGCATGGTGCGCATCTGCTGTTTTTTGCGTGCGTATTCATAAATCTCGCCGATGGTGGCCCGGCGTGCTATCATTTCGCGCAGCTCCGGCGTGCTCACCAGAATCTCGAAAATGCCGATGCGCCCCCGGAAGCCGGTTTTGCGGCACTGTTCACACCCGGCGCCTTTATAGAAAGTTTTTCCTTGCATGGCGTCGGGGTTGAGGCCTATTTCGATAAGCTCGTCACGGGGAGGCTGGTAGGGCTGTTTGCAGTTAAGGCATATGGTGCGCACAAGGCGTTGGGCCATAACCGCTTGGAGGGTGGAGGCGATGAGATAGGGTTCCCCGCCCATATCCATCATACGCCCGATGGTCTCCACCGCGTTGTTGGTATGAAGGGACGAGAGGACAAGGTGACCGGTTAAGCTCGCCTGGATGCCGATGGATAGCGATTCGGGGTCTCGCATCTCTCCGACCATCATGACATCGGGGTCTTGGCGGAGGAAGGCTCGCATAACGCGAGGGAAGGTCATACGTTCGGTAACCTGCACTTGGGTGATGTGGTCGGCAAACTCATACTCAATGGGGTCTTCTACGGTAACGATGTTACGGCGGGTGCGGTCTAACTTATTGATGGAGGCATAGAGGGTAGAGGTTTTTCCGCTACCTGTTGGGCCGGTGACGAGCACCATGCCGTAGGCAGATTGGATGGCCTGGCTCCATTTTTGCAGCACGTCGGGCGGCATTCCCAGCTTATCTAGCTCTACGCGGGCGCCAACCGGATCGAGGATGCGCAGCACCATCTTTTCCCCATTCAGCATGGGCAGTACGGAGACGCGGGCACTTAGTTTTCGGGTGCCGTACTCCATGTCAATGCGTCCATCTTGCGGCTCTCTGCGTTCGTCTATGTGCATGCCGGCGGCAAGCTTAAGGCGGGCGAGAATGTTGGGCACAATGTCTATAGAAAGTTGCCCCACATCATGCATTACACCGTCTATGCGATAGCGCACCAGCATCCGGTTGCGTTCTGGCTGCAGGTGAATATCGGAAGCACCGAGGTCGAGTGCTTTACGCAACAGAAAGTCGGTCTCGCTAACGGCTTGGGTCAGTTCGCCACCAAGCTCCCGCGCGATACCATCCTCGCGCATGATCAGTCGAAAGGCCAAGGGGCCACGGGATGCAACCTGTGTCATGGTTTCTGTTCCTCTTTGCAGAGCGTAGGCATAAAGGCTATATGTTGTGGGGCAAACGCCCCTACTTTCTTTCTATAGTGTACCGTATTGCTAGAAATTTGCGCTACGTTGTTCGCAGGCATGCAACAGGCTTTCAACGGCCATCTGTAAGGAGCGGAGGGCCTCTTGCAGCGCGATGAGTTCGTCCTCCGGAAGACGCGAGACTTCGATATCGGCCAAAAGGGGCAGCATATCCAAAACTTTTTGTGCCGCATGGCTTTGAGGCGCGTAGGTTTCTACAACAGCGTGGCGAGCCGGCACGGTAGGGGCTTGGAGAAGCTCCTGATAAATCTGTTCCCTCTGCTCCGGGGCCGACTCCAAAATCTCGCGGGCGCGTGTGGGGGCGGTGCGTATGGCACGGACGAGCTTTTCGGTCTCTTCACTGTTAAGGCGTTCCTGTTGAATATGTTCCGCCACCTGATGCTGCAGTTCTGGGTAGGGGTTCAACTGTTTAAGGTAGCGGGCATGTTTTTCGGTAAGTTGGCCGGCAGCCGGCCTATTTGGGCTAGAGACCACGGCCTCGCCGATCTCTTCGGGAAGGGTGAGCAGGTCAAGAATATAGCCAACGGTGCGTTCCGACAGCCCCAGTCGCCGTGCCACTTCACGCGTGGTAAGGTTGAGGGTCTCTTTAATTTGCTGGATAGCGCGCGCTTTTTCAAGAGGCTGGAGGTCTTCTCGTTGGAGGTTTTCGATGATCTGTTCGGTGAGGCGTTCCTCTTCGGCGATCTCGCGCACCACACAGGGAAGGGTTTCGAGACGGGCTAGCTTGGCGGCACGCCAGCGACGTTCACCGGTGACGATGCGGTAATAGGAAGAGCCGGGAATAGGCGTAACGGTGATAGGGTTTAGCAGACCGTGCTGGCGAATGCTGTCGGCTAGTCCCTGCAAACTCTCCTCATCGTGATGTTTGCGGGGTTGTGCCGTATCGGCAACGATCTGATCGATAGAGATGGAGCGTATTTCCAAAGCCGGTTCTCCGAAAAGCCACAGAATTTGTGCCAATTATAACGACCTTTTAAGGGGATGTCAACAGGAATGCAGCCCTTTGTTGGGAGAAAGAAGGATTAAGGTATTATAGAAGCGACCCCTCTTAGGAGAGAAGAAGCGGCTCTATGACGATGAAAAGGAACCATGCGCCTTCGCCTGTGGTAAAACAAAGCTCAAAGAAACTGCTTGCTTTCGGATGGTACGGCGGAAAGTTTTCTCATCTAGACTGGTTGCTTCGTCTGCTGCCCAAAACCCATCACTATTGCGAGCCGTTTGGGGGTTCGGGTGCCGTGTTGTTGAATCGCGATCCCTCCCCGATTGAAACTTATAACGATATAGATGGGGAGGTGACGAACTTCTTTCGTGTTCTTCGCGAAGATGCCGAGCGGCTTATTCGCGCCATTGCTTTAACGCCTTTCTCACGTGAGGAGTTCGCCCTTGCTTGCCAAATTGACCCAATGCTTGACCCCTTGGAGCGCGCCCGACGTTTTTACGTGCGGGCACGACAGGTGCGTACCGGCTTAGCGCAATCGGCCTCAATCGGCCGCTGGGCCAACTGTAGGAACACAAGTCGTTCGGGCATGGCCGGCGCGGTTTCCCGATGGTTAGGGGCAGTTGAGGACTTGCCCGAAATCGCATTGCGTTTGCTGCGCGTTCAGATCGAGAATAGACCGGCACTTGAGGTCATCCGGCTATACGATTCACCGAGCACCTTGTTCTACTGCGATCCGCCCTATCTCCATGAAACCCGCGGCGATAGGAGAGCTTATGCTTATGAAATGAGCAATGAGCAGCATGAGGAGCTAGCGATGGCACTCAATTCGGTGCAAGGGCTTGTGGCGGTGTCGGGTTACGAATGTGAGCAGATGGATCGTCTCTACCCAAGCCCGAAATGGTTCAAACACGTCGGTCCAACGCGAACCATCCATTCCACAAAGGATAAGCGAACCGAGGTGCTGTGGGTTAACTACGATCTTGCTACTATTCAAGGAGCGCGTTTGTTTGACTTGAACGGAGCGCAAGATGAGGGAGAATGACCCGTCTACTATTTTAGAGAATCTTCACAGGCGTATATCAAGGAGACTCTCCACACCAATCATAAGAAATGAAGAGATTCGTCTGAAAGTTGAGCAAGTTTGCAAGCAGTCTAATAATCGTGCCTGTGCGCGTCTACTTATGGCATGCCTCCTGGCAAAAATTCATAAGCCAACACTAGATCCACGCAAGCCGTATACGGAAATCGGCACCAATGACTCTTTTTCTGGAAGAACTTACGATGAGAAGTATATAACAAAATTTATTAATAAGCACAATCTTCCGCTCAACTCGACAACAGCATTCTTGACACCAGCTTTTCGTAACTTAGATAGGCCACTTACGCTGGATACTGAATTGATAGGACGACCACGTCAACTTTACAGGACAACACTGGAATTACTCAACCTGGTGTATGAAGAACAAGTTCAGACTGAGGATTTACTCGCTGAGATCATTCGTGTTTTAATCAATATTCGTAATGAAAATAAGGCAACATTACAAACATTGCAAAAACGTCTAATAGCCATCCATAATGACTTACCATTATCATCAGAAGAAATTGTGAGTCTAATAGAGCAGCACTTACGATGCAAAAATTCTAGTAGACTGCCTGTACTGGTGGTTGCTGCTGCATATGCTTCTGTGTCTAAGCGTATTAAAGAACAAATTAGACCTCTTCAATCTCATACAGCAGCAGATCAGCAGACTGGTTCGCTGGGAGACATAGAAATTTGCGTTGAAAATGATGACCGTATTGTAACTGTTTACGAGATGAAAACAAAACCTGTTTCTGTAGAAGATATAAATAGAGCTATTACCAAAATCTCATCCTATGATCAAAAAATTGATAACTATATATTTATAACAACCGAAGTGGTTTCAGACGAGATAAAAAGTTATGCCGCTAGCTGCTATGAACATAATAGCGGAGTAGAGATCGCAATATTGGACTGTATAGGTTTTCTTAGACACTTCCTACATTTGTTCCACCGTTCAAGAGTTGAATTTCTTGATACATACCAGGAGTTGCTTCTGCGTGAGCCGGAGAGCGCTGTCAGTCAGGCACTAAAGGAGGCATTTCTTAACCTTAGACTAAATGCAGAGACAAGGGAATAGTTGCCTCCTTATTGATCATAAAACATAGCTTATCTGGGAAGCGCTTCAATGAGAGTATAAAAGACAATAAAATAAAAATGGGCAGTGCTGGATTTGAACCAGCGACCTCCTCGGTGTGAACGAGGCGCTCTACCCCTGAGCCAACCGCCCATTTCCACAATCATTGTACCCCCGTGCAGAGCGGTTTTGTCAAGAGCTAAGGCTTTGAACGGCAAGAGCCTTTTGCCGATGGTGCGAATTGCCGGCCCTCTGGCAGCTCTACGATGAACCATTACGGCCATTGCAGACTGAAAAACTTGATAGACGAGGAAACAGCTGTTACAATATAGCGCAGAACGCCGATGACGGGCAATAACTATTTTTAGAGAATGGACAATGATGAAAAGACAAAACACGGTGCTGGCGATTATGCTGTTAGGTAGTGTTTGTGGAGTAGGAGCGGGTGCTGCGGCGCCGCTGCAGAAGCCGGCGCCTACACAGTTCAAGACCTATGCCGTTTTACCGACGTTAGGAAGAAACGCATTTTATATGGGCAATCGTCCTCCACTGGTGCCTCAACCGCTTATACCGTTGCCTGTGGGAGCGGTTCGGCCGGAGGGATGGCTAAGAGAACAGTTGGTGTTGATGAGCGATGGTTTCACCGGACATCTCACGGAGATAAGCCCCTGGTGTCGATTCGATGGCAGCGCTTGGGTAAGCCCAATCGGCGAGGGTAAGAACGGTTGGGAGGAGCTTCCCTACTGGCTGCGGGGCTATGTGAGCTTGGGCTATCTTTTGAGAGATAGGCGCATTATTCAGGAAGCACGGCGCTGGATTGATAGCATTTTAAGCAGCCAGAGGGCGGATGGCTGTTTCGGGCCGGAGGCGAATAGGCAGGCCAAAGACCTGTGGCCCAACATGCTGGCTCTGTATGCCGTTCGCACCTACTACGAAGCGACCGGTGATAAGCGCGTGATCCCCTTTATGGAGCGCTATTTTCGTTGGGAGGCAAGCCTGCCCGTTGATCAGTTCTTGCCGGATAGTTGGCAAAAGGTGCGTGGCGGAGACAATTTGGATAGCATTCTGTGGCTTTACAATCGTACCGGCGAGAAGTGGTTGCTCGACTTGGCCAAGCGCACCCATGAGCGTACTTCTGATTGGACGGATGGGGTGGCGAGTTGGCACGGTGTAAACCTATGCGAGGGATTTCGGGAGCCTGCCGAGTTTTATGAAGTTACAGGGGACCCGCGCTACTATCAGGATACGGTTAGAGACTATCATATCGCCTGGAAGCTTTTTGGCCAGGTGCCGGGTGGCATGATTGGGGCGGATGAGAATGCCCGTCCGGGGTATACAGGGCCTCGCCAAGCTGCGGAGACCTGCGCCATGGTGGAGGTAATGTACAGCGACGAGATGCTCACGAGCATCTCCGGCGATCCGCACTGGGCCGATCGTTGTGAGGATGTGGCGTTCAACTCGCTCCCTGCCTCTATGACGCCCGATCTCAAAGGGTTGCATTATCTCACCGCGCCCAATATGATCCAACTTGATCGGGCAAGTAAGGCGCCCCTATTGCAAAATGGCGGCGACATGCTCTCTTATAACCCCTACGACTATCGCTGCTGCCAACATAATGTGGCTTTTGGGTGGCCCTACTTTACCGAGCACCTTTGGATGGCCACGAGTGGCAACGGCCTGGCGGCAGTTCTCTACGCGCCTAGCACGGTAACGGCGAGAGTAGGGCATGGCGAAACGGTGACCCTCCATGAAGAAACACACTATCCGTTCGACGAGCACATTTACCTAAAGCTTTCTATGCAGAGGGCATCAGCCTTTCCTCTCGTTCTGCGGGTACCTGCGTGGTGCGCACACCCTGTCCTTAAAGTGAACGACGAGAGGCGATATGCCCCTACCGTAGAGAATGGCGGTTGGCTTGTGGTACAGCGTCTGTGGCGGCCGCATGATACCGTAGAGCTTACCTTTCCGATGTCGGTTCGGGTAAAGGTTTGGCGTGCCAATCACAACGCCGTCTCTATCTACCGAGGGCCTCTGGCCTACTCGCTACGCATTGGAGAGCGGTGGGTGCGCTACGGTGGCACGGCGAAATGGCCGGCGTATGAGGTGTTTCCAACCACCCCATGGAATTATGGACTAGTGCTTGATTGGCGCCATCCGTCCACCTCCGTTTTTGTTGAAGAGCGCAAAGGCCCCTTCCCCGTCCAGCCGTTCTCTCTGACCAACGCTCCGGTTGTGCTAAAAGTAAGGGCAAAGCAGATTCCTCAGTGGACGGCAGAGCCAAACGGGCTTATTGGGGAGTTGCAGCAAAGCCCTGTTCGCTCTTCGTCGCCTACAGAGACCGTCACGCTGATCCCGATGGGGTGCGCACGCCTGCGTGTTTCGGCCTTTCCGCTGATTGGGGAGGGACCAGACGCGCGTGACTGGATTCCCGAAAATCGGGCAACCGCTTCGGCCTCTTGGTGTAATCCGAGCGATAGCGTGGAGGCGCTAAAAAACCTGCAGATTCCAACAAGTTCCGCCGATCAGAGCCTACCCCGCTTTACGTGGTGGGATCACAAGGGAACGTCGGAGTGGGTGGAATACGATTTTGCAAAGAGTGAGCGGGTAAGTTGGTGCCGTGTCTATTGGTTCGATGATGAGGCGATTGGCGGGGAATGCCGCGTACCTGCCGCATGGCGGATTTTGTGGTGGAACGGCATGCAGTGGCAGCCTGTAGAAACGAAGGGCGACTATGCGGTACAAAAAAACCGTTTCAATCGTGTGGACTTTGTGCCCGTAGAAACGACGAAGTTGCGATTGGAGGTGCAGTTGAAATCGGGCTATTCGGGAGGTATCCTCGCGTGGCAGTGGGGGAGTGCATAAACGCTTAACAAGCTGCCTAAGAGAGAGGAAGGAAGAAGATGCAGGGGTACTATGGGTCTTGGTGGAGTCGCCTAGGCGCTCTCTTCTTCATGCTGATAGCGATCTTTTTACTGCTGGTGCCCGTTGGATGGTTCTGGGGGCTGTTGAACAATATGGCCATGCAGGGCGAGCCAACAGCAGCTATTATCACGATGATGATCGCGTTTGTGCTATGCGTTTGGGGGATGCTCGTCTTGCTGATTTACGCCGCTCTGGTTTTATGGGATTCATTTACTGCCTATAGTTTAGAAGAGGAGGAGGTGGCAAAGCTCACTCCGTTAGGTGTTCAAAGGCTGCGCTGGGACTCTATAGAGGCTGTTACGGAGACGGGAATGTATCCATGGCGCCGCATTGTGTTGTGGGGTTTGGATGGGCGCAAGCTGACAGTCAACCCGGAGGTCGTAGGAACATCGGAGGTTTTCGAGGCGGAGCTTATTCGACGATTGGAGGATGTATTGCGACGTCAGGCTGATCGAATACGCGCTAAGGGGATAGAGCTTCATCCCGTGCGTAGCCTGGCGTTGTTGTGGCTGCTCGGAGCACTTACCTTTTTCGGAGTCGGCTTGGTGTTCTTTGTAACACATACTTCAGAGTTTGTATCACATGGAGGGGCCAATTCTCAACTATCCTACCCATCGGTGGAAGTGGCGCTTTTCGTTGGGGGCTTTCTAAGCTTGCTAGGGGCGCTTTATAGTTTTATCAAAACCCTGCATGTGGATGGGCAGAAACTCGTTCTAAGAGGAATTTGGCGTAGCATAGAGATTCCCCTTGCAAAGGTTGATAGCTTTTATGTCTACCCCGTCGTTCATCGTTATGGCACTTTTGAGGTATTACGCCTTCACTATTCCGGCAAGAAATTCAGCTATAGCAGTCAGCGCGCCGGCTACCTTCCTTTGCGTTCTTACCTAGAGAATGTACTTCCTGCCTCCGTTAGACAAAAGGGCGAGCAGCAGGCTGAAAAGCAGATAAGCAAAGAGTTGAAAACCGTGACCATTCTCTCGAGAATTGGCGCCGTTCTGTGTGTAGGCATGGGCATTGCCGGAATAGTGCAAGCGAACCAAAAGTTGGCCTTGTACCACTTGCTGAAGAGCGAGGGAGTGGGCGCTCCTGGAGTGGTGAACTATCGGTATACCACAGGGTCGAAAACGACGATCTATCTGATAGACTATCTGTTTAAGGTGAACGGGCGCACGTACGAGGGGGCTAGCCCTGTTACGTACGACACATGGTCTTACGAGAGGCCCGGAATGCCGGTTCATGTGATCTATCTCCCTAACAATCCGGCACGATGCATGTTGATACAATCTATAGGAGAGGAGCAGACACGTGGGTGGCTGTGGCGCAGCGGACTGCTTATTGTGTTAGGCATTGTCGCTCCATTTTATGTGCCGTGGCAGGTAAAACAACGACTCATGAGGCGACAACAGGCTATGGCGAGATCGGCAGATATTCCTGAGGGCCGTTAGGCTATTGAGGAGGGAACGAAACATGCAAAACCCCCATCAGGATGCGGTGTATCGGCGCTATATTTTCTATAGCTTGCTGCTCCCCCTGCTCGGCCTGATCGTGCTTGCCGTGGTGATAGCGATTGGTGTTGGTGTGCTAAGGCAGCGTGTCGAGCGCTGGGGTGCCTACCAAAAGGGTGACTTCCTCAATGCAGACGGCTACCATCCGGTGACCATTATTCGAGGGGATGATGGGTACATCTATGGGGTTACGGATAGCGGCGGCATCTACGGGCATGGGGTGCTCTACCGCCTATCGCCTCAAAACGGCGCTTTCCGGTTACTTCACACCTTCGACGGAACCTTTGGAATCGGGCCTTATGCGCTGATGCAGGCTCCGGATGGGTGGGTATATGGAGCTGCTGTGGGCAACGATTACTACGCATGTCTGACGATCTATCGTTTCCGCCCCGATCAGGATCGGCTAGAAAAGGCCTATGTGCTTGGGCTAGACAAAGTGTCGAACACGAGTTGTCTTCTGCCGGCCGGGCGGGGATGTCTGTATGGTGTTTCCGAGGCGGGCGGCCCGAACAACGATGGAGTCGTGTATGAGGTCTCTCTGCATCCTCATGAGATTCACATCCTGCACAATTTCAACGGCATGGATGGGCTCGATCCGTTTAAATTGATAGTGGGTCGTGATGGCATGCTCTACGGTGTGGCAAAAGCGGGCGGCAGTCTCCGCGATGCGGGCACCGTGTTTCGCGTAGCGCCGGACGGTAGCGGGTTCAAGGTGTTGCATGTTTTTCGTGGAACCGATGGTAAAGAGCCGGTAGCCCTCATACAGACGCAGGATGGAGAGCTGGTTGGAGTAGCAGACCACGGTGGTAGGGGCGATGGGGTGATATTTGCCCTGAAGCCAGACGGCACCGACTTTCACATCGTGCATCAGTTTTGGCCACTGCAAGCCGGCCATATGCCCGTGACGATTTTGCAAGCCCCTGATGGTGAGCTGTATGGCACCGCTCAGCTAGAGGGAGACCGTGGGGGTGGCGATGGTATCGTCTACAAAATGCGGCCGGACGGCTCCCATTTCCAGAAACTGCATATCTTTCGGTTCGCCGATGGCGCATTGCCGTTTGACCTTATTCTCGATCCGTCCGGCTCGACACTCTATGGAACTACCATCTTAGGTGGGCAGGGCAATACCGGTACCGTATTTAAATTGAACGTGGATGGGCAAGGTTTTCAAACCCTGCATGCCTTCAGCGGTAGATAGGAGGCCTAGCCGTCGAGGCGTATTGCTACAGTTGGCTGACGGCCTCTTGCAATTCGGCTATGGTGGGGTTGTCGGCGATGTCGTTGTAGTAGTGTGCGTAACGGATAGTGCCCTGACCATCTACGAGGAAAACACCGGGCATTTGGAACGGATCGCCTTGCGGTAGCAGACTAAACTGTTTATGCAGCATGGCGCGGAAGGCACTGGAGATAACATGCCCTGTAGTGAATTGGGTGAGTGCAGCGCGCCCTAGAGCAAAGGCACGATAGGCTTCTTTGGTAGGGTCGCTAAGACAGATAAAGGGTGTCTCTAGGCGTTGCTGTTGGCAGAACGTCTGGGTGCGTTCCGGGAGACCTATGGTGATAAGTGCAACCTGCACGTTGGAACGAATAAACAACTCTTTTGCTTCGCGAAGTTGGCTAACCAGTTCAAGGCAGAAGGGGCAACCAAAGTGCCTGAGGAATACAAGCAGGGTTGGACGTTGAGACCAGAAGCAAGAGAGGGCTATCTCCTCTCCGCTATCGGCCAGTTGGACGTGGGCGTCCGGTGCCTTTTCTCCTAATTTTAAGGTTGGCGTGGTATCCTTTTGTAGGGATGAAGGCATAGATCGTTCCCTCCCACACACTATTCTACCTAATTTTGGTGGCAGAATGGATTTATCTGTTGTTATCGTAAATTACAACACCGCTCAGTTGCTTCGTGCCTGTTTGAAAAGCTTGCCATCGGCAGTCTCCGGCCTAGAATATGAGGTTTGGGTGGTGGATAACGCTTCGCAAGATAACAGCGTTGCCATGGTGGCGGCGGAATTCCCTACGGTGCATCTGATCGCGAGTGAACAGAATTTGGGGTTTGCTAGGGCTAACAATTTGGCGTTGAAACGGGCATCCGGGCGACACTGTCTTTTACTGAACCCGGATACCGAGCCAAAGCCGGGCGCGTTAAGACGGATGGTAGACTATCTCGATGTACACCCCGATGTGGGCGCCGTGGGGCCAAAGCTGCTTAACAGCGACGGCAGCCTTCAACGAAACGGACGTCCCTTTCCTTCTCCGTTGCGCGAACTGCTCGGCTTCGATGTTATGAGAAAGTTTTTCTCACGTTTTTTGGGGCCGAAGTTCGAGTTTGGCCGTGACAATTTTGATGTGGAGTGGGATGTAGACCATGTTTCGGGCGCATGCATTATGGTGCCAAGAAGGGTTATCGAGACGGTTGGGGTGTTGGATGAGGCTTTTTTTATGTTTTATGAGGAGGTGGAATGGTGTTGGCGAATAAAACGAGCGGGCTATCGGGTCGTCTACTTGCCGCAGGCAGAGGTTGTTCATCACTGGATGGGCAGCGTAAAAACGCAGTATCGGCAGATGGCCCGTCTGCTTTTAAAAAGCAGCTTCATCTATTATCGCAAAACGGCACCGCTTCCGGTGCGTCTGTTGGCAGCCCTTGTTAATGTGGCCCGCTTGGCGCGTAACGAGTTTATTCATGTGGGAGTGGGGATAAAACGCAGGCTAAGGTGCTGGTTTGTCAAGCGACCCACTTGATAACGAATTGAAGCATTCTCTGTTATTCTTGCCTCCTCACATGCTTCCCCTTCGTTCTACTCCTATGCGTTGAGCAGCTTGGAGCTTTTCTTATGAGTTTGTTTGCGCTTGGTCTGCTCCGCCAAGCTCCCACGGATAGGGCCGGCGCTTTTCGGCTTGCAAACGTCTCGTGATGGACTCGATGCAGTGCTCGGCCTCTTTTGCGAGGTCGGAGGCGACTACATCGCCTTCCGGATCGGCCAGGAAGCTTTGCAGCACCGGTAGGGTATGGTGTTGCCCGGTTTTCGCAAGGAGTTGAAGCAGAACACGGCGCGTCTGATGGTCTTGAAAGTCGTTCTCCTGTTCGGTTAGGGTTGCCGGACTTGGGGCCGAGGAGAAGAACATCACGAAGTCGCCTAGTATCTCTAGAAATAGGATGACATAGCACGAGGCGAGAGCGACAATGACTAGCAACCCTGTCATGAAGGCGTCTTCAAGTTTCTCCGGGTCTAAGCAACTTTTGAAAGCCTGTCGCCATTCCAAGGTGCGTGTTGGACAGAGCAGTGTGTAGATGCGAAGGTAGCTACGGGTCGGCAGCTCAAGCCGATCGGTTTCTGGTAGGGCCGGAATAATTTTAGCCAGCGCCTGGCGTGCACCGTAGCATTGCCAAACATCGAACCGCTGTAGATCGCAGAATAGATGAAGCTTTTCGATAAGGAAGGGAATGCTACGCTTTGTGAGCGAGGCGAGGATTTCGTTCTCAACGGGCTGTTTTCTGCGCTGGATGCGTTGGATGCGTTCCCACAACAGCAGACATACGAGCGAGCTGCCGATGGCAATAGCAAGCTGAGAGCCGTTCCCGATAGCGTTCTGCGCAAAGAGATTCGGCAGCATGAGAAGCAGAGTTCCGACAAGGGCTACGAAGAGAAGGAGCAAGAGGAGGCGCCGGCGATAGCGTTCGAGCGAGCGCAGCAAGCGCTCGGCTCGTAATACCGTGTAGCCTTCTCGAATCGGTGCCGTTGTTTGTGCAGCAATGTGAGTATGGAGCAGAGACTTGATCTCCATGCCGTGAGCGATGTTGGCGGGAATTAGTAGAAACATCCCATTGCCCCACAGGGCTATCCGGCACGGTGCATCTAGATCGGTCAGGCGTTCATCGAAAGCACAGAGACGAATTTTGTTTATAGGGATACGTTGAAACAAACGGCCTTGTCGAACGCTGATACTCTCATTGGTGATGACGAAGATGCGCGGTAGTTGCGAAGGGGCCTTTATTCCGGCTACGCCGAGTAGGTAGATAAACAAGCCGAGTGCCCATACGGCGAGGGTAAAAGACCAGGGTGCGGACTTGGCGTGAAGATGCTCGTAAATGTACGCCCCGACGACCGCGATCAGCAACACCTCGAGGCCGAGCGCGCAACAGTACATTACAAAGGGCACAACCGAAGTCTGCACCCGGTAGCGACTTTCAAAGGATACCGTTCCGAGCATAGCCCCTTCCGAGCGGTTGGTTTAATGCATAGACGTTGTTATTGAGACAAGCGTTTCACGAGCACTCGGCACGCCTCCTAAAGAACACAAAACTACCGTTTCTAAGCACGGTTTTGCGACTTGGGGGTCTATTGAATATAGGTTACAGACGAATCGGCACCTACATAGCTGCATCCTCAAGGGTTATGTTGGGGAAGTGGCAAATTTTGCTCTCCATGGCCGCCTCCTCAATAAGCTCGGCTACAGTAGTGGAACGAAAGGCTTTCTCGATGAGGGCCACGGCGCCATCAATGCGCCTATGTAGGGGGCACAGGTTCTCGCCATGGGCGGCCAGCCGAAGCGGGCAGGTGCGTATGCGCGGTATGGGGTCTACCGCATTGACAACCTCGTAGATGGTGATTTCGTAGGGAGCTTTTAAGAGGCGTGAGCCGCCATAGAGGCCGCGTTGCGAGCTGATAAGCCCTACCCGACTTAGGTTTTGTAGCACCTTTGAAAGGTACCCCACCGGTACTCGAGTAGCCTCTGCAATCTCTTTTGTTGTTTTTGCGACACTCGGCTCCTTTGCGAGATAGACAACGGCACGCAGAGCATATTCAGCGGTTTGTGAGATCATGGTCGTCCAAATCGTTCTCCAAAAAATTTTTTACCAAAAGGTTGACATGTAGTGTACCCCAAAGCGTATAATATTGATAACTGGATAAGAATATCCAAAATAAGCTGTATACTAGCCGACTTACGGAGGACGTCTGATGCGTTACGCGAGATTGTGGACGGTTTTAGGGCTTGTGGTGGCGGGGTCGTTTACGGTTTTAGGTTTGTTAGGGCGTGAGATATACCAGCAAGCACCGCCTCGCCCCAAGCGCGTGATAACAACGGATGGTAAGCTGCTCTTCACTCGTCAACAGATTCTCGACGGTCAAAACGTTTGGCAGACCATAGGAGGGCAGGAGCTTGGAACGGTTTGGGGGCACGGAGCTTATGTGGCACCCGACTGGACGGCGGACTATCTGCATCGTGAATCTATGTGGATTCTCAACACATGGGCACGGCAAGAGCATCAACAGCTCTACGATCAGCTGACTCCAGAACAGCAGGCCGCGTTACGTGCACGTTTGCAGACGGTACTGCGAACGAACGGTTATAACCCACATACTGGTGACCTTGTGGTGCCGCCTATTGTTGGCCAGGCGGTAGAGGCCATGAATCGGTACTACTCTGAGCTGTTTGGAAAATATCCGGGGCTGGCCGGCATTCGGAACGCCTACGCGATGCCGGCCGGAACGGTGGACAATGCGGTTCATCAGCAGGAATTGAATGCGTTTTTCTTTTGGGCTACCTGGGCTTGCGTAGCCAATCGGCCGGGGCAGACGATCTCCTACACAAACGACTGGCCCCCAGAGCCTTTAGTGGGTAATCGGCCTACCGGTTCAATGGTGGTATGGTCGGTTGTTAGTTTCGTCCTTCTGCTGGCCGGAATCGGAGGGTTAGCGTGGTACTATGCCATACAGTATTATCATGGGGATGAGGAGGCTCTCGCCCGCATTCCCGATGAGGACCCTTTCCTCCGTGTGCCGCTAACGTCCTCGATGAAAGCCACTCTCAAGTACTTCTGGGTTGTCATAGCCCTCTTCGTGATTCAGGTCATCATGGGCGGTATTACGGCCCATTACGGAGTTGAGGGAACAGGCTTCTACGGAGTTCCGTTGGCGAAGTGGATACCTTATGTCATTACACGCACATGGCATCTCCAACTCGGCATCTTTTGGATTGCGACGGCATGGCTTGCCACAGGCCTTTTTATTGCGCCGGTTGTATCTGGGAAGGAGATGAAAGGGCAACGATTCGGAGTCGATCTCCTTTTTGTATGTCTACTGGCCATCGTGGTGGGGTCAATGTTTGGGCAGTATTTGGCGATTCATCACGATCTGGGTCTGCAAACCAATTTCTGGTTTGGACATCAGGGCTATGAGTATTTGGATTTGGGCCGTTTCTGGCAGATATTTCTCTTCATCGGTCTATTCCTATGGCTATTTCTTATGATTCGAGCGTTATGGCCGGCGCTCACACGGCAGGATGAATCGCGTGAGCTACTGGCTCTCTTTGTACTCTCCGCGGTAGCCATCGCATCTTTCTATGGGGCTGGGTTGTTGTATGGACGACAAACGAATCTGGCTATCGAAGAGTACTGGCGTTGGTGGGTTGTCCATCTATGGGTAGAGGGGTTTTTTGAGGTCTTCTCTACTGTGGTGATTGCGTTTCTGTTTGCCCGAATGGGGCTTATTAGAGTGCGCACAGCTACGGCCTCTGTGTTGTTCACAACGATCATCTTCTTGACAGGCGGGATCATTGGGACATTCCATCATCTTTACTTTACCGGAACTCCAACCGCCGTTTTAGCTTTTGGTGCCACGTTTAGCGCGCTGGAGATCGTGCCGTTGGTGATGATTGGGTTTGAGGGCTACTCCAATATCGCTCTCCATAACACACTCTCCTGGGTGCAGAAATATCGCTGGCCCATATACTTTCTCGTAGCTGTCTCCTTCTGGAACCTCGTCGGCGCCGGTCTTTTTGGGTTTCTCATCAATCCCCCGATTGCGCTCTACTACATGCAGGGGCTTAATACAACCCCAGTCCATGCGCATACCGCCCTTTTTGGGGTCTACGGGATGCTGGGATTAGGTTTGATGCTCTTCTGTTTTCGCGCATTTACGGCGCAAAGGGCCTGGAACACACGAGTGCTCGGTTTCGCCTTTTGGGCTATCAACATAGGGCTTATGCTGATGGTGATCTTGAGCCTATTGCCCATAGGGTTAATACAGACCTGGGCGAGCGTTACACACGGCATGTGGTATGCCCGCTCGGTAGAGATTACTCAGATGCCTATAATGCAGACGCTGCGGTGGATGCGGCTGATAGGAGATACCACATTCGCCGTAGGCGCTCTGGCACTTGGATGGTTCGTGCTAGGTTTGAAGACCGGTTGGTCTTACGCTAAGGAGGTCGCCTGAGTCGCTTTCGACGCATACGGGGTTGGGCATTACATTCTAAACCGAATCTCGAAGGAGGTAAGACATGGTTGAAATGGATGCGCAAAAGACAATAGGGCAGCTTGTAGTCGAGCGGCCGGATAGAGCCCGTGTGTTTGAGGCGTTTGGCCTGGACTACTGCTGCGGAGGGAAAAAGACCATCGGCGAGGCGTGCGCCGAGAAGGGCAAGAATGCGGACGAGGTGCTGGCAGCCCTCCGAGAGCACGATGCGGCGTCACCCCCAACTTCAGAGAGGGATTGGAGCCAAACCTCTTTGAGTGAGTTGGTAGATCACATCGTTACGACACACCACGAGTACCTTCGCAGAGAGCTTCCACGTCTTCAAGAGATGGCTGCCAAAGTGGCTTTGGTGCATGGCGATCGGCATCCGGAGATGGTGCAGGTGCACGAGCTTTTCGAACGTTTTAAGCCCGAGCAGGAGCTGCACATGGCCAAAGAGGAGGCCGTGCTCTTTCCGATGTGCAAGCTGCTTGATACGGCTACGGAGGTGCCGCGCACCTTTTGCGCCGGCACGTTGCGGCATCCCATCGAGGCTATGGAGCGTGACCATGCCATCGCCGGAGACGACCTGGCCGAGATGCGCCGACTGACAAACAATTTCACCCCGCCAGAAGATGCCTGTAACACATTCCGCGTATTGCTGGCCGGGCTTGCCGAGCTAGAGGAGGACATGCACCTGCATATCCACAAGGAGAACAACATTCTCTTCCCACAGGCGTTGGCGAAGGAGGATAGTCTGCGGGCAGCAAAAGCTGAGTAGACGTTTGGACCAGGAGGGCTGGAGCCATTCCCCTTCAGCCCTCTAATAAGAGTAAAATCTTAGAAGGAGAAGATAGAAGATGGCGATACAGATTGGGGCGAAGGCCGAAGGTAGCTTTCGCGAGCCGCTGCAACTGCTGAGCGACTGTCATCGCCGCATCGAGCGGTTTCTGCAACAGCTCATTCATGTGGCCGAACAGGCAAAGGGTGATGGATTGGACGAGGCCTATCGGGATGAGCTAGATACGGCTTTACGGTATTTTGAAAACGCCGAACCGCTCCATACGGCCGACGAGGAGGTCTCTTTGTTCCCTCGCCTGCGTGCAAAAAAGAATGAGGAGGCCGATCACGTTATCGCGACGTTAGAGGCCGACCATGAAGTGGTAGGAGAACTGCATAAGGTGGTGGGAGAGATCGGGAAAAAGTGGCTGGAGCAGGGGTACCTGGAAAAACAGGAGTTGAGGGAGCTGCTCGAAAGACTCTATTTTCTGCGCACCACCTATCACCAGCATATCGGAATAGAGGACCGGGTGCTTTTCCCTTTGGCGGCAACGTTATTAAGCTCGGATGAGTTAGAGGCCATTGGGCACGAGATGGCCGACCGACGTGGAGTGCCGTTCGATACGCCGCCGGGGACGCGCTGCGCGAGTCGCAGGTCAAAACCGGCGCCGCCAAAATAAGGCAGAAGTTATCATAAAAGGAGGAGAGTTCTCTTGCGTGAACGTGTGTTATCTATCCGTCTGACGCCTGAAGAATACGAGTGGTTGCGACGGCGAGCCTATTGGGAAGGCTGCTCCATCGCTTCTTTGGTACGAAAGGAGATTCATCAACGGATCGCAGAAGAAGGGTATCTACGCCCGCCGGATGATGAACCGCAAGACTTCGGCTATGAAAAAGAGATGATGCAGTTTGTGCTGGCCGTTCAGAACGGGGAGCTATCGCCCTAAGGCTGCAGAGCGTTCGGAACAATTTCTAACCGTGTTTATCGCAGGAGGTCAGAAACAGCGCCAGCGGCCGATTGCCAACGCGGGCTAATGCAAGTGTTACCGGTTGGGCTGTGCAGTCGGTTGCGGCGCGCAGTTGCTTGAGCAGCGAGAGCGTGTCGAAGGGCAGTCCTCGCTGTTTAATCTCTGTTACGTACCAGTGTTGTTGACGCAAATGGGCTTGCACATGTTTTAGGTTGTAGGGCATCCAGTGCACTATGCGATAGCAGCGGGCAAAGGGAGTGTTCACTTGCCGTGAAGAGGTAATGTAGGCAATATGGGGATCGATGAGATGACCGCTTAATCGGCAAGTAAGCTCCTCAACCAGCCCGGCGCGTATTACCGTTGGAACAGGTTCGTAAAGCCATTCAAGAGGGCTTGAGCAGCCTGGCGTAAGCCGATGTCTGTTTGGTGGTTTCGGGGCAGGCAAGAGTGTGGATGCAGCGCCTGTTTTATGAAGCACGGTGGCGCAGGTGAAAGGAGGTATGCAATCCGTTTGATCGCAAAATCTCCTTATGGCCTCCCCCCACCATAATGTCGCCTCCGAGCATTCTCCAATTTCTCCGACGTACTCCACAACGCTTCGTTCATCGAGAAGAGGCGAGAGATCGGCTGTAGGTGGAAGCTTTATCGCACCCCATTCAAAGCATCTTTTCAACTCCTTAAGCCAGGATAAGGAGGGGCTGAGTTCTTGCAGACGGCGAAGACGATGCGTTCCCTGCAAGGTTGAAATGCGACGTGCAGGGTCGCAGAATACCGCGTAGACCCCTTTGCGACGCAAGCGAGCCAGATCGAGAGTGCTTACATCCTGGCAGAGGAAGGTTGCCGGTGCCTTTGGAGCTACTGCAGCGAGGTTGGCATGGGCACATGTCAGACGTAGCAACGAACGATCCGTACCGATAACCGGCCCACGTCGAGCCAGCACGAGTGTATCGCAGCCGACGGAACAACAGGCATCGAGAACAAGGGTGTTCTTTGGGAAGTGGAAAGCGCGCCAGTTTGCCAGGGTTTCTGAGGTGGCCTGTTCCAAAGCCTCGGGCGTAAAGAACAACGCCTCTGCATGTGAGAATCGTTGTTTTGCCCGCCGGCGCAACTCCAAAAGCTCAACGATTGCGGCAGCAAGGGCAGGCTGACAATATCGTCGCAAATGTGATAGGCGCGTGAGGCGTTCATAGGGTAGGGTGCTGGCGAAGTGTAATAGAGCTTGCCCTTCGCCCGTGGAGAGGAAGCGAACAATCTCAGGGGTAAGCGCGCTCTGTTCTTCCACCGCTAGCCTTTCAAACCGGTGACGGCGATGCCCTCAATGAACTGTTTTTGAGTGAAGAAGAAGAGCACAATAACCGGAGCTACAACAATAGTAGAGGCGGCCATGAGGAGGTTCCATTGAGTACCCCCATTTTGACTTTGGTAGTTTTGCAGGCCTAAACCGAGTGTATACATGTTCTGATGCGCAAGATAGATAAGGGGGCCGAGGAAGTCGTTCCATACGCCCATAAATGTGAAAAGAGCTACGACGGCGAGGGCCGGCTTTGCCAGAGGAAGAACAACCTCGCGGAAGATGCCCCATTCGGAGCATCCGTCTATTTTTGCGGCCTCTGAAAGCTCGAAGGGAATGGTGAGAAAGAACTGGCGTAGCAGAAAGATGTAGAAGGCGCTCCCAAACCATGCCGGTACCCAGAGGGGGCGATAGGTGCCTGTCCAGTGAATCTTTTCAAAAAGCACGAACGTGGGCACCATAAGGACAGGGAAAGGTATCATCATGGTGGCGAGGGTTAGTTTAAAGACGATGTCGCGACCCGGCCAGCGAAGTCTCGCAAAACCATAGGCCACTAAGGCATTGGAAAAAACGGTGCCGCTAACCACAAGAATTTCAAGAATAAGGGTGTTGCGACCGTAGATAAGGAAGGGGATATAGTGTAACTGGTTGCTTTCATAGGTAAAGGCGGCGACATAGTTTTGCCACTCAATGGGATGCGGTATCCAGATGGGGGGCATATGCATGGTCTGATCGATCGGCTTCAGCGATGTTGAGATCATCCAGAGCAAAGGGAAGGCGAACACAAGGGAAAGCGTGATAAGCACTATATGAATGAGAAACGTGGCGAGATAACGTTTTTTGTGCATGGCGAATGACGTTCTCCGTGTATTAAACAGATTTTGATTTGGCTGCATCGAGGATTTCTCGCACTCTGCGGGCCAGAGTGGAGGGGGTGAAAGGCTTTTGTAAGAAGGCGATGCCCTCGTGGACGAGGCTCTGTATTTTGGTGTGTTCTTCCGTATAGCCGGATATATAGAGCACCGGCAGGTTGGGGCGAATGCGATATGCCTGAGCCACGAGTTCAAGTCCGCTCTGTTGTGGCATAACCACATCGGTGATAAGCAGGTCAATAGGTTTCGGATATTTTGCGAGAATTTCCAGAGCTTCCTCCGGGCTTTCGGCGGTAAGAAGATGGTAGCCTTTACGAGTTAGGGAAAGCGTTAAAGTCTGCAGCACAAGCGGCTCGTCTTCAACAAGCAGAATCGTCTCATTTCCGCTGGCCGGTGAGGAGGAATGGGTAACGGGCGGCGCTTCCGACTCCTCGTGACTGCGCGGCAGGAAGATATGAAAAGCGGCTCCCTCTTGAGGCGCGCTATCTGCGGCGATGTATCCGCCCGCTTGTCGAATGATGCCATAGCAGGTCGAAAGCCCCAGTCCGGTTCCCTTACCCACCTCTTTTGTCGTAAAGAAAGGCTCGAAGATACGTGCCAGCACGTCGGCACTCATACCCTCACCATCATCTCGGAATAGGATGTAGACGTAATCCCCCGGCGGAATCACGGTTTGGGCAAAGGTAAGCGTTTCGGAAACGGTTCTATTGTGCGTTTCGATAAGGATATGTCCACCGTGTGGCATGGCGTCACGTGAGTTAACCGCCAGATTCATCAGCACCTGTTCCATCTGACTTCGGTCCGCCTTAACCGTCCAGAGGTTGTGGCTAGGTTGAAAAGTCAGCTCGATATCCTCGCCGATAATGCGCCGCAGGAGTTGCCCGATGCCAACGATCAGGTGGTTGATGTCGAGATTTTGCGGCCGGGTGATCTGTTTTCTGGCAAAAGCGAGGAGTTGGGATGTAAGTTGCTTTGCGCGTTCGGCCGCCTGCTGGGCATGGTGCAGATGGGTTTGCGCTTGGACATCCGTTTGGACATGGTCTTCTAAAAGTTCTAGATAGCCTACAATGGCTGCGAGGAGGTTGTTGAAATCATGTGCGATGCCACCGGCAAGTCTCCCGATACTTTCCATTTTTTGTGCCTGCAGCAGTTGTGTCTCAAGCCGCTTGCGTTCGGTGACATCGCGGGCCAAAACGATGCGGGCTTCTCTGCCGGCATAGATCGTATCGTGTGAGGTGATCTCCACGTCAAAAATAGTGCCATCTTTGCGTTTATGCCTCCAAAGGGTGGGCGGAGAATAGCCTGGTTTCAGATGCGCAAGGCGCTCTTCCAATGTCTCCCAATCTTCCGGCGGGCGAATATCGCGGATGGTCATTTTGAGGAATTCGTCCCGACTATACCCGTAGTGAGCGATCGCCGCATCGCTCACATCGAGGAACTGAAGGGTGTGGGTGTCGTATACCCAGACGGGGTCTGGAATGCTTCTGAACAAGGAGCGATACCGCTCTTCGCTCTCTTGGAGAGAGAGTTGGATTTGGAGACGGGTAAAGAGATGACCGAGCGTGGAGGCATAGAGACGGAGGAGTTCGAGGCGCTGCGGAGTAAAATGTTGCCCGGACAGCAGGTTATCGGCGCTTAGAAAGCCGATGCAGCGGTTATGATTCCAGACGGAAGCAAAAACCAAAGTTCCATGACCAACCGGCTCGCCAAGGGCGTTACAAAGGGTGGTATTTTCGATGACGGCAATGGCTTGGGGGCTATGCCGTATTTGATCCAGGGCGTCGAGGGGAGGAATGGGGCGTCGAACGGATCGTTCATCTATGGTCTTACCTCCTTCATCTGTGCCAAACGTGCCCTTTATGAAGTTCTCTTCGTTCAGGCACCAGATGCCCAGCCTGTCGAAGCCGAGTTTTTCGCGTCCCAACTCCACGGCGAGTTTATAGAAGGTCTCTTTATCAGGTGCAAGGGCAAGTTGATAGGTTATCTCTTGGAGAGCGGTGAGTTTTTGAGTGAAAAGGCGATCCTCTTCGTGCGCTCGTTGCAGAAGCTCTTCTACGCTTTTTCTGTCGTTGATGTCGCGAAAATAGACGGAAAGCCCATGGGAGTAGGGATAGGCGTGGACTTCAAACCAGGTTTCTAGAGGAGGGTAGAACTCTTCAAAAGCGACCGAGCATCTCTCTTCAATCGCCCGATGATACTGCACATAAAATGTGGAACCCACCGCTTCGGGAAAGACCTCCCATATATTTTGCCCAAGTAACTGCTGGCGAGAACGGCGGAGGAGCTTTTCGGCGTTGCTGTTAACATACACAAAGCGCCAGTTTGTATCCAATGCAAAGAAAGCATCGGTGATGCTGGCCAAAATGGCCTGAGCCTGCAGGCCATCTTTATCAAGAAAGCCTTCCAATGCCTGCTCGTTCGCGGAGGTATCTGGAGTCTGCTGTTCACCCATCTATTACAAACTCCTCTCAATTACCGCCATAATGCACGTGGCGTTCGCTAAATTTAAGGGCGATCAGAGTTAAGATGAGAATCACAACAAAAAGTATCCAGCCCATAGCGCAGGCGTAGCCCATTTTATGGTAGATGAAGGCGTTGTCGAAGAGGTACATGGCATAGAAATAGATAGAGCGTGCCGGTGCTCCTTGAGGCGAGATGACGTAGGGCACGGTGAAAATTTGGAGGGTACCGATGATTCCCATAATAACATTGAAAAGGATGACAGGGGAGATCATAGGAAGGGTAACATGGAGCGTTTTTGCCCACCAGCCCGCTCCATCGAGGTCTGCTGCTTCGTAGAGCTGTCGTGGCACGTCCTGCAAGCCGGCCAAATAGATCACCATGGCGTTGCCGACGCCCCATGCCGAAAGCACGACGAGAGCCGTTTTTGACCAGGCGGGGTCGCCCAACCAGTTAGGCCCTTTGATGCCCAAATCCTGCAAGAAGGCGTTGAGAATGCCGTATTGTCCATTAAATATCCATTGCCAGAGAATGGCGAGGGCTACCATGGGCACGAGGGAGGGAATGAAGAAAATGGTTCGGTAAAAGGCCATCCCACGCACTTTTGTATTTAGTAGCAGGGCCAACGAGAGCGCTACTAGGGCGCTGATGGGCAGCGCCCAAAGGGTGTAGACGATCGTGTTCTGAACTGTTTGCCAGAAAATGGCGTCGTGGATGAGGTCCCGATAGTTGGCAAGCCCAATGAAGACGGGCGGATGGAGAACGGAATAGTCGCAGAAGCTGAAGTAGATAGAGGCGACTACCGGGTAGAGCATGAATGCAGTAAACCCGATGAACCAGGGCAGAACAAAGAGGAGCGCAGTGCGCGTTTCACGTCGGCTTTGTTTCATTGGTTGTCTCCATGTGCTGAGAGGGATTGAGCCTCATGCATGGCTTTTTGGCGCAGATGCAGGCGTCGAAGATACTCATCTAACTTCGGCTGCATCTCTTGTTGTACCTCTTCGAGGGCCTGTTCGGGTGTTTTCTCCATGAGGGTTACCTCATCTATCGCGTTAGAAAGGGCGCTGCTGTACTCCGGCCAGATGCCCATTTTAGGTGGAGTGATCACGTTTTTACTATAGGCCAGTCGCACGAAAAGCTTGATATAGGGATTGGGGTGGGTTGCATAGAACTGGGGGTCTACGTGGCGCAGGGGCGAAAACTTTCTTTGAAGGCCACACAGCATTTCACTGCCCTTGCGCGATTCGATAAATCGAATAAACGCAAAGGCGGCGTTCGGATGTTTTGCCCCACGCGGGATCACCAAGACATCCTCATCGGCGACTGAGGTGTTGGCCAAATCCGGCCGGTCGGCGGGATAGGGGAACGGCACAACGCCCCAAATGCGCTTAGGTTTTTCCATTTGGGGGGCAAAGCGGCTTATAAAGTTGTACATCCAAACGCCTTGAAGCTCCATGGCGACTTTTCCATCGAGAAAGCCGTTCTGAGGGGAGGAAAAGGTTCCGAGTCCGCTTCGAAACGACTGCAGGTTGCCCGGTCCGTATTTTTTAGAGTACGACTGTATCCATTGATAAGCACGAACGTTTCCGGGGTCGGTAGCCGTGATCTTATCCTTTCCATTCCACAGTTTTCCGCCAAAGAAATAGCCCCAAGCCCAATTCCACCATCCGGGTTCTGTGGGCAGGAAGCCGACCTTCTGTATGTTACCGTTAGCATCGCGAGTGGTGATCTTAGCGGCATCGGCATCGAGCTCCTCTATGGTCTGAGGGGGGTGGGTAATGCCGGCAGCCCGAAGCATCGCCATGTTGTAGTGCAAAGCGGTTGTGGCCGGTGTGCTTGGCAAGGCGTACTGATGGCCGTGATAGTGCCCCATGTCCCAAAAGACGGGAATAAAATGGTTTCGATCAAGACCGTAGCGCTTGCAATAGCTATCGAGGGGAATAATAGCGTTATCATCGGCATACTGGGCCACATTGGGGCCGTAGAGGCCGGCCACATCGGGCGGGTCGCCGCCGGCTATTGCCAACAGCGTTTTGTTCTCTATGCCGCTGACGGTGAGGAGGTCTACATGAATGCGATTTTGAGATCGGTTAAACGCTTCGACCGTCTTGCGGATGGCATCGCCTTCGAAATCGGTCCACTTTTCCCAATAGATGACGTGGATTTTACCGTCATGGTAGGCAGGGTGAGCGATCATCTCGCTATAGACTGCCGTCACCACGATCAGAGCAGCCAGGAGAGGCAGTCCGAAGCGATTTAGCGATAGCGGCGAACGTTTCAAACGTGGAATTCTCCTTGGAAAGTTTCAGACATTATGCTATTGTACCCTTCACACAGAAGAAAACGGGTGTGCTGTGCGTTTGTGTGCGCCTCCTATGTCACAATGTTAAGGAGGTCTGATGGGAGGGACGCGATGCAGCAGGTTGCGCGCCTGGTGGTGCCAGATGAGCGTTTTTGGGCCGATATAGCGGCTATCGAGAGGGCTTCAACCGGAGTGCTCTGTTTTGCCGCCGAGGACTTACAGACTGGGGCAATTGTGCAATACAACGCAGAGCATAAATGCCGTACGGCCAGCGTCATCAAGCTGCCCATTTTGGTGCATGTGGGGTTGAGCATCGAAGAGGGGAGGTTGGCATGGGATGAGCCTTTGGTGCTAACCGATGCGGAGAAGGTGCCCGGTTCGGGAATTCTCTCGCAATTAACGGCAGGCCTGCGGCTAACTTTACGCGATGTATGTGTGCTGATGATCGTCCTTTCCGATAACACCGCCACAAATATGATCATCGAGCATGTGGGCGGAGTGAACCCCATTAATGAGCGGATGCGATCTATTGGGCTGGAGATAACAACTTGCTTTCGCAAAGTATATGCCAGAGATGCCTTGCCCAATCCCTACGGATTAGGGGTGACGACGCCTTGGGAGATGTTGCGGCTTCTTGAGATGATCGCAAGGGGCAAGCTGGGAAGCGAGGCCTTGTGTGAAGAGTTTTTGGCCATCCTTTCCAAGCAGCACTATCGCGACTGCATCCCACGCTACCTGCCGGAGGAGTGGCGCTATGCCGGTAAGACCGGTTCGATAGACGAGGCCCGCAACGATGTGGGCATCGTGACCGATGCTGAGGGAAATAGGTTTGCGTTGGCACTGTTCTGTCAGGAACTGCAGGTGGTACGCTGGACGGCAGACAATCCGGGGGAAGTCGCTTTAGCGCGTTTGTCAAAGCGGCTTCTTTTGGAGTAGACAGATCGGCTTATAAAAACCTGGGCAGCCGGCACCGCCTCAGGATGATAGTTTGTGCTGCTTGCAGGGGCGCACATCCACGCATCACGTCTTTAACAAACCTGACCCTATAGAGCGCGCCGCAAGCCTCTGCCCTTGAGGGCGAGCGGCGAAGCAGGTTGTAGGGGCAGGTTGCCCCAAGAAGCCGCCGTTCTTTAGACCGTGCGGAGTGTCACTGAGTTGATTCGGTCTTCGTTTCGACGTGCCAAGGGGCATCTTCGATAGGTGCCTCCTTGGGTGGAGGTGGTACAAGGTCGTAGCGTGCAAGCAGAAGGCAGGTGGCCCGCGTTACTAGTTGTAGAGGAAGCGCGGGGTAAAGCAGTATCCAAGCGATGCCTGTGAGAAAGCAGAGCAGCACGAGCAGCGCGGTGATACAAAGAAGGCCTATTGTATAGAGCGGGTTCCCTAGGGTGAGGAAAAAGGAGCGACGGATGGCGGCCAAAGCTCCACGACGTGCACGTCGGCCCTCTTCGTCGAAGACCCCATTCTCCTGCAGAACCAACAGTGGGTATTGATAGAGCAGAAGGAGTGACCAAGAAAGGAGAACGTAGGCCCAAAAGAGAGAGAGCAGAGTACTGAAAGAGTGATGCCAGTAAGTGTAAAAAAGGAGATTTGCAAGTAAGCCAAAGGTAATGACCAGCTGAAAGAGACCGAGGCGAATGGCAGGCCAGTAGTGTTGACGGAAACCTTGGAGGAAACAAGCCCAAGATACCGAGCGCCCTATGCAGATACGATAAGCAACAAAGCAGTATCCTGCAAAAAGAGGTGGAAAAATAGGCAGTGTAAGCAGGGTAAGCAGAAGATAGCCCGGTTTAGGTGGGAGGTGAATAAGCTTCGTTAGGCTGAGCGGAACGGAGAGCAGCAGGGGAATAAGCAGACTATGAAGAAGGCTGAAGGAGATGGCAAAGCCCAGATGATCCCAAAGATCGCGCATAGCAAGGCGCAGCGCCCGAAGGAGCGTGGGGCGAAAAGGGGTTTGTCCGGCTGGGGCGATCATCGTTGACTTCACCTGTTCCTTTTTGTGCGCATTTCTCTTGACAGCAACCTTTTTTCATTGTATCATAATATGCATGTACGGAGAGTGACAGGCGTAAGGTAAAGAATAGAGAAAAGGTGACAGAAAGCTATGGGGGTTACGATTCGCGAGCTGGCAGAAGCAAGTGGGGTGGCACCATCCACCGTATCCTACGTTATCAACAACGGTCCACGCCGTATCAGCGCTCGTACACGAGCGCGTGTAGAAGAGGCTATGCGTCGCCTCAACTACACCCCCAATGCGTTGGCGCGTGGCTTGGTGCAGAAGCGTATTCACACCATTGGGGTCGTCTATACGCACTACGATCATCTGATTCCAAGCCTCTACTTTTTGGAAGTGCTACAGGGCATTCTTGGGGCGACGATGGAGCACGACCAGAGCGTGTTGTTATTCACCGAGAGCTTGGAATGCGACGTGACAAAAAACCTCATGCGTTGGTGCGATGGGCGCTGTGATGGGCTTTTAGTAGTGGCCTTGCCCCATAACACAACCGTTATAGAGGAGTTGCGTGCGCGCGAAGTACCTTTTGTGCTGATCAACTATATGAGCGATCGCAAGGATGTGACGTGTCTCGATGTGGATAACGTTTCGGCAGCACGCAATGCGGTGAACTATCTCATTCAGATGGGGCATGAACGGATTGCGATTTTTTGCGGTCAGGACAATCTAGACAGCACCCATCAGCGGCTGGCCGGTTACCGCCAGGCGTTGGAAGAGGCAAGACTTCCTGTTTGTGACGCGTGGGTCTTCCCCGGTAAGTATTTTGAAGAGTTCGGCTACCAGCAGGCGGAAAAGCTCCTGGCAATCCCTTCACATGAGCGGCCCACTGCCGTATTTTGCACCAACGATGTGTTGGCCATTGGGGCTATGAAGGCCTTTGCGGAGCATGGAGTGCGGGTTCCCGAAGATATTTCTCTGATCGGTTTTGACGATATTATCACGGCCTCGACCATTCAGCCTCCGCTAACAACGGTGCGGCAGCCGTTAGCTCGGATCGGTGCCCGTGCAACGGAGTTGCTTTTGGAGCAGATCGAGCAGAAGCGCGCGCCCGGCATTAAGGAGCTTCTCCCTACAGAACTGGTCATTCGGGCGACGGTGGCTAAACCTTCATGTCGTTAGCACACTCACGTCATGCAAACATCGCCTCATTCGTGGGCTAGGTTGGTTGTCGCCTTTGAGTAGACAGTAGCCGCCATCTGTGTTATAATGCCTATTGATTGGTTGAATAACGCGGATGTGGCTTCTGTCTAGTAGGCCCATTTCAAGGAGGCGATGGTGAACAAAAAGGTCATTTTTCAGGTAGCCATTCTCTTTTTAGTCGTTTTCCTCCTCACTGGCTGCAGCAGCAACTCCAATTCGTCAAGCCCAACCGTTCGAGGGGCATCGGCACTGGGGAACCATACCCTTGTTATTGCCTGGGCCCAGTGGAAGCCTTCCGACTATTTGCAGACTCTCTCGGAAGATTTCACACGGCAAACGGGCATTCCCGTGAAGGTCGAGCAGATTCCTTGGAGTCAGTATCAACAGAAGATACAAACGGACGTTTGGGCAGGAAAAAGTGATGCCTACGATCTCATTGTAGGGGATAGTCAGTGGTTGGGACGTGGGGCAACGGAAGGCCACTATGTAGACCTAACCGACTGGTCTAAAACCCACGTTCCTTGGCAGGACTATACAGACAACATTAAGAAGTTCTATTGTGAGTACAACGGCAAAATTTGGGCGCTGCCTTGCGAGGCCGACGCCCTCGGCTTTGCCTATCGTAAAGACCTCTTCGAGAACCCCACCGAACAGGCCAACTTTAAAGCGAAATATGGTTATCCGCTTGCACCGCCGAAAACCTGGCAGCAGTTTCGCGACATTGCCGAATTTTTCACACGTCCCCAACAGCACCTCTACGGTTGTGCCCTCTTCTATGCCGGGCCGGTCTCTTACGACGGGGTGACGATGGGATTTATGCAGGTTCTATGGTGCCTCGGAGGCGAGTTCTTCGACCCAAAGACGGGCGCAGTTGAGGGCTATGTCAATTCCCCTGCCTCGGTAAAGGCGCTTGACTTCTATACCCGTGAGCTTAAGCAGTTTACACCCCCACACTCGGAGAACTACTACTATAACGAAACGTTGGATGCCTTCAAGTCGGGTGAAGTGGCTATGGCGCTCGATTGGTTCACCTTTTTCCCCGCCTTGGTAGATAAATCTCAAAACCGCTATGCGGATGTCACCGGGTTTTTCGAATCGCCTGCCGGCCCGGCCGGACACTGGATCAGCCTTGGCGGCCAGGGCATCTCCATCTCCGCCTACTCAAAACACATTGACGAGGCAAAAAAGTTTCTGGCATGGTTCTCCAGTGAAGATACCCAGCGAAAGTGGGCCCTGCTTGGTGGTCTTACCTGCAATAGCAAAGTCCTTAGCAGCCCAGAGTTTCTCAATGCCACCCCCTTTAATAAGGTGTTTGCCGAAAGTGTGCCTCTATTACGCGACTTCTACAACAACCCCGCCTATGCCGACCTTCTCAACGTGACACAAGAGGAGTTTAATGCGGCAGCTACAGGCCAAGTAACAGCGCAACAGGCGATGGATATCGTGGCCCAGAAACATACGGAGATACTGAAACGCGCCGGTTTGTTGAAATAGACTTCGGCGAGGGGATAGGTGAAAACTCTTATAAAGGACGGCATAGACACGCAGGCTCGTTCTTTGAAAGGCCGATTAAGCGATCGCACCGTGGCGAATCTCTTCCTGATTCCTACGGTGATTCTGCTGTTGGCCATCAATATCTTTCCGCTATTCTGGTCGCTCTTTCTCTCATTTTGTGAATATGTGGACACGGCCAGTATGCCTCCGCGTTGGGTAGGGACGGCCAACTACCATCAGATTCTTCATAGCGCCGATATTTGGAACACTTTTCAGGTTACAGCACGTTTCACTCTACTGGCCATCGGGGTGGAGTTAATCGTCGGGTTTGGAATGGCGCTCCTGTTGCACCGGACGTTTCGCGCACGTGGCATTATAACCACACTGCTTCTGGTGCCGATGATGCTTTCGCCCGTGGTGGTAGGCCTGTTTTGGAGCTACATGTTTCAGTCGTCAAATGGCCTGATCAACTGGCTTTTACAGCAAGCGCACCTTCAAAACCCACTTGCGCCTGCAGATTGGCTTAATAACCCACAAAATGCGCTCTGGTCTCTCGTCATCGTGGATGCCTGGATGTGGTCGCCCTTTGTGATGCTCATCGCGCTGGCCGGGCTGCAATCGGTGCCACCACATCTCTACGAGGCCGCCGATGTGGACCGAGCTTCGCCCTGGTTCAAGTTCCGTTACATTACCCTGCCGATGGTAGCTCCACTGCTGCTCATCGCACTGCTCTTCCGAACCATTGACTGCTTCAAACTGTTTGACATTGTGTATGTGCTAACGGGGGGCGGGCCGGGAACCTCAACTCAGACCGTCTCCTATCGGCTTTTTAAATTGGCTTTTGACTCGCACCGTACCGGCCTCGCCTGCGCCCTCGCTTATGTCATCTTGCTGCTGATCATCGGGCTGACGAACCTGTTCATAAAGTACCTTGGGCGCCTTCGCGGAGAGGGCATCACCGATGCGGAGAGTCTCTGGCAACTGCTTCAGGTCAAGGCCGCTCCTATCCCCGGATTACGATGGCTACTGGAGACTCCGGGGCGAGCCATAACGATAGGAGTGGGAATGGGGGTTCTATGGTATGGTCTGATGGCCATTCGAACACACCACGGGCCTGCGCCATTGATCGTATTTATAGGTCTCATCATCCTTGTTGGATTTGTGGCGTTAGGCGTAAGTAGACTGCCTCAACTGTTACGCAATCTGCTGGCGTACGGGGCTATCGGAATCGTGTTGGTTGTCTATCTGCTTCCTATCTACTGGATCGTTGTAACAAGCATTACCCCTCCGAGTCTCATAGCCGCACTCACTCCGCGACTTATTCCAACCCACTTAGCAAGGCCGGATGAGCCGCTAAAGAAAGAGACCGTGTTCTTTGGGGCGACCTTTCAAAACTATAGTATGCTGATTTTTCAACATGAGGGCAACGAACCATCGGGCCGAATCTTGGGATTGTCGGATTTTCCCTTGCAGATCGGCAACAGTCTCCTTATAGGCATACTATCCACTCTCTTTTCGGTGGGGCTGGGAACGATGGCAGCCTATGCGTTTGCCCGTTTTCGGATTAAAGCCGGTGGCGATCTGTTGTTTTTCGTTTTAAGCACGCGCATGCTGCCTGCCATTGCGGTGGTGATACCGATTTTTCTTATGTATCGTGCCCTTGGGTTGCTTGGCACGCGCACCGGTCTCGTGCTGCTCTACACGGTTTTCAACCTCTCTTTTTCGACATACCTGTTAAAAGGATTTTTCGACGATATCCCCCACGAATACGACGATGCGGGGCTGCTTGATGGGTATACACGGCTACAGGTCTTTCGCAAAATCTCTTTGCCGCAGGCTGTAACGGGGATTGCGGCAACCGCTGTGTTTTGTTTTATCACCGCCTGGAATGAGTTCGCGTTTGCACAGATACTCTCTACCCAATCGCCCCTTACTGCGCCTCCTTCCATTGTGTCGCGTACGGGAGCTGGGGGAACCGATTGGGGGCAGATCGCAGCGGGAACGGTTATCTTTCTCATCCCTGTGACGCTCTTTACGTTTGCGATGCGAAAACATCTACTGCGAGGAGTTACCTTCGGCGCAATTAAGCGATAAACGAAGAGAGAAGCGTTTAACTAGAGGAGTGCGTATGGCTTCGGTGGAGGTGAGGAATCTCGTAAAGCGGTTCGATCAGAACATTGCTGTCAATCGGGTCAACTTATTGGTTCCAGATGGGACGTTTCAGGTTTTTCTGGGACCGTCGGGCTGTGGCAAGACGACGACGTTGCGCTGCATCGCGGGCTTGGAGCTGCCCGATGAGGGGCAGATATTTATAAATGGGCAGGATGTTACCAAATGGCCGCCGTCGGCAAGGGATATTGCGATGGTCTTTCAGCAGTATGCCATTTACCCACATATGACGGTAGGGGAGAACCTTGCTTTTCCCTTGAAGGCTGTAAGAACGCCGCGGGAGGTTATTAGGGAGCGTGTGCAGGAGACGGCGCGTAAGCTACACATCGAGCGCCTACTCGACCGCAAGCCTGGAAAACTTTCCGGCGGAGAGATGCAGCGGGTAGCCATCGGCCGTGCCATCGTGCGACGCCCAAAGGTGTTTTTAATGGATGAACCGCTTTCTAACCTTGATGCGAAGCTGAGAACGGAGATGCGAGCCGAGATCAAGCGCCTACAGACCGATTTGGGGGCAACGACTATCTACGTAACGCACGACCAGTTAGAGGCGATGAGTATGGCCGACCGCATTGCCGTGATGTATGGAGGCATCATTCAACAGAACGATACTCCGGCCAACGTCTACAATCATCCGGCCAATCTCTTCGTGGCGGGTTTTATCGGTTCTCCCGCGATGAACTTCGTTCCCTGCTCTCTCTCTGAGGACCGTAAGGCTCTGATTCTAAAGGGTGGAATCGCATTGGGGGTGCAGGCAGAGGCTCGCTTGCGGTTTCGCGAGGTACCTACGCAGAGGCCACTCATTCTTGGGGTGCGCCCGGAGGATATTCTCTTACGCTCCGATGCTCCCCCTGACTTCGAGCCGGTGGAGGTCTATTTAGTGGAACCTTTAGGAGCCGAGACCATTGTTGATGTGAGCTTTGGGCCGCATATTTTTAAAGTAAGAGTTGGCCCTACGTTTCAGGCACAGATAGGGCAGCGCCTTCATATGCGCATTGAGCAGTGCCGGGCGCATCTGTTCGATGCAGAAACGACGCTTTGCCTCACCAATTCCGGAAGGTTGGAGAGTTAGATGCTTGCAGGGCGCTTCGCACAGGTCATGGAGTTCCTCTCTTTGTTGCTGATCGTTTTTGGTATCTTTGCGCTTTGTCAATCGTTTTCTCAAGGGTTGTACAGCCATGGCTTGGCGATACTTTTTTTAGGTTGGGTGGGCTACACTATCTGGTCTCATCGAAAACCGGTACGACCGAACATTGCCGAGGGCAACCCGCAAAAGACCATTGACGGACGACCGCCTTTAGAAGTAACGATAGCTGGAGGGTTAGGCAATGATCAAAGTGAAACGAGTCTATGAGCCGGAGGAGCCTGATGACGGCAAGCGTTATCTGGTGGAGCGCTTGTGGCCGAGAGGGATAAAGCGAGAAGAGCTTCATCTCTCTGGTTGGCTGAAGGATTTAGCCCCGTCAACCGAGTTGCGACAGTGGTTTGGGCATGATCCCTCGAAGTGGCAGCAGTTTCAGCAGCGTTATCGTGCTGAACTTGAGCAGGCCGATGCCATCGCGTTGAAGGAGCTGATCGCAGCGGCCAAGGAGGGCAACGTCACGCTGCTTTACAGTGCTCGCGATACAGAACACAACAACGCGCTCGTGCTAAAATCCTTTTTAGATGAGCAACTAAGGTAAAAGGGTGACCCCTGTTGGCGCATATACGCGCTAATGAGCTGTCTGAGGGCTACCTACTTCAGCGATGCGTCGAAATGCAAAACAAGTAACACTCACACACAGGATCGAGCTTGCCTCACGGATACACAAGAATCGCTGCTCAAACAAGCTGTCGGTATGGCGTGGTTCGCTTACAATTGGGCAACACCTTCAAACGCTTTTTCTGCAGAGGGATGTATGCGGTAGGCCTTGTGCCTGCCCTACTCCTACAGCCTACCCCCTGTGCGTGAAACCGCCCTGTTTGAACATGATTTGCACAACGGTTGACAGAAGCCTAGAAAAAATGTCTTAATCTTGTTATCCTCGTAGCAAGAAAGCGGCTTTTCGGAAGCTGGCTCTGAAGGCTTATGATCGAGCTCCGCAATGTATCGGTGATCTATCCGGAAGGAGTTCCCGCGTTATCACACATCAATCTCTGTGTGAAACGGGGGGAGTTCGTTTTTGTGGTGGGGCCGAGTGGCGCGGGCAAATCCACATTGCTAAAGCTGCTCTATCGAGCCGAGGTACCCACACAAGGTGAGGTTATCGTTGATGGCGTTAACGTAGGGTCCCTTCGACCTCGCGACATCCCCTTTTTCCGTCGCCGCTTAGGGGTGGTATTTCAAGATTTTGGGCTTTTGCCCGATCGTACAGTTTATGAAAATGTGGCCTTCGCACTGCGGGTTATTGGGGCCGGGCGCAGCCAAATTAGGCAGCGTGTGCCCAAAGTACTAGAGATGGTAGGTTTAGCAAGCCGCCCCGACGCCTTCCCGCACCAGCTTTCTGGCGGTGAGCAGCAACGTGTGGCCATCGCACGTGCTCTGGTCAACGAACCACATCTTCTGCTTGCCGATGAGCCAACCGGCAATCTAGACCCGGAAACCTCGGCGGGCATCGTTGACCTGCTAGCCTACATCAATGCGCAAAAGGGGACGACGGTGGTGGTTGCCACGCACGATGTGGCGATTGTGAACCGCCTGCAGCGCCGTGTGGTCGAGTTTTCCGATGGGAGGTTGGTACGTGACGATTCGCAAGGCGCCTATGCAACTGTTATCGTGAGAGGCGACAATGAGGTTCGATAGTCTCTTTTTCCTCACACAAGAGGCGTGGTTGAACATCCGTAGGCATGGGCTGATGTCGCTGGCAGCTTTAGGAACGGTGACGGTGGCCCTCACCGTGTTCGGAGGGTGCTTGTGGCTGGGGTTTCGCATTAACGAGTACATCGCGGCGCAGCCCCAAAAGTTCAACGAGATCGATCTTTTTTTGCGTGTGAATGTGCCGAGGGACAAGGTCATCGCCTTGCAGCACCAGATTGAGGCGCTGCCGACCGTAGCCTCGGTGCATTTGGTAACGAAAGAGGAGGCGTGGGCGCTTCTGGAGCACGAGGAGCCAAAACTGACCCAAGCCATGCCGATGAACCCCTTAATGGATAAGCTAACCGTGCAGGCACGCAATAGCGCCGATGTGGGTAGGTTGGCGGCGTTCTTCCGCAATAAGAAGCATTTTCCGCAACTTCAACAGGTGAACGATGCCAATGCCGAAGTGCAGATGCTAAGAGGGTTTGGACGCATGGTGCGTGTTTTAGGGGGTACCGCGGCGATCGCGCTCTTTGTGGCAACCCTGTTTAGCGTTCAAAACGTCATCCGCCTAACGGTGTTTGCTCGCCGACGCGAAATCCGCATCATGCAACTCGTAGGGGCAACCGCCGCCTTCATTCGTTTCCCACTGCTGTTAGAAGGGGCTTTTCACGGCGTTTTAGGGGGAGCCATAGCCGCTAGTTTACTCATTTTTGCGGCACGTCAGGTAAGTAGTTTTGTAAGCAGCCTCCATTCGCCACTCGTGGGAGATATTCCCTCGCAGATAACACCTGTTGAGGTGGTAGTTGGACTTATCTGCGTGGGGGCGTTTATCGGCATCATAGGCAGTCAACTCGCAATCCATCGGTTCTTGAGGCAAACATGAGACGCATCTCCTCTATCCCCATCATCTACTGCCTATTCCTGTGCTCTTTGTCCGCGCGCAGCTGCCTTGGGGCTCCTATCCATCATCTACCGCATCATACGGGGGCGTCGAAGCGGTCTCACAAAAAGGCTCAGAAGGTAACCGCTGAGCTTGCGCGGGAAGCGGTGAGAAAAAAACAGCAGTTGGCCTCTCAACTGCACGGTCTACGAGGTCATATCGCGGTAGTACGTGCAAAAATTCATGCTACAAAGGTGAAAGAGCACCATCTGCATGTCGTTTTGCATGTAACCAAGCAACAGGTGGATGCGGCCCGTGCGCGTTTGCAGGATATCAGCAACCGCATGAGCGCTTTAGAACATCAGCACCAGATGGTGTTGGAACATTTAGCGGCCACCCAGAAGAAACTGGCTTTTCAACGAAAAATGTTGGCCGAGCGCATTCGTGAGAACTATATGCGGGGTCAGATAAGCTACGCGGAGGTTTTATTGCGGGCGGCCAGCGTGTCCGACTTGCTGTCGCGCGGAGTTTATGTGCGGCAGATCGTTCGAAGCGATATGGCCTTGATCAACTCGGTGCAGCGCGATATCGTGCAGATTCAAATAGATAAGCGCCGGTTGGAGGCTCAAGAGGCTCAGCAACAACAGCTCGCCGCGCTCTATGAGCAGCGGAAGAAGGAGTATTTGGCGCTGCAGTGGCAGCAAGAGGATGCGTTAAGCCATACGGTGGCTCTGCGCACGCAAGAAGAGGAGGAACTGGATGAGCTAGAAGGCGAGGCTGAGGCCATGACGGCGCGAATTCAGTTTTTATCCGGGCTTTTGGAAGAACGACGCCGTGAGGAGGAGGCCGCCTGGCGTGCGGCGCATCCCAATGCTCCGAGACGTGAGTTGCGCCAAGCTGAAGAGCATTTTGCCATTGCCCCCATATGGCGAGGGGAACTGATAAAGCCGGTGAATGGGGTTATCACTTCGGGGTTCGGAATGCGCTATCACCCGATTTTACACCGCTATCGCATGCATACCGGTGTGGATATCGCCGCACCGGAGGGAACGCCCATTCATGCTGCAGGCGACGGCACCGTTATCGTAGCCTCCTATTTGAACGGCTACGGTTATACGGTGGTAATAGACCATGGACGCGGTTTGACAACCCTCTACGGTCACTGCTCTGAGCTGTTAGTGCATGTAGGCGAGACGGTGCACCAGGGGCAGGTCATCGCACGTGTGGGCGCCACCGGTTTGGCAACAGGTCCGCATTGCCATTTTGAGGTGCGCGTAGACGGAAAACCTGTCAAACCATTCTAGTAGCAGGCTTGTCTTGAGGAAGCGTTCGGTACAGCCCAGCTCTTTCACGACTCTTTGAGGTCGAGGAGGTTCATGAACTCCATTCGTGTACTACGGTCGGTTCGAAAGACGCCCAATACGTGGCTTGTTACCATATCGCTGCTCTTCTTTTCCACTCCACGCGCCATCATACAAAGGTGCTTTGCTTGCAGAACGACCCCGACTCCTTTCGGCTTGAGAATCTCTTGTACGGCCTCGGCGATCTGCACCGTGAGACGTTCCTGAACCTGTAACCGGCGGGCAAACATTTCCGTAATGCGGGCGAGTTTGGAAAGCCCGATAATGCGCCCGTCCGGGATGTAGGCGATATTGGCGTGGCCGAAGAAGGGAAAGAGGTGGTGTTCGCACATCGAGAAGAACTCGATGCCGCGCACAATGACCATGTCGTCGGAATCGGCCTTAAAAATGGCACCGTTAACGATGTCCTCTAGGTTCATTCGATAGCCGCGTGTAACAAATCGCATGGCTTCAGCAGCGCGATGAGGAGTTTTGATAAGCCCTTCGCGTTCGGGGTCTTCGCCTATCTCTTCAAGAAGTGAGGCGTAAATCTCTTCAAGTTTCGATTTCATTGTTATTCCTTGTCATCTTCTTCGGAGTACTCGAATAGGTTGCGCGGCGTCTCGTAAAGACGCAACCGATAGAGACGCGCCGGCGTCGGAATGCACGGACGCAAGCGCTCCCATATGGTTTTTACGATCATCTCTGCCGAAGGTACCACATGAGCGAACTCCGGAACATCTAAATTGAGATAGCGATGATCATAGCGAGAGAGAACTTCGCGCTCTACAATCGCATCAAGGCATTCTGGTGGGAGCACTCTGCCGGTTGTTGGGTTGATGGGGCCACAGATCGTCACTTCGAGTTCGTAATTATGCCCATGTCCGTTGGGGTTATTGCATTTCCCGAACAGATCACGGTTCTCTTCTTCCGATAGATAGTCGCTATGAAGACGATGAGAGGCGGAGAACTCATAGATTTTTGTCAGGAGCATGTGGGCAGCCTCCGTAAGTTGAGAGAACCACTCGGTATAGATGACAGGGGTTGGTTGAAGCCGGATGGAGTGCAGCTGAACCTCTGAAGGGAGAAACGGAAGGATGGTTTCGGCGATATAGGTGGCAATATTTTCCGGGGTTGCCGGTTGCGTTTGAAAGAACGGTATGCGACCATTCAGGTATTTCCCATCTATTTGATTAAGAACGCGCTCTTTTACAATACGATCCAGCTCTTTGATATTGACAAGTAATCCGGTGCGTTCGTTGATAAGGCCACTTACCGCTACGTCGAGGATGTAGGTGTTTCCGGTTAGCTCCGAGTCGGGGAGTTCTCGGTGAGCGGCTGTAAAATAGAGACGGCGCGTCATGACCAGCATAGGTGCTTCATTCCTCCATTATTCTTTACGATAGGGGCGTCCTAGTGCTGCAGGGGCACGCGTGGAGCGACTGCTGCCGAAGAGAATAAGCATGGTGACAACGTAGGGTAGGGCCAGAAAAAGTTGATAGGGAAAATGGTCGAGATTAAGCCGGTGCAAAAAAACGGTGAGATGTAAGGTTGCGGCCATGTGCCGATAAAGTGTATCGAAACCGAGCGTTTGGGCTTGAAACTGCAGAGAATTGGTGAAACCGAACAGCAGCGAGGCCACCAAACAGCCGATAGGATTCCAGCGGCCTGCTGTAACGATGGCAAGGGCAATAAAGCCCTTACCTGCCGACATGTTCGGCACGAAGGTGTTGGAGTCGGCAACGGAGAGGAAGGCGCCGGCAATACCGGCCATCGCTCCATCAAAAATAAGGGCGACGGCGCGCGTTTTGCGAACGGAGATGCCCGCTGCGTCGGCTGCAAGAGGCTGTTCACCACAGGCGCGCAGCTCAAGTCCACTGCGCGTAGAGTAGAGCCACCACCAAACAAAGACGACGGCAGGCAGGGAGAGCGGTGTAAGGATGGTTACCGTGTGATGGAGGAGGGGAAGCTGGGCGGTAATAAGGCTTTTATCGTGTAAGGCGAAAAGAAAGCGGTAGAGCGTGCCCGTGATGCCGAGCGCAAAGAGGTTAAAAACGACTCCGGTAACAACTTGGTCGGCGTGCAGCACAAGAGCGAAAAAGCCGAACAACAGCGCGAAAACGATGCCGGTTAACAGGCCGATACCTACCCCGATATAAGGGTTTCCGATATGATAGGTTGCGAGGCTGGCTGTAAAGGCGCTTGTGAGCAAGATGCCTTCTAGCCCCACATTGATGACGCCCGACCGTTGGGCTACCGTTTCACCGAGCGCGGTATAGAGAAGAGGGGTCGTCTCCGCCAGGGTACCTAAGAGAACTCCTGCAACGATACTCATCTCTGTTTTTCTAATCCTTCAACTCGGTAGGATAGCGTTGGCGCCAGGCGTTGACGCCGATAATGGCCAGTACGGCAGCTGCCTGTACGATAGCGATGAGGCTGGCAGGCACCTGTAGGGTCTGTTCGGCATTGACAGAGCCGGCCTCAAGGGCGCCAAAGAAGAGGGCAGAGAGAAGTGTGCCGATGGGGTGCAGACCACCGACTAAGGCCACCGGAATGGCCGTATAGCCCCATCCAGGAGAAAAGTTGGCACTTAAGCGCTCGCTTGTACCAAGAAGCTGAATGACACCGGCCAGACCGCAGAGGGCACCGGAGATCGCCATGGCACGGACACGAGTTTGGTTTACCGATATCCCTGCAGCGCGTGCGGCCTCTGGGTTTTGACCAACGATGCGCAGTTGAAAGCCTTGGAGGGTTCGATAGAGATAGAGCCAGACGATGGGCACCGCGAGGAAGGCAAGAAGCACGCCGCTATGGAGCCGTGTAGTAATGCCCCCAGACCATGAGGGAGGTAGAATGTGGGCGAAGAGAAGCTTGTCGGGCAGTAGGTTGGATTCGGGGTTGCTATGGGAGGATTCTTGAAGAGGCCCTACCACTGCCGCGCCGACAAGATAGAGGGCGATGTAGTTGAGCATAATAGTGCTGATAACCTCCTGCACGTTGCGCTTTACCCTTAGCCAGCCGGCAATGGCCCCCCACAGAGCGCCAACAAGGGTTCCACACACCAGCATGAGAAAGATAAGCAGATTCGGGTTGACTACGTGCTGCAGTTGGGCGAGCACGGTTGCGGTGAGCGCCCCCATAAGAAGCTGGCCATCACCGCCGATGCTGAACATGCCGGTTTGCCAGGCCACAACGATGCTCAGTCCGGTGAGCAGAAGCGGGGTAGCTCTCACGAGAGTTTCAGAGATGGCATAGGCGGGTGAGATGGGGCCGCCGCCGAGTGCGCCCTGTTGCAACGCAAAGAGCGCTTTGTTCGGAGCGACACCAAAAACGGCAAAAGTTGCGACCAAAAGAATAAGGAAACCGATGATATAGAGAAACGCGATGCCAAGAAAGCGCATGAGCGGGTAGAGCGGCGTGGGTTTTGCGGGGAGGCGCTTGGCGAGAGACATTAAGGTGTCTCCTTTGTAGAGGCACCACCGAGCAGAAGACCGATTTGGGTGGCGTCGCGTTGAATGAGGTCTATGGGATGCATTTGATGATTGGAGAGAATCACGGTGCGGTCGGCCAAAGCGGCCAGTTCGTCAAGATCGGTAGAGATAAGCACGATAGAGGCACCCCGTTGTTTGGCGTTGAGGAGTTGGGTGTGCACGAACTGGGTGGCGTTAATATCGAGACCACGTACTGGGTTGACGGCGACAATCCATTCGGCACGGTGATGCAAAGCGCGTGCGACGACGATCTTTTGCTGATTTCCACCGGAAAGGGCCGAGGCCGGAAGCTTCGCGCTTGGGGTTCGAATATCGAACTCGCGGATGAGCGTTTCGGCCAACTCGTGTAGTGCGGCACGACGCAGGAAAGGGCCGAAACGATATTTGGCCTCTTTCACCGCTTCAAAGAGAAGGTTTTCTTCTACCGTCATGGTAAGGGCTAGCCCGTGGCGTCTTCGGTCTTGCGGGATATAGCCGATACGCGGATGTTGCCCGGGGCGAAACTCTCCTTCGTACCAAAGCAGTCGGCCGGATTTCGGGGTTCGTAACCCCACAATCGTTTCGGCAAGCTCCGTTTGACCGTTGCCGTCCACACCCCCTATTCCGAATATCTCTCCCGGATAGACCTCGAAGGAGATATTTTGCAGAATGCTCTCTCCTTTATCTCCGAGAACGGTGAGATTTTCGGCGCGGAAGGCGGGTGTTGTGGGGAGGGGACGTAAAACCTGCCTACTCTCCGACAGAGGCTGTGTTTTTGGTGCTTCACCAACCATCCATTGGGCGAGGAGGGTCGGATTGACCTCGTGGATAGGGGCTGTGGCGATTTTTTGTCCTCTGCGCAGCACGGTAACGCGATCGGCAAGAGCCATCACTTCAGGCAGCTTATGGGTAATGAATACCACCCCTTTCCCAGAATCGCGGAGCGTGCGGAGGACGCGAAACAGCTCTTCGATCTCTTCACCGATAAGCACGGCAGTGGGTTCATCGAAGATAAGCCATTGGGCGTTGGTCGCCAGTGCTTTAGCGATCTCGATGCGCTGTTGTATGCCTACAGGGAGGTCTTCAACGCGAGCGTAAGGATCGAGTTGCCAGCCGAGCGCAGCGGCCTGGTCTAGGGCCGGTTTGGCGGCCTCTGTCGTGCGATAGCGTAGGGCATGGAGGGGCACGTCGGCATCGAGGGCTAGGTTTTCCTGGACTGTAAAGGCCGGTACGAGGGTAAAGTGTTGATGCACCATGGCGATGCCAAGCCGACGTGCCTCTCTAGGAGAGGCGATGTTAACCGTGGCATTGTTGATGCGGATGGTTCCCGAATCGGGCTGGGTCATGCCCGAAAGAATGTGCATCAGGGTGGATTTGCCTGCGCCGTTTTCGCCGAGCAGGGCATGGATTTCCCCTGCCTGCAGGTCGAAGTCCACCCCATTCAGCGCGATCGTGGCGCCATAGCGCTTGACGATCTGCTGCATCTGCACTGAGGAGGTCGTGGAAGATGGCGCTGCGAGCGGAGTTGTGGATCCCGCGGTGTCACGCGCTGAGTTCATGGCTAATCCGCTTTCGGTACAACGAGGGTTCCATCAATGATCTTTTGTTTGGCCGCATCTATTTTCTGTTTTAGCGCCGCAGGAACCTTAGGCTCTAATTTCGGGTTATACACAAAGCCGATTACGCCGGATTTAAGGCCATAAGGAGTTGCGTTTGGTTTAAAAGTACCCTCTTTGACAGCCTGTATGATGTTAAGGAAAGCCGGGAAGAGATTGATCGGCGCGCTTGCCAGAATCACGTCCGGAGCGTTGCCATTTTGGTCGCTATTCGTTCCGAGCGCATAGACGGGATGGCCGGGCCGATTGCTCTGTTCGACGGCATTGAACACCCCCTGAGCGGCGTTATCGAGGTCTTGGATGATCACGTCGGCACCGCGGCCAATGAGGGAGAGAGTTGCCTGTTTAGCCTTGCCAACATCGTCCCAATCATTGGTATAGAGGGGTTGAAGGACATTTATCTGGGGGGAGATGGCTTTGGCGCCGAGCGCGTATGCGGAGAAAACGCTTTTGACCGGGCCGATGGGATCGGCACCGACGGCACCTAGGATGCCGCTTTTGCTCATTCCGGCAGCTAACATCCCTTCGAGATAGGCGCCATCTTCCAGCTTGAAGACGATAGGGGTGACGTTGGGCGCAACCTGACTACCTGATGAGATAACGAACAGTGTTTTCGGAAATTCGGGGGCAATGCGCAGTGCCGGCTGTTCGTACTCCTCACCATGACCGATAACCACATTGTAACCTTGGGAGGCGAAGGCGCGAAGGCTTTCTAGTTGGCTATCGGCAGAGGTTGCTTGCTCCTTAAAAGCGATTTGGCTATCGCTAAGCCCGAGCTTTTTAGCCACCGCTTTTAAGGCTTCGTAGGCGCCTTGGTTCCAGCCATGATCGGTTGTGGAACCGGACATAATGAGGGCAACTCGAAAAGGCTGTTGCCCGGAGGGCGCTCCTGGCGAGGCGTTTGTGGGGCCGGAGGCAGTCGTCTGTTGGCGGCCACAACCGATAGCCCAGAAAGCGAGCAGCAGAAGGGAGGCAAAAGCCGTTTTTCGCAGGTGTTTGCCGGAAACCATGTAGCTCTCCACGCAGTGATGTTGAATGTAAAAAATTATACGCCAGATGATGCCGTTTTTATGCATTACTGGGCGATGATATGGAAATAAGGGGGAGGAAACCGGCTTTAAGAGACAAGATGATTCACGAGCAATAGAGGAACCCAGTCGGACGTCAGTCGGCCCGACCAGACATTATATTGTCTCGATAGAGGTTCTGTGCTCACGAGATAGACCGCCCTAAGCAGAATGGTTCGCGAGTGTAGAGGAGAGGGGAGAGGAAAATGCTGCCATTCTTCGGTAGCACAGTAGATGTCGAAAATCTGTAGCTCTGTAGGGTTTAGCAGGATGAAATCAGGGGTGTTTTGTTTCCAATGGATCGGCTTACGCTTGATAGAAACGATGCCATGCGGTGTCTGCATTTCAAAGGACAAAGCCTCATAGCCCCAGGAGCAGGCCTCGCTCCAAAGGCGAATAGGGTGCTCTGAAATGTTTTCAAGGGCGACATGAAAATGGGACGCACGATCGGTGAGAAAGACCGTACGCGAACCACGCCAGCTAGGGACGGCGATGGTTAAGCGGAGGGAAGAAAGTTTCACTTTTCTTCCCTCCGGGGGAACGCTCTGATGAATCGGATAGAGCTTTTAGCTGAAACCATGTCTGGATGTTCGAGAGATTTATCTTTCAGAGTGTTTTGCGGTTCTTGATCGCCTGCTACGCCATCCATACCACAGACCCATGCTTAATAGAGCCAGGGACAGGCTAAGACTCGCTGAAAGCTCGGGGGTAGATGCTGCGGGGCAGTAGAGCGCGAGGTCTTTCCCAAAAGCCCATTTCCAGCCGCTGAAACCCGAGTTGCTCAACGCTTCATCCAGAAAGTTTACCGGAGGGGTCTGGGTGACGTCTATCTGCTTTGTGGGGTCAATACCCTTCCCATTATTATCGAAGCTGTTGAAAACCGCGTTGCCCTTATTATCTCTGCCGACCGTCCACTGATATCCGAAAAGGATGTCGAACTCGTTCTTGATCTTAGGGCCGGTAAACACAAGGTAGGTTTGCCAGGTGGTCTTAACGTTCATCCCATTACAGATACTCGGATAGTCGTTCGTCCAACTCATCCCAAGGAAGCCGGGGCCGCCGTTGTAGTTTTTATCATGTCTTTGCGCGTAGTTGGGATAGGCATAGTTCCCATTATCGTCATTTTCGTAGTAGGGTGAGGTATCGGCTCCTCCATTGGGTTTCTGGTAGTCCCACCCACCGGAAGGGGGATCTACGGCGACGGTAAGCGGCTTGCCTTTATACGTTGCCGGGCAGTCATCTTGGATGATGATCTGGAACCATCGGAACTGACAACCCATTTTATCGTCCATGAGGTAGTTGTACTTCTGTTTCAGTAGAAAAGTCCCCGTCTCCTGCCCTGTATTGGCATTTGCGATTCCCACGGAATAGCTTAAATCTCCAATAACGACCTGCTGATTGTTCAGGGTAGCCGTTACATCGAAGGCAAAGGCCGTTTGTTTTATGGATAAAAGAAAGCCAAGCAAGAAAGCAGAAAGCACTATTTGGCATGTGCGCTTTACAAACATGTTGATTGTCTCCTTTCCACGATATTTATAGATAGATAGACACTCTAGAGGGTCAAAACTGTTGCAGAGAGCCGATCATCGCAGATACCGGCTTCGGGCATCGGGGCTGCAACGGAGTAACCTCGCCTGTTCAATCGTAAATTGAGCAGAAACTCACCTATTTGAAAATGCTTGCATCCGTTCTCCTGTTTTGACAATCGGAACAGATGCTGGCATGAAGAAGGAGGATGTAGATTTGAACACCATACAATGGGCTGGAAAACCGAGTAGACGGAGAAGAGGTCTACTCTTTTCGATTGCTGCCAACCTTTTGGCTTTGCCGCTGGCTACCTATGCACAGCCGCCTCAAGAACAGGCACAAGTGAAACCGCTGCCTGTGCCAACTGGTGTGGTGCCCTTACCCCAGCAAGCTCCGCCGACAACGCCTCTCGGTCCTGTGCCAAAACCGGCTCTGCCCCTACCGAAGCCCTCCCAACCGCTGACAAACTCCCCCGGCCTCGACGCCTTGCAGAGCTACTTACAGGGAAAGCCGGTAACCATAGATCAGGCGGTGGCCATCGCTTTAGGTACAAATCGGGAGTTGGCTCAAGCGGTGGCCGCGCTCCTTACTGCCGAGGGGCGCACAGAGGAGGCACGCACCGCCTTCAATCCGACGGTGGGAGTGAGCGCCCAGATCACGGAATTCAACCGAGGAAATAAGGCCACCTTCGGGAGCCTTACCCTGCCACTGCTCTACACATTTAACCCAGTTGTGGTTGCCCAGGCGACGCTGCCACTCGACGTTTTTGGTACGCTGAAGGCGGCCAAAACCGAGGCTCAATTCCAAGAGGTAGCGGCGCGGTTGGAGGTGAATCGCATCCGCAACCAGATCGTTTTTCAGGTAAGAAACGCTTTTTATCAGGTGCTTCAGGCGAGAGCACAGCTGGCCGTTGCTGCCGATACATTGCAAACGACCCTCCTGCGACTAGACACAGCCCAAAAAAGCTATGCGGCCGGCGTCTCACCGCGCTTTGATGTGATACAATCGCAAACCGACGTTGCCGCAGCGCAAGACGCCTATCTTCGCGCCCAACAGCAGCTGAGCCTAAGCCTTACCAATTTAAAGAGCGTGATGGGGCTTTCCATCTCGGCACCGCTAGAGATAACGGATGCCGGCGCTGTAACGACCCCACCGGGGGTGCCTCTCTATACGGCGGCACCTCAGAACGCCTCCTCGACCGCCCCATCGGGAGGGGCGAATGCCGACAGCGGGCAGACGGCACTCTCGCCCACTCAGCAGATGCAGAAGATCGTGCCGGGTGCGGCCACCTTGGCGGAAGAGGGTATTGGCGGAGGCAAGCCGTTGACCGTTGCCGACCCTCTTAACCTTGGGCTGGAGTACCAAAAGCTGGTGCAAGAAGCCCTACGCCAACGGCCGGAAATATTGGAGGCAGAGGCGCAGATGGATGCCGCAAAAGCGGGGTTAACCCTTGCTAACGCCAGCGAACTGCCCACCTTTGGCCTTGGCTTCAGCTACACGCTCAATCCCAACGCGGCCGGTTTTACCTTGTTTAACCAAGCCGCGGTCACACTCAACGTGAATATCCCCATTTGGGATGGCGGTTTAGCGCGGGCGCGAAGGGAGCAGGCCCATGGCCAGTTAGCGCAGGCTGAGGTAGCCTATAGAAACGCAGTAGACTTGGTAAGTGCCGATGTGCGACAAGCCTATATCAACCTTATTCAGGCGCAAGACCGCGTTGCGGTAGCCAATGTGACGCTTGCACAGGCGCAAGAGGCCTACCGTCTAGCTCAGGTGCGCTATAAGGCGGGCGTTTCGCAGCAACAGGGAGTCTCGCCCATCTTGGAGCTAAGCACCACCCAAACTTCGCTAACACAGGCCGAGAGCAACCAGGTGGCAGCCCTCTATGCCTACAACATCGCCCGCGCCCAGCTAGATGCGGCCCTCGGTCGCGCCGCCTTTGTGGGGCAGGCACCGGGCTATGCGTCTGTTCCCTCTACCAAGGAGGTACCTCCCTCCAAATAAAGCGTACAGCGGTGGCCACGTCTAGCTACGAGCCAGCGTGGCTACCGCTAAACACAACCAGCCTGACAGAAAACAGAGGCCTCCAAAAGGCGTAATTGCCCCTAAAACTCTGAGACCGGAGATGGCGAGAACATAGAGACTGCCGGAAAAGAGAACAATACCCACGACGAAAAGCCAACCTGCTAAAGTGAGGTAGCGATTCGGCTTCGTGCGTTCCATAAGAAGAGCCACGCCAAGAAGCGCCAGCGTGTGCACCATATGATACTGAACGGCCGTATGATAGACCTCTGTCATCTGCAGGGCCGCCAAATGCGCCTGCAGTCCGTGAGCGCCAAAAGCACCTAAGGCTACCGAAAGAAAGCCGCTGAAACCGGCGAGTGCGGTAAAAATCCTTCCTTGATCGGACACCGTTTCCCCTTTCACCAAAACGCTTGACACTATTCTACCTTTCCCCTATTAAATGCCGATTCTGGCCGACAGGGCGTGGCAGGAAAAAGCGTGGCGCTTGGCTAAAAGAAAGCTGCTCTCTAAAGCAAGTAGACAGAAGGAGTAGATAGCCAATGATGTTCTCCCGTCAGGGTAGCTTAGGTGCGCTTGTTGCTTTGGGTCTTAGTCTGCTAAGTGTCTCTGCAAGTGCCGTTCCCACCATTCAGCAGCGGAGAGAGGGACATGTCATCACCATACGGGCTTTGGCGCGTTCGGGGCATTACATCGGCTTCGAGGTGTTAGAAGATGGCCAAGCAATCGCTCCCATTCACTTCACTTCTGCAGGGCTTATCTTCGCTTCGCGCGTCGAAGTTCAACAGACGGGAAGTCTCTCCCGTATGCTTTTTCCTGAGCTACAGGCCCTGCCTCATAGCGGTCTTGCACTTTCTCACAGTCGCATCCAGGTGGTGTTGAGGGCGGGGCATTTTCCAAAAGTGTTTTTCGACCTTACCTTAGCGCGTTTTTCCCCTGCCGAATGGCAGCAAAGGGTAGGGAAGCAGCCGTTCCATTTTCTCAAAATCCTCATGCCGAGCGCGCTCCTGTGGCAACATGGTGGATGGCTTAACGCCACACCTCGTGCCGACCTGTTTCCCCTGCTTTTGGATGTGCATGTAGGCACTCCGGAGCTATCGGCCTATCCTTATAACCGCGAATGGTCTACGACGCCTCCCTTTTCAGGGCAGCCGCTTCCGCTGACGGGTTTGTGGGACCCAGACCATGGCCTCTATGTCGCTTGGGACTTTCAGGAGGCCCGACTCACCGACAACTCGGAGCGAGATATCGCATCGGGCTTTTGTAATCGGCTGATCACACCGACCAACGGAGAGGTGCCGCCCACCGACGCCCTTAAGGAAGGAGTTGATGACGACGGAGAGTCTGCACTGACGCCTTTGGAGCGTCGTGAGCGCCAGGCGGATAGAGAGGGAAAGAGCAAATTTGTGGCGCTAGTCTATCCCTATGGAGGAGTAGGGTACCAGCAGTGTGTCTATCCGGCCGATGGAGCGCACATCGCTTCCTTCGCCGACCTGGTATTCAGCAAGAACCTTGGCCCTACGACCGACCCAAACTCCTTCAACTGGCAGCGCTGGTGGAAGAACCCCTTTGTGCGGGCAAGGCTACCGCGAGTGCCCACGACGGTAGACCTCTCCTATATCGGCGCAGCCGGTCACATGCAGACGCCACCGGAGGCGCCAGGCGGTGGTCTTTTGGCGGGGCCGGAGGGGAATTTTCAGATTCCTGGGAGCTTGTTGATTGACGGATGGTATTGGCACAACGAGAGCGCCGTGGCGGCGCCGGCTAAACAAGGGAATAGCGCGCGGATAGAGGAGCTTGAACGGGAAGCGGCTATCTTTCTGAAGTACACCAAGAGGTTCATCGTGAACGGAAAACCCTGTACCTATTGGGAGAAGCCTTTGGTGGGGCGTTGGACAGACCCTTGGGGCGGAAAGCCGGTAACCACATTGCACAACGCGAACGGCTTCGCCGCGGCTCGCCTGCTGCTCGATCTCTACCACTATGAGGGCAAGAAAGCCTATTTACCCTATATTGATGGGGCTTACAACTGGGCGATGCAGATGGTATGGACTCGGTGTGAGTTTGCCGATGTGCCCTCCTCTCCCTTTGCCATTGGGGCCACACTCCCCATCGCCTTCCTGTTGGACTACTATTTCACCTTCAAAAACGATCCTGCCCGCCACGATCGGGCGATTCAGGCACTGCAATTGGCGCGCTCCTATGTCTATCGCTATATGGTGATGTGGACGGCAGACAGCAGAAGGGATGATAGCGTCTCCAGCGCCTTTTTATGGGAGCCGAATTCGGGAAGAGATTGGACAGGAGCGGCCTGTGCCAACGAGGTGTTCTGGGACTTGGATACGCTTGCACAGGTGGCCGTGCACACAGGCGATCCCATCCTGATGTGGGCTTTACAAGGCTCTCTTTCCCGTTGGTATCGGCTCTATCAAGATAACTACCATCCCTCTCTCAATGACTATCTGCCATCCGAGTTCGCCGAAGAGTATGGCTTGGCGCCTGGCAGTCCCTTCTATCCCGGTCATCATGCCCACTACGGCTTCGGGGTGGATTTCGCCATGATGGACCCGGTGGGCGATACCGTAGTGCGTGTGTTGGCGGGAGAAAAGGCGGCCATGGCCTTTGATCGAGAGAACTCCCAACTACGGCTCGCAAACTATGTTTGTACGGGAGATGGCGACTTCGCATTTCGTTTAACGGGGCCGCAGTCGGGGCCGTTCGGGGTTACCATCACCTTTCCCTATGGGGATCTCTCGGAAGCGCCTATTGTCGTCCGCGCCCCAAACGGGGATGAACAGACTGTGGAGGTTCAACGCGATCCGAAAGCGCTTTGGACGGTGATCGTGCGTGGAGTTCATGTTGGCGATACGGTTATTGTTGGACGGCCCGATCTGGCTCATGCGAAGCCGCTGCCGGTGCTGCCCCCTTTAACGGCTGCCGACAATCCCGTGGCTCCGGAGGCTTATGCGCCTTTCGTTCCCTTGGTGTTACCTACCGACACGACCCTGCCAACGAATTGGAGCGATAAGCAGTCCTTCGCCGGCCTATGGGTAGGGTTGAAATGGATAGACTGGGTTCCATTTGTCCGTTCGGAGGGACCTTTGAGAGGTGCCTCGAAGCCTGTTCGTTGGTCGCACCCACTTGACGGGTTTCGGAATATCTACCTATTGTACGTAGCCGCTCCCGAAGGGCAAGATACATCGGTGGTACCACAGGTGCTTTTGGAAAACGGCCATCAGGCACAGCCGATCTATACAACCCCTGCGCTTGCTTGGGAGGCATGGCCCCCCGTTATGACGGCTCGACTGCTATTGGCAGGTTATACGGTACCTGCCGGACAGCGTGTCGCGGGAATCAACCCAAATGGGAGAACGATTGTCGCAGCTGTGGGGTTGCCGAGCGCAGCAAGCCAAACGATGGCACATCAAGTGGCAGAGGCCATGCGACAAGATGTGCTCCGGTGGACGGCCATGCTTCGTTTTGAACAGATTACCGGTTCGATCAAGCGACTGGCAATGCAGGTACCCGAAGGTGCGCTCGCCATTCTACCCTATACCGAGAACGGAAGTCCCATAATGAACCTTTTGGACTACGGTGATTTTCGGCCTCGATGTGACCAACTCACTCCGGAGCAGCTTGTGAACCCACGGGTATTCAATGCCGAGAAGTACAAGGTGGTTTTTGATCTCGACGGTGAAGACTACCTGGATACGGTGCAACAGCCCCACGATGCCGCAGAGGCTCTTCAAAACTATCTACAACAGGGCGGAACGCTTGTGTTGCTAACGGGCTTGCCCTATCCCCTCTATTACGCTCAGGCTCCAGGGCAGCCGGCTCACGCCGACCCATTACTGCCTCGACTAGGATTGCCACTCTACAATGCCATTGAGACTATGCCCCAAGATAGGCTTGAGGTACAAGAGATCGAGGGGCAACAGGTGCTGAGCGATTTACCCCAACGATTCACCTATCCGGATGGCGACCCCCGGCTGCGCAGCGTGAATATGGCGTCGTTGCCTGCAGGTACGACCTTGGAGCCAATCTATCGAGTCGTTGGCGCCTCCGGCAAGGACTACGGTGTTGCGGCCGCTCTCGCCACACTGCCTCCAGGGCCAGATGGAAAGCGTGGGCGGATTCTCTACATCTCCGATGTGCTGCTCCATGACGATCAGAATAGCCCTCGCATCCTTGAGGCGGTGTTGAAATGGGTGGTACAGGAGGCAAAAGGCTTGTAGCCGGCCGTCTCCTGCCGTTGTTCAACCCATGTCCGAATAGGGGTAGGCACCAGGCTTACCCCTACACTGCAACTGATACGAAAAGAGTAGGTACAACTCGTTCTGGTTGTGCATAGGCGACTTGATCGGCGCCCATATCTGTCAATAGTTGGCAATCCTTGTTAACAAACGCAACCCGTTAGGGCCACTGGTTATTTTGGCTTAGGCTCCAATAGTTCCCGTTGGTGGCGAGATCAGCGGTGTGCATGGCTTTGGCGTGCCCATCGCAGAAGAAGGTGTTGTTGGTGGATTTGGGATCGGGAAGGGAGGGGCTACCTGAGAGGCTTGTGCGCACATAGGCGGCATTGTGGCGACCTGCAAGCGTCCACCAGGCTCCGTTCGAGCCGGAGGGGATGTTGGAGCCAGAGACATCGAAGTAGCTCAGCAGCAGGGCTGCCCCAGGCTGTTTACCGTTGCAGAGCCAGTCGAAGGTCTCGGAGAGCAGCACCGTGTTAGCAGGAGCCGATACGGCGGCTAGAGGGGCGGGCAGGTGGGTTCCGCTATGCGAGTCGGGACCGCGCCAATTGACGATGTCATCGCTAATGCCGTAGGAGGCGATATAGCCATTGCCGGCGCAATCGGCCAGTTGGGAGTTTTTATCCGGTGTGGTGTCGGGACAGGTGAAGATGGCCGGTAGGTCGGTGATAAGCGCCTGCCCTAAATGGCCGTGGCCGACGACGTTGCCCTGAACGTAAGGGCACACAAGCTGCGGCCAGAACTGGTTAGGGGGCACAAAAGCCGGCTGATTGTTGATGTACACGAGCGCGCTATAGTAGGGACAAAAGACCTCGTCATAGTCTTGTGTGTACATCAGCACGGCTTGGCCGACTTGGCGCACGTTCGAGAGACAGGCTGTGGCCCTCGCGGCCTCGCGCGCTCGAGCAAACACGGGAAAGAGCAACGCAGCCAGCAGTGCGATGATCGCTATAACCACAAGAAGCTCGATGAGTGTGAAAGCTAACCGTTTCATCTTGGTTTTCCTTTCCTATCAGAAACCAGCAGCGCTATTCGGTATGCTGTTGTGCAACATGTAGGGCGGAGGCGTTGGCGCCGGCGGGCGCGGCCCTCGCACCTCACAATGGAAGTGGGTTTGATGTTCTGAGGGATTATTTTGCCAGTCCAAAACGAGGTCAAAATGACGTTTGAGCAGTTGCTCCACCTTTAACAGCTTCTGCTTCACAATTGGGTTATCGTGATCTTTAACCCAAATTGTTGTCCCATTCGCAAAGACAAAGCCGGCGATATCTATCGCCTGACCATAGGCATGAGCCGAGAGATGTTTTAGATCGTTTCGGATGGTACGGTCGTTATAGACTCCCAGATGATGGATGCCCACCAACCCCAGCGTTTTATGGGCGGTGAGGAGGAAGGAGGCCAGGTGTTGTTTCAGGCACGGTGCAACGAAGGGGATAGGGGCCGGGTCTTGTGGGTTCACGAAGCTGTAGAAGGCTACGCCTAGCCAGTGTGGTGGAATCGAATCGGTGGCGCCTCTATCGTAGGCATCGCGGTAAGGGCGCACGAGATGGTCTAGCGGCGTTTGGGCAGCCTGCTGGAGCTGAGAGGGCGGATAGCGGTCTCCAAAGAAGGCGCCGAGGCGGCCGAGCGCGATCTCTTGCCAATGCGCCAACTTATCGAGGGGGATATACTGCACCTCACCGGCGGCGGCCAGCTGAGGGTCGGGTTTGGGAGGATGGGGTACAACCCCGGCAAGAAGGGCGCTTTGGGCCAGCGTTAGTTTGTCGGGTGTGGTATAGAAATAGCCCCATGCGGCTTGTGCGATGCCATGATAGCCCAGTCCATAGTCAATGGTGTTAAGGTAGAGTTCCAGAACTCTTTGTTTTGGCAGCATTCGGTTCATGAGAAGAGCGATAATTATCTCCTCGAATTTGCGCGTTAGGGTTTTATGCGGCGTGAGAAATAGGTTGCGGGCGAGTTGTTGGGTGATGGTGCTGCCGCCGAGCTTAATCTCGCCGGCACGGATATCTATGCGCATAGCGCGATCGGTGGCATCCCAATCCACTCCAGAGTTATGGTAGAACGAGCCATCCTCCATGGCGATGGTGGCGTCTTGCATGGCTTGAGAGATGTGGTTAAGCGGCACGTACACACCGTAGCCTGGCGGCTTTCCATGCCCTTTATAGGGCAGAATGAGGCGATAGGCATGATAGAGAAAGGCGGTAAGCCATGCCATACATAGGCCGCTTAGCAGGGCTGTAAAAAGCAGCCACTTGCGCCGTCGCGCACGGATTTTTGCAAGCGTTTCGGCGGAGGGCGCAGGTTTCGGGGAGTGTATGAAGCCGGGCAGGGCTAGAGCGAGGGCTAGCGGCCAAGTGCCGAGGGCCGCATCGGCGGTAAGGAAGGCAGGCCGGATGCCATTCACAGCGAGCAGGGCTAACAGAGTGGCCGAGGCGCCGGCAGCCAGCCGCGATTCGTGCGGATGCGCTTGTGGCCGAGGAAAGAGCGTTAGGTACAGAGCCAGCAGGCCGGCTACCGTCAGTAGGAGGGTGAGACTGAGAGTGGCAAAAGGCCCTTGTTCTGCGAGATAGGTGTTGGCGAAGGAAGCGGTTGTATTGGTGCCGAGGCCGCTGCCAAAGGGATCGGCGTGCAAGAGCTTCAAGGGCGGATGCGGCAGCACGGTTCGCCAGACCAGCGTAGCAAAACCGGCCATAGAGCAACAAAGCAAAGCCACGCGAAGCCCAATTGGCGCTTTTTGAAACAGAAGAAAGAGGACGGTAAGGGTTGAGGCGAGCAACAGGAGGAGGCGTTCGGGGAAGGGAAGTCTGCAGAGCAGGATGGCCATCCCTCCGACGAGAAGAAACGGCCAAGCGAACTTCCGTGCATTGGCATCCCACAAGCCGGTGGTGGCAAGGGCTGTGGGCAAGGTAGCCCAAAGCCCCAAACTAGGCCCGCTGTGAAGAAAGAGGCCGATTACGGTAAAAACGTTGAGAAATACCAACAGGCTTATCCAAACTTTGCGGAGGTCGTGCACGGTGAGGAGCAGAGTGAGACCGGCGAATGCGGCCAACGTGAGGTACCCAGCCAGGCGGTAGGGGTAACTATCGGCGGTGGAGAGGAACCAGTCTTTAACAACGCTTTCCGTCCAGAGCAAGTAGAGCAGAGGCAGTATCATCGTACGCAACAAATTCAGCATGACAGATGTTGCCTCCGGCAAGTTTGCCGACAGCTTAGAATAGGTCGAGGCGCGTGTAGCAAACATGCGTGTCAGAATCCTTCATCCCTTGCGGTCATCATGCCCTTTTCTCTTGCGCCCATGCTTCTGCATCTCGGACGTATGGAAAGCGCTCTATTTAGTCCATAGTTCTTGCTCACCTACCTTAGGACTTAACGGTAGGTAATAGGCTCTCACACAGGTGTTTGAGTTCTCATTCTTGCTACTATTGTACTAACTAATATAACACCTCGACAGGGCAAAAATGTTACATCAATTTTTGCGCCTAAGGTTGCGTTGTGAGGGAGGATAGGAAGTAGTCTCCCGATTGTGCTTGGCATTCTCCCCCCCCGCACCCTCCGAGCATGAGACTTTTGAGTGCGGTCTGATTCGATGGCAGGTGCGGTCTCCTCAATAACCAATGCCTTGCGAAGCTTCGCTTTGGCGCGTAATAACTGCATGCTCACCGTGTTGGGAGCCATTCCCAAATCAGTGCTGATCTGCTTAATTGAATCTTGCTCATAGTAGCGTCGAAGTACGATGAGGCGTTGGATTGGTGTGAGGCATAATAGAGCTTGTTCTATCATGTATCTTAGCTCTACGCGATGGAATTCGGGTTCTAGAACAGGCTCCTGATCAGAACACGCCCTTTGAGGCAAGCAAGTATAGTTGAGAAGATGGCGGCGATAGTTGCAGGCGAAGTTGTGAGCAGCACGATAGAGGTAAGGCAGATTATCGTACCGCTCTTCAGATAGCTTGGACCAAACGTGGGCAGCGAACTCAAGGGCACAATCCTCGCGATGAGTGGAAGGAACTCCAACACGACGTGCCTCAGTAAATCCGATTTTAATTAACTGCTCGTATAGTATGGTTTTAGCATCATGTACCATGGAAGCCTTGCGAGCGAGATCAGGCTGTAACGGTTTATCATTTTTCATTACTTCCCTTCCTTCCTGAAGTCAAGAGTCCGAATCAGACTCTTCGGCACTACGTCAAGGAGGCATTTTTGATTGAAAAAGAAAAACTACGCTGACGATAACTCCCACTTTAGAATAACACAGAAACCGCTCGGAAAGTCACCAAGAAGAGCATTTTTACTTAGAAGAATTTGGCTAATTGAACTTATGCTACTTGGATCGGTGACGTTGGCGAGCCTGCCTCCATAATAAAACGCCTCCTAAAACAATCAACCCCACGGCAACTGCTAGAAAACCGATCGGAACAACATGATTAGACTCCTGATCTATGGGTGGAGACGTTTTCTGAGCATGGGCGAGGATCTCATCTAGGGAACTAGATTGATTTCCGTGAGTAAAGCGTGCTTGTTTAGGAGGGTCGGTGCGATAGTCCATGATATCTATAAAGCTAAAAGGGTCGTCAGATAGTTTGGGCAGCCAATTTTTAGGATTAAACTGCCGTGCATCCAGAGCATGCGGGGAAGCTTTAATTAAAGTAAAGTCCGTTACGCTGTCTACATCCACATGGGGATGGACAAATGAGTAGAGAGCCGGACTCTGCCAGGTTGTCCATTTGCATACGGATGCCAGGCGAGCATCATTCAAAGTGATGAAATTGGAGTACTCCCACCGATCGGAAGGGACACCTGCTTCAACAAAATTGGTGGTACGTTTAAGAAAAATGCGATTATTGGTAATCTCCCCTTCTATCTGGGCCGGGATGTAGTCAATTTTATTTTCGGAAAGTTTCACCCTTAGCACGGCTGTTTTAACGTTCGCGTATACTGCTGTTCCAGCAGTATGAACGTTTGTTACAGGCCCCTGAAAGAGGGGTACATAGGGATAGTCCGCAGCGGCTAGTGGGAAAAAACTCATTGCATAAAATGCAAATTGGGGATATATCTGTAATACATTATAGGCATTCGATTCGGCATGCAAATCCAATACATAGGTTTCCTTGCCATTGTAGAGCACATGAGTTGTCTCTTTTGTAGCCAAATTGGTATCTATGTAGAGAAGATGCCCGTTGCGGTCTGCAGAGAGAGTAACCTTATAGACTATCGGTTGTGATGATGGTGTTTGACTTGCAATTGCTTCCAGCATTTTGTTCGCTTCCTGTTGTGACATGATGCCTCGACGAACCTCATCTTCATATTGTTGTTTTTTATAGTTCAACAGAAGCGCCTGTTGGGTTTGGGGGTTTACTTTTTGAGTAGATACCGACCAGACGAGTGTGAATGGGGGTACTAAAGCGTCTTTCCATCTCACACTGTTGGGTATCTGTGCAGAAGCTCGGATGGACGTACCGATAAGGGCAATCGAGAACACTCCCAGTATTATAAAACGCGTGTGTCGGATCATTTTCTCCTCCAGATGATGAATAAAAGTAAAAGAAGATATCCAAGTAGGAGGTCGCAACTCTCAACTTGGATGTCTCTATCATGGATCCTAGGTTACCTCTTTAGTTTAATGTGTAGGTGAGGGGACAGGATCAACTTTAACTTTGCATGGCAGCTTCGACTGTACGGCATTCTGCCCCGTTTGGGTCTTGGTTCCACTCGGTATGCACCCATTATCGCACCCAGGTCCTTTAGGCTGATAAATGGTGAGAGTGACCGATTGTTGTGCAAGGGCACAAGCATTTGGATTTCCAAAACCACTACAAACTTCGTCCTGCCATCGATCATCTGTGCAAGAGGGAAGTCCTAGAAAGTTGATATAGCACTGTTCCTGGCAATTCCCTTCCCTGGTACCGCGATTCACATTATATAACACCTGAGATGATCAAAATCTCACACATTGATATATCGCTAATTCGGGTTTAACTATACCCTGATTGTTGTGTCATGATGAACCTGTTTAGAGGAGCGTATCCAGTGATATTCACGCATGACATAAGTACTCAATGTCATGTGCTTTCAGTCTCACCGCCTTGCAACGACAGCAGAAGAGTCGCTCCGAGTAGTGCAGAGGCGACGGTAAAGCCATTTGCTATCAAGGGCGCCTCGAGCTGAGCGTTGATCAAGACACCTAGCCACACGGCGGCCAGGCCGGATTTCAGGGGATGCTGTACTGCCTTCAGTATGCGACTGAAGCCGTAGATGAAGAGACCGAGTAGCAGAATTCCGGCTATGCCCATTTGTGCCAGCCAATCCAACTCCATATTGAAAGACTGGGAGGCGACGGTATGTATCCCCGGATCGCCCCCAACCGGCGCCCAGAGATGAAGCATTCCCAGTCCCACGCCGGTGAGGGGGTGCTGGAGAAATTGGTGCCAAGCGGCGCGCATTAGAAACTGTCGGCCCTGCCACGAGCCTTCGGAGGAGGTTAAGTTGGCCTGTCCATGTGTCCGAAGATAGCTTGTAAAGAACACCAGACCTAGAAGCCCACAGGCCGCAACAATCGCATACGCCCGTTTGGGATATTTCGCAGCGATAACCCACAGGATTGCGATGGCGGTGGCAAGAGTGCCCCATCGGTACAAAGTAAGCAGATCGGTAAGGAAGAGGAGCGCGGTGCTTAGCGTCCAAAGCCAAGTTTCCCATCGTTTTGAGGCGTGAAGTGCTAAGGCGAGCGCGATGGGCGTGCAGAGCAGCATCACGGTGTGAAGGGCACCGGGATCGTCGAACGTCCCCGAGCTTCGGATAACGGTGCCGGAGAGAAAATGCTCCCGACCCGAAATACGTAGGGCAATGGCGAGAGCGGCCTGCACCGTTCCAAGCCCGGCGATCAGACGAAAGAGGGTTTGGGGCGAGCCACACAGCTTGGCACAAAAGAGACCAATCGTCATCGCGCTTATTGCCAACGTGCACAGCACGAGTGGCAGCCCCTGCTCCGTGGTGAGGAGCGCGGTGAGGCAGTAGGCCATTAAAAGGGTGCCGGTTGCTCCCCAAAGATACCATCCATCCCGATGCTTTGAGGCGGGGAGGTACCAGAGCCATGTCAGCGTGGCGGCAGTGATTAGTAGTATAAGAGAAAACGGATCGTGGAAGCCCCATCGTAGCGGTTGAAACCGGTATTGGAGGGTTAACTTTTCGATGGGAGTGTGGCCCAGCACATCATCGCACAAAAGCCAAGCGGCAAGGGCGATGGCAAAAGAACGAAGAGGCCACCGTCGTCGGAGAGAGGGACGTTGTGTCGTGTTTGGCTCATCGGATAGAGCAGAATGCCGAAAGCCCCAAAACGCCAGCAGGCAGAGGGCAACCCACACAACCATGCCGCTGACTACAGTGTGTGTATAGGAGCGGTACAAAGACGAGAGTTTGTGTTGTGCTGCAGACCACTGCTGAGCGAAGGAGCCGTTTTCCGGGTAGAAAACGAACTCGGTGGAGGGGTCGGTATGCAAATCCATTACCGTCATTCCCGGTTGCAGCAGTTTCTTAAACGTGAGCGAGCAGCCGGATGGTACGGTCGGCAGGGCTTGAAGGAGCCGATAACGCCGTTGTATCAGAGGAGTCGGATGCTTATCTGGGCCGGTACGGAAAATGGTGAGAACGACCAGTGAGGCCAACCATGCATGTTGGAAGGGGATCGGCTTTTGATAGTCCCACTGCTGAAGGGTGTTATCGGACCCGAAAAGAGTGCATTGGGCGAGGAAAGGTTTCTTTTTAAGAAAAACACCCTCTTCCACACCGCGCAGCGCAAGAGGAGGGGCAAAGCGCGCATTTTCGTTGCAAACGTCTACCAGAACGGCTCGTTGCCAGTGGGCGGATGGGGGCGAGGCCGTCACACCCACTGCATCGGCTGCACGGAGATAGGGAAGGGGGATTCCGGGGAGAGGATAGGTGGTGTTTGGGGAGGAGGCCAGGCCTGGGGTGATCTGTAACTGGTTTGGGTAGAAAACAAAGCTCTGTTTGCCATCGTAGGCGAGGGTGATGGTTATGGTGCCGTCATCGGAGCGGTACCATAGATAACGCCCGTCGTAGGCAATGGTGAGCACAGAGTGGGGGTGATTTCCTTCGGGAGGCTTGCCATGAAGTGGGGTCGCTTGGCAGAGATACTTCAGCAGGAAAGGGCTTGGTCTGCTCGGCAGCACTTGAGCATAACCCCTCTGCAGCGGTGCCAGCAAACAGCCACCACATAGGAACCGTGCCCACCAACGAACGCTACCCATTGGTTACCTCGTGCGTTTAAGAAGCAGAATAGCCCAGCTCGGCCAGCACACGCTTTGCCTTCGCCCTCACCTTCGCGTTAGGGTTTTTGAGGAGGGGAAGGAGATAGGGAATGGCCCGATGGTCTTTCAATTTTTCCATCAGGTCGAGGGCGGCGTTCGCCTCCATGTAGAGATCATCCTTCCCCATATCGTTGCTGGCTAAAGAAGGGAGCGTGGCATGGAAGATGGTCTCCTCTTGCTTCGGGGTGATCTGCTTAAGGCTTGAGAAGAGAGCAAGGATGGGCAGATGAGCGAGGGGAGGAGCTTGGGAAGGGGCTTTCATGAGCGCGGCGGCCCAGGCGATCTCCTGGTCAGAGAGACGTCCTTGTGTGTTCGCCTTATCTTGCAGTTGGGCCAGTCGAAGGTAGTCATTTTTGCTCATAATGTCCAATTTGGCGAAGTTTTCGGCATCATGTTCGCGAGTGACAGGGTTATCGGATGGGCTACCAGTATTGATAGGTACGCCCGTATGCTCGGTCTCCGCATGGCTTCCATGATTTCGCAAAGCAAAATAGACGATGAAGGCAATGCCACAGAGCGCTGCTACAATCAGGGCGATTTCTCTTCGTTTCATGGTGTTAGTTGACCTCACTCTCGACTAAAATCAGGATACCGCATGGTAAAAACATTATGTACACCACGTTGATAGTGACAGGTGTAACATTCCAGAGTCTGTAGGGAATACTGCATGACAGGTTGTTTTACTGGCTTTCTCTCGTCAAACAGCTCACGAATAGCAGAGAATCCATCTATTTCTCCATCTCCTTGATAGCGTTTGAAGGGTGGTCTGAGGCGGATAAGAGGGTCA
>Ga0209061_1000409_pt1 | contig 114197 bp, 101 predicted proteins | sample Coa_R1_10_FD_187157 | JGI IMG/M metagenome (GOLD analysis project Ga0209061, IMG submission 187157) | Surface soil microbial communities from Centralia Pennsylvania, which are recovering from an underground coalmine fire - Coalmine... | ecosystem: Environmental > Terrestrial > Soil >... | reverse complement strand
CTGCTTGCCCTATGGGCAGAAAGCGATCGCGTGCATGCTTTGTTTCAAGATGAAAACGGCGATTTGCTGCCCGTCGCATCACCTGTTGTAAACGGCGCTTATGCGGCGCTTTCCCCGGCGCGGCCTGCGGCGATTTGGTTCGAACGCGTGATCCGGGATTTGTGGGGCCATTTCGCAGAGGGCGGGCGTGATTATCAACCTTGGCTTGATCACGGAACTTGGGCAATGGCGGCGCCTCTTTCGCTCCGGCCCAAGGCACGGGTTGGCGAGGAATTGCCGCGAGAGTTTGCGGCGCCGGAAGAGGAAGATGTGCATCAATTCGCGCTCGGGCCGATTTCCGGCGGCATCGCCAAACCGCTTCACTTGCGTATCACCATGCATGGGGATTCGCCGCTGGCAGCGGAATTTTATTTGGGTTACGCCCATAAGGGCATCATGGCTTTGATGCGCGGGAAACTTCCGCGTGTGGCGGCCCGATTTGCGGCAAGGCTTTCCGGAGATGCAACGGTTGCCCATGCGCTTGCTTATGCCCATGCCGTGGAAGCTGCCCTCGGCGTGCAAGTTCCTCCGCGGGCAATCGCTCTTCGCGCGGTGATGGCCGAGCTTGAGCGGATCGCTCATCATCTGTTTCAGATCGGCGTGATTGCGAAGACGGCGAAATTCGGAATTCTTCACGCAGGATGCGGAACTCCGCTCGAAGAGCTGCGCGCTGGCACGGCGCTTGCCTTTGGACATCGGCTGATGATGGATTGTGTGGTTCCGGGCGGACTTGCTGCCGACATTGCCGCCGATGGCCAAGCCACACTTTTGGGCACGCTGGATGCCTTGCAAGCAAAGATCCAAGACCTTGCCGCACTTAGCTTTTCCGAACCGGCATTTCTCGCCCGCCTGCAAGGAATCGGACGCCTTTCGGAAAAGCTTGTCAGAGAGCTTGCCCCGGGAGGGCCGATCGGGCGAGCTTACGGATCCCACTCCGATACCCGTCGGCGCCCAGGCTATCCTCCTTACGATTCCCTTGAAGTGCCGTTGCCCGATGTCAGTTCGGCCGATGCTGCCGGCTACCTGAAGATACTGTTCGCGGAACTCCGCACCAGCATGGATCTTGCGCGAAGGCTGCTCGAGCATCTGCCGGACGGCGAAATTTCCACACCGCTCACCGCCTCTTCCGGCGAAGGGCTTGGAGTTGCCGAAGCGCCGCGTGGAGATATCTGGCATTGGGTTCGCCTTGATGGCGGGATGATTGCCGCCTCCTTTGCGGCCGATCCGGGCTGGCGCCATTGGCCTTTGTTGGAAGCGGCACTTGTCGGAGGAACCTTGGAAGATATGCCCTTGTGTCTTGCGTGTTTCCATTGTTCTGTTTCTGCCGTGGATCTGTGATGCTTTCGCTGAAGCTCTTGCAAAATCTCTGGAAACGGCCGGAAGCACGTGCGTTTCCGCCTGCGCAGGCAGAAATTCTGGCAGCCCTGCAGGCACGTCTTCAGGAAGCCTCACAGCGTCGGCTTGGGCGGAGCCTTGCGGTTCGGCATGTCGATACCGGCGGTTGCGGCGGATGTCCGCCTGCGCAGGCAGAAATCCTGACAGCCCTGCAGGCACGTCTTCAGGAAGCTTCACAGCGTCGGCTTGGGCGAAGCCTTGCGGTTCGGCATGTCGATACCGGCGGTTGCGGCGGATGTGAACTTGAGCTGCAGGCACTGGATTCGGTTATCTATGATCTTTCCCGGTTTGGGCTTTCCTTTGTGGAAAGCCCCCGCCACGCCGATGTTCTTTTGGTCACGGGGCCGGTGACGCACAATATGAAAGCGGGTATGGAACGCGCCTACGCGGCGATGGGGCAGCCGAAATGGGTCGTGGCCGTGGGGGATTGCGCGATCGACGGAGGGGTATTTCAAGGAAGCTACGCCTGCGGCAACGGCGTGACCACAATTCCCGTAGATTTGGTGATTCGCGGCTGTCCGCCGACCCCGCACCAAATTCTTGAGGGCCTGCTCACGCTTTTGGAAGCAAACGCGACAGGCGGCTGAAAGCAAGGAAGATTCATGGCGCTGCACTTGGTGAAAGTTGCCGTCGGCGTAAAGGATTGCGCGCATCTTGCGCAAATTCAGGCGGAACGCGCCAAGGGATCGCCGCCTTTGCGACACTTCACCCGCAACACGCCGCGCCGTATTGCGGAAATTCTCGACGGCGGCTCGATTTATTGGGTAATCGGCGGCGCCATACTGATCCGGCAGCGCATTCTTGCGATCAAACCCGATAAGCGCGCGGACGGCTCGCCTTGTGCCGCTTTTCATCTTGATCCCATCCTTGTCCGGGTCGTGCCGAGGCCGGTTCGCGCCTTTCAGGGTTGGCGCTACTTGAACACGGCGGAAGCACCGCCGGATTTGCAGATATCCGCAAAAGGCCTGAGCGATATTCCGGAGAAAATGGCAGCGGAGCTCCGCGCGCTCGGCTTATTGTAAGGCCGGCACAGCCGAATCAGAAGCCGGCGAGATAGGCGGCAAGGGCAGCAATATCCGCATCGCTGTATGTTTTCAACAAAGCGGTCATCCAGTCGTTATTGGCTCTTGCGCCGGAGCGGAAGTCCGTCATGGTTTTGCGCAAGTAAGTTTGGCTTTGGCCGGCCAGACGCGGCTGCACGCCGGCGCCAAGATATCCGCCAAGATGACATTGCGGGCATTGCGCTGAATTCGCGATGGCTTCCGCCTTTTTTACAATGTCCGAGGGCGGGGCCTTCTGCCCAAGATTTGGCCAAGGTTGTTTGGAAAAATAGGCGGCAAGGGCTTGCATATCTTCTTTCGAGAGTTGCTGAACAACGGCCGCCATCTGGTCGTTCTTGCGTGCACCGCGGGCAAAATCCCGCAACTGGATGTAGAGATAGCCTTCGTTTTGACCCCAAATCACCGGGATTGTCGGATCTAAGGGAACCCCGTCCTGGCCGTGACAGGAAGCACAGAGAGCGGCTTTTTCCGGGGCATTCTGTGCTGCCGAAGGCGAACTTTGCCCGATGAAAATGAGCAATGCGAGAAACAACGCGTAGCAACCGGAACACAAAAACCGCATAGTTTGACGAAACAATATAAACGAAGATTTCGGCATTAAGAGAAGGCGATCCGCTTTCAGGATCGCCTTCTCTTCGGCGAAGGCTCAGTAAAGAGTGAAAGCGATAATCGCGTTCCCCCGTTTATAGTCGAGCTGCGTATTCCCGCCGGCCCCGACGACAATATACTGTTTGCCTTCCACGGTGTAGGAGGAGGGCGGTGCGTTCACGCCTGCGCCGGCTTGGAAGCGCCACAGCTCTGCTCCGGTCTTGGAATCATAAGCTTTGAAGTAGCCGTTGCCTTCGCCCGTGAAAACGAGGCCGCCGGCGGTTGCGAGCACGCCGCCGATCATGGGCTGCTCGGTCCGAACCTGCCAAGCAATCTTGCCCGTGTCATAGTCCACAGCGGTGATATTGCCCCATTGCGGCTCCCCCGGGATGACCTTGAAAGCACCGCCGAGCCAAAGCTTGCCTGCGGGATAAGCCGCTTCGGCAACGGAATAATGCATCGGCTGGTGAAGATTGATAGCGTAGGCAAGCGAAAGGTGGGGATCAACCGCCATCGGCGACCATTCCACGCCGCCGTTTGCGCCCGGCAGCATGCGTGTGCCGATGCCGTGGGTGGGCAACGCAAACATGTTCTCTTGCGGCACCATAGGCTCGGAGAAGCGGATAAGGTGGCAATCCCGCCGGTCGTTCACGTAGACGTATCCGGTTTTGCCGGCATGGATCACGCCCGGCACGATTTTGCCGTCATTATCCTTAACATCAACGAGAACCGCCGGGCTCACGGCGTCCAAATCCCAGACATCGTGCGGGATGTATTGGTAGTGGCAGACATATTTGCCGGTATCGAGATCCAGAGAAACCAGCGAGTCCGTATAAAGATTGTCTCCAGGGCGAGGAGAACCGTCGAGGTCCGGAGAGGGATTACCGACATTGAAGTAGATCCGATTAAGCTTGAGATCCACCGCCGGATTCTGCCAGACGCCGCCGCCGAGGCGTTTGTACGGATCGCCAAGTTTGGCAAGGGCAGCCTTTTCGGCAGCAATGTCGCGATGCAAATCGTGCCCGGTGGCATCTTTGGTTCCCCATACGCCAACGGAATTCTCGGGAATGGTGTGGAAGTTCCAAAGCAGTTTTCCGGTTTTCGCATCGTAGGCTCGGACGAAGCCGCGAATTCCGTATTCGCCGCCGTTGGTGCCGATCAAGACTTTTCCGTTTACCACGGTGGGGGCCATGGTTTCACTGTAACCGAGCTCCGGGTCCGCCAATTCGGTTTGCCAGACCACTTTGCCGGTTTTCGCGTTAAGGGCGACGAGCTTTGCGTCAAGCGTGGCGAGGTAAACCATATTTTCATAAACTGCCACGCCGCGATTGTTCGGACCGCAGCAATAGACCGAGATCGGCCCGAGCTTATGCTTGTATTCCCAAAGTTGTTCGCCGGTACGGGCATTCAGAGCAAAGACGTGATCGAATGAGGTGGTGACATACATCACCCCGTTCACGACGATTGGCGCCGTTTCCATGGATTCCATAACATCGGTTTGGAAAATCCAGGCCGGGTGGAGATGTTGCACATTGAAGGCGTTAATTTGGCTATTGGGATAGTATCGGGTTTGGCTGTAATTGCCGTGCGTCATGAGGAAGTTGTTTCCGTCATGCTCCGCCTGGTTCAGCATGTCTTGGGTAACAAAGGTTAAATCACCATAAATAGTGGATTGCCCCACTTCATCGGCCTGCGCCCGGTTTAGTCCCAAAAGCCCCAACCCGGCCAATGCGGCAAGCATGGTTGTCGTCTTCCAGATTTTAGACATATCCCCCCTCCAGCGTTTCCGGTGAAACATGGATCGCAAGTGATCCGATAGAGAAACAAGCTTAGACAATTCAAGATTGAACGGTCAAGTAGAAACCATAGAGTTTGATGCCTCTGCGTTAAGCAAGAGCGATCTGGGCGGTAACCCCTAACGGCGGCCGGGGGTAAAGGCATTGAAGGCAAGCAAGGTATAAGTATCTCGAACGCCCGGCAGTGTTTGCACGCGCTCGGTGACGAAGCGGCCGATATCGTCCTCCGGCTCCAGGTAGAACTTGCCGAGCAGGTCGTATTGACCGGATATGGAATAGAGCTCGGAAAGCTGCGCGATTTCATCCGCCGCCGCCTGCGCGACTTGGTAGGCCCGGCCCATCTCGCACTTGATCAGGACGAAAATTGCCCGCATGGTTGGCTTCTCAGGCTTTTGGAGTGGAGTTTTTCTACCTTGCCATTATTTTCGCCGCTCCGCCAGGGTGACCGAAACGCGCGGGCGGCCTATTCATGACACTTTTTGCAGGACGGAGGGATAACCGGGTATGGAACTGGCCCACACGCGCAAGGCGCAAATCACCTCGCGCCCGGGCGGGCGCATTCTGGCCGATGCTCTCGTTGCGCACGGGATCGACCACGTATTTGCCGTTCCTGGGGAAAGCTACCTCGACGTGCTCGACGGGCTTTATGCCGTCCGCGAGAAGCTGACCCTGATTACCTGCCGATTTGAGGCAGGCGCCGTGAATATGGCCGAAGCCTATGGAAAGCTCACCGGCCGGCCGGCAGCAGCGATGGTCACGCGCGGGCCCGGCGCTTGCCATGGCGCCATCGGCGTGCATACGGCCCGCCAAGACAGCACCCCGCTTCTTTTGTTCGTCGGCCAGATCCCCTTCGCCGAAACCGATCGGGAGAGCTTTCAAGAGATTGATTATCGGCGCATGTTCGGTTCTGTTGCGAAATGGGTCACGCAAATCGACCAAGCGCATCGCATTCCCGAACTGGTTGCGCATGCCGTCGATGTCGCTACCCGAGGCCGGCCGGGCCCGGTGGTGATTGCGCTTTCCGAAGAAATGCAGCGCGATGTCGTAGAGGTGCCGGATCTCGGCCCGGCGCGCGTGGCGCCGCCGCATCCCGATCCGAAGGCGCTGGAGGAACTTGCCGATTTGCTTGCGCGGGCATCACGCCCGCTGGCGATCCTCGGCGGCTCCGGCTGGACGGAACAGGGACGTGCCGCGATACGCGAATTTCTGTCGGCGCATGAGCTGCCTGTTGCCGTGGCATTCCGCAGGCAGGCGCTCTATGACGGCACGCTGCCGAACTTTGTGGGCGATCTTGGCGTAGGCTCCGCCCCCGGGCTCGTTGCTAAGGCAAAAGAAGCCGACTTGGTTCTCGCTCTCGGCACACGGCTTTCGGAAGCGGTCACCCAAGGCTACACGCTGTTTGATCTCGCCGGCACTACGCCGATTGTGCATGTTTACCCCGAGGCAGAGGAAATCGGCCGCGTGTTTCGCCCAAAGCTCGGCATCGTGAGCGACTTGAACGTATTCGCCGCGCTTGCTTCGCGCTTGCCGCCGCCGTCGCAGCCGCCCTGGCGGGAATGGACGCAAGAGTTGCGCCGCTTGCGTGAAAAAGATCAAGAGGTGCCGGAATATCCCGGGTTCCTGAACATCGCGCGCGTGCTACGTTCGTTGCAGGACATGCTGCCGAAGGAAGCGGTGCTCACCTGCGATGCCGGCAATTTCGCGACTTGGCCGACACGGTTTATGAATTTCGGAGACAATCAGCGCTTTATCGGTCCCTGCAACGGGGCCATGGGTTATGCCGTTCCTGCCGCGATCGCGGCCAAGCTTATTCGTCCCGAACGCATGGCCATTGCATTTGTCGGCGATGGCGGTTTCCTCATGACCGGACAGGAACTTGCCACAGCGTTCCACCATGGCGTTGCGCCCATTGTGCTGGTGTTCAACAATCAAATGTACGGGACGATCCGGATGCACCAAGAGCGCGTTTATCCGGGCCGCGTCTCCGGCACCTCGCTGACTAACCCCGACTTTGCACAATATATCAAAGCCTTTGGCGGGCATGGCGAAAAAGTCGCCACAACAGATGAATTTGTGCCGGCATTTGAACGAGCGGTCGCGTCCGGAAAGCCCGCCGTCATCGAACTGCTTACGGATCCCGAGCAGATTACTTCGCGCGCTACCATCAGTGACTTGCGCGCAGAGGCCCCGGCGCGACAATCGCAACACCCTTCTGCAAAACCAGTCGCACGACGGCCGGCGAGCACACGGGCGGCTTTGCTCCGCGGCAAAACCCCGGGCGGTACACGATGATTCTCCATCGACTCTCGGCTATTTTTATCATCATCGCGGCGGCGGTGCTTCCTTGCTTTTCGGAAGCCGCGCAGCCGAATGAGGCAGATTTTACCATCCGGAACGCGCGTTTTCACGACGGTGAAACCTTGGCTGTTCTCAAGTTGCATTACGCGACGCTGGGAAATCTGAAAAGAGACCAAGCGGGGCACGCGCAAAATGCTGTTCTCTTGCTTCATGGTACCACGGGAACCTGGCGCAATTTTCTCGCGCCCGGCATTGCCGCACATCTGTTCGGGCCGGGCCAGCCTCTTGATGCCGAGAAATACTTTTTGATTATCCCGGATGGTATCGGTGCAGGCGGGTCGACGAAACCTTCGGACGGGCTCGGCACAGAGTTTCCCCATTACGGCTATCTTGACCAAGTGGATATGCAGCACGAGCTGGTGGTTCACGGGCTTGGCATCGATCATCTGCACTTGGTTTTGGGCCTCTCGATGGGCGGGATGCAAACTTGGCTCTGGGGTGAGCGCTACCCCGCGATGATGGATGCTTTGGTCCCCATGGGCGCTATGCCTGCCGCGATCGGCGGGCGGAATATGCTTTGGCGCGAAATCATCATACGCGCCATTGAGAATGACCCGGATTTTCACCAAGGCAACTTTGATCCGCGTCATCCGCCGCATTTATGGGTGCAAACCGCGGCGCCGCTCTTTGCAATCATGAGCGGCACGGCAACGGATCTGCAGCGGAGAGCGCCGACACGCGACGCCGCCATAGCGCTTTATGATTCGCTCGTGGCGAATTGGCGCAATATGAACGCGGTCGATCTTCTCTATTCTTTGAAAAGTTCCGCCGATTATGACCCGGCGCCCGAGCTTGACAAAATTACCGCTCCTTGGCTTGCCATCAACTTCGCCAATGACATGATTAATCCGCCGGAGCTTGAACTGATGAAGCCGGCGATTGAACGTCTGCCGCATGGTCAGGCTTTGCTTTTTCCCGCGGCAGAGAGTCACGGGCATGCGACGCTCAATCATGCCGAGGTCTGGGCGCCTGCTTTAGCCAAGTTTCTTGGCGAGATCGAAAAAAGGTAACTCCTTGAAGAGCTTTCGTTCCGTGCGAGAGAAGCCGGTTACACGCACGGGTTTCGCGTGGAGGGTCCCATCGGCGTTATATCGGGAACACTCACGACGGACGCGCAGTCAACCCCGGCTTAATACATTTTGCGTCGGGCGAACAGCGAGGCGGTCAGCATACTGATAAGCCCGATTGCGGCAAGCGGCCAGAATTGACTGCTGAGCTCGGCAATTCCGTCGCCTTCCAAAAAAGTTCCGCGCAAGATCACCATCAAATATCGTAAGGGATCGGCAAGGGTAACGTATTGTATTGCTTGCGGCATATTCGCAATCGGTGTTGCAAACCCCGAAAGAATAATAGCAGGGACAAGAAAAAGAAAAGCGCCGAGCAGCCCTTGCTGTTGGGTTGCGGAAAGCGCAGAGATCATCAACCCGACCCCGATTGCCGAAAACAGGAACAAAAACAAACCGAGTACAAGCGCCAGCACGCTTCCCGTAAACGGCACACGGAACCACAAAACCGCCATGAGGGAAATAAACGATGCCTCGACAGCGCCGATCAAGAATCCCGGAATAACTTTGCCCAGCAACACCTCCAGCGGACGCAGCGGCGTGACAAGGAGTTGATCATACGTGCCTGTCTCTCGTTCCCGTGCGATCGAAAGCGCGGTGACAAGCATGGTAACCACGAGCGTGAGTAAACCGATAATCCCGGGGACAACAAACCACCGCGAGAGCAAATTCGGGTTATACCAAGCACGCAGAACCAAATTTGCCGGAGGGTTCGGCATGGAATGCGTCGCGGCCCACTCCTGATCGAATGCGAATAAAATGCTATTCACATAGCCGAGCGCGATGGCTGCCGTGTTCGAATTGCGCCCGTCAATGATGACCTGCACCGAACCCGTGCGGCCCGAGAGCAAGTTGCGGGTGAACTGTCGGTCTATGTGAATGGCCATCAGCGCATCTTTGCGGTCAATGAACGCACTGATCAGCTCTTCGGACTGAAGTGTCGCAATACGCCGGAAGATGGGTGTACCGTCGAACCGTGCCAGTAATTCCCGCGAAGCATAGCCCGGATCTTCATTGTAAACAACGAAGGGGATGTTATTAAGATCGTAAGTGGCGGCGTATCCGAAGACAAGAAGCTGCACGAGGGGCGGCCCGATCAAAACGAACCGGCTTGCCTTATCGCGGAGCAGCGCAAGCAACTCCTTAATCACCAACGCGTAAAGGCGGCGCCACATCTCAATCCAACCTTTTGCGCGTGCGGCGTAGAGTTAAGCCAAGGAAAACCACGGCCATCACACCAAGTGCCGCGGCATTCGGTAAAATCACCGACCAGACGTTACCGGCCAAAAAAATACTTTGTAAAATGGACACGAAAAATCGCGCGCCGATCAGATGCGTTATGAATTGGATGATTGTGGGCATGGAGCGGATGTCGAAGACGAACCCCGAAAGAATAAAGGCCGGCAGGAAGGTAACCACAATCGCAATTTGGCCGGCGACGAATTGATTCTTCGCAACGGAAGAAATCAAAAGCCCCATACCGAGTGCCACCAAAAGAAAAAGCGCTGATGCCAACGTCAGCACAAGCAGGTTGCCATGCAACGGAACGGCAAACAGGCCGATTGCCATCGCCACGGAAAGCGCCATCCCGCCCATACCCAGCACAAAATAAGGCAAGAGCTTGCCGATAATAATTTCCGCCATTGTGACCGGTGAGGCCATCAGCGCTTCCATCGTGCCGCGCTCCCATTCCCGCGCCACAACCAGCGCCGTCAACAACGCGCCGATCAGCGTCATGATCACCGCGATAAGGCCGGGAACAAGATAATCTCTACTGCGCAAAGCCGGGTTAAACCAGATGCGAAGCTCGCCACCGATGGGCAGAGTGAGCACGCTTGCCTGTTCGCGTTGTTGCTGAAGAAGCCAGATCTGCCAAACCTGCTGCAAATAGGACTCGACGAGCCGCGCCGTATTGGCATCAACGCCGTTGACGATGACGCTGACATCGGCGCCCTCACCGTCAAGCGCCTTGCGGACAAAGTCGCTCCGGAGCCAGAAAATGCCGTTCACTTCGCGTTCTTTCAGCGCCGCGCGAGCTGCAATAATATTGGAATAGGGAACGGGGCGGAAGTAACGAGACTGATCGAGCCCACCGATCAATGTATCGGCAAGCGGGCTCGGATGCTCGACCACCACGGCAATGGGCACATGTTCTGCGTCCAGCGAAACGCCATAGCCGAAGAGAAGCAGAAGAAACAACGGCATGGCAAAGGCGATGCCGAGCGCCGAAGGATCTCGCAGAATCTGCAAGAATTCCTTCCGCATAAGGCCGGACAGGCGTTGGAGTTTCATGCCCTTATCGGCTCCGCCGCAGCGTTGCTTCATGCGCTTCGATCAGCGCGATGAAGGCCTCTTCCATAGTGGGGTTGGGCCGTTCGGGCGTGGCCGCGCGGGCGCGGATTTCGGCCGGGGTTCCGCTGGCGAGAACCTCACCCAGCGACATTAATACCAGATGGTCGCAATATTCCGCTTCCTCCATAAAGTGCGTGGTGACCAAAACTGTTGTTCCGGCTGCAGAATACGCATTGATTCGCCGCCAAAACTCCGTGCGCGCAAGGGGGTCGACGCCCGAGGTCGGCTCGTCCAGAAACAAAATCGGCGGCTCGTGCAGCAAAGCCGCGGCAAGCGCCAAGCGCTGCTTAAAGCCGAGCGGCAGATCTCCGGCATTTTGTGCAAGATAGGGGGCCAACGCGAACTCTTCTGCTGCCCAAGCAAGGCGTTCACGTCGGCGCGCCCCTCCGAGTCCGTAGGCGGAAGCAAAGAAAGAAAGATTTTGCGCCACGCTGAGATTGGCATAGAGCGAAAACTTTTGCGCCACATAGCCGATTTGGCGCCGCGCCTCCGCAGGCGCCGTGCGCAAATCCTGTCCGGCCACGTTCAACACGCCGGAGGAAGCGGGAAGCAGCCCGCAGAGCATGCGAAACGTTGTACTTTTGCCGGCTCCGTTGGCGCCCAATAGGCCGAAGACTTCGCCGCGATGCACCGTGAAACTCACGTCTTTCACGGCGTGGAAAGAGCCGAAAAACCGGTTCAGATTAGCAACGGAAAGCACGGTTTCCGGCTTTGAAATCTCCTGCTGGCTCACGCGGATCGTTGGCGTTACAACCGGGTCGGGGCTTGCCCGTTCCGCATGGAGCCGATCGAAAAAGGCATCGGCAAAATGCGGCGGGACACGATGCCATTCTGCTCCCGCCACACTCGGCGGTGCCGCGCCTTCGGCAAGCAGTACCCGGACACCGGAAGTCTCCAGCCTTGCATCCAGAACCGCCGGTTCGGCTTGCAGACGTTGCTGCAACAAACGGCGTGAAAGTTCGGCGGATTGAACAAAGAAGCACCGCCCTTCCAACGGTGTGGTGAAAGCAGAAGGCGGGCCCTGCGCCAAGACTTTGCCTTCGTGCAAGAGAATGATATCATCGCAGCGTTCGGCCTCGTCCATATAAGACGTGCTGATCAGTACGCTGACCCCTTGTTCTCTCAGGCCTTGAATAATAGCCCAAAGCTCGCGCCGAGAGATCGGGTCGACCCCAACCGTCGGCTCATCGAGCAGCAAAAGGCGCGGCACACGCAGAAGCGCACAGGCAAGGCCGAGTTTCTGCTTCATACCCCCCGAGAGCTGCCCGGCGCGGCGATCTCCAAACGGGCCAAGCGCCGTCAGTGCTAAAAGCGCATCGTAGCGCTCTTTTCGTTCGGTATGCGCAAGCCCTTGCAAATCCGCATAGAGATTCAGGTTCTCCCGCACCGTGAGGTCTTCGTAAAGGCCGAAGCGCTGCGGCATGTAGCCGATCTGGCTTTGAATGGCTTGCGCTTGGCTTTTGCCATCCAACCCCAACACCGTAATGGTTCCGGCATCGGGCATTAGCAAGCAGGCGGCCAAACGCATCAGCGTGGTTTTGCCCGCACCATCCGGCCCGATCAGGCCGGTAATGCGTCCGGTCGAAATCGTGAAGGAAACCTCCGCCAATGCGGTCACTTTGCGGCGAGCCGTGCCGAAGGATTTGCTCACCTGGGTAAAACGGAGCGCACCATCCATGGTTACTTTCCACAGGGCGCTTCACCACGGTTGCTGGGCGGGTTGTTGACCAACGGTATGAGCACCGTCACCGGCGCGCCGAGCCGAAGCTTGCCTTCCGGGTTGCACGCGTAAACGTGCAGGCGATAAACGAGCTCGGTGCGAAGCTCGGTTGTCTCCACCGTTTTCGGGGTGAACTCCGCCGTTGTGGCAACGAAACCAATCCAGGCGGGAAATTGCACGCCGGGGAAAGCATCGGTCTCGATAAACGCGCGCATCCCGGGGCGCACTTGGCCCAATTGCCGCTCGGGCAGATAGGCGCGGGCATAGACCGGGTTGTCGAGATCAAGTGTAAACACCGGGGTCTGCGGGGTCACCATGTCGCCGGGTTCCAGGATGCGGTCTTCGATCGCCCCATCTGCAGGGGCAAAGAGCTTCGCATCCGCAAGCGCGCGGCGGGCATAGGCAAGAGCGGCTTGGGCCGAGGCAAGCTGCGCGCGCGCAACCGCAATGTCTTCCCAACGCGGCCCTTCGATTGCAAGCCTGAGCGCCTGCTCGGCGGATTGGCGGTTGGCGATGGCAACTTTCAGCGCCTGCTCGGCGTTGTCGCGATTTTGTTTGCTCTCGGCGTTGACGCCGACGAGCTTGCTGTAACGGGCAAGGGTTGCCCGGGCATTCGCTTCGGTAGCCAAAGCGCCGTCAAGCGCCGCGCGGGCTTCGGCAATCTCTTCCGGCCTGGAGCCATTGAGCAGGCGGGTGAGCGTTTTGGCAGCTGCTTCGGCATCGGCGGCCGCTTTGTCCGCATTTGCTTGCAGCCGGGTGGTGTCGAGCTCGCCGAGCAGCTGGCCGCGCCGCACGTGGTCGCCCTCCTGCACCAAAAGCCGCGCAATGCGGTCGGAGTTGTTGAAGGCGAGCTGCACCTGTCGGATTTCGATGTTGCCGTAGATTTTGAGCACGCCCGCCGCCGGCGTGGGACGAGACATATACCAACCAAGCCCACCCGCTGCAGCAAGCAGCACAAGCGCGAAAAGCCCCACCAAGAATGACCGCGGACGCTTCTTACCGCCCACCACAACAGGCGGGGTCGGCGAGGTCGCTTCCCGGGGCAGACCTGTCATATCTCTGGCTTTTGCTCCTTCCATCGGGGCATGCGTAGAGCGTCGGGAGCCGATGGTCCTTGTGCTGAATCAAAATCCTACGGCGTGATGCGGATTTCAACCAGAAATAGCAGACCGAAAGAGCTACCGTCCGACCGATTTATCAGGCTGGTCGCGCGCTCCTCCCGCCACACCAAGGGGCGCAGATCAGGGTTGCTTGAGCGGAGCCCAGAGACAAGGCAAGCTCTTTGTCAGGGTAATAGGAGCCTCGGAACCGTCTGATCCCGCGAAATTCTCACAATGGCCGCCGCACTGCGCCTCAGACGGCGCAGCGCGAGGCGCCTTGGGCGACGGAATGACCGGGTATCGGCCCGATTATTCTTCTTCTTCGGGTTCTTCCTCGGGGTCCGGGGTGGAATCGTAGAAGTCGGACAGCTCTTCCAGCAGCTCGTCCATCATCGCAAAGGCTGCCGGTTCGGTTCGGACGGAGCCGCTGGAGCCATCGGCAAAGACCAGCCGCAAATCGGTCACCACGCCGTCTTCGTCGCGATCAATTTCGATTGCAACCACTGGAGTCATAAGCTTTCCCCGTTCCAATTTGGCACCAGCCTGCCAGCACCCGGCTTTCGGTGCAATGGTTTTGATGGATACTTTCTTCCCCGCATAGGAAAAAGCGGGTGCATCTCGGCAAGTTTGCTGGCCTTGGCCGGTTTTATCAAGGCGCGCTTGCCGCTGCCCTCGGCACGGGCTAGAAGCCCCCTTTCCCCAGAGCTTATCCGTATTCGTTTGCAGGTTTTGCCCCATGAAGCAGCAGGCCAACCAAATCCGCGCCGGTCAGGTGATTGAACATCAGGGCCGGCGGTGGACCGTTCTCAAGCAGCAGATCATCACCCCCGGCAAAGGCGGCGCGTTCATTCAGGTGGAAATGCGCGATCTCAAGACCGGCACCAAAACCAACGAACGTTGGCGCACGGCCGATACGGTTGAACGGCTGATGACCGATGAGAAGGAAATGATTTATTCCTATACCGATGGAGCCAATTTGGTGCTGATGGACCCCGAGTCCTACGAACAAATGTTGGTGCCGGTGGCTCTGCTCGGGGATCAGGCCCCGTTTCTGCAAGACAATATGCATGTCACGGTCGATCTGGTAGAAGGCGAGCCGGTTGCCGTTCGCCTGCCGCCCACCGTTGTTTTGGAAGTTGTCGAGGCAGAACCGGTGGTGAAGGGCCAGACTGCGGCCGCCAGTTACAAGCCGGCAAAGCTCTCCAACGGCGTGAGAACCATGGTTCCGCCCTTCATCGAAACCGGCGAGCGCATTGTCGTTCGCACGGAAGACGGAAGTTACGTGGAGCGCGCGAAGTCCTGAGCAAAAATTTCGCTCGCGCCTGAGGTCTTGCGATGCCTCCGCCGCTTTCTCCGCACCTGACCGTGATGGCCAACGCCGCGTTGAAAGCAGCCAAGCGGCTTCTGCGCGACTTTAACGAGGTGGAACAACTCCAGGTCAGCATCAAGGGGCCCGGCGATTTCGTTTCGCAAGCGGACATGCGGGCAGAGGCAACGCTTCGGGAGGAATTGGCAAAAGCGCGGCCCGGTTATGCTTTTCTCATGGAGGAATCCGGCGCTTCCGGCCAGGAGAGCTGGGCATGGCGATGGGTTGTCGACCCGCTCGATGGCACTACCAATTTCCTCCACGGTATTCCGCAGTGGGCCATCAGTATTGCGCTGGAAAAGCGCCTGCCCGACGGCCGATCCGAAATAACCGCGGCGGTGGTTTATGCGCCCGTGGTCAACGAAATGTTTTGGGCCGAACGCGGCGTGGGGGCGTTTCTCAATGATCGCCGCCTGCGTGTCTCGGCGCGGCGGGAGCTCCGGGAAGCGGTGCTCGCCACGGGCATTCCGTTTGCGGCAACAAGTCCCTTGCATCGCTTGGCTTTTGCCCGCACTCTCGGCATCTTGATGCCGCAAGTGGCCGGAATTCGCCGCTTTGGTGCGGCATCGCTGGATTTGGCTTGGGTCGCCGCGGGCCGGTTCGACGGGTTTTGGGAGCTGGGGCTCAAACCCTGGGACACGGCAGCGGGCATACTGCTCGTGCGAGAGGCGGGCGGGTTTGTCACGGGGCCGGAGACGGATGAGCCGCGCGAAAGCGGCTCGATCGTTGCCGCCAATCCGCATTTGCATCCGCGCCTTCGCGAAGCCGTTATCGACGGAATTGCCGCGGCACGGGCACGTTCTTTATAGCGGTTGAAATCCGCGGCAACCGCGCTCATTAAGCGGGAAACAACCCCCGATAGGTTGTAACGCCCATGCGTAAAGTGTTTCTCTGGTTCGCTCTTCTTTGGTTTCCGTTCGGCGTCCGCGCGGCCGACGTGACGGTAAACCCCGAGGCGTTGGAGCCGCCTGCCAGCACCGGCGGGCCGGCGTCCGCTGCGCCGGCGCCGGCGACCGCGCCGACGAAGGCTCCCGCATCCCGTCCGCACCGCCGCAACACGACGCACAAGGCAAGCCCCGCCAAATCGAAAGCAGGCGCCGAACAACCCTCACAATCTGCAGGCAAGCCTGCTTCTTCTTTGGCAACGCAGGCCCAGCCGAAAAATCCGGCAGCGACCGGTCTTGTGGTTCCCCAAGCCGCTCCGCCGCCGGCCGAATTGCCCCCGGCGCTTCCCGATAACCCCAAGCACCCGCCCGCGACGATCGTACCCCCGCGCGTGGTTGCCGGCGCGCCGGGCCAGGCGGTTCCGATCCCCGGAGGTGTGAGGGTCACGTTTGCGGCCGACAGTGCTGATTTGAACCCGGAAACCGAGGCCGCGATCCAGAAATTGGCGCATGCCGCGGCCTCGCATCCGAGCGCGATGTTCACCATCATCGCCGCCGCAACCGGCCCTGAAAACGATCCGTCGACACCGCGCCGAATGGCGCTTTCACGCGGGCTGGCGGCGCGAGCCGTGCTGTTGGAGCAAGGCATTCCTTCGCCGCATATTTTTGTACGGGTTCTCCCGCCGAATGCTGCCGGCCAACCGGGTGACCGCGTCGACGTGACGGTCGCCGAGCCCGAAACCCGACCCGTAGAGCATGCCGGAACCCCGGTGACACCAACCCCATGAAAGCACCGATCCCATGACCCGGCCCACGCCTTACCTGGTGCGTATGCTGATTTTCCTCGTCCTGGTGGCCGGTGTGGCCGGGGCGCTGTTTCCGGCGCTCCGCTCTGCATTCGCCAACAATCCGCCGCTGAATACGCTCATCCTTGTGGTTCTGTTGCTCGGCATTGTCTGGAACTTGCGCCAAGTGGTGCGCCTTTTCCCCGAGGTGCGATGGGTGGAAGCGTTTCGCCAAAGCGGGGCGCGCCCTGCTTTGGTTTCCATGCCGGTGCCGCGGCTGCTCGGTCCGACCGCCAAAATGCTTGCGGCGCGCACGGGGAAATCGCGTGAAGGGGCGGAACGCGTCACGCTCTCCGCTCCGGCTATGCGGAGCTTGCTGGATTCGATCGCAAGCCGCCTGGATGAAAGCCGCGAACTTTCCCGCTATATGATTGCGCTGCTGATCTTTCTCGGCCTCTTGGGCACGTTTTGGGGGCTTTTGCGCACGGTGGGCGCGGTCAGCGAGGTCATTGCCGGGATGTCGGTCGGCTCGGGTGATCTCAATACGTTGTTCGATCAGCTCAAATCGGGGCTGGAAAAGCCGCTTTATGGAATGGGCACGGCCTTTTCCACCTCTATGCTCGGCCTTGCCGGTTCCCTTGTGCTTGGGTTTCTCGATCTGACCGCCTCACAAGCGCAGAATCGATTTTTCAACGAGCTTGAAGAATGGCTTGCCGGGCTTACGCGTTTGTCCTCCGGTGTTTTGGGGGCAGAGGCCGAGGCCCCGGTTCCGGTTTATGTGCAGGCGTTGCTTGAACAAACCGCGGAGAATCTGGAAAACCTCGAGCATATTCTGGCACGCGGAGAAGAAGGACGGACGCAGACCACGCAAGCGGTTCTAGCGCTGACCGAGCGCATTTCCACACTTTCCGATACGATGCGCGCGAGCCAGCAATTGATGCTGCGCATTGCGGAAGCGCAAGCAGCTCTTGCGCCCGCCTTGCAGCGGCTTTCGGAAGCCCGCATCGAGGCGCCGGTCGATGAGGTTGCGCGCGCGCATTTGCGCAATATCGAGCTTTATTTGCAAAGGTTGCTGACCGAAACCGAGCAGGGGCGGATCCAAAGCACGGCCGAGTTGCGTAACGACATACGCATTCTTACCCGTACGATTGCCGCGCTTGCGGAAGAATCGCAGAGGTAGCGCATGGCGCTCAATTCACGTTCCCGCAGTGGTACGGAAGGGCTAAATCCTTGGCCCGGCTATGTGGACGCGCTGTCCACATTGCTCATGGTGATCATTTTCGTTTTGTTGGTCTTTGTTCTGGCGCAAGCGTTTCTCTCCGTTGTGCTTTCCGGCCGAAACAAGGCGCTCGATCAGCTCAACCGGCAAGTGACGGAACTTTCCGAGATGCTCTCGCTCGAGCGCGGTCATAGTGCGGATTTGCGCGCTTCGTTGGCGCAGCTGAATCGCGATTTGGCGGCCGCCACTGCCGCGCGCGATACGCTGAGCAAGCAGCTTGCCGCGCTGCAGGCAACGGTGGCACGGACGGAGGCCGAACGAAACGCGCTGCGCGCCGAACGGGACAAGCTTGCAGCCCAATTTGCGGATGCGCAGTTGCAAGCGCAATCGGCCGCAGCACGAACGAAAGAGCTGCAAGCCCAACTTGCCGAGGCGCTCGGCCGCGCCAATACCGGCACGCAAGAGAACGCGGCGCTCACGGCGCGGCTTGCGGATACCGAGCGCCAGCTGCAAGACGCGCAAAAGCAACTGGAAGCCATGCGCGCGCAGATGGCAGAGCTCGACAAGACGGTAAAGGCGGACAAAGAAACGGTCGAAGCACGGCTTTCAGAACTCGCTCGTCTCTCTCAACAAGTGCAGGCATTGACGGCCTTGCGCGATGAGTTGGAAAAACAGGCGGAGGAAGCTGCTGCGCGCGCAACCACCGAGGCCGAGCGGCGGGCCGCCGTGGAAGCCGAGCTTGCCAACGAAAAAAAATTTTCGGATAGCGCGCGCGCGCAAATTGCCCTGCTCAACCAACAGGTTGAACAATTGCGCGCGCAGCTCCAGCAGCTTTCGGCGGCGCTCGACGTGGCGGAAAAGGCCAATAAAGAGAAAGACGTGCAAATCGCCAATTTGGGCCAACGGCTCAATGCCGCGCTGGCCGCTAAGGTGGAGGAGTTGCAACGCTATCGCAGCGAATTCTTCGGCCGGCTTCGGGACGTTCTGGCCAACCAGAAGGGAATTCAAATCGTCGGCGATCGCTTTGTGATCCAAAGCGAAGTGCTGTTCCCGGTCGGCAGCGCCGAGCTGACCCCGGCGGGGGTGGCGGAAATCAATGCACTTGCGGGAACGCTCAAGAATATTATTGCAGAAATCCCGAAGGACGTGCCTTGGATGTTGCGCGTCGACGGGCATGCGGATCGCCAGCCGGTGGTCGGCGGCACTTTTGCCTCAAACTGGGAGCTTTCCGCGCAACGCGCGATCAATGTCGTGAAACTTCTGATTGTGGAGGGGATTCCGCCGAACCATCTGGCGGCAACGGCATTTGCCGAATTTCAGCCTATCGCGCCGGGTGATACGCCCGAAGACTACGCCAAAAACCGGCGTATCGAGTTTCGGCTGACGGATCGCTGAGACGGCTGATCAGGCGCTTTCGCCCATCGCGCGGCGCGTCAGTTCCTTGAGCTTTGCTTCACCGCCCGGGGTTTTCGGGTCGAGAGAGAGAAGTTTCTGCCAAGCTTTGAGGGCACTCATGTAATCGTGCCGTTGCTCGGCAATCTCGGAAAGCACGCGGAAGGCATCGAAGTGCCGCGGCTGGCGGCGCAGAGTTTCCTCCATATCGCGAATGGCGGCAGCCGCTTTGCCTTGCTTCCAACGCGCCAGACCGCGTTGGAAATAAGCTTCCGCCAGATTGGGATCGAGCGCGATCACGTCATCAAAATCGCGTTCGGCATCCGCGGCGGCTTTGGCGTTGAGATTGCGGATTCCGCGCGCCATCAAAAGCCGCACTGCCGGCGATGTGCCTTCCAGCCAAAAGGCACGAATGCGCGCTTCCAAGAGTGCAGCCGTTGCTTCATCGGGGGCTGCTTTCAGCGCCGCCAAAAGCCGATCAAGCTCCGCGGCGCGCTCGGCCGGGCTTCTCTGCGCAAAGGCCGGCCGGGAAAGCTGCATCGCGGCGAGTCCGATTGTGAGAAAAAGACAACGTCGCCGGAGCATGGCATTAGGGTACGGCATTTGCCCCTACGGCTGTGCGTTTCTCCAACAACGCGCGGAGGGCGGCAGGTTCCGGCCCGCCCGCCATCCAATCCAACAACTCCACGGTGTGGAGCACCGGGAGCCCGTGCGAGAGCTGAACCATACACCCGATATTGCCGGCGGCCACCAGATCCGCGCCCGTTGCGGCCAAATTCGCCAACTTGCGGGCGCGCAACCGCTCGGCGATCGTGGGCTGAAGCATATTGTAGGTGCCGGCCGAACCGCAGCAGAGATGCGACTCCGCCGGTTCCACGACGGTGAAGCCTGCACGGCGGAGCAGCATTTTCGGCTCGGAGGTAATCTTTTGCCCGTGCTGCAGGCTGCATGCCGCATGATAGGCAACCACAAGCCCGGGCGGCGGGCGTGTGGGCTGATAGTCCAGAGTGGAAAGAAACTCGCTGATATCCTTGGCAAGGGCGGAAATCCGCGCGGCACGCTCGGGCCATGGCGCCGGTTCGGTGCGGAAAAGAAAGCCGTAATCCTTGACCGTCGTGCCGCAGCCGGATGTGTTGATGATGACGGCATCAAGCCCTTCCCGCTCCAGTTCCGCCGTCCAGGCCGCAATATTGGCACGCGCGGCTGCCATGGCGGCTTCGTGCTTGCCCATGTGATGGGTCAATGCGCCGCAGCAGCCGGCCCCTTGGGCGACGACGACTTCAACGCCGAGGCGGGTGAGAAGGCGGATGGTCGCCTCGTTGATTTGCGGCCCCAAGACTTGTTGGACACAGCCGGTCAGCAACGCCACGCGCGCCCGACGCTCTCCTTGTGCGGGATAAACTCGGGGAGCCTGGTTGGGCGAAGAGGGCGGCAGGCTGCCGAAGGAAGGCGCGAGCTCCAGCAAGGCACGCAGCCGGTTGGCGAGCATGCTCTTCCCCGGGATCAACCTCCGAAACGGTCGCACCAGGGCTGCCCCCAAAAATGCGACCCTGGCCAAAAAGGGATGCGGCAGCACTGCTGCCAATACGGCGCGCAGCGAGCGTTCCGTGAACGGGCGGCGATAGGTGCGCTCGATATGGGTTCGCGCGTAATCCACAAGGTGCATGTAGTGCACCCCGGAGGGGCATGTGGTCATGCAGGCAAGGCAGGAAAGACAGCGGTCCACATGGCGCACCACCACCTCGTTCGCCGGCGCACCGGATTCCAACATTTCCTTGATGAGGTAAATGCGCCCCCGCGGGCTATCGAGTTCATCCCCCAATAAGACAAAAGTGGGGCAGGTCGCCGTGCAGAACCCGCAGTGCACGCAAGTCCGCAAAATTTTGTTGGATTCCGCGATATCGGGATCGCGCAGCCGTTCCGGAGCGAAATTCGTGCGCATGCTTGGCTATACCCCGGCAAACATCCGGCCTGGATTGAGAATACCCTTTGGGTCGAAGACAGATTTCACGGCAGAGGTCAGTCGGGCAAGGGTGGGCGGTTCCGGGGGAATGACATCGACGCTCACCCGCAAGGCATCGGGCGCGCGCATCAGAAGCCAATGTCCTCCGGTTGCTTTCACGGCTGAGGTGATGGCCGCGTGAAGCTCGGGAGTGGCGGGGCCCGCGAGCCATATCAGCCCCCCGCCCCAATCCAAAAAACCGCGTGCGCCGGCAGCCGAAGCCAGGCGAAGCACCCGAGGGCCGGCGGAGGGCCGCACGGAAACGCGCCAAACCGCCTCTTCCGGACGTGCGGCCAGGGGCAGGGCATCACGGATCGCACGCCAAGCGGCTCGGCTTGCAGCGTCATCCAGGAGCTCCGCATGGCCGAACGCGGCGAGGCGTTCGCGCAGCTTACCGAGCCGATAAACCACGCTGTCGGCGAAATTCTCGATGCGTAGCAATGCCGCGCTACTCTCCAGCCAAGCCAAAGCGGGCACGTGCGCGGCCGCTTCTTTCGGCAGCCATGCGGCGGCGGAAACGCCGTAGGGCGAGCCCAAGCCTTCGGCCAAGGCCGCCACGGCTTGCTCCGATGCGAGCTTCGGCAGAAGCAGGGTGCCCCATCGCTCGGCGGCCGGCAGCACTTTCAGCGTGACTTCGGAAATCACCCCGAGCGTGCCGTGGCTGCCGGTGAGAAGCTTGCAAAGATCAAGCCCGGTGACGTTCTTTAGAACGCGCCCGCCCGAGTGAAAGATTTCGCCCATCCCATTCACGGCGCGCAGCCCGAGCACATGATCGCGCATCGCCCCGGCGGTAACGCGCCGCGGCCCGGAAAGATTGGTGGCCACCACTCCGCCTAAGGTCTGCGGTCCATCGCTGCCCAATAAAAAGGAAAGATCAGGAGGCTCGGCGATAATCTGCTGACCTTTTTCCGCGACTTTGGCCTCGATTTCGGCAAATGGCGTGCCGGCTTCTGCGCTGATCACCAATTCTTGCGGCGCGTATAACCTGATGCCCGAAAGCCCTCGCGTGCTCAGGGTCCGTGCCGCCTGCACGGGCCGCAACATCGTTCTTTTGGTGCCGTTGCCTTCCACCAAAAGCGGTTCGCCCGCCTCGTAGGCGGCACGCAGCAATGCCGCAAGCTCTTCCTCGCTTGCCGGGACAGCAAGGCTCATGCCGCGCGCTTTGCCTCTTGCTGTTCGCGCAGCGGAAAAACCTTGTGGGGGTTCAGGAGCCAGTCCGGGTCGAAGGCGGTTTTGATGCGCCGCTGTTGCTCAAGCTCCGTTTCCGTGAACTGGACCGGCATCAGGTCTCGTTTCTCGACACCCACCCCGTGTTCGCCGGTCAGACAACCGCCGACCTCCACGCACAACTTCAAGATTTCCGCGCCGAACCGCTCGGCTTTCGATTGCTCCGCGGGATCGTTCGCATCAAACAGGATCAGCGGGTGGAGATTGCCGTCCCCTGCGTGGAAAATATTGGCCACTTGCAGCCCGTATTCCTCGCTCATGGCACGGATCCGGCCCAGCACTTCCGGCAGCCGGCCGGTTGGGATCACGCCGTCCATGCAGAGGTAATCGGGGCTGATCCGCCCGACAGCGCCGAAGGCTCCTTTGCGCCCTTTCCAAATCGCGGCCGACTCTTCCTCCGTTTGCGCGACTTTGAGGCTAATCGGGTCGTGGCGGGCGCAGATCGCCGAAATACGGGCAAGCTGTGCGTCCTGCTCGGCGCGGCTGCCTTCCACCTCGATAATCAGCAACGCTTCCGCATCCAGCGGATAGCCCGCATGTGCGAACGCCTCGCAGGCGTGGATGGCGGGTTTGTCCATGAATTCCAGGGCTACGGGAATAATGCCCGAAGCGATAATGTCGGCCACGCAAGCGCCTGCGATTTCATTCGAGCGAAAGGCCGCAAGCATCGCCCGCGCGCCTTCAGCGCTCGGCAAAATGCGGACCATCACCTCCGTGACCACCGCAAGCTGCCCCTCGCTGCCGGTGAGCAGGCCGAGCCAGTCATATCCGGCGGCATCGGAATGCGGGCCGCCGATTTCCACAATTTCCCCGTCGACCGTGACGATCTTCAAACCCAGCAAATTGTTGGTTGTGACGCCGTATTTCAGGCAATGGGCGCCGCCCGAGTTCATGTTGACGTTGCCGCCGATCATGCAGGCAAGCTGGCTCGACGGATCCGGCGCATAGAAAAACCCATGCTTTTGCACGTGCTGGGTAATGGCAAGGTTGGTCACGCCCGCCTGAACGAGCGCGTAGCGATCGGCGTAATTCACTTCCAGGATGCGATTAAGGCGCATCAAGCCCAGCACCACCGCATCCGGTAACGGCAAGGCCCCGCCCGAAAGGCTGGTGCCGGCCCCGCGCGGAACGACGCGCACCCCGAAGGTGCGGCAAATTTTCATGATCTCGGCCACTTGTTCGGTGGTCTCGGGCAAAACCACGGCAAGCGGCACAGCGCGATAGGCCGGAAGCGCGTCGGTTTCATACGCCTTCAGACGAAGCGGCTCGGTAATAACGCCGTCATCCGGCAGCACCGTGCGTAGAGCCGCAACGATGCTTTCGCGTTCTGCCAGTACATGGGCCTTGGGTGGCGGCAATGCGATCATGGCGGCGCTCCTTTATAATCCTTCAGGCAAACATGAGCACTCCTGCCACCCTCGGCAAGCATCGCTACGCCAAGAGGCTGATCAGAAGGCTCAGCCCTGCCGTGCCTTCATGCGCGGGTTCTTTTTGTTGATGACATAAACCCGGCCGCGCCGGCGCACCAGACGGCAATTTTTGTCGCGCTGTTTTGCGGATCTCAGGCTGTTGCGAACTTTCATCGATCTTGCCTCGGCAAATGCAAAAAGCCGCGGTTTGCTAGGCTGGCATCGGGTTTCTGTCAAGCCGGGCGCGGCTATGGGCGGCCTGCGAAGGCCGTATTCTCAGTGTTTTTGAATGGCGTGCCAGCGCACCAGCCGGATTTTCTTTTGCTGCATCAGCCGCAGCCGCAGCAGCCAGCGTTCCGCCTCATTCACGATCTCCGCGGCCAGGCGGGGCGATAGCGACCGGCTTTCCTGATAGGGTTTGATAAACGCTTGCCACGCGCTCAGCACGAAATGCCGGTGGCGTTCGGTGGTATCTTCCACCACACGGACGTCGAAGCCATATGCCGAGAGCAACTCTGTTATGGTATCCGCCGACGGCAACGCGGTGCCCATCCGCTCCAGACGGAGCCAAGCGGCTGCGGAGCTTTCGTTGGGGTCGAACTCCGGTTCGGCAACCAACTCCAGCAAGGCGAGCTGCCCCATCGGGCGAATGGCCACGGCCAAAGCGCTCAAAATGGGTTCGCAGGGGTAACCGCGAAAGCTCAGCAAACTGAGCCCGTGCGCGCACATGTCCCGCCGAAGGGTCGGGGCGGCGGGGTTCCACGGCCGAACGCGCACACGCTTGGCCAGATTGGCATGCAAGACCCGAGTGGCTGCCTCGGCCCGCATCGCGGGATCCGATTCAAAGGCCTCTATCCAGGTATCAAAAGCCGAGGCAATCGCTTGCGCTTCGCCGCCACGGCCTGCCCCCAGAAGCAGCAAAGTGGTCTGCCCGGAGAGTTTAAACGGGCGCACCAACCGCAGCGCTTCTTCGGTCCCGCCGGGAAGCATCACCCCTTCCCCGAAGAGCTGCTGAAGTTTGATGCCGGCCGTTTCAGACAGGCTCGCCTGCAAGTCCATATCCTGCGTTGCCGAATTCCGAAAGAGGCCCCGATTCTGCCGAGTCGGGGTTGAAAAAGTCTTGCTTGCCTCTTTGGGATCGCCAGACCATTCCATATCCCATTAAGAGAATTTTGCAGGAGAGGCAGGAATGGAACGTGGCGGCGGAAGCCTTGCGGGGTTTTTGGTGATCGCTTTCGCCCTGGTCGGTCTTGTGGGGCTCTTTGCCACTTATGCTGCGCCCTTGCCGCTGCAGCGCGCCCTAGCGCGTGACGGGGCGCTGGATGCGGTACTACAGGCGGCCGAAGGTCCGAATGCGGCGGCCACGCTTGCGGCGCTGCGGCCTGCCCTGGGCGAAAGTGCTGCCGCGGTGCTGGACAGCGACAAGGGAAGCCTGGCAAGCCGTGTGGAAAGCGCGCGGGCGAACATGCGGAAATCTTTTCTGGCCGAAGAGGCGGCAGTTCTCCGACGGCTGCGGATTCTTATCGGTATCGTAACGGCAACATGCGCGCTTTTTGGCGTGGTGATCTTGCGGATTGCCGGAAAGAAGGCGAACTACAAGCCCGCTCAATTCGGTTCGATATCCAGCGCATAGCCCGCAGCCCGCACCGTTCGAACAAGGTCGAGCTCGCCCGGAGCGTTAATGGCCTTGCGCAAGCGCCGAATGTGGACGTCTACCGTGCGGGGCTCAACGTGAATGTTGGGTCCCCACACCGAATCCAGCAGTTCCTCGCGAGAAAAAACCCGCCGCGGATGCTGAATAAGAAACTCCAATAGGCGAAATTCCGTAGGCCCCAATTGCACCAGACGCCCATTCCGATAAACGCGGTGCGTGACGAGATCGATTTCGATGTCGTGGAATGAGAGTTTGCTCTTGGCGCGAACGGGCCCCGCTCGGCGGAGCAACGCCCGCATCCGCGCGAGCAGGAAATCGAGGCTGAACGGTTTGGTAATGTAGTCGTCGGCTCCGATATTGAGGCCGCGTACGGCGTCCTGCTCTTCCGTTCGAGCGGTGATCATGATCACCGGTAGTTCGCGCGTGCTGTTCCGCCGGCGGAGTTGGCGGCAAATCTCAAGGCCGGAAACGCCGGGCAGCATCCAATCCAAAAGCACCAAATCGGGCTTGCGCTCGGCTATTTTCTCAAGCGCCTCTTCGCCATCCATTGCCTCTTCAACACGGAAGCCCTGACGCTCGAGGTTATAGCGCAACATGGTCACCAAAGGGGCTTCGTCTTCCACCACCAAAACCAGCGGTTTACTTTGGTTTCCCGTCGCTTCTAGCATGGTATGCCTCCTCTCCGGTATCTGCCGACTGCATCAACCGCGCTCCGGGCGGTCCGCATAGTAAACGGTCCGATCCCCTTTCGGGCGCTCTTGCGACAAGACTTGTCCGGTCATCGTATAATGCAACGTCTCCGCTATGTTGGTAGCATGATCGCCGATACGTTCGAGATTTTTGCTTATAAACAGCAAATGCGTACACGGCGTTATATTGCGTGGGTCCTCCATCATATAAGTAATCAATTCGCGAAAAACGACAACGTAAAGATCGTCTACCCGTTCATCGGACTGCCAAACGGAGATCGCCTTTTCGATATCCGTATCGCCAATTGCGTCCACAATAAGCTTCAATTGCTCCTGAACCATTTCCGCCATGTGCATCAGGCCGGTTAGGCTGAACGGCAAGGAAAGGCCGGAGAGCACGATGCTGCGTTTGGCGACATTGGCGGCATAATCGCCTATTCTTTCCAGATCGACGGTTATTTTCAGCGCGCCCACTATGCGCCTGAGGTCATCGGCGACGGGTTGGCGTAACGCAATCAGGCGGATGGCGAACTGCTCGATCTCGCGCTCCAGCGCATCAACCCGCACATCGGACTCAATCGCGCGCGAGGCCAATTCCGCGTCTTTTTGCATCAGCGCTTGCAGCGCCATGGCAAGCTGGCTTTCGACGATCCCCCCCATTTCGATCAGAAGTTCGCGCAGCCGAGCAAGTTCTTGCTCGAAACTTTTGACGATGTGACCGGAGCTCTCGGGCATAACTCGTTTCCTTTTTAGCCAAACCGGCCGGTTATGTATTCTTGCGTACGGCGTTCCTTCGGTGCTGTGAAGATTTGTGCCGAAGGCCCGATTTCCACCAGTTCGCCCATAAAAAAGAAGGCGACTTGATCGGCGATCCGTGCCGCTTGTTGCAAATTGTGCGTCACGATCGCAATCGTGAAGTTGCGCTTGAGCTCGTCGATCAGCTCTTCGATGCGCAGCGTCGAGATGGGGTCAAGGGCGCTGGTCGGTTCGTCGAGCAAAATGACTTCCGGATGAACGGCAATCGTGCGAGCGATGCACAGCCGTTGCTGCTGGCCGCCGGAGAGACTTGTTGCCGGCGATCGAATGACGTCTTTGACTTCATCCCATAAAGCGGCGCTGGTAAGCGCCCATTCTACACGCTCATCCATTTCCGCGCGCGATAGCCGCTCGTGCAAACGCACACCAAAAGCAACGTTGTCATAAATGGACATAGGAAACGGCGTGGGTTTTTGAAAAACCATACCGATACGGCGGCGCAGAAGGCTGACATCGACGTCAGGGCCGATGATATTTTCGCCGTCCATGATGACTTGGCCGGTTGCGCGCTGATTTGGGTAGAGGTCATACATGCGGTTCAAAACCCGAAGCAGCGTGGATTTGCCGCAGCCGGATGGACCGATGATGCCGGTGACCTTCCGTTCCGGCAATGTCATGGTAACGTTCCGCAGAGCCTGGCGATCATTATAAAAAAAATCCAGATTCCGGATGATGATACACGGTTTCTCCGAAACTGAGGCAGACTCCCCGTTTTCCTGCGTTTGATTTTGCAGCTGGTCGGGTTGCGCGGAAGCGACGAGCATCGAACGCCCTTCTTGCATATCCTTCCCCTTCATTCCGCTTTCTCGCGCAGCAAACTTCGCGCCAGAATGCTTACCACGAGCACGAGCAGGGTCAGCAGCAGTGCGCCGGCCCAGGCTAACCCGTGCCAGGACTCATAGGGGCTTAAGGCAAATTGAAAGATGACTACGGGGACATTGGCGAGAGGCCGACTGAGATCCGTACTCCAGTATTGATTATTAAGAGCCGTGAACAAAAGCGGGGCAGTTTCTCCGCTGATACGCGCAATACCGAGCAGCAAGCCGGTGAGAATACCGGCCCGCGCGGCCCGATAAATCACCTGCGTAATCACGCGCCATTTCGGGGCACCCAAGGCAAGCGCCGCTTCTCGCAGGCTAAGAGGGATTAATTGCATCGTCTCATCGGTTGTACGAATAACCACGGGAAGCAAAATCAGCGCCAATGCGATGGCGCCTGCCCAGCCGGAAAAATGCCCACTCGGCCAAACGATGACCTGGTATACAAAGAGACCGATGACCACGGACGGCGCGGAAAGCAAAATATCATTAATGAATCGCACTGTTCCGACAAGCCTGGGATACGTATTGTATTCGGCAAGATAGGTACCGGCAAGAACGCCTATCGGGGTTCCCATGACGACGGCGACAAAGATGAGAAGCAGGGAACCGAAGAGCGCGTTGGCAAGACCTCCCTCGGCGCCGGGCGGGGGCGTGAGTTCGGTGAACAAAGAAGGGCGGAGGGCTGCGGCGCCGTTGAGCAAGGTGGTGATAAGGATCGAAGCGAGCCCTACGAGCCCAAGCGCAGTGGCCAGAGTGGCAAGGCCGAGGGCAATGACGTTGAGTCGCTTGCGAGATCTTCCACGCGGGTGGATTTTACGAAGATTCATCTGGCCCCCTGCTTGGCAAGGCGCAGCAGCAGAAGTTTGGCAAGCAGCAGCACCAGAAACGTTATCACAAACAGGATAAATCCAAGAGCGATCAGGGCGGAAAGATAGGCCGGGGAGTCGGCTTCGGTAAATTCGTTTGCAATGGTTGCGGCAATCGATGTCGAGGGCGCCAAAAGGGAAATATTGAAGTCGTGAGAATTGCCGAGCACGAAAGTTACCGCCATCGTTTCGCCCAAGGCGCGGCCGAGGCCAAGGAAAATGGCGCCCCATACCGCCGTGCGCGTGTAGGGAAGTGCCACATGCCATACCACTTCCCAACGCGTGGCGCCAAGCGCGAAGGCGGATTCCCGCAGCGCCGGCGGCACCAAACGAAACACATCCCGCATGACCGCGGCGATGAACGGCACGATCATAATCGACAAGATGATGCCGGCCGTAAGCATTCCAAGCCCAAGCGGCGGGCCGGAAAAGAGGGGCGCAAGGCCGGGAACCATGCCCAGCGTATCGCTCAACCAGGGATCCAAAGTGTTGGCCATAAACGGGGCGAAGACAAACAACCCCCACATGCCATAGATAATGCTCGGGATCCCGGCGAGAAGTTCAATGGCGGCAGAAGTGGGCACCGCAAGGCGCCGTGGCGCCACCTCGGTCAGAAACACCGCAATACCGAAAGCGACCGGCACGGCAAGCACCAACGCGATGAGCGCCGTGACCAGCGTGCCGTAAATCGGCACCAGGGCGCCGAACTCCCTCCGAACCGGATCCCATACGGCCTTGCTCAGAAAACCGAAACCGAAATGCGCAAAAGTCGGATATCCACCGATCAGAGTGGAAATCGCTATCGCGCCGAGCAGGACCAGTACCAACAAGGCCGCGCTGAAGGCAGCGACCCGAAAAAGCGCATCCCCCAGCGCGCCCGAGCGGCGTTTCGGTATTGCCTGATCCATGCGCACGGCGCTTCCTCGGTGAAGGTCCTTAAAACCTCACGTGAATATTCGCTTGCCAATACGCCTCGACACGGCTGACGAGCGCAGGGGGGAGCGGCACATAATTCAGCTTTTCGGCCAAGGGTTGACCATGCTCCAAGGCCCACCGAAAGAACGCAAGCACCGTAGCTGATTGCGTGACATTTTTCGGGTAACGAGGCATGAGAACGAATGTGGTCGCCGTAATCGGATAGGCATTCGGGCCGGGGGCGTTCGTCATCACCAAATAGAAATCGGAGGCATGATCCCAATCCGCGCTCGCCGCGGCTGCCTGGAACGAAGCCCCGTTCGGCGACGGGAACTCCCCCGCCGAGTTCTGAACCAGGGCATAAGTTAATTTGTTCTGCAAGACATAGGCATATTCGACATAGCCCAACGCCCCTCTCACGCGTTGGATATAAGCTGCCACGCCCTCATTGCCCTTTCCGCCGATCCCGGCCGGCCAGGCAACGGAAGTTCCTACCCCTACCTTGGCTCGCCATTCCGGGCTTACCTTTGCCAAATAGTCGACAAAGTTGAAGGTGGTGCCGGAACCATCAGACCGGTGGACAACGGTGATGTCGAGATGCGGCAGCTTTCGGCCGGAATTCAAAGCGGCGATCTCAGGAGCATCCCATTTTTTGACCTTGCCGAGAAAAATATCCGCAAGCAATGGGCCGCTGAGCCGGAGCTCGCCCGGGCCGATATCGGGCAAGTGAACAACCGGCACCACCCCGCCGATCACCAGCGGGAACTGTGCAAGGTTTGCCGCTTCGAGCTGATGCGGGTCAAGCGGCATGTCGGAGGCGCCAAAGTCCACCGTGCCCGCCTTGATCTGGGCAATTCCTCCGCCTGAACCGATCGATTGGTAATTGATCTTGATCCCGGTTTGCTTGGAGTAGGCGTCAGACCAAGCGGCCAGAATCGGGTAGACAAAAGTCGAACCCGCTCCGGTCACTTGCTGTGCCACGACATGGCTTGCTCCGGCGGCGACAAAGAACGCAGCGGCAACCAGCGCCACTTTCCCGAGCTTCATAAAACCTCCTTAGGCCCCTTCTTCCTTTTCTTGCCTTTCGCGATGACGCTCCGCTGGCTAGCACGCCTGAACCCGGTTCGCGAGAGTAAGGCGCGTATGCCTATTGAGCGACTTTACGAGAGGGAACCTAAGGAGCAGCGGCAAAGGGAAAATGGCAGATGCGTGAAACTTTTATGACACGCATCTGCCATGCCGCATTTCCCTCGGCAGTGCCGATCCGGCTTTCGCCTTTATTCGGCCGCCTGCTTGGGAATTTCCACCAAACGCAAATAGGGCTTTAAGGTTTTCCAGCCCTGGGGGAACAGGCGCCGCGCCTCCTCGTCGGAGACACTCGGCACGATAATGGCGGCATCCCCCGGTTGCCAGTTCACCGGGGTGGCGAGCTTCAACCGATCAGTAAGCTGCAGACTGTCAATCACTCGCAGGATTTCACGGAAATTACGTCCGGTGCTCGGAGGATAGATGATAATCGCACGGACCTTCTTGTTGGGGTCGATGATAAACACGCTGCGCACCGTCACCGCCGGGTCGGCTTCCGGGTGGATCATGTCATAGAGGGTGGAAACCTTGCGGTCGGCATCCGCGAGTACCGGAAAGTTCAGCGCTACCCCCTGCGTTTCCTCGATATCCCGCAGCCATCCGGCATGGCTGTCCACCGGATCGACGGAAAGGCCGATCACTTTAACGTTGCGCTTGTCCCATTCCGGCTTCAAACGCGCCGTCTCACCCAGCTCGGTGGTGCATACCGGGGTATAATCCTTGGGGTGGCTAAACAGCACTCCCCAGGAATTTCCCAACCACTCGTGAAAGCGGATGCGGCCCTCCGTGCTATCCTGCTCGAAGTCCGGGGCGATCTGCCCCAGCTGAATACCCATCTCCGTAATCTCCCTAATTGGCGGTGAACGCGTTCTCCATATAAAATCTACTCTGCTTTAATATACATCGGAGAATATTACAATGCTGCCTCGCATGTTTTTCAAATCACGAAGTCTAATGGTTCAATTGCCGGGCGCTGCAACCCGGCCGCAGCCGCGCGCTTTAGCAAATCATCCAGAGTCAGCCGTTTCAGCTCTTGCTGCAACATCTGGTTCAGCTCCTGCCAGAGCGGCAGCATCACGTGTTCGAACAATGCGCCTCCCAAGCTTTTCTTGGCGGTTTCGTCTCCCGCGAGCGCGACCGAGAGAATTTCATGCAGCGGAATATCACGCGCGGGTTTCGCCAGCCGGTATCCGCCGCGCGGCCCGCGGACGCTCTCCAGCAGGCCCGCCCGCGAAAGCGCCTGCAGCAGCGGTTCCATGCCGCGGCGTGCGAGGCCCAGACGATTCGCGATATCGGCAGCGCTTACCGTGGTGTTTCGGCTACTGTGGAATGCCACATCGAGCATGGTCGTGAGAGCGGTCAAGGCACGATCTTGGGGCAGTAGCATGCAAACCTCCTCGATAATAACTAGACAACTCCGTAATATTTGTGGATAACACGCGTTATGTTGCAAGAACCCTCCCACGCTCAGGATTTCTCTTCTTTGCCGAAGCCGCAACCGTCGGCGCGCGGGCGCATCTATAACAACATTCTAGAGACATTCGGCGCGACCCCCTTGGTGCGCTTGCCGCGACTCGCAGCCGAAGAAGGCTTCGTGGCCGACCTTGCCGTCAAGCTCGAGTTCTTTAACCCCCTTGCCTCCGTCAAGGACCGCATTGCTTTGGCCATGGTGGCCGATGCCGAGGCAAAGGGAGAGATCGCCCCGGGCCGCAGCGTCATTATTGAGCCGACCTCCGGCAATACCGGAATTGGTCTCGCGTTTGTGGCCGCGTCGCGCGGCTACCGGCTGATTGTAACCATGCCGGAGGGGGCTTCCATCGAGCGGCGCAAGATGATGCGCCTCTTGGGTGCCGAACTGGAGCTTACGCCCTCGGCGCTCGGCATGCGCGGGGCGATTGCGCGTGCCGAGGAATTGCTGGCAACCACCCCCGGCGCTTGGATGGCACGGCAATTCGACAATCCGGCGAATCCGGCCATTCATGCTGCCACCACGGCCGAGGAAATCTGGGTTGATACGGAAGGACGGGTGGATCTCGTCGTGGCAGGCTCCGGCACCGGCGGCACGTTGACCGGGATTGCCCGTGCACTCAAGCCGCGGCGCCCTTCGCTCAAGGTGTTTGCGGTTGAGCCTGCGGAAAGTCCCGTCCTTTCCGGGGGAGAGCCCAGCCCCCACGGCATTCAGGGTATTGGCCCCGGCTTTAAACCCTCGGTGCTGGCGTTGGAATTGCTCGACGGGGTGATCCGCGTATCAGAAAAAGAGGCGTTGACCATGGCAAGGCGTTGCGCACGGCTGGATGGCGTGCCCGTCGGGATTTCCTCGGGTGCCGCAATACACGCCGCCGCAGCGATGGCACGAGATCCGGCAAATGCAGGCAAGCTTATCGTGACGATCGCGCCATCCTTTGCGGAACGCTATCTTTCTACGGCGCTGTTCGCCGATCTCTGAATTCCGCGATCAAAATGCCTTGACGGCCGGCTCAAGCCCCAATGCCTGGGCAAGCCGATCGAGCCTGCGCAGCACGGCCTCACCGGCAAACACCCCGCCGCTTTCATCGAGCCGAAGCAGCAATTGCCGGCCGTTGACGGCAAGGCGCGTGCCGGCGAGCAAATCGGGCGTGCCGGCGGACAGCGTGTATGCCAATCGCAACGCAAACCCCAAGACTTCTGCGCGGTTGGTGCTGGCCACATCCAGTAAGCGCCGGGCCGGGCTTAAAAACGGCGCATCCGGCTGGGCTTCGTAGCGCAACGCGACGGCGAGCGCGAGGAAAGCGCGCGTCGGGTGGTCGAGTCCCACCCCCGGCTGGCGCAATACCCGAAAAAACGCATGTTCGGCGCGGTATTCGGGATGCTCGCGTGCACCGATATCAGACATCCAGCAGGCGGCTTTGCGGAGCTTGCGGCTCAGAGCATCTTCCTCCGGAAAAAGCGGATCGGTCCAATCCGACAGGGTTTCCGGCAGGTTCGAATCGCGGCCGAGCGCCTCGGCAAATTCTTGGGCTGCGGCAAGCAGGGGGTCTTCGGCCTGAATTTCCGGCGAGAGACGTTGCCAATACCAGCCTTCGCGCAAGCCGTTGGCGCTAAACACCACCCGCCTGGGTTGTGCCGCGCGCAGCAGCCGCCGCAACACGACCGCGGCAAAAGGGAGATCATCGATCCGCCGGCGAGAAACTCCGGGCAGGCGCTCCAACGCGCGCCGGCCGGCCCCGGCGATAACGCCGGCCAAATCCCGCGCTTCTTCCCGGCGGATGGCGTAGTGATGCACAATCGCAAGCGGGTAGCCGGTTTGCGTTATGTGAATACGTGCCAAGGCCCGCCATGCGCCGCCGACCAAGTACAGGTCTTTGCCCGTCCCTTCGCCCAGCCAGGCCACTTTGGCGAGATCGGCTTCCGCCAATCCCCTTGCGCGTCCGGGGTCTCCGTTTGCGCGTTCGCTCAAGCGAATAACCCCGAGCGGAAGGGTTGCCGTGGCTCCGGCGCGTCCAGCATAAAGCCGCACCAGTTCGAGAGAACCGCCGCCGATATCCGCAAGCACGCCATCGGCCGTAGGGATGCCGCAGAGTACCCCCGCCGCGGAAAGAGCGGCCTCTTCGGTTCCGGAAAGAACGCGCACCGCTATTCCCGGAAGCGTATTTTTCATTTCCGCTACGAAGTCCGCGCTGTTGCTTGCCTCCCGCACAGCCGAGGTTGCCAGAACTTCCATCACCACCACCCCCATCGCCCGCGCGATGGCGTGGTAACGGCGCAATATCTTCAGCGTTTCCGCCATGGCGGATTCGGCCAGCCGCCCTGTGGACTCCAGCCCGTGCCCGAGCCGTAGCACCGCTTTTTCGTTGAAAATCGGCAGTGGATTCCGGGTTGCACCTTCAAAGACAACCAACCGCACGGAGTTGGAGCCGACATCCACCACAGCAAAGCGGGGAGGCTTGCTTGCAGCCGAAAAGGGCACGGCTTCAGTCCTGCATAAGGCGGTCAGGAGGGCGGCTGAGGCTCAGCGGAGAAACGACGGGCGGCCCGTGCAAGGCCGAACCGCGCCCCGAGAGCGAGGGGTTGGTCATAAAATATTCGTGGGCGGAAAAGGGCTTTCGCCCGGGACCAAGCCGCTTCCAACTGCCATCGGGCATCAGCTCCCAGGATTGCATTGTATCTTTCAGGTTGGTCACCATGATCTGGTCAAGCACCTGCGCGTGAACCGTCGGGTTATGGATCGGCACGAGCGTTTCCACCCGCCAATCCATATTGCGTTCCATCCAATCCGCGCTGCTGATGAACACGCGAGCATGACGGCTCGGCAGCGCATGGCCGTTGCCGAAGACGCAAATCCGGCTGTGTTCGAGGAACCGGCCGACAATCGACTTGATTCGGATGTTCTCGGAAAGTCCCTCCACGCCGGGGCGAAGGCAGCAAATTCCGCGGATCACGCCAAAAATTTTCACCCCGGCTTGCGAGGCTTCGTAGAGTTTGTCGATCAGCACCCGATCCACCAAGGCGTTGAGTTTCAGCCAGATCGTGGCGGGGCGTCCGGCACGCGCAAAGCCGATTTCCTGATCAATGAGTTCGATCAACGTCGAGCGCAGGGTCAGCGGGCTGAACGCCACGGCTTCCATTTGCGCCGGCTTGGCATAACCGGTCATGTAATTGAACAGCCTTGCGGCATCGCGCGTGAGTTCCGGCTCACAGGTGAAAAAAGAAAGATCTGTGTAGATCCGCGCCGTGATCGGATGATAGTTACCGGTGCCGAAATGGGCATAAGCGCGCATCAGCCCGCCTTCGCGCCGCACGACCAGAGAAAGCTTGGCATGGGTTTTCAGGTCGCGGAAACCATAAACGACTTGCACGCCGGCGGCCTCTAAGGTCCGGGCGAGCCGGATATTGGCTTCCTCGTCAAAGCGGGCCCGCAGCTCCACCACCGCGGTGACGGATTTGCCTGCCTCTGCCGCCTCCACAAGAGCTTTGACGATGGGGCTTCCGGAAGATGTGCGATATAATGTTTGTTTGACCGCGACCACGGCAGGATCGGCAGCCGCCTGACGCAAAAATTGCACCACCACATCGAAACTCTCAAAGGGGTGATGCACAATAAGGTCCTTGGCGCGGATAGCGGCAAAGCAATCCCCGCCGAAATCTCGGATCCGCTCGGGAAACCGGGGCGTATAGGGCGGGAAGAGCAAATCCGGCCGATCATCGACGATCAGCTGTTTTAAATCCGCAATTCCCAGAATGCCGGGATGCATGAATACGCCTTCGGCCGGGGCTTCCAGCTCATCGCGCACCAATTCCAGCAAATCCTCCGGCATCGCCGCGTTGACATCGAGATGGATCGCGACCCCGCGTCTGCGGCGCTTCAACGCCGTCTCGTAGGAACGGACGAGATCTTCGGCTTCCTCTTCGATTTCCACGTCCGTGTCGCGGATGACTCGGCAAAGCCCTTGGCCGGTGACACGCAAACCGGGGAAAAGCCGGTCCAAAAACAGGCTCACCAGGTCTTCAAGCATCAGAAAGCGCGCTTTGCCGTTGGCTTCGCTTTCCTGGGGCAAGCGAATAAACCGCTCAATCCCTTGGGGGAGAGGGATCAGCGCCTTCAGCTGTGCGCCGTCTTCCTCACGCACCAAACGGAGTACCATCACCAGCCCCATATTGGGGATGAACGGGAAGGGATGCGCGGGATCAATGGCCAGCGGTGTGAGCACCGGAAAGACCCGCTCCATGAACCAGGATTCAAGCCAGCGGCGGTCTTCGGCCGAGAGCGCATTGTGCGCCAGCGCATTGCGATCGAGCACGACGAGCCCTGCTTCGTGCAATTCCCGGCGAAGCTCGTGCCAAAGCCGATGCTGTTCCGCCACAAGCGTTTGTACTTGGGCACGTATCGCCTGAAGCTGCTGTGCCGGAGTACGACCGTCGGGCGAAGGAGCCGTCACCCCTGCTTTGGCTTGGCCCATGAGCCCGGCGACGCGAACAGAATAGAATTCGTCGAGGTTTGAGCCGCTGATCGAGAGAAAGCGCACACGCTCCAGCAAGGGATGGCGGGGGTTTGCCGCTTCCTCCATGACCCGCCCGTTGAAATCGAGCCAGGAAAGTTCACGGTTGATGAAACGGGCCGGGCTATCCGGCGCAATCTTAAGGCCGGAAGACGGTGTCGGCTTGGCGGCGTCTCGGTGGAGGAGTTCGACGTTCGAAGCAGTCATGGTCTCAATCGAAATCTCACAGTTCGCAGTGTTCGGTTGGAATGCCGGTGATGTTTTCAACAGTTGTCCATTTCTTCGGCCGCGCCTCCGTTCAACAGATCCGCCAGAGCATGCTGCGCCAAGGTTCGACTGACGGGGCTTCCGCTTGCCAGTGCCGCCTCATCCAGGCGCTTGACCGCCTCGCGCAGCGCGGCGGCTGCGCGGGGCAACCGTCGCAGCAACCAGGATTGCATCGCAGAGGAAACCCGAAGCTGGCGTTCCGCGAGCAGGCGTTGCAACAAAACAGCAAGGAGATGGTCTTCCGGCGGCTTTACGACAACGGCGAGCGTTGCACAAAGCCGGCTTTTGAGATCGGGAAGAGAGAGCGGCCAGGAAGCCGGCGGCGTTCGCGCGGCGAGCAACACGGCCGAGCGGCTTTCCGCCGCAAGATTGAGAAGATGCAAGAGGGCTCTTTCATCTTGCAGTTCGTCGAGCGCATCGATGGCGATGCGGCCGGGAAGCGGCGGGCTGATCGGCGCCAAATTGCGGGCAGAAAGCATAACGCCGTGCTCGGCCTTGGTCCAAATATGCAAGAGGTGCGTCTTACCCACCCCGCTTGCGCCCCAGAGCACCAACCGCCCCTCAGGCCAGGCAGAGACGCGGGCGAGCCAGCTCCGCGCCGCGGCGTTCGACGCAGCAGGAATAAAATCTGCCGCCGCGTATTCCGGGGTAAGGCGTAGCGGCAGCGCCAATTGCGGATCAAACGGACTCATGCGAGGCCACTTTTGCCGGCGAAGGAGAGGCTTTTCCGCCCTCAGCGTCCGTTTCCGGGGGAAGTTCCAGATAAAACGGGCTTGCCATATATCGGCGCAGCCAAAAGCGGATCAACACGCCGATTGTGGCCGCGGCGGGTACCGCAAGCAAGACGCCAAGGAAGCCAAACGCCGCCCCGCCGGCGAACAGGGCGAAAATCACCCACACGGCATGCAGTTCCACCCGATCGCCCAAGAAACGCGGATAGATCACATAGCCTTCGAGAATTTGCCCGACAACGAATACGGCGATGACCCGAAGAACGCCACCCCATGTCGGGAATTGTGCGAGAGCGAGAGCGATCGAGGCAACAAAACCCGTGATGCTGCCGACGTAAGGGATGAAAGAAAGAACCCCGGCCGCAAGGCCGACGATCAAGCCCAAATCGAGCCCCACCAAGGAAAGCGCGGTGGCGTAGTAAAGCGCCAGCAACAAACTGCAAAGCGCTTGTCCACGAACCCAGGCAGACAAAATCCGGTCCACTTCGCGCGCTTGCGCTCGGATCACCTCGGCATAGCGGCGCGGCAGCCAGGAATCGATTGCCGCGATCAGGCGCGGCCAGTCCCTGAGAAGATAAAAGGCAACGATGGGTGTTACGATTACCAAGCTGAGTACGTTAAAGAGTGCAAAGCCGCTGCCGATAACGCGGGTAATTGCGCCGACCAGGAAAGAGAGCATCGCCCCCGCTTGGCTGCTCACCAGATCCCGAAGATGCGAATCCACGAATTGCGGGCCGAGACGTTCTTGCAATTCGGCCATCAAGCCGTTGGCAAAATCGCGTAGCATGCCGACATAAACCGGCGCGCGGCTGGCCAGAATGCTGATCTGAGCGAGGATGAGCGGATAGAGGAGCAAGGCAAACAGCAGCGTGGCCGCAATCAAGGCGACCATCAGCAGTGCCGCCACAATTCCCCGCGGCAAGCCCGCACGGGCCAGCCGTGCCGCAGCCGGGTGCAAGACATAGGCAATCCCGAATGCAGCAACGAAGGGCAAGAGGATCGGCCCAAATAATTGCAAGATCAACCAAATCGCAAACCCGAAACCGGCAAGAATCGCCAGCGCCGTCCCTCGGCCTGCGGCCCTGCCCGCGATCGGGGCGAGCTTCTCTTCGGGTTGCCCTTGCGGAGGAGCCTGAGCGCGCGGGGTGGGCTCAAAGGTCATCGCGGTTTCACGGCAGAGACGACATAAGCGCTGCCCGAAGCGAATGTGCTGGCCGCCACCGCCCAGATCAAAACCCCATGGAGCGTGCGCAAAAGCGGGCTTTCCGTCGCTCCGGCTGCGGCCGCGAAGAGGGCAACCGCCACCAAGGCCAGCTGCAACGCTGTGTTCAATTTGGAAATCAAGAGCGGGCGGACCGCCACGGCATTTCCGAGAAGACTTAACAGCAATACGCCGCCCACGATCAACACGTCGCGAAACACGACCAAAATTGCCAACCAATCGGGCAGAATGCGCACCACCGCAAGCGCGACATACATACTCACCAAGAGTGCTTTATCCGCCATCGGGTCCAGCACGGCGCCGACCGCGGTGCCGCCCTGCCGGCGGGCAAGCCATCCATCGACCGCATCGGAAAGCCCGGCGGCAACGAATAGCCAAAATGCCGCGCTCATATCGTGGCGCAAGACCAGCCACACGGCGACGGGAACCGCACAGAGCCGCAAGAATGAAATGACGTTCGGCACGCTGACAAAGCCAAGCCCTGCCTCCGCCGAGGTTGCCACCGCGCCATGTCCATGGATCGGCCGATCCGGCATCGGATGGCTTGCCGGGGCCATCTGTTGCGCTGTGCGCGCTGCTGTGTTTGTCTTCGCCAGCGTAACCTCCTTGTCGTGCTGCCCTGCGAACCAACAGCCCGGGCGGCGCGTTCGCTTACACGAAAACATGGCCCAAGCTGCCTAGGAAGCGCAATGACCTCTCTGACGTATCGCCTTTCCGGAGTCGATCTTGAAGCCGCGGAAGGCTTGGTTGAGGCTATCAAGCCTTTGGCACAATCCACAGTGCGCCCGGGGGTGCTGGGGGGGCTTGGCGGATTTGGCGCGCTCTTTGATTTGCAGGCTGCCGGCTTTCGGGATCCGGTGCTGGTCGCGACCACCGACGGCGTGGGCACGAAGCTCAAACTCGCAATCGCTGCCGGCCGGCACGAGAGTGTGGGCGTCGATCTCGTGGCGATGTGCGTGAACGACCTGATCGTCCAGGGGGCGACGCCTCTCTTCTTTCTGGATTATTTTGCCACCGGCCGGCTTTCTCCCGCGCAGGCGAAGGCGGTGATTGCCGGAATTGCCGCCGGATGCCGAGAGGCAGAGTGCGCGCTTGTAGGCGGAGAGACGGCGGAAATGCCGGGGATGTATGCGGAAGGTGATTACGATCTCGCCGGTTTTGCGGTGGGCGCGGCCGAACGCAGCCGATTGCTTCCGCAATCTGTGGCTGTCGGGGATACAATTCTTGGGTTGGCCAGCAGCGGCGTGCATTCGAACGGCTTTTCTCTCGTCCGTCGCCTGATGGCTGAAAAGGGGCTGCGGTTGGAAGATCCGGCGCCCTTCGCGCCGCAGCAAAGCCTCGGTGAAGCGCTGTTGACGCCAACCCGCATTTATGTGCGCTCCTTACTCCGTCTGCATCAGGCAGGGCTGTTGAAAGCCGCGGCCCATATCACCGGCGGTGGCCTTATCGGCAACCTGCCGCGCGTTCTGCCCGAGGGTGTGGTGGCAAAGCTGGATGCCAGCCGTTGGCAGCTTCCCGAGGTATTCGTTTGGCTTGCGCAAGCCGGCGGCATTCCCCCAGCGGAAATGTTTCGCGTGTTCAATTGCGGGATCGGCATGGCTCTGGTGGTCAGCGACGCCGCGCAGGCGCAGAGCATGTTGACCGGCTTGGGGGAAACCGTCTTTCCGATCGGCACCTTGGCGAGCGGGGAAGGGCCGGCCCGGGTCGAGATCACGTTTCCGACAGGTTGGTTTGGATGAAGCGGCGAACAGCGGTACTGATCAGCGGCCGCGGCAGCAATCTCAAAGCGTTGATTGATGCCGCCAGGGATCCGCGTTTTCCTGCCGAAATCGCACTCGTGATTTCCAACGAGCCGGAAGCCCCGGGGCTGAAACTGGCCCAGGAGGCCGGCATTGCCGCGCAAGTGATCGCGCATCGGCCTTTTCGTGGTGACCGCGCAGCCCATGAAGCGGCGATTGATCATGCCTTGATAGCCGCGGAAATCGAGCTTGTGTGTCTTGCCGGCTACATGCGGCTCCTGACGCCGTTTCTGGTTGGACGCTGGGCGGGACGGATGCTGAATATTCATCCCAGCCTGCTGCCGGCTTTTCCGGGGTTACACACGCATGCGCGCGCGCTGGCTGCGGGGGCAAAGGTACATGGCTGCACCGTGCATTTGGTAACCGAGGAGATGGATTCCGGCCCGATCTTGGTGCAAGCCGCCGTGCCCGTCCTCCCCGATGACGACGAAGCCACGCTTGCGGCGCGGGTGCTTGCCCAGGAACACGTGATTTATCCTTTGGCGCTGCGCTTGCTGGCCGGCGGCGAGGCGGGCAAACCCGCCTCTCCCGCATCACGGCTGGTGAACCCCTTGCCCATCGGGGCAGAAGCGCCTTAGAAAGCGACGCCTACCAACCAGATCGCTGAACCGAGGTGCCATGGCCGACCACGTTCTCTCTTCGAATGTTTTGCAATCCGGTGCCCCTCTGACGGAGGACGATTTCCTGAGGGATCGGCAACGTTTCTTCAGCAACTTCACGCGCTTTGCCGTTGGGACCACCGCGTTTCTTGTCATCCTCCTGATCCTGCTCGCGGTCTTTTTGCTTTGAGCCCGCGCGAAAGGGCGAATGCCTTAGGCCTGCAGAGCTTGCGGAGCACCGCCGCCGGCGCGCCGAGCGTCCAGGCTGACTGTTCCGGCGCCGAACGCTGCGATCTGGAGCAAGCCTCCGGCCATTGCCAGGTTTTTATAAAAGTGGATCAAATTGTTGTGATCCCCGGCTGGAAGGTGGACTGCGAAGCCGGTCACGAGGCAAAATAACGCGAGAACCCAGGCCGCAAAGCGTGTTTGCCAGCCGAGCACAAGCAAGATGCCGCCGCCGAGCTCGACGATCACGGATACCACATAGGCTGCGGGTGGAAAGGGGAGACCGACATGCGCGATATAGGCGATGGTGTTGGAAGGCGCGACAAGCTTACCGAACCCGGCGTAAAGGAAAATGACCGCGATCAGAAGCCGACCAATAAAAGCAACCCGTCCGGGCATGACTTCCTCCTGAGTTTTTGCCCAGCCGTACACCGGCCTGGAGATAAACGCGTACGGCCGAGTAGAACAAACACTCAAGCAGCGTACCGGTAAGAGCACGCTTGGGCAAGGGGCGTGTAACAAACTCTCTTGAAACAATCAGCAGTTTAGGAGCCAACCCGGTGGCAGATGTTTCCCTCCCCCTTACGGATCCGGCAGGCAGTTCTACGACCGTTCCCGGAGACCTCTTGCGCCTGATTACCTGCGGCAGCGTGGATGACGGCAAATCCACGCTGATCGGCCGGCTGCTCTTTGATACCGACAGCCTAACGGAGGACCAGCGCCTTCGTCTCGCACGCGACAGTGCCCGGCTCGGCGCTCCGGAGGGGGAGCTGGATTATTCCTTGTTGCTCGACGGGCTGGAAGCGGAACGCGAGCAGCGGATCACCATCGACGTCGCCTATCGGTTTCTCGCCACGCCCCGGCGGAAGTTCATCATCGCGGACTGTCCCGGGCATGAACAATATACGCGCAACATGGTAACCGGGGCCTCGATGGCGAACGCCGCGGTCGTGCTCTGCGATGCCCGCTATGGGGTGCTGACGCAAACGCGCCGACATGCCTTTATTGCGGCATTGATGGGAATTCGTCATGTCGTGCTTGCCGTTAACAAAATGGATCTCGTGGATTTTGATGCTGATTGCTTCCACGCCATTGCTTCCGAATTTCGTAGCCACGCGGAGCAAATCGGGCTTCCCCACGTAACGGCCATTCCGCTTTCGGCACGGTTTGGCGATAACGTTTTCCATCGCAGCGCGCGCACCCCGTTTTACACCGGCCCGACACTGCTCGAATATCTCGAATCCGTACCGAGCGCGCCCGCTTCCGTTTCTTCGCCGTTCCGGTTGCCGGTGCAATGGGTCGCTCGGGTCGGCAGCAATTTTCGCGGCTACGCCGGCACCATTGCTAGCGGCGCCGTGCGGCCGGGCATGAAAGTGGTGAACGTGCATTCGGGGGCCGTAAGCGAGGTGCGCCGGCTTGTGGAAATGGACCGCGAGCGCGAGGAAGCAGTTGCCGGCGAAGCGGTGATGATCGAGCTTTCCTCGGAGATCGATGTCGCGCGCGGTGATGTGCTGGCCGATGCCGAGGCCCCGCCCGAGCTGGCCGATCAGTTTTCCGCTCACGTCGTTTGGTTGCACGAACAACCGATGTACGCGGGCCGGGCTTATTTGTTCAAATTCGGCGCCGCTACCGTACCGGGCACGATTACCGAGATCCGTTACCAAATCGATGTGAATACCTTGGCGCATGTTGCCACGCGCGCTTTACACCAGAACGAAGTAGCTCAGGTGCACATCGCGCTCTCTCGCCGCATTCCCTTTGAGCCCTATGCCGTCAATCGCTTTCTTGGCAGTTGCATTATCATCGACCGGCTGACCAACGCCACCGTCGGTGCCGGCATGATTGAATTTGCCTTGCGCCGATCCGCCAATTTGCACTGGCAGAACCTGATTGTGGACAAAACCGCGCGCTCCGCTTTAAAGGGGCAACGGCCGGCCGTGATTTGGTTTACCGGTCTTTCCGGATCCGGCAAATCCACCATTGCCAATTTGGTGGAACAGAAACTTCATGCCGAAGGGCGCCATACTTACACTTTAGATGGCGACAATATTCGTCATGGGCTTTCACGGGATCTCGGCTTCACCGAAGCCGACCGCGTCGAAAACATCCGCCGGGTGGCCGAGGCCGCGAAGCTGTTCGTCGATGCCGGGCTGATCGTGCTTGTTTCGTTCATCTCGCCCTACCGCGCGGACCGGGATGCAGCGCGTGCGTTGGTGGGAGCGGATGAATTTATCGAGGTCTTTGTTGACACGCCGCCGGAAGAATGCGAGCGGCGGGATCCGAAGGGGCTTTACCGCAAGGCGCGTGCCGGATTGCTGAAGAACTTCACCGGCGTGGATGCTCCTTACGAGCCGCCCGAAGCGCCCGAGCTGACTTTGCAAACGCTCCGAACCCCTGCGGAAGAGCTTGCGGAGCAGGTCGTTTCTTTTCTCCGCAGCCGCGGCTATTTGGGCTGAAAGCGCTTCAATCGGAAAGCGGCACCAATTTCACGCGCTTGCCGCCGGCGGAAAGCGCGATCCGGCCGGCCTTCAGCGCCAAAGCATCGGCGCCGAAGACATCCCGCCGCCAGCCGTGCAGTGCGGCAATGTCCGGGTCTTCCTCTGCGGCAAGCCTCTCGATGTCTTCGGTAGAGGCCACCAGCCGCGGCGCCACGTGGTGTTCTTCGCTCTTGGCCAAAAGCAAAACCTTCAGCAAGGCAACCAAAGCCGGCGAGGGCTTTGCCCCCTCCTGTTTGCGCAACGGTTCGGGTAAGGCGTCTTTCGGCAAGAGCAGCGCCTCTTTGATCACGGCAAGCAAGGCCGCGCCTTGGCGGCTCTCGGCAAAGCCGCGCGCGAGGTTGCGTGCCCGTGCCAAGGCCTCGGGCGTGGTCGGCATGCTTGCGGCAATTTCCAGCAGGGTTTCGTCTTTTAAGATACGCTGGCGCGGCACGTTCAGGCGTTGCGCTTCGCGCTCGCGCCAGGCCGCCGCCGCCCGCAGCACGCCCAGCATGCGCCGATTATTGCTCCGCGGCCGGAGCCGCTCCCAGGCCTGCTCGGGGGCAGTTCGGTACGTTGCCGGATCCGCAAGCGCTGCCATCTCTTCGGCGACCCATGCAAGCCGACCTTCTTCGGCAAGCCGCGCATGAAGTTGTTCATAGACATTGCGCAAATGGGTCACGTCGGCCGCTGCATAGGCGATCTGCGCCGGCGAAAGGGGTCTGGCCGACCAATCGCTGAAGCGATGGGCCTTGTCGATCTGCCTGTCGGTAAACGCCGAAACCAGCGACTCGTAGCCCGCCTGATCACCAAACCCCGCCACCATCGCGGCGACTTGCGTATCGAACAGCGGGGTGGGAATTTCACCGAATCGGAGCAGGAAAATCTCCACATCTTGGCGCGCTGCATGGAACACCTTCACCACACGCGGATCTCCCAACAGCTCCTTCAGCGGCGTGAGATCGAGCCCTGCAGCCAGCGCGTCCACGATCACCACCTCTTGAGCGCCGGCAAGCTGGACCACGCAAAGCTCGGGCCAATAGGTCCGTTCGCGCACAAATTCGGTATCGACGGTGACATACGTCTCCTGCCGCAGGCGCGCGCAGGCCGCGGCGAGCTCGGCGGTGGAGGTGATCACCTTGGGAAGAGAAGAACGTTCGGGAAGCGTAGAATGTAGCATGCGCGTCTTTTTTTTACACATGCGGAGGGAAACGGCAACGCATGCTTACGAGATGAGCATGCTTGACAGGAAAGCCAAGGCGCGGCTTGTCTGCCGCGCTTAGGTTTCGCGTCCGCAAATAGGACTTTCTTCATGCATCCCTATCGCACCCACACATGTGGGGCTTTGCGCTCTTCCGATATCGGCAACACCGTTCGGCTTTCCGGCTGGGTGCACAGCAAGCGCGACCATGGCGGCCTGCTGTTTATCGATCTCAGAGATCATTACGGCATCACCCAATGCGTGTTCACCCGCGGCAGCACGGTTTTCGAGCAAGCCGAAGAGTTGCGCGTGGAAAGCGTAATCACGGTCACCGGGCTTGTGGTCGCGCGCGAGCCGGGGACGGAGAACCCGAAGCTCGCCACCGGGCAAATCGAGCTCCGCGTGGAAACGCTTGTCGTGCTTTCTCCGGCGGACCCGCTGCCGATCCAAGTGGCGGGAGATGCCCAATTCCCCGAGGAACTCAGGCTGCAATACCGCTTTTTGGATCTGCGGCGGAGGCGGATGCACCACAACATCATGCTCCGCAGCCAGATCATTTCTTCCATTCGCCGGCGCATGGAAGCGCAAGGTTTTACGGAGTTTCAAACCCCTATTCTGACTGCTTCCTCGCCGGAAGGGGCGCGGGACTTTCTGGTGCCGGCACGACTGCATCCGGGCAAATTCTATGCCTTGCCGCAGGCACCGCAGCAATTCAAGCAATTGCTGATGGTCGCCGGGTTCGATCGCTATTTTCAGATTGCTCCGTGTTTTCGCGACGAAGCCTCACGCGCGGACCGTTCGCCCGGCGAATTCTATCAGCTCGATTTCGAGATGAGCTTTGTCACCCAAGAAGATGTGTTCGCCGCAATCGAGCCCGTGCTTGCCGGGGTCTTCGAAGAATTCAGCAATGGGCGCAAGGTCACTGCTCCGCCGTTTCCCCGCATCCCTTACGCGCAGGCGATGCTGGAATTCGGCACCGATAAGCCCGATTTGCGCAACCCGCTTCGCATCGGCGATGCGACGGAGCAGTTTCGCGATTCTGCCTTCGGGCTTTTTGCGCGCATGGTGGCGAATGGCAGTGTGGTGCGGGCGATCCCTGCGCCCGGAGCGGCAACGCAGCCGCGTTCGTTCTTTGACAAGCTCAATGACTGGGCCCGAGAAGAAGGCATGGGCGGGCTCGGTTATATTATTTACGGCCCCGACAGCATCAAAGGGCCGATTGCCCGGAACTTGGAAAGCGAGCGGGTTGAGTCCATCCGGCAAACCTTCGGCTTAACACCCCAAGATGCGATTTTTTTCGTCGCCGGTCCCAAGGCTTCCGCCGGCAAATTTGCGGGCATGGTGCGCATGCGGCTGGCAGAAGAGCTCAACCTGATGGAGCAAGATGCGTTTCGCTTTGTCTGGATTACCGATTTTCCCATGTACGAGCGAAACGAAGAGACCGGGCAGATCGAATTTTCGCACAACCCCTTCAGCATGCCCCAAGGAGGGCTGGAAGCGCTCAACACGCTGGATCCGCTCGAGATCAAAGCCTTCCAGTATGACATTGTCTGCAACGGCGTGGAGCTCTCGTCCGGGGCGATTCGCAACCATCGGCCGGACATCATGCTGCGGGCCTTTGAAATTGCAGGCTATTCGGCGGAGGAAGTGGAAGCCCGCTTCGGCGGCATGCTGCGGGCTTTCCGTTATGGGGCGCCTCCGCATGGCGGTGCGGCTCCAGGGATCGACCGTATCGTCATGCTGCTCGCCGATGAGCCGAATATTCGCGAAGTTATCGCCTTCCCTCTCAACCAGCAGGGCGAGGACTTGTTGATGGGGGCGCCTGCTCCGATATCGGAGGCGCGGCTTAAGGAATTGTCGCTTCGGCTGGATCTCAAGCCGACGCCAAAGGCAACGCCATAGGGCTCACGGCTATTTCCTTATGGGCAAGTGGAACAATCCTCTCCTAGTATTCAGGCTACGCCAGATTTTCGGGAGAATGTGCATGCGGCTCAGCCTTGTTCTTTTCGTCGGCAGCTTTCTCTTCTGCTTCTCCCCCGCTTTTGCTGGCAATGCCCAGACGGCGGTTGCCGAAGTGGCAAACGGCTTGGCCGCACATCGGGCCAATTATCGGCTGACATTTGAATCCTCCCGCGGCGGGGACATCATCGGCGGCACAGGAACCATGAGCTTTGAAGTCATGGACGCCTGCGAAGGTTGGGCGGTGGAGCAAAAGCTCTCGATGATCGTGACCAATCGGGACGGCGAGGACGTCCAGATGGAAACCGATTACGTGACCTGGGAGTCCAAAAACGGCACCCGGCTTCGGTTTCGGATGCATCAAACCACAGACCAGGCAAACCCGGAGGTGACTTCCGGGGAAGCGGTGCTTGAGCGGGTCGGCGGAAAGGGTGAGGTGCACTACAACCAACCCAAAAACCAGCTGGTGAAGCTCCCACCGGGGACGCTGTTCCCGATGTGGCATACGGCGACGATTATTGCAGGCGCGGAAGCGGGCAAAAAGTTTCTCAGTCTGCCGCTGTTTGACGGAACAGCCGAATCCGGCGCACAGGATACGTTTGTCATCGTCACCGACTGGCAAAAGCCTTCCGCTTATCGGTTTCCCTCGTTGAGTAAGCTCCCGAGCGGAAGAGTGCATATTTCTTTCTTCAATCGCACGCCGAGCGCATTCGAGCCGGACTACGAGGTCGGCATGCGGTATTGGCAGAACGGCGTAGCGGACGACATTCGCATGGATTTCGGCGATTTTGTGATGCTCGCCCGCATGACCGATTTCAAGCTTCAGCCCCCGCATCGGTGTTGAAGAGGTCACAGTGAGACGGCATGACCCGCGAGCAGTTCTTGGCTAGCCTCTCTGAAGCGTTTCCACCCAAAGTTTCCGCGCCTTTGCAAGGCTTGTGGTGGGATGCCAAGGGCGATTGGAAACAGGCCCATGCTTCGGTGCAGAACGCTGACGAAGCTGAGGCCGCCTGGGTGCATGCTTACCTTCATCGGAAAGAAGGGGACCTTTCCAACGCCCGCTATTGGTATCGGAAAGCCGGAAAACCAGTGCCGAACACCGCGCTTGGCGAAGAGTGGAATGCGCTGCTGGCCGCTTTGCTGGGGTAAACTCCGTCTTCCCGCGTGGCTGTTCCCGCGGAGTTGACGAAGCGAATAGCTTGATTGTCATGAAGCACGCGGCTATACGCGGCGCGAGGGGGCCATAGCTCAGTTGGGAGAGCGCCTGAATGGCATTCAGGAGGTCAGGGGTTCGACTCCCCTTGGCTCCACCATGCAATTGACGGGTCCAACCCCGGCCCTTATAAGCCGCAGCGCGGCACGGCGAAGGGTTGCCCTTCGCCCGTAGTGGTGTGTCTGCTCAATTTTTGCTCGGTCTTTGCTTTTGGAGAATGCCGTGAAGCGTACCTATCAACCCTCGAAATTGGTCCGCAAACGCCGCCATGGTTTTCGCGCGCGCATGGCTACCGTCGGCGGGCGGCGTGTGCTTGCGTCGCGTCGCGCCAAGGGACGCAAGCGCCTCTCTGCTTGAGGTTTCCGTGGCATGTGCCAGTCCGTCTCCGCAACGCCTCAAACGTCGGGTAGACTTTCTGCAACTGAAGTCAAAGGGGCGGAGGGCGAACATGCCCGGTTTCGTGCTGCAAGCGCTCACCCGGCGCGATAAGGGCCCAACGCGAGTGGGATTTACGGTTACCAAAAAGGTCGGCAAAGCGGTGGTCCGCAACCGCACGCGGCGGCGGCTGAAAGAAGCAGCCCGTCTCGTCTTGCGAGAAAGGCCGCTTGCCGGGATAGATCTCGTTTTTATCGGCAAAGCGGAAACCCGATCCCGCCCTTTTGCCCTATTGCTGGAAGATGTGCGCAATGCACTCAATCGATTGGGCCTGACATGAGTTTCGCAGCCCGCGCCCTGGTTGGATTCGTGCGCCTTTATCAGTGGACTTTGCGGCCCCTGATCGGCGCGCACTGCCGCTTTCACCCAAGCTGCAGCGAGTATGCGATTGCCGCCCTTGAGCGACACGGCGCATGGCGCGGCGCTCTGCTCGCGGCCTGGCGCGTGCTTCGGTGCAATCCTTGGAATGCCGGAGGGTTCGATCCGGTGCCAGCAGATTTTCCCTCTCGTAGCCGGACCGCGCCGTGATGGAACAGAAACGAATGTTTCTTGCGATCGCGATCTCGATTGCGATCCTGCTCGTTTTTCAATTGCTCTCCGCACGGTTTCTGCCCCAGCCGGCGCCGGTGAATACGCCGGCCGGCATTTCCGCGCCTCAAGAACATCCGGCGGCCCCCGCTGGCGCGCATATTGGCCCTGCCCCCGGCATTGGCGCGGAGAAGGCTGCAGAAGAGGCCGAAAAACCTTCCCCGCGGCTTGCGATTCATGCCCCAGCCGTCAGCGGCAGTATCGATTTGCGCGGCGCGCGGCTTGATGATCTCTTGCTCAACAATTATCGCGAAAGCGTCGAGCCCGGCTCACCCCTTGTTCGCCTGCTCACCCCCGAAAGCCAGCCCAAACCCTATTGGGTGCAGTTCGGATGGAGTGCGCCTCCGGGGGCAAATGTGAAGCTTCCCAGCGGGGAAACGGTATGGGCCGCCTCGGCGCCGCAATTAAGCCCGAGCAGCCCGGTGACACTTTCATGGGATAACGGCCAAGGGCTGGAGTTTCAAATCGCGCTGGCAATCGACGACCATTATATGCTCACCGTCGAGCAGCGGGTGAAAAATAATTCCGGCGCTTCCGTGAGTTTGTTCCCCTGGATGCGCATTCGCCGCGATTACACACCGCAGACCGCGGGCTATTACATTTTACACGAAGGCCTTCTTGGGGTTCTGGACGATCGTCTGAAGGAAGTCACTTACGCCAATGCGCGCAGCGAGGGCGCAAAGCACGAAGGCCTCGCCTTCACTTCCACCGGGGCCGGAGGCTGGGCCGGCATTACCGACAAATACTGGCTGGTGGCGTTGATCCCGGACCAAACCCAGATCATGACCGCAAGTTTTCGCAATGTGAAATTGCCGAACGGGGACGGTTATCAGGTCGATTTCGTCAGCGCTGCGCCGCAAACGATTAGCAGCGGTGCAAGCGTAAGGCTGACCGAGCGTGTTTTTGCGGGGGCAAAGGTGGTCAGCCTGCTTGATCATTACGAGCAGGCATACGGGATTCCCCATTTCGACAAGGCCGTGGATTTCGGCTGGTTCTATTTCCTCACCAAGCCGATTTTTTACGCGCTCGATTGGCTCTATAAGCTCACCGGCAATTTCGGCGTCGCCATCCTGATTTTCACCGTTTTTGTCAAAGCGCTGTTTTTCCCGCTGGCGAACAAGTCCTATCGCTCCATGAGCAAGATGCGGCTCCTTGGGCCGAAAATGCAGGCCATTCGGGAACGCTTCAAGGACGATCCTGCGCGCCAGCAGCAGGAAATGATGAATCTGTATCGCGCGGAGGGTGTGAACCCGGCTTCCGGCTGCCTGCCGATGCTCATTCAAGTGCCGGTGTTTTTCTCGCTCTATAAGGTCATTTTCGTGACCATAGAAATGCGTCAGGCGCCTTTTTTCGGCTGGATCCGCGACCTTTCAGCGCCCGATCCGACCAATATTTTCAATCTGTTCGGGTTGTTGCCGTTTGATCCGACACAGATTTCTTCATTTCTGCAGCTCGGCATTTGGCCGATTATCATGGGCTTCAGCATGTATCTGCAACAGCGCCTGAACCCGCCGCCGCCGGATCCGGTGCAGGCGCGGCTGTTTCAGTTCATGCCGGTTATTTTCACGTTTATGCTGGCACGCTTCCCGGCGGGCTTGGTGATTTACTGGACGTGGAACAACCTTCTTTCGATTGTGCAACAATGGCTGATTATGCGCAACACGCGGCTGAGCCAACCACGCATGGCACGCACCTGAGCGCAAGATCTGCAAAGGCGATTGAAGCGGAGAAGCTGTTTCTCGGCCCCTGCCGGTTTGTGCGCGCGGTGCAAACGCTGACCGATTTGCCCGAGCCCGGGGTTTGGGAAGTTGCCTTTGCCGGAAGATCCAATGTCGGCAAGTCTTCATTGCTGAATGCACTGGTGAACCGACACGGGCTTGCGCGCACGGCAGCAAGGCCGGGCCGTACGCAGCAGCTGAACTTCTTTGACCTCGGCGGCAAGCTTTTTCTGGTGGACATGCCCGGCTACGGTTATGCCAAAGCGCCGAAGTCCTTAAAAACGGCATGGCAAGGGCTGTTGTTCGATTATTTGCGCGGGCGGCCGAATCTGCGTCGGGTGCTGTTGCTGTTAGACGCGCGCGTGCCGGTGCAGACATCCGATCGTGCGGTTATGGACTTGCTCGATAAAGCGGCGGTGAATTTTCAATTGGTGCTGACCAAGATTGACGGCACCAAACCCGCTCAGCTTGCTGCCAAACAAGCCGAAGCAGCCGCGCTCGCGCGCGCGCATACGGCGGCACATCCGGAGGTCATTGCCACCTCCGCCGTTGCAAAGGCGGGAATCGAGGCATTACGGGCAACGCTTGCCGAGCTGCTGGAGCAATGACCCTGGGAGGGGCGCGCCGGCCGCTGTTTCCATCGCCCTGTGGGTGGGTTTCACTCCTTTCGCGCTCGGCGCGGTGAGGCGGAGACGGCGTTCAGGCATCTCCGCCGCCCTCTCATCGCTCAAGGCCGCCCCGGGGCTGCCCCGGCGCGCCCGCCGCCGCGGTATCCTCAGATATCGGCGTAACAATGCGTCTCCGCAGCCGCGCCGGGATGCACAACCGCACCGAGATAGGCCGGCCCAACGGTTTGCGCGTATCGCCAAAGCGCCCCGCTGTTATAATCGGTTTTACGGGGCTGCCAGGCCGCGCGGCGCGCCGCGAGTTCGGCATCGGAAAGCAGCACGTCGATCCGGCCGGCTTCCGCGTCGATCACAATGCGATCGCCGTTCTGCAACAGCGCGATCGGCCCGCCGACAGCGGCTTCCGGGCCGATATGGCCCACGCAAATCCCGCGCGTGCCGCCGGAAAAACGCCCATCGGTGATCAGCGCCACCTGCTCGCCCATGCCCTGGCCATAGATCGCACTGGTGGTGGAAAGCATTTCCCGCATGCCGGGACCGCCTTTGGGGCCTTCATAGCGAATCACGATCACATCGCCTGGCTTGTAGGCCCGTGCCTGCACGGCGGCAAACGCGTCTTCTTCGCTATCGAAACAAAGTGCCGTGCCCTCGAAACGCAACTTCTTGAGGCCGGCGACTTTTACAATCGCACCTTCCGGGGCAAGATTGCCCTTAAGCCCCACCACGCCGCCCGTGGGCGAGATCGGCCGGCTGAGCGGATGCAGCACGTCCTGGTCGGTGGGCACCACCACATTGGCGAGATTTTCGGCCAGAGTGCGGCCGGTTACGGTGAGACAATCGCCATGCAAAAGCCCGCCATCCAAAAGCGCCTTAAGAATCACCGGGACACCGCCGATTCGAAACACATCCAGCGCCACGTATTTGCCTCCGGGCTTCAAGTCCGCGATGTAGGGCGTGCGGCGCATAATCTCCGCCACATCATCGAGGGTGAAGCGTATCCCCGCCTCATGCGCAATCGCCGGCAAATGCAGGCCGGCATTGGTGGATCCGCCGGTGGCCCCGACCACAACGGCCGCGTTTTCAAGCGCTTTGCGGGTGACGATATCACGCGGGCGAATGCGTTGGCGCAGCAGCTCCATCACCGCCCGTCCCGATTCGACAGCAAAACGATCCCGCTCCTCGTAAGGGGCCGGCGCGCCGGCAGAGCCGGGCAAAGCGAGCCCGATCGCTTCCGAGACCATCGCCATCGTGTTGGCGGTGTATTGCCCGCCGCAGGCACCCGCCGAGGGGCAGGCGACACATTCCAGCTCATGCAAATCGGCATCGCCGATCTTTCCTGCAGCATGTTGGCCGACGGCCTCGAAGACATCCACAACCGTGACATCGCGCCCACGGAAACGGCCGGGAAGAATGGAGCCGCCGTACATAAACACGCTCGGGATATTCAGCCGCAGCATGGCCATCATCATGCCCGGCAAAGACTTGTCACAGCCGGCCAAGCCGACCAAAGCATCATAGCAATGCCCGCGCACGGTGAGCTCCACCGAATCGGCAATGATCTCGCGCGAAACCAGCGACGATTTCATGCCCTGGTGGCCCATGGCGATGCCGTCGGTGACGGTGATGGTGGTGAATTCCCGCGGCGTACCGCCTGATTCCGCAACACCCTTTTTCACCGATTGCGCCTGGCGCGAGAGCGCAATGTTGCACGGGGCGGCCTCATTCCAGCACGTGGCCACGCCGACGAAAGGCTGGTGAATTTCATCTTCCGTCAGTCCCATCGCGTAATAATAGCTACGATGCGGCGCTCGATCCGGACCTTCCGTCACATGTCGGGATGGCAGGCGAGATTTGTCCCATTTTTTTTGCATCGCGAAAGCTCCCTTATTTGCGTCCTTGCGCGCGTGCCTAATCGGCCGTTGCATGCAGTGACCGGATTGCGAATTTGACCCGAGCGTGTTCCATGTCGAGTTCGTCACGACGTCGTTTGGTTTCTTCAACAACCTCTGCCGGCGCGCGCGCCAGAAAATCCGCGTTCGTCAGCTTGGCATCAAGCTTGCCGATATCGCGTTGAAGGGCTTCCGCCTCACGTGCGAGCCGAGCGGCCTCGGCCTTCGTGTCGATCACGCCGGCTAGGGGCAGAACAATCTCCAGTTCCGCAAGCGCGATCTGGGCTGCCTGTTCCGGGGGGGCGCCTTCGGCAATCCGCACTTCCGAAACGCCGGCAAGGCGGCAGATTTGCTCGACAAAGGGGAGAATAGACTCGGCAAAGAGATCGCGCTTCCCGGAAGCGATGATATTGCGGATAAGCAATGGAAAACGCGCTTTGGCGGGAACATGAAGAGCGTTTCTCGCCGAACGCACTTCCGAGATGATCCGGACAATAAGATCGAGATCGCGCCGCGCCGCGTCCGGCTGATAAACACGACAGGCGGAGGGCCAAGGTGCGCGGATTAACGAAAGCGGTTCGTCGAAACCGAAATGATCCCAGAGATGTTCGCTCACGAACGGGATGACGGGATGCAAAAGGCGCAAAAGAGTGCCCAGAACATAAGAAGCCGTGCCGCGCACTTCTTCTGCCGCGGCCGCATCTTCAAGCGCGGGTTTTGCGAATTCCAGAAACCAGTCGCAAAACGTATTCCAGGTGAATTTGTAGCAGACTTGCGCGTATTCGTCGAACCGATAGGCCTCGAGCGCCGCGGTGGCATCCTCAATAGCACGGTTCGCGGCATCCAGGACCCAGCGGCAAAGCGGTAACCTCGCCGTTTCCGGCTGAAACGCCGTTTTGCCGCTCACCCCGTGCATTTCGCAGAAGCGGGCGGCATTCCAGAGTTTGGTAACGAAATTGCGGGCGCCTTCCACACGTGCAGCCCCAAGTTTGATGTCACGCCCGGGCCCTGTCGCGGCGGCGATGGCAAAGCGCAGCGCATCGGCCCCGTATTGTTCGATCAGTTCCAGCGGATCGATAACATTGCCGCGCGACTTGGACATCTTCTGGCCGCGCTCGTCGCGCACGAGGCCGTGAATGCACACGGTGCGAAACGGCACGTCGCCCATGAAATGGAGTCCCATCATCATCATCCGCGCAACCCAAAAGAAGATGATGTCGAACCCCGTTACCAAGACGTCAGTGGGATAATATCTTTGCAGCTCCGGCGTTTGTTCGGGCCAACCCAGCGTGGAAAACGGCCAAAGCGCGGAAGAAAACCAGGTATCCAGCACATCCTCGTCCTGTTTCAGGGGAACCTCTTTCCCATACGCCGCGCGTGCCAATGCGACGGCTTCCGCTTCCTCCATCGCGACGAAGATTTGCCCATCGGGCCCGTACCAGGCCGGAATCCGATGGCCCCACCAAAGCTGCCGGCTGATGCACCAAGGCTGAATATCGCGCATCCAGGCGAAAAAGGTGTTTTCCCATTGTTTCGGAACGAAACGCGTTTTCCCGGTTTCCACTGCGGCAATCGCGGGCTTTGCCAGTTCCGCGGCATTGCAAAACCATTGCGTGGTCAGACGCGGCTCGATAGGTGCGCCGGAGCGGTCTCCGTGAGGGACTTGGTGGGTATGCGGCTCTATTTTCTCAAGCAAGCCAAGCCGGCCAAGGGCATCGACGATTGCGCGGCGTGCGGCAAAACGATCCTGCCCCGCAAGGGCACGCACCGTTTCCGGCTCCGCTAGGCCGGGAATCGTAACGAGTTCGCCGGAAATTTCCGAAATGTCGATGCGGGCTTGCCGATCAAGCACCGAAGGCATCGGCAAGTGGTGTCTCACGCCGACCGCGAAGTCGTTGAAATCATGGGCCGGTGTTATTTTTACCGCACCGGTGCCTTTTTCGGGATCGGAATGGGGATCGGCGATGATGGGAATGCGTCTTCCAACAAGCGGCAAGATCGCCGTGCGGCCCACGAGATCCGCATAGCGCGCATCCTCCGGGTGGACGGCGATCGCAACGTCACCGAGCATCGTTTCCGGTCGCGTGGTCGCCACCACGATAAAGCGCTCGGGCGCATCGGCAATCGGGTAGCGAATATACCAGAGATGACCTTTAACCTCTCGGTTCTCTACTTCAAGATCGGAGATCGCCGATTGAAGTTCGGGGTCCCAGTTCACCAAGCGCCGGTCGCGATAGATCAAACCTTCGCGGTAAAGCCGGACAAAGACCTCGCGAACAGCGCGCGAAAGCCCGGGATCCATGGTGAAACGCTCGCGCGCCCAGTCCAATGAGGCGCCGAGCCGTCGCAACTGGCGCGTAATCGAGCCGCCCGATTCCTCTTTCCAACGCCACACACGCGCGAGAAACGCTTCGCGTCCGAGGGTTTGCCGGTTTAATCCTTCGGCCGCCAACAAGCGTTCCACCACCATTTGCGTGGCAATACCTGCATGATCCGTTCCGGGTTGCCAGAGCGCGTCGTAGCCTTGCATGCGTCGCCAGCGAATCAGCACATCCTGCAACGTGAAGGTCAGCGCATGGCCCATGTGCAGGCTGCCGGTAACGTTCGGCGGCGGGATCATAATGGTAAAGGGTTTCGCGGGAGAGTTCGGCCGCGCCGCAAATGCACCGGCTGCTTCCCATCCTTCATAAAGGCGCTGCTCGAATTCGCCTGGCGAATAGTTTTTTTCTAACATGGAACCTATTGTTCGAATTTCTTCTCTCCGTTAGCCGGCGAGCTTGCGCAGGCGGCCGGTGCGGAAAAACGCCGATATGCTTACCAATCAGGGCAGCGTACGGCCGACAACGCGCTCGATCTCGGCCTGTACCAAACGTTCGACCAAAGACGGCAGATGCTGATTAAGCCATTCCTTCAGTAACGGGCGCAGCTCGGCACGTACTAAATCTTCGATCGTAGGGCCTTCGCGGTGAGTTTGCGTAAAACGCTCGCGGGCGAGCGTGCGCATCAGACCGACAATCGAGGCCGCCGTCTCCTCGGCAGTTGTCGCCGTAATCAAGCCTGAATCAGCTTCTGTTGAAGATGCGGAAGCCGCCGCTTCCGGCTGTTTTTCTTTCTTCTCCGGAACAGCGCTGGCTTTCTCCGGCGTGGGCTCACCCCCGCTGTGCTGGTTCGGCTCCGATTGCGGCATGACCATCATCGTCTCATCAAGCTCAAGAATATCTTCTCGTTCTATCGGCTGCGGTTGTGAGGCAGCGGGCTCTTCCTCGCTTAAGATCCGCCGAATTGAGGCAAGGATGTCCTCCATAGAGAGTTCCTGGCCTTCGGCGGGTTTCGATGCTTCGGGGCTGCTCATACTGTGCCCAATCCTTGCTTCAGAAAGCGCTCAGCGGCCCGGCTGGTCGGTTGCGTAATCGCCTGTGCCGAACCAACGCGAGCGCACGGCATTATAATAAGCGGTTTCGTCGTAGAGCGGCACAGGCAAGGCGAGATCTCGTGCCGTGAGCCGGCCGACGGCGGCGGCCAGATTGTAGGAATTGTTAACCAGTGTCGCGAGGTCCTGCACCAAAGTCACCTCGGACGTCAGCAATTGCTGCGTCGTGATCAACACATCGAGAATGGTGCGGCTGCCCACCAAAGCCTCGCGCTGAATTCCCTCCAAGGCAATTTCGTTGGCGCGGACGGAAGCGCGGTCGCTCTCTACCGCGGCGCGTGCCGCCATTAAGGTTTGCCACGCCGCAGTGGCCTGCTGCACCGCCGTCCGGCGCGCATTATCCAAAGCTTTGCGCGCCGCTTGCTCGCTTTGTCGTGCGGCCCGGATCGCCGCATATTCCGAACCGCCTTGATAGATCGGCAAATTCAGGTTCGCGGTCAGCGTGCCGCCGCGGCTATAGGACTTCGGAAACGATTGGTTGTTGATGCTAAAGCCTTGGGCTTGCACGTTGACTGTGGGCATCAGCGCGGCATAGGCGGCATCCAGAGCATCTTTGGCCGTCGCATGATCGAACAAGGCCGCAACCACATTGGGATTGTTGGCTGCCGCAAGCCGATTGGCTGCATCGTTGGTCTTCACCGGCAATTTCAGCGGTTGCGGCTCAATAAGGTTCGCCGGTTCCTCGCCGATCACTTGCCGATAGGTGGCGCGCGCAGTTTCCAAACTGCCTTCCGCCGTTTCCCGCTGCGAGCGTGCGGCTGCGAGCGCCGCCTCGGCTTGCGCGACATCGGTGCGGGTAAGCTCGCCCACGCGAAAACGATCGGTTGTGGCTTCGAGTTGTTTGGTGAGAACCAGCTCGTTGTTGATATTGAGCTGCAAGATTTGTTGCGCCGCGATCACGCCCACATAAGCGCTGACGGCTTGTTGAAAAACCTGCTGTTCGGTTGCGATCAACCGCGCCCGCTCCGCCATGACCTGGTTTTTTGCCTGCGCGACTTGCGCGTGCACCTTACCGCCGGTGTAAATCGGCTGCGTAATCGTCAGCTGACCGAGATTAAATCCACGCTGGGCCGCGATCACGGGCGGGGCGAAGAAGAAAAATGTACCCGCGGCGAAGCCTGCCTGGCCGTTGCCGATGATGGTCGGGTGCCAGCCTGCTAGGGCGGTGGGCACATTTTCGTCGATCGAACGCAAATGTGCGCGCTCCTGCAACAGGACCGGATTGTTGGAATAGGCCGCTGCGAGGGCATGTTGGAGGGTTACCTGCTGGCCTGCCCGCGGTTTCGTTGATTGGGTGACCTGCGCCGTTATTTTTTGAGGCGCTTGCGGCGTTGCTTGCTGGGCGAGAGCCGACCCTGCGGACCACGCCAACAACCCTCCTATGAAAAGCGCGCTCCACTTTTGCATGCCTCTCGATCCTCCGGAATCCTCCTTCCTGGGCGCGTTACTCAAGCCAGGGCGGAAATCCTCTCTGTTTTGCCACAGGGGCGTTCGCGCGCCAACCCTTGGGCAGCGCTCAGAATAGATCAAGAAGGGTGGAGCTTAAACTAAAATACAAAATGAGGCTTCGGCTGGAATTGCGGCAGATAAGGGGTCGCGCAGTCGAACATGGGCCGCGCGGCAACGCCTTCCGCAGTCGCCTCCGCCAAGATGCCGCGGCCGATGCGTTCGGCGGGCTTTCGCAAGACGGTCACCAGCCGGCCGCGCTCAAGGCGGAGCTGGCCGGCGATGGTGTTCGGCACCTCTGCGACCGCGCCCTCGATCAAGATCACATCCCAGGGCGCACCGCTCGGCCAGCCCTCGACGAGCGGGCCGTTCACCACGCGCACCGAAGGCGCATGGATGGCAAGCACGGCGCGCGCCCGCGCGAGCAGATCGGGATCTTCCTCAAGAGCTGTCACGTTCGCGCCACAAGCGGCCAAGACCGCTGCTCCGTAGCCGACTCCGGCGCCGACGACCAAGGCGCACTCGCCCGCTTGGGGGGCGGCAAGCTGCACCAGCCGCGCAAGCACCAGGGGTTCCATCAAGACGCGCCCGTTGCCGAGCGGGACATCTTCGTCAATGTAGGCAAAGGATGCGAGCTCGGGGGGCAAAAAATCTTCCCGCGGGAGCGTGCCCATCGCGTCCAGGATTCGCTGATCGGTGACCTTGTTCGGCCGCAATTGCCCGTCTATCATCCGCTGGCGGGCATCGCTAAAATCCGGGGCGAAAACATCCATCCGTAGAGTTCCGTGCGAGACCGAGGTTGATGGAGCCAACCGCCTTATAGAGGGCATCGAGACGGAAGCAAAGCTTGCCGGAAAAGCAGGCTGGGTTGATTCGGTCGCGCAGGGAAATCGGGGGCGGAGCGGTGTTTGGGGCGCCTCGGCGGCGGTGGAAATGTGCGCATGACAGAGGCTTGCCCGAATTCTGGGCCGGGTTAGCACAGCGGTAGTGCAGCGGTTTTGTAAACCGAAGGCCGGGGGTTCAAATCCCTCACCCGGCATCGACAAAATCAACGGGGTCGGCCGAAATTCACGGCCTGGTGCGGTTTACGAAGGTCGAGGCCGCGATCTAGAATTTTCCTTCTCCGTTTCGTTCAAAGAGGGATCATGATCAATCCGCCTCCCGATCACCCGCTGCCCGGGGTGCCGCATATCGAGAGCCCCTTCTTTGCCAGCCTCTTCGCCGATGCTGATCCAGAGCTCGCGGCACTTGCCGGGACGCTCGCACGCGATGGATTCGCTGTGATCGACTTCCCCGACCCCGAAATCGGCGCCCGCGCCGAGCGCATCAAGCGCGCGCTTGCCCCGTGCTTTGACATGGAGGGCTTCAGAGCGGGGCGGGAGCACTCGCTCCGCCTGCAGGATGCCTGGCAGTTCGAGGAGGACGTGCGGGCCATCGCTTGCAATTCTGAGATCCTCAATCTCCTCTCCCGGCTCTACAGGCGGCGTGCCTTTCCGTTTCAGACCCTCAACTTTCCTTTCGGCTCACAGCAACGCACTCACAGCGACAGCGTGCATTTCAGTTCGTATCCTGAGCGATGGATGTGCGGCGTCTGGGTCGCCCTCGAGGATATCGGCGAAGACAACGGCCCGCTCGTCTATTATCCGGGAAGCCATCGCCTGCCCGTGCTCGACAACGCCGCGCTCGGCATCGATCCCGCAAGCCTCGTCGGGGTCTACGACCGCTACCCCCTCTTCGAGGACACTTGGGAGCGGATGATCGCCGCGCTCGATCTCAAGCCGCTTCGCTTTCACGCCCGCTTGGGCCAAGCGCTGATCTGGACGGCCAATCTGCTGCATGGCGGAGAGGCCCATAAGAACCGCGCCCGCACCCGCTGGAGCCAGGTGACGCATTACCTCTTCGAGGGCTGCGGCTATTACACGCCGCTCGGCTCCGACCTCTTCCGCGGTACCATTCTGCTGCGCGAGCCTTTCGACATCACCACCGGGAAGACGGTGAAAGGGGCGATTCTTCCCAAACCTTTCCCCGCACCTGCCTTGCTCTTCTCCTCCGCCCGCAAGATCGCCCGGAGACTGGGCCTTACCCGCACCCGGCGCCGCGCCTGAAGGCACGGCACAGCTTGCCGGATCTCTCTCCTTCAGGAAGTTGCCCAAGCCGCATCCAACAGCAGAAAGCTTGCGGAGACTTGGCCGTTCCACGACTCGGCCCGCAGCTGGCCGGCCAGGTGCAAGCGCGGGCCGTTTGGCCCTTGCAGCAGGTGCTCCGCGAGCGGGCTTTCCTGCGCCCGAAACAACATCACCTTCAGACGCGGCCCGCCGCCTTCACCTTCCACAAAAGCGCGTATGGTGCCGCCCTGCTGCCCCACCCGGTCCGCCCGAACAACCCGCGCATGCGGAATCGCAAACACCGGCTCATCATTGCCCACGCCGAATGGCGCCAAACGGGCGAGGGTCTCACCCAGCGCGGCATTGGCGCTCGCCACCGCAAGCGGGCTTTCAATTGCGAGGTCGGAGGCCGCTGGCAGGGTTTTCGCCGTGGCCAGCCGCTCGTTCAAAAACGCGTGAAAATCGGGCACTTGGTCGGCCGCCAGCGAAAATCCGGCGGCCATGGCGTGCCCGCCTCCGGCCGCAAGCAGGCCTGCTTTTCGGGCGGCGAGCACGGCGGCTCCGAGATCCAGACCAGGCACCGAACGGCCCGAACCTTTGGCCATCCCCTCGACAACACCCGCCACGCAAGAGGGCCGATTGAACCGCTCCTTCAACCGCCCCGCCACAATCCCCACCACGCCGGGATGCCAAGCCGGCGCAGCCACGAACAGCACCGCATTCCCGTTTGCTATTTGGCGTTCCGCCGCTTCCGTGGCGGCCGCCAGCACCGAAGCTTCCACGTGCTGGCGTTGGCGGTTCAACGAATCCAATAACGCCGCAAGCCCTTGGGCTTCGGCCGGGTCTTCGCAAAGCAACAAGCGAAGCCCCAAATCCGCCTCCGCAATCCGGCCGGCAGCGTTGATCCGCGGGCCAAGCACGAAGCCGCACGTGAAAGCCGAGGGCGGATCGGTCACTTGCGCGACGTTCAGCAACGCGGCCAGACCGGGCCGCCCGCGTCGCGCCATCACTTTCAATCCTTGCGCCACCAATGCTCGGTTGAGCCCGGAAAGCGGCACCATGTCGCAGACGGTAGCAAGCGCCACCAAATCCAGCGCAGCGAGCAGATCGGGTTCGGCGCGCGTGGCGAAAAACCCTCCGCGGCGCAGGCATCGCACCGTCGCCACCGCGGCCAAAAACGTGATCCCGGCTGCACAGACATGGCCCAGGCCGGAACCGTCATCAGGCCGGTTCGGATTTACCGTCAGGATATCGGGGCGCGTCGGCGCGGCCGCCTGGTGATGGTCCAGAACAATGACATCGGCTTTGCCGGCGACACTGGCAAAGACCTCGCCTGCCCCGGTTCCGCAATCGACACAAACGATCAGGCTTGCTCCTTGCGCGGCCAGGCTTTGCAGGGCCGGCGCGTTGGGGCCGTAGCCCTCGCTCAGCCGATCCGGCACGTAGGGGATCACTTCGCAGCCGAGTCCGCGCAGAAACTGCGTCATCAACGCGGTGCCGCAAGCGCCGTCCACATCATAGTCGCCAAAAATCGCCACACGCTCCCCCTGGCGCACCGCGGCGGCGAGGCGCTCGGCGGCTTGGTCCATGTCTTGAAGCACTGAAGGGTCCGGCAGCAGGGCACGCAGCGTCGGCTCTAGAAAATTTGCGGCTTCCTCGACGCCGATACCGCGCAACGCAAGCAGCCGGCCGAGGATTTCCGGCACGCCCAGACGCTGGGCGATGCTCAGCCCCGTGCGTTCAGACGCCGGGCTTGTTGCCGTGCGCCAACGCCACCGGCGGCCGGAGAGGCTTTGCGAAACTCCGAAAACCAGAGCTGAATCGGGCATGCAATGGGCGGCTAGACACGTGCCCAGGTTTTAGTCGCGAAATTGTGATGCGCCTCAATGTAACGCACCGTGCCGGACTTGCTGCGCATCACCACCGAATGCGTAATCGCCCCCGAGCCGAACCAACGCACCCCACGCAATATCGGCCCCGAAGTAACCCCCGTTGCCGCGAACACCACGTCGCCTTTGGCCATTTCCCACGCGGTATAAACGTGGTTGGGGTCCGTGATCCCCATGGATCGGGCGCGGGCCACTTGGGTTTCGTTCTCGAACAGCAGCCTTCCCTCCATTTGTCCGCCGATGCAGCGCAGGGCCGCCGCCGCGAGCACCCCTTCCGGCGCGCCGCCGATGCCGAGATACATATCCACCCCGCTGTCCGGCTGGGCGGTTGCAATCACCCCGGCCACATCGCCATCGCCGATCAGCATGATGCGCGCCCCGGCCTCTCGGCATTTGGCGATAATTTCGGTATGTCGGTCGCGTTCCAGGATGCAGACCACCAAATCGGAAACGTCGCGTTTCTTGGCAAGCGCGAGATTCTTCAGGTTTTCCGCAACCGGGGCATCCAGGCTGACCACCCCTTCCGGCAAGCCGGCGCCCACGGCTATTTTGTCCATATAGATATCGGGTGCGTGCAGGAAGTTGCCGGCCTCTGCCAGCGCCACCACCGCGAGCGCATTGGGTGCGCCTTTCGCTACAATATTGGTGCCTTCGAGAGGGTCCACAGCGATATCCATCGCCGGCCCGCCCTGCCCGACCTTCTCGCCGATGTAGAGCATCGGCGCCTCGTCCATTTCCCCTTCGCCGATCACAACGGTGCCGTCGATGGCAACCGAATCGAACGCGCGCCGCATGGCTTCCACGGCGGCTCCGTCGGCTTCGTGCTTCCGCCCGCGCCCCATCCAACGGGATGCGGCAAGGGCGGCGGCTTCGGTCACGCGCACCAGCTCCAGCGCCAAGTTCCGATCGACATTGATCCCTGCATAGGTCCCCATCGTTTTCTCCCCTAAATTTGTTATGCCGGCTCGATGCGGATCAGCGTGGGCGCTTCCAAGACAACGTCCAAGGCGGCGATGCGGGCAAGCGCCGTGCGCATCGCCGCTTCGTTCGTTTCATGCGTGACGAGCACGACCGGAACCGCCTCGCCGGGGCTCCGCCCGCGTTGCAGCATGGACTCCAACGAGATGTTCAAATCCCTGAGCACTGCTGTGACATCAGCGATCACGCCGGCACGATCCACCACCATCAGCCGCAAATAGTAAGCACCGACATGCGCGCTCATCGGCACCGAGGGGCGATGGTTTAACGCGGAACTCGCCGCACCCCACACCGGCACCGGCCGCCCGCGGGCAATATCGATCAGATCCGCAACCACCGCCGAAGCGGTGGGGCCGGCTCCGGCGCCGCGCCCTTCCAGGATGATCGGGCCGACAAAATTGCCCTCTGCGACGATGGCGTTAAAAACACCGTCGACACGCGCAAGCGGAGAGCTTGCCGGAATCATGCACGGATGCACGCGCGCTTCGATCCCCCCTTCCTGCTCGCGGGCAATCCCGAGCAGCTTGATGCGATAACCAAGCTCGCCGGCATAGGCGATATCGAGAGCGGAAATGTTCCGAATCCCCTCTACGTGCACGGCCTCGAAGGCAACCGGCCGGCCGAAGGCGATGGCGGCCAAGATGGCAAGCTTGTGCGCGGCATCGATGCCGTCGATATCGAGGCTCGGGTCGGCTTCCGCGTAACCCAGCCGTTGGGCTTCGGCCAGCACTTCCGCGAATTCGCGTCCGCGCTCGCCCATAACCGTCAGAATGTAGTTGCAAGTGCCGTTCAAAATCCCGGCCACACGGTGGATGCGATTGGCTGCAAGCCCTTCGCGCAGTGCTTTGATGACCGGAATACCGCCGGCAACTGCTGCCTCAAACGCAAGCGCCGCGCCGGACTGCTCGGCAAGTTCGGCAAGTGCCGCGCCGTGAACGGCAAGCAATGCCTTGTTCGCCGTCACCACCGGTTTGCCCATCCTCAGCGCTGCTTCCACCAAGGTTTTCGCCGGCTCCCCGATGCCGCCGATGAGCTCTACCACAACGTCGACCTGCGGATCGGAGGCCAGGGCGACCGGATCATCGTACCAGCGGAGCCCTGCCAGCGAGACACCCCGATCACGGCTGCGATCGCGCGCGGAAACGGCGGTGACCGCAAGCGGCCTTCCGGCCCGGGCGGCAATAATGTCCGCGTTCTCCCGCAACACTTGCAGCACGCCGGTTCCCACTGTGCCAAGCCCGGCCAAGGCAATGGAAAGCGGGCGCATCAGGCGTTTACGACTCGCTCTAGCGGAACGTCGTCCGCTTTTTCCAAGCCCGATCCGGCGTGCAGGAAGCCCCGTATGTTGCGGATCGCCTGGCGCAAGCGGTGCGTATTCTCCACCAATGCGATCCGCACATACCCCTCGCCGTGTTCGCCGAAACCGATACCCGGCGCCACTGCCACTTTCGCCCGTGCGAGCAAAAGCTTGCTGAAGGCGACACTGCCCATATGCGCGTAGGCGGGCGGGACCGGTGCCCAAGCGAACATCGAGGCCTCCGGCGAAGGCACTTGCCAGCCTGCCGCAGCCAGACCGCGGATCAGCACGTCGCGACGTTCGCGGTAGAGTTTGCGCAATTCCTCCACGCAGTCCTGCGGGCCGTTCAGTGCCGCCACGGCGGCGACTTGAATAGGGGTAAAGGCGCCATAATCGAGATACGATTTGATCCGTGCGAGCGCCGCAACCAGCCGCGGATTACCGGCAGCAAAGCCTACCCGCCAGCCGGGCATGGAATATGTCTTCGAAAGGCTGGTGAATTCTACGGCCACGTCCTTTGCCCCCGGCACCTGCAAAATGGACGGAGGCACGCGCGTGCCGAAATAAATTTCCGCGTAGGCAAGGTCCGAAAGCACCCAAATTTCATGCCGTCGCGCAAAAGCCACGATTTCCCGGTAGAAATCAAGGTCAGCCAGATAAGCGGTGGGGTTGGACGGGAAATTCACCACCAGCGCCGTCGGTTTCGGAACCGAATGGCGCACGGCCCGATCCAGCGCGCGCAGCATTTCCTCATCGGGCGTTGCGGGAATGCTCCTGACCGCAGCCCCGGCGATGATGAAGCCGAACTGATGGATGGGGTAGGAGGGGTTCGGAACCAGAATCGTATCACCAGGGCTGGTGATCGCCGCGGCCAGATTGGCAAGCCCTTCCTTGGAGCCAAGCGTCACCACGACCTCGGTTTCCGGATCAAGCCCCACGCCGAATCGGCGTTGATAATATCCCGCAAGCGCGCGGCGTAACCCGGGAATGCCCTTGCTCATGGAATAGCGATGGGTGCGCGGATCCTGCACCGCTTCGATCAGTTTGGCCACAATGTGCGGCGGCGTGGGGCTGTCAGGGTTGCCCATGCCAAGGTCGATAATATCTTCGCCTGCCGCGCGGGCACGCGCCTTAGCTTGATTGACTTCGGCAAAGACGTAAGGGGGCAGGCGGCGGATACGATGAAATTCTTCGGGCATGGCGCGATATAAAAACGGAGGCGTTAGTTGAGAAGCCGCACGGCGGCGCCATGGCCTGCCGGTTCGGCCTCCATCCGAATGGCGTCCATTGGCACCCCGTTCTTTGTCAGCGCTGCAGCCACAGCGCGGGCACGTTCCAACGCAAGTTTCACGGCGGCTTGCTGGGCTTCCGGGGTATCGGTCTCGGCATCTCCGTAACCGATGACGAGAACAGAATGCCCGGCTCTCCGCGCCGCGAACTTTTGTAGATCCGCATCAGCCGAATTCGGCAATACCGCAGACCCGATCGGGAACGCAACCGCAACCGGTTTGGTTTCGCTCTCTGAAAGCGCCGGGAGCTTTGGCACAACCTTCGGCGCCGTCGGAGGCGGCGTCGGCGCGGTTGGCGCGTTGGAGATTTCGGGAAGCTGCGGGGGCGGGGGCGGCGCCTGGGGAATTTCCGGAGGCCCTGCTTCCGCCTGCGTTGGCTGCGGTGGGCCGGCGGTGGGCGTAGCGCCCGCCGCGCTCGGCTTGCTTTGCGGAGCCGTTTGTTGCGCGAGCGGCGTTTCCGCGACTTTCATGCGCGGCGCGGACTTCACCTTCGGAGGGGATGCGGATTCGGCCTGCTCCGGCGCCGACTGCGCCGATGGAGCCGACGGAGCCGACGGAGCCGGAGGGGCGGTTGCGGCTTGCAGGGTTGCAGAAGCCGCCTGTTCGGACGGCGGCGGCGGCGCCACAGCGCCCCCGAACAGGCTCGGCGAGGCCGCCGGCAAGGAAGGATCGGTCAGTGGCACGGTTGAAGCCTCATATTGGGCATTGGCCCGGTCGGCAAGCAAAGCTTGGGCGATCTTCTGCCGCGTCGCGGCATCGGGCATTTCCGGCTTCGGCGGCACTTGGGCCAAATTCGGATAGGGTTGGTCGATATTCGGCGGCGGCGGCCGGTCCACCGGCGCCGGTCCGCCCTGCAGGCCGCGCACCCATTCCACCGGATCCAGCCCGCAAGCCATAAGCGGTAAAGGTGCAAGAAACGCGGCGATCAGCGGGCCCACTCGCCAACGCCTAGGCAGACTTGCAAGAATTGGCAATCTCTCCCCACATAGCGTCATGCTTTTAGTATTCTACCCGATTTCATCGCAATCATGTAGCGCGAACCCTAGGTTTAGGGAAAGGAAGCAGTATGGCTGACCAAAACCAGGCCCCGCCCCCAGAAGGCCAGCCATTTCGTCTGGCTGATCCGGCCGAGATTAGCCGCACGATGGCGAGCATCGCGCAACGCTCGCAAAGGATCGTGCAGGAATGGTTGAAGCGCCAGGCTGATGAGCCATTGCACCCGGATCCGTTGAATGTCGCCAGCGCCTTTTTGGAAATGACCGCACGGCTGATGGCAGATCCGATGCGGCTGATGAAGGCCCAGCTCGGCTTTTGGCAAGATTACATGACCCTTTGGCAAAACACCACGCGGCGGATTTTGGGGATGCCGGCCAAGCCCGTCATCGAGCCGGCGCCGGGGGACAAGCGCTTTAAGCATGAAGATTGGAATGCCAACGAGATTTTCGATTTTATCAAGCAGTCATATCTGCTGTCCGCACGCTTCGTGCAAGACGTGGTCAAGCAGGTAGACGGGCTATCGCCCGAGACGGCTCGCAAGGTCGATTTTTATGCGCGTCAATTCGTTGACGCAATGAGCCCGAGCAATTTTCTTTTGACCAATCCGGAGGTTCTCCGCAAGACGGTGGAGACCGGCGGCGAAAACCTCTTGCGCGGGCTGAACAATTTGCTTGCCGATCTCGAACGCGGGCGCGGCCGGCTGCATATTAAAATGACCGATCAAGAGGCGTTCAAAGTAGGCGAAAACATTGCCATCACGCCCGGGAAGGTAATCCACCAGAACGACTTGCGCCAGCTCATTCAATACGAGCCCGCCACCAAGACCGTGCTGAAGCGCCCGCTGCTGATCATTCCGCCTTGGATCAATAAGTATTACATTCTCGATCTTCGGCCGAAGAACAGCTTCATCCGTTGGGCGGTGGAGCAGGGGCATACTGTATTCGTGGCCAGTTGGGTCAATCCCGATGAAAAGCTCGCGGAAAAGGGCTTTGATGACTATCTTCGCGAAGGCGTTCTGGAAAGCCTGGATGCCATCGAAGCGGCAACCGGCGAGCGCGAGGTGAATGCGATCGGCTACTGCCTTGGCGGTACCCTACTCGGCTGCGCGTTGGCATATCTGGCCGCCAGAAAAGACGAACGGATCAAATCCGGAACATTTTTCGTCTCTATGCTGGATTTCCGCGAATCGGGCGAGATTAACGTCTTCATCGACGAAGAGCAGCTCGCCGCTCTGGAACAGAAGATGAGCCGCCGCGGCTATCTGGAAGGCGAGGAGATGGCGACGACCTTCAACATGCTGCGCGCCAACGATCTTATTTGGTCGTTTGTGGTTAACAACTATTTGCTCGGCAACGAGCCGTTTCCTTTCGATCTGCTTTACTGGAATTCCGATTCCACCCGCATGCCGGCGCGCATGCATAGCTTCTATTTGCGCAACATGTACCGAGAGAACCGGCTGGTGGTGCCGGGGGGGATTAGTCTGCTCGGCGAACCCATTGATTTAACGCGGATTACCGTTCCGGCCTATTTCCTTTCCTGCCGCGAAGACCATATCGCCCCCTGGCGCACGACGTATTACGGCGCGCAGCTGCTGCGCGGGCCGGTCCGCTTCGTGCTGGCGGCCTCGGGACACATTGCCGGTGTTGTCAACCCGCCGAGTTCGGGCAAATACAGTCATTGGATCAATCCGGAACTGCCCCCAACACCCGAGGAATGGCTTGCCGGCGCAACGGAAATCGCAGGCTCATGGTGGCCGGATTGGCACCGCTGGATAAAAGAGCTTGATCCCACCGAAGTGACGGCGCGGGTGCCTGGAGAAGGCAAGCTCAAACCTATTGAAGACGCGCCGGGCAGCTATGTGCGTGTGCAATTGACGTAACAAGAACCTACCATGCCGAACGAAACACCGCAAACGAGAGCAGCCGTAAAAATCGAAACGGTTGTCGGATCCGACATCGGCCCGTTGCTTCCCGAAATCGCGCAACTGCGTCTGCGCGTTTTCCGGGAATGGCCCTATCTCTATGACGGGGATTTCGACTACGAACAGAGGTATTTGCAGCGTTATCTGCAAAGTGACGGCGCAGCCGTTATCGTTGCGCGGGATGGAAAACGCGTTGTCGGCGCCTCCACGTGTTTGCCGATGCGCGATGAGTCCGCCGAAATTTCCGAGCCCTTCCGCAAGAGGGGGTGGGATCTCAACCAATTTTTTTATTTTGGCGAATCCGTACTGCTGCCGGAATATCGCGGCCGCGGCATCGGCGTTGCGTTCTTTGAGGCGCGTGAGGCACATGCCAAGTCTTTCCCGGGCATTGAATATAGCTGCTTTTGCGCCGTGCAACGGCCAAGCGACCACAAACTCCGCCCGCCCGGCTATATCCCTCTGGATGCGTTTTGGCGCAAGCGCGGCTACACGTTCTACCCTGATCTTGTCTGCCGCCTTTCCTGGAAGGACATTGGCGAAGAGAAGGAAACCGAAAAGCCGCTTGCGTTCTGGCTGAAGTCCTTGCGTGGAAAGCCGCTGCCGTGACCGCCTTACGCATTGCGCTTGCGCAATATCCGATCGAACGCGTTGCCGGGGTTGACGGGTTTGCAAAAAAGCTGCGCGGCTTGGCGGCCGAGGCCGCGGCAATGGGGGCGCAATGGCTGGTTTTGCCGGAATACGCCGCAACCGAGGTTGCCGGTAGCCTTGTCTCTGCCCCGGACGTGATGGCCGAATGCGAGGCGGCGATTGCCCATGCCAGCGTCTTGTTGGACATCATGCGGAATGTTGCGCAGGAGTTCAAACTGTGGCTTTTGGGCGGCAGCTTGTTGATTCGAGAGAACAACAAAACTTACAACCGCGCCCCGCTGATTGCGGCCGATGGTCGTGTTGCCTTTCAAGACAAACGCATGCGTACCCGTTTCGAACGCGAAGAGATGCAACTTGCGGAAGGCAATAATCCCTCGGTTTTCCTAACCCCTTGGGGCATCATCGGTATCGCCGTCTGTTACGATGTCGAGTTCCCCCAACTCGTGCGCACACAAACGGAAAAAGGCGCATGGCTTGTTCTTGTGCCGACCTGCACCGAGACGCCGCGCGGGTTCAATCGTGTTCGCCTTTCCGCCCGTGCTCGTGCCTTGGAAAATCAATGCTACGTTGCCATTGCGCCCACCGTCGGCGATGCGCCCTGGTCCGCCGTGTTGGACTGCAACCGCGGCTACGCCGCTGCTTTCGGCCCGGTTGACACGGGCTTTCCCGAAGATGGACTCTTATCGCGCGGCGCGATGGATGAGCCGGGGCTCGTCTTCGTCACGCTCGACCCCGAACGGCTTCGGCTTGCGCGGGAGGGCGGAGCGGTCAGCAACTTTGCCGACTGGCCGCCCCAACCGCCGCCTGCGCCGCTGATTACCTTGGTATGACGCTTATTTATTTGCTTGCCGGCGAGCCGAGCGGGGATGCGCTCGGGGCGCGCCTGATGGCGGCTTTGCGCGAAGCCCGGCCGGAGCTTCGCTTTGCCGGCGTGGGTGGGCCGCAAATGGCCGCGCAGGGCCTCGCAAGCCTTTTCGGCATGCAGGATTTGGCCGTGATGGGGCTGATGGAGGTGCTGCCGCGCCTGCGCTTGCTTCGCCACCGCCTGCACCAAACCATTGCCGACATCAAAGAGCGGCGCCCCGACGTGGTGGTGACGATCGATACGCCCGCCTTCGCGTTACGCCTGCTGAAGGCCATTCGCCCTTTCGGCATTCCGCGCGCCCATTACGTCGCGCCCCAGGTTTGGGCCTGGCGGGAAAGCCGCGTGCGGCGATTCCCCGGGCTTTGGGAGCGACTTTTGTGCCTTTTGCCCTTTGAACCCGATTACTTCGCGGCGCATGGGCTGCCTGCGCGCTTTGTGGGGCACCCTGTGTTGGAATCGGGGGCGGACCGCGGAAATGCCGCACGCTTTCGCGCGCGATACGGTCTTGCGCAAGAGATTCCAGTGCTTGTGCTGATGGCAGGCAGCCGTCGCAACGAGGTGGGGCGGCTTTTGCCCATCTATGCGCGCACGCTTGCCCTGCTTTCGGCAAAGCTCCCGTCTCTGCGCTCCGTCATGCCGGTACCACCGCAATTGGCCTCCACCGTGCGCGAAGCTACGCAAAACTGGCCGAGCGCTCCGCTGATCTTTACCGAGCTTGAAGAAAAACACGATACCTATGCGGCCGCGGCAGCCGCGCTCACCAAATCCGGCACCTCGACCCTCGAACTCGCGCTTGCCGGCGTGCCGATGGCGGTGACCTATCGCGTGAATGCGTTAAGCGGCGCCATTGCGCGAAGGCTCATTTCGGTTCCCCATGTCGCGATGGTGAATTTGCTTGCCGGAAGGGAGATCGTGCCGGAATTGCTCCAGCAGCATTGCACCCCCGACCGCCTCGCCGCCGCGCTTTTGGAATTGCTGACAAATCCGGCGGCGCAAGCAGCGCAACGGGATGCTTTCCGCGCGGTTGTGCAAAGCTTGCGCCCGGACGAGGGCACGCCCTCAGAAGCCGCTGCTCGTGCTGTGCTCGAGCTTTTGCAAAAGCCCTGAAGCCTCGGCCAAGGCGCGTGAAGCCACCATGCTTTCGCTAACCGCAAGAGCCGCGGCCAAAGCCCGCTTTCCTGCCGCAGCATCGACAAGGACAGGCGCACCCTCCAAGACCGAAGCAATAAAGGCGGCATGCTCCGCTTCCAGCGCATCATACTCGCGCCAGCTGGTTTCCTCGATCCGATACCCGCTGCCGCCCGGGATCGGCAGGCCGCGCTCGCGGCTGATGAAGATGAGTTTGCGGTCGATGAAATTCACCGACATGTAGCCCGCGGGCGCGAACAGCCTCATCTTTCGCTCGGTTTTCAGCGAAATGCGGCTGGCGGTGATGGTGGCAACGGCGCCATTGGCAAAGCGCACGCGCGCATTGGCGATATCTTCGTGCGGCCCGGCGATCGGCGCGCCGATCGCATCGACGCTGGCGATCGGGGAATCGATCAGCGCCAACACCAAGTCCAAATCATGGATCATCAGATCGAGAATAACGGAAACATCCGTGCCCCGCGGCTTGAAAGGCGCGATGCGGGTTGCCTCGATGTAAAGGGGCCGGCGCATGCGGTTGGCGAGCGCCTGGTATTCGGCCGAGTAGCGCACAAGATGCCCCACTTGCAGCACAAGCCGCCGCTCTCTCGCAAGGGTTGCAAGGCGGTCGGCTTCGGCAAGCGTGGCCGCAATGGGTTTTTCGACGAGCACATGCTTGCCGGCCAAAAGTGCCGCCTCCGCCACGGCGAAATGGGCTTCCGCGGGCGCTGCAATCACCAGCGCCTCGCATGCGTCCAGCAGCGCGGGCCACGAAAAAACCGCAGTCTTGGCTTCCTTCGCCACGGCCTCTGCGCGAGCTTGGTCGGGGTCAAACAATCCGACAAACCGCACGCGCGGAGCCTTTGCCAGCTTCAGTGCGTGAAAACGCCCGAAATGCCCTGCCCCCGCGAGCCCAATCCGCAAGCTTTGTTGCGCCATCTCGTCCGACCCCGCTCCCGTCTCCGTCCGCCTCCGCGAGAGTTAGCAGCCGAACGCCCAAGCCGGAAGCAGGGAAGGCTTGCATCTCGGCGCCTCGCTCGCCATTCTCCGCCGCGTTCGAGCAAAATGCAGGAGAGCCGATCCCGCCATGCTTTATTTCAGCCCTTTAAAAACCGCCCTGATCTTGGTGGTTTGCGTGCTCGGTGCCCTGTTTTGTCTTCCCAACATCCTTCCCGCGCCGGCGCCTTGGTTGCCTTGGCGGCAAATTCATCTCGGGCTGGATCTCAAAGGCGGGAGCTACCTGTTGCTCGAAGTGGATATGAACTCCGTTGTCCGCGAACGGCTTGAAGGCACCTTAGATACCGTGCGCCAGGCCTTGCGCTCGCAGAATATCGGCTATCAGGGCTTGGCAGCGCAACCCGGTTTGAACCGGGTCGTATTCCGCTTGCGTGATCCTTCGCAGCAAGAAGCCGCGCTGAAGGTGCTGCGGGAGGCGTTGGGAATCGGCACCGCTCCGGGCACCGTTTCGGAATTCGAGCTGGCCACCACGCCCAGCGGCGAAATCGCCATTACGCTTTCGCAGGCGGCGCTCAAGGAGAGGGCAACCTCGGCTGTCCAGCAGTCCATCGATATCGTGCGCCGCCGGATCGATGAGACGGGGGTTGTGGATCCGCAAATCGCGCGCCAGGGGGAATCCAAAATCGTGGTGCAGTTGCCGGGCGTTTCCGATCCCGAGCGGATCAAGCAGTTGCTCGGCAAAACCGCGAAAATGACCTTCCATCTTTTGGACTCAACCGCCGATGTTCACGCGCTGACGCCCCCGCCCGGCGTGGAATTTCTGCCCATGCAGGACAACCCGGCGCAGAAACTTCCGGTGCGCAAGCGGGTTGAAGTCGACGGGGCGGATCTCACCGATGCCCGTGCCGCGGAAAACCCGCAGACCGGGGAGTGGGTGGTGGATTTCACGTTCAATAGTGCCGGAGCCCGGAAATTTGCCGCGGTAACGCGCAATAATGTGGGCAAGCCGTTCGCTATCGTGCTCGACAACAAGGTGATCAGCGCCCCCGTGATCCGCGAGCCGATCTTGGGCGGCAGAGGGCAGATCAGCGGCCGCTTCGACGCGCGCTCGGCGACCGACCTTGCGTTGTTGCTCCGCGCCGGTGCTTTGCCGGCCCCGCTGACCGTGGTGGAAGAACGGACCGTGGGGCCGGAGCTGGGCGCGGACTCGATCCGCGCCGGGGCGTTCGCCCTTGCCACCGGGTTTTTGCTGGTGATCGGTTTTATGGGCACGTTCTACGGGCTCTTCGGGTGGTTTGCGAACTTTGCCCTGGTGGTGAACCTGATCCTGCTGCTCGGCATTCTCTCGCTGCTGCAGGCGACCCTCACATTGCCCGGTATGGCGGGGATTCTGCTCACTCTGGGGATGGCAGTGGACGCAAATATCTTGATCAACGAGCGCATTCGCGAAGAAGTGAAAAACGGACGCGGCCCCGTCGCGGCTCTGGAAGCGGGTTTTCGCCGCGCGTACAATACCATTCTGGACAGTAACGCCACCGCGCTTCTGGCCCATGTCATGCTCTTCATTTTCGGCACCGGCCCGGTGCGAGGTTTTGCGGTGACGATTACCGTCGGTATCGTCACCAGCCTGTTTACGGCAACGATGTTGGCGCGTTTGATGATGGTGCGCTGGTACGCTCGTCTTCGGCCAGCCGCGCTTCCTGTGTGAGTTTTGTCATGTTCTTTCGCCCGCTTTTCCGTATGGTTCCCGACGGCACGCGCATCCCCTTCATGCGCGGGCGGATTATGGGCCTCGTGGTTTCGGCCGTTCTCTCCACGATTTCGGTGGCGCTCTTCTTTTATCCGGGGCTTAATCTCGGGATCGATTTCAAGGGCGGAATCGTTATTGAAGCGCGAACCCCCGGCCCGGCCGATTTCGGCAAGATCCGTTCGGCGCTGGCCGCGCAAAAATTGGAAGCGGGCGTGCAGCGCTTCGGCGGAGAAGATGATGTCCTGATCCGCCTGGAAAGCCAGCCCAATGAAGCCGCAACCCAGAATGCCGCCGATCGCGTGCGCCACGCACTCGATCAAGCCATGCCGGGAACCAAGGTGCTCCGTGTGGATGCCGTGGGCGCCAGCGTTTCTGCGCAGCTTCTTCACGAGGGCATTTTGGCGCTCGCGATCAGCTTCCTGATGATTTTGGTTTACATTTGGTTCCGCTTCGAGTGGGAATTTGCCGTCGGCGCGGTGGTCACGCTGCTTCTGGATGTCACCAAAACGATGGGGTTTTTGGTGATCACGCGCCTTCCGTTTGATTTCGTGATGGTGGCGGCGATCCTTACCATTATCGGCTATTCGACGAACGACAAAGTGGTGGTTTACGACCGGGTGCGCGAGAACCTCCGCAAATACAAGTCCATGCCGCTTCGGGAGCTGATCGATCTTTCCATCAATGAAACCTTGAACCGAACGCTTGGCACTTCGATGACCGTGTTTTTGGCAAGCCTTCCGCTTGCGCTTTTCGGTGGTGAGTCGCTTTCCGGATTCGCGTTAACGATGTTGTTCGGGATTGTGGTCGGTACATCTTCTTCGATTTTCATTGCGGCACCGATTTTGCTGTTCCTTGGCGAGCATCGCCTGCGCAAGGATGCCTCCGCTGCCCGCCCGGCCCGCCAACCGGTGGCGCGCTAAAGGCGGGAGTTCACCGGGCAAAACAGGCCGAAAGCAAAGACATCCATAGGTCGAGGCTTCAAAGTTTCCGAAGAAACTTTGAAATAGGCCCAAAATTGGTTTGGATTTCCCCTACTCCGCAGCCAAGGAGCGGGCTTGCGCATAGCGTTGCGCTTCGCCGAGATTAACCGAAAGCAGCAGCGAAACGCCGCGTTCCTGCATGGTAACGCCGTAGAGCCGATCCATTCGCGCCATCGTCAGATGGGAATGCGTGACCACCAAGAAACTCGTCGGCGTTTCGCGAGCCAAATGTTCGAGCAGGCTGCAAAGACGTTCGATATTGGCATCATCCAGCGGCGCATCCACTTCGTCCATCACGCAAATCGGCGTAGGGTTGCAGCAAAACACCGCAAAAATCAAAGCCAATGCCGTCAAAGCCTGCTCGCCGCCGGAAAGCAGCGAAAGCGTTGTAAGCTTTTTCCCCGGCGGGGAAGCATAAATTTCCAGCCCCGCGGTCAAGGGGTCGGCCGAGTCGACAAATGCCAAATGTGCTTTTCCGCCGCCGAAAAGCTGCGTGAACAATCGCTGGAAATGTCGATCCACGTCGGTAAACACGGATGTTAACCGCTCGCGCCCTTCGCGGTTTAAATGCGCGATGGAATGACGCAATTTGGCGATCGCCGCTGCAATTTCTTCGCGCTCGCGCGTAATCTCGGCGATGCGATTTTCCAGTTCGTTCGCTTCGATCTCGGCGCGGAGATTAACGGGCCCCATCTCTTCGCGCTCGCGAACCAGTTTTTCCAAGCGCTTGCGCAGTTGCTCCTCGGCTTCCACCGTGGCTTCTTCTTTCAATTCCGGAAGCGCTGCGTTTGGTCCGAGTCGTTCGGCGATACGTTCCGCAAGCGCCTGGAATTCCCTCTCGGCTTGCTCGGCTTGAGCCTCAGCCCGCACCATGGCTTCCCGCGCTTGCGCCAGAGCCGCCTCGGCTGCCCGCTCTGCTTGCCCGGCCTCGGCAGCGGCGCGTTCCGCAACTTGTAGCGCGGTGAGAACTTCTCGGTGCGCCGCTTCCAAGCGCGCAAGCTCCTGTTTTGCCGCAAGGCGCTGCGCGGCAAGCCGCGAAGGGGCCTCCGCGCGTTCGCTGCGTTCGGCCTCGGCTTCCTTGAGGCGCGCAGAAAGATCAATCAACCGCCCTTCGGCATCTTCGGCGCGTTCTTTCCAATTTTGCTGTTCTCTTGCAATCACATCACGTCGTTGCTGGCGAAGCTTTTGTTCGCGCAACAATGCATCCCACGCAGCGCGGGACTTGGCCTCCCGGCTTCGCGCCGCAGAAAGCGCGCGTTGCGTCTCTTGCAGCCGGTCTTGAGTTGCCTTGAGCTCGGCTTCCGCGATAAGCGCGGCGCGCGCGGCGGCAATGTGTGTCGCGGTCTCTTCTTGTTCTGCTTCCAATCGTTTCTGTTGTTCATCGAAAGCGGCAAGCTTCGCAGCAATGCCGGATGCGCGCGCGGCAAGATTGCTCACCGCAAGCCGCGCACGTTCCAATGCGTCTTCCGCCTCTCGCCGCTTGCTCCGAAGCGTGCGCTCCAGTTGCTCGGCTTCGCGCTCGCGCGCTTCCGCGGCGGCCAGTTCCAGCCTCGCCGCTCTGGCGTCTTCTTCCGCGCTTGTGAGCTCCGTTTGAAGTTTCTTCAGCCTGTTCCGTTGCTCAAGCCGAACCGCAGCCGGGTTTGGCGCACCGGGTTGAATGGTGAACCCATCCCAACGCCAGACGCCTCCCTCGCGCGAGACAAGGGTTTGCCCCGGCTTCAAATCGATTTTTTCGGCGCTGCAATCATCGGAGAGCACCGCAATCTTTGCGAATGCGCGCCGTAAAACGGGCGGCGCCTGCACCAGATCCGCCAAGGGGCGGGTTCCAGCCGGAAGTTCGGGGTTCGTTTCTTCCGCCAAAGGAGGCAGCTCGCGCCAATAGCGCGGGGCGGCAGGATTTGTGGAGCATTCCAGCTCCTCGCCCAAAGCTGCGCCCAACGCTTTCTCAAGCCCCGGAGGCACGACCAACGCATCCACCAGCCGGTTGCCCTCTGCGGCGTGATGCGCATCCAAAAGTGCCGCCAAACCTTGCACCTCGGCGGCCAGCTTGCTGCGGGCGGCGTCCGCTTCGGCATAGCGGGCACGCGCGCGGGCCAGCGCTTGCTGCGCCGCAAGCCGCGCTTGCTCGGCTTCCAGGAATTCCGCCCGCAAACGCGCGCAGGCTTCTTCCGCTTGGGCTTGTGCGGAGCGCGCTGCAGCCAATTCCTCTGCAGAGGGCGGCTGAAGGCGTGCGCGTTCCTGCAAGAGTTTCGCGAGCTCCTCGCGAAGCCGTTGGGCTTTCGCTTCCGCCTGCTTCAGTTCTTTTGCCTGGGCCCGCTGCTGGGCAGCCATTTCCGCCGCAAGCTCGGCGGCTTGATTGGCCGCAACTTCGGCAACCCGAACCTCGGCCGCGGCTTGCTCTGCTTCGGTTTCCAGCGCGGCTTTTGCCGCTGGGAAGCTTTTCTCTTCCGCCACCAAGGCCTGCGCCTCCGCGTCCAAGCGCTCTACCGCACGGGTGGCATCGGCCAGCAATTGTCGGGCATGGTCGAGATCTCGGCGAAGAAGCACAAGGCGTTGCTCGGTTGCCTGCAAAGCCGCGGCGGCGTGCTGTTCTTCCGCCGCAAGTTGTTCTTCGGCAAGGCGCGCGCGCTCAAGCTCTGCGCGTGCCTCCGCGGCCTTCTCGCGGAGCGGCAAAAGCGCAGCCGAAGCCGCCTGCTCCTGTTCGGAAGCCGCCCGCACCGCTTCCATGCAGGTTGCAACTTCTGTCCTCGCTGCGTTTGCTCTTTCCTGCGCCGCCATGCGCGCGGCAGCGAGCCGGGCAGCCTGCAAGGCCATCAGCTTGGCCTCGGTATCGCGAATGCTCACGGAAAGGTTGCGATAGCGATTGGCCTGGCGGGCTTGGCGCTTGAGCCCCACCAATTGGGTTTCCATTTGTCCGCGAAGGTCATCGGCGCGAACGAGATTGGCCTCGGCGGCGCGCAATTTCTGTTCGGCTTCTTGCCGGCGCGCATGCAGCCCGGAAATTCCGGCCGCCTCTTCCAGAATTCCGCGCCGCTCTTCCGGGCGTGCTTGAATAAGCGCCGAAACCCGCCCTTGGCTCACAATGGTCGAAGACCGCGCGCCGCTGGCCAAATCGGCAAAAAGGGTCTGCACATCGCGCGCGCGGACTTCCTGGCGGTTGATCCGGAAGCTGCTGGTCCCGCCGCGCTCGATCTTGCGGCTGATCTCAAGCTCGGGCTCTTCGTGAAACGGCGGCGGCGCAAGCCCCTGCGCATCTTCCAGCCAAAGAGTGACTTCGGCCAAGTTGCGTGACGGGCGATGCGCGGTGCCGGAGAAGATCACATCCTCCATTTCGCCGCCGCGGAGCGAACGCGCCGAACTTTCGCCCATGACCCAGCGCAGGGCATCCACCACATTGGATTTGCCGCATCCGTTGGGCCCCACGATCCCCGTCAGCCCTGGAAGAATTTCCAGAACCGTCGGGTCCGCAAAGCTTTTGAAGCCGGAGATTTTGAGGCGGACAAAACGGACCGGCACCCTCTGTTATCCTGCCATTCAGCTTTGCGCTTGCGTAATGAATTTCACAAAGGCGTCATAAGGCATTTCGCCGGCGCGGGTTTTGCCGTTGCAGAGAAAGGTGGGGGTGGCGCTGATGTTGTATTTCCGCTCGGCTTCTTCTTGAGCAGCTAAAATCGCTTTGGCAAAAGCCTCGTCGTTCACGGTTGCATCAAAAGTCTGCCGCGACATGCCGGCAAGCATCGCCATCTTTGCCAGCTCTTCCAGCGGCGAGGCCTCGCGATTGAACGCCCACCGATCCTGGCTTGCAAATAGCGCCGTGAGGAAGGGTTCATATCGGTCAATCGGCAAGGCACGCGCGACCATTGCTGCCGCAAGCGCCAGCCGATCCAGCGGGAAGTCCGCAAAAATCCACTGAAGCTGGCCTGTCTCAATAAGCTCTTTTTTGATCTGCGGCATGGTCTCGCGCGCGAACGCGGCACAATGCGTGCAGGTCAGCGAAAAGAACTCGGTGACTTTATATTTCGCATCCGCCCGCCCCAAAACCCGAGGCGTAAGCCGTTCATCCGGCGCGGCGGCGCGCGCATGGTTGGCCAAAACCGGAAAACTACCCAAAAGGAGAAGAAGCGAGCGGCGCTTGATAAACATGGTGTCCTTTATATCCAGTTCCTTACGAAAGATCAGGCCGAAAGTGGGGGCTCCAGGCGCTTCCTTTGCGGCATTTACTGCGATGCTGTCCGAATGCAACGTGCCAGGGAAAGCAGACTATCGCGCAGAAGGCCCGGAGGAAAGTCTGCGAGGCCGGCGGGCGCGGCATCGTCTCGCGCGGGGGCCAATTTCGGCAAAGACGGCGTCTTCCTTGGCGGCAATCCCGCGTTTTGGACAAATCGCAGCTGTTTCACGGTCTCCGGCCCAAGGTAGAGTGCAATGCGCTGAAGCAGTTCGGTCGAGAGGTGTTGGAGCTCCAGTGCCGCCGGCCCCGCGCAGGCGATGGTCAGCGTGCCCGCGGCAAGCCGTTTTGGCGTTGTCAGCTGAGCGAGCTCGGGGCCGACAATGTTCGGCCACTCGGCAAGCAGGCGGGCGGTTGCCGGTCCGCGCTTGCGAAAGGCCGGCCGCGTCACCCCGGCGAGCACGGAGGCGATCATGCGCGGGCCGTAAATATGGCGCTCGGCTTGCGATTCGGTGCTCTTGCCAGGGCTTCGCTTCGCCGGCATATCCGCTTTTGTGTCCATCGCCGCCTCCGTTGCCTGCCTTCTCTCTTGGTACGATGCCCACCGACGCGCGTTGCCGTGGCGCGCAAACCCGGGAGAGCAAGCGGATCCTTACCGCGTTTGGCTCAGTGAGATTATGTTGCAACAAACCACCGTTGCGGCAGTAATACCACATTATAAAAAATTTTTTGCACAATTTCCGACCCTTGCCGCTCTGGCCGAAGCTTCCGAGCAAGCCGTGTTGAGGGAATGGGCCGGGCTTGGCTATTACGCCCGGGCTCGGAACCTACACGCATGCGCCCGCATGCTGGCGGCCAGGGGGGAATTTCCTTCCGATGTCCGTGAATTGCGTCGCCTGCCGGGCATCGGCCTTTACACGGCGGCGGCGATTGCAGCGATTGCTTTCGGCAAGCCCGTGGTTCCGGTGGATGCGAATGTCGCGCGGGTGCTCACCCGCGTTTTTGCCATGACCACGCCTTTGCCGAAAGCGCGGCCTCAGCTGGAGCAGAAAGCCGCCGAACTTGCGGCGACGGAGGCGGGCCAAAAGCGGCCGGGCGATCTTGCCCAAGCGTTGTTCGATCTCGGGGCCACCGTCTGCACTCCGAAATCACCGCGCTGTGCGGCATGCCCTTGGGATGCATTTTGCGCGGCTCGCGCGCTGGGAATCGCGGAGACTTTGCCGCGGTCGGCTCCGAAAATGCCGCGGCCGCGGCGGTTCGGCGTGCACTTTTGGCTTACCGATGCCGCGGGCAACGTGCTCTTGCGCCGCCGCCCCTCGCGGGGACTTTTGGGCGGCATGAGCGAATTGCCGGGCACCCCGTGGATTTCAGAACCCTATTCGGAAAAAGAGGCAATGGCCGCTGCCCCGATGCCGGCACCGTGGCGCCATATCGGACAGGTCCGTCACGTTTTTACGCACTTTGCTTTGACGCTGGAGGTTTTTGCGGCAGCAGTGCCGCGGATCGAGACAACGGGCTTCCTCTGCCCGATCCGCGACGTGCACGCGCAGGCATTGCCCACGGTCATGCGCAAATGCGTGCGCCTTGCAGAAACCTTTGGCCTTGTGACAGCGAACGCCGATGAAGCGCGGGAGATCGGCAAAATGCGGCGCCGCAGACTATAAACGCTGCCGGATCGCGGGCGGCAGCCATTCCTCCAAGTGCCGTGGGAGATCTTCGTCCGGTGTCTTGACCAAATCTTTCACTACGGTTCCCGCAAGTTTTGCCGCAGCGTGCCGGGCCAATGAATCCCGCAAAATCGGCATCGCTTTTGGAGGGGCGACCAATACCAGCTTTCCGAGTTGCTCCTGAGCCGCGATTTCATTTACCCGCTCTGCCACCGCACGCAGAAATTTCTGTTCGGATTTTTCGCGAGGATCGGTTTTGGGCTCGATGGCATGCCGCCCAAGGCCAAACCTGTCGAAGACGCGTGCCGGCTCGTCCCTGCCCAAGTCCGCCGCTTGTTTGTGGGCGTTTATCGATTCCTCGGTATAAAGGGTGCGAAACGAACCGGAGGGAAGATCCAGAACCACAATGCGCGCATGGTCACCATCGGTGATGACCGCCCACAATGGTTTCGTCTTCGGCATGCGAAATGTCTCCTGAATATTTGCAAAAAGAGGGGGTATATTCCACGCTTATGAAGAACGGGCCAGAGCGTTGACGTGCTCCGCTTATCAGCTGCGCACGACTGAGGACGGCTTCAAGGCTTGTGCACGGATAACTTCCTCGCGCAGCACATCCAGGGGAACGAGCGTGCCGCCTCGCTCGATATGCCAGAACATCCAGCCGTTGCAGGAGGGAGCGTTCTGGATGCGGGCACCGACTTGATGAATGGAGCCGCGCAGATTGCCAGCAATCAGAGAACCATCGGCCGCCACCGTGGCATTCGCGCGCCGCGTGCGGTCGAAGAGCTTGGAGCCGGGGGGAACCACCCCGGCCTCCACCAGACTGCCGAAGGGAATGCGCGGAGCATCGCGCCGGGAAGGCGTTATGGCGAGGCCCGCCTCCGGCATCGGCCGAACCTGCTTCAAGCGCGCCAGCGCCGCCTCTACATAGGCCGGGTGCCTCTCGATGCCGACGAAATGCCGGCCCAAGCGGCGGGCAACCACGGCGGTTGTGCCGGTTCCAAGAAAAGGGTCAAGCACGATATCTCCCGGTGCCGTGCCGGCCAGCAGCACGCGATAGAGCAACGCCTCCGGCTTTTGCGTGGGGTGCAACTTCAGTCCGTTGGCGTTGAGAAGGCGCTCCGAGCCGGTACATATGGGAATAAACCAATCACTTCGCATTTGCACGTCGTCGTTCAAGGCTTTCATGGCCTGATAATTGAACCGATACCGCGAATCGCGCCCGCGGGCTGCCCAGATCAAGGTCTCGTGCGCGTTGGTAAAGCGCCGGCCGCGAAAATTGGGCATCGGATTGGCCTTGCGCCAAATCACGTCATTGAGAATCCAAAAGCCCAAATCCTGCAGCGCGCAACCGAGCCGAAAAACGTTGTGATAAGCCCCGATCACCCAGATCGTGCCGTCTTTGTGTAAGAGACGACGGCATTCGCTCAACCATTCGCGCGTGAAGGCGTCATAGGCCGCATAGTCCGGGAAGCGGTCCCATTCCTCGTCAACGCCGTCTACCACGCTATCGTCGGGGCGCCGCAACTCGCCCCTGAGCTGGAGATTGTAGGGGGGATCGGCAAAGATGCAGTGAATGGAACCGCTCGGCAGCATCCGCATGATACGGATGCAATCTCCCAGTAAAATCTGGTCAAGTGGCAGTTCGCGCGCAATTTCCAAGGCTTCTGGACACCTTCCTTAACAGGTCGTTATGGAATGGCGAAAGAGGTTGCGTCAATCAGTCTCGAATCGGTCTCGAAGAAGTGCGTCTTTGCCACATCCGGGTTTCTGTCAAAGTCGCGAGACTTCAACGAAAGCCCGAACCGAGCCAAAGCCCGGCCGATGATGCGGAGAAGGGCCGATTCGGGCAAGGGCCGCGCGATGCTCGGGGGTGGGATATCCTGCGTTGCGCTCCCATCCGTATGCGGGGAAACGTCGGGCCAGTTTTGTCATCAGCCGGTCGCGAACGACTTTTGCCACGATGGAGGCGGCGGCAATGGAAAGCGAGCGCGCGTCGCCGCCGACAATGCAGCACACGCGGCAAGAAAGAGGCGGCGCCAAATGGCCGTCGACCAATACCGTATCCGGCAAGCGGGGCAGGCGCAGCACGGCGCGGCGCATGGCAAGCAGGCTCGCACCGGTGATATTCAGCCGCGTAATCTCGGCAACCGAAGCTGCGCCGAGAGCGATTTGCACGCCTTTATGGAATCGCAACGCGTCAAAAGCACTTTGCCGCGCCGATGCGGAGAGCTTTTTCGAATCGTCGATCAGCGCGGCGAGCTCGGGTGAAACGTTCGGCCCCAGCGAAACCGCGGCGGCAAGCACCGGTCCGGCAAGCGGCCCGCGGCCGACTTCATCAACCCCGGCGATATGCCCACCCAGCCTGCGCTCGATCTCGAGATCCGGCATATCGTTCAGCTAGCAAAATCTTTCAGCAGCGAGAAGAACACCTGACACAACCCTAGGATTCTGCTTTGCAACCGAAGATTGATACGCAGCCGATTCCCGATACAATCGCACCGCGACTTTCCTCCATTCCGAAGGGGCCGGGAGTCCTCATAACCCCCAAGAAATCAAAACCCCGAAAGAACGCAAAGAAGACGCGGAGCGAATCGTCGAATCACGAAACCGTGAGGTTGGGTTTTATCAACTTGCTCTTAATTATATTAACTGTTAATAATTAACCATTAAACATTTCCGGCGATAATGGCGGGGGAAACAATGATGATAGCGACTCTGTCCCATTAAGGGCGGTGTCGATATATCGGCTGCGTAGCCTCCATTGTTTTGGAGAGTAGAAGATGGCGTCGAAGGATTGGGATTCGCTTTCCGAGGACCAACAAATCATGCTTTCGCGGGAAGCCCTGGCGCGGGCGGCGAACACCATCGCCGCTCAGGCCGAGCTTTTGGCGGCGGAATTTGATGCCGGTACATTGGAAGACCGTGGCGGGGCCGAAGCCCTGCGTTTGCTTGCCGCAGTGGTGCGCGCAAGCAGCGAACAAACCTTCGGCGTTGCGGGCCACGCTTGAGCTTGCTTTCAAACACGCCGCAATCAGACGAATTTTGAAATCCCGGTTTCTTTTGCGGTGATGAATTCCAGCAAGGCAGGCCTGCCGGCCTTTGTTTCCGCGATTCCGCGCTTGATCGCCGGGACAATCTCCTCAGGCGTCGTCACGCGTTCGCCATAGGCACCCAGTGCCCGCGCCAGCGCAGCATAGTCACCCGAAATATCGGTTGCGCGATATTTTTGGGTAGAAATAGGCATCACTTTCAATTCGATGGCCATCGAGAAATTGTTAAAGAGAATGGAGAGGATCGGAATTCGCTCGCGCACGGCGGTTTCAATATCCATTCCGGTAAAGCCGATCGCCGAGTCGCCCCAGACATTGATGCAAAGCTTGTCCGGGTGAGAGAGCTTGGCGCCCATGGCGAGGCCAAGCCCGTAGCCAAGCTGTGTGGTTTTCCCCCAGCCGATATAAGAAAGCGGTTCGACGGCGGTCCAAAACGGGGCAAGCTGGTCGCGCGGACTTCCCGCATCGTGGGTGATGATGGTGTTGTGAAGATCCACCGTGTGCAGCAAATCCCAAATCACCCGATAGGGCGTCAGCGGCACTTCGCCGGACGTGAGCTTGGGCATCCACTCCTTCAGCCAACCTTCCCGAACACTAGCGATTTCACCGACCACATCCGCACTGTCCCGACGAGCCGAAGGCAATTCCGCCAGCAACGCCTGCAGAACGAGCTCGGCATCGCCCACCAACGCAACATCGGCCCGCACGTCCTTGTTCAGATGATCGGGATCCAGCGTGGCATGGACGATGCGCTTGCCGGAGGGAATTTTCACGGCGAAGGAGCTTTCGGTGAAACTGCAGCCGATTCCGAAAATAACATCCGCCTTGCGCAGGAATTCAAACACCGTCTTCGGGAACGAAACGCCGCCGGAGCCCAGTGCAAGCGGGTGCGTTTCCGGAAAAGCGCTTTTCCCGCCAAGGCTGGTGACCACCGGCGCCGCCAAGCGTTCCGCGAGCGCTTTGAGCGAATCCCAAGCGCGGGCATAGTGCACGCCTTGCCCCGCGTAGATGACCAACCGTTGAGCTTTCGCAAGAATCGCGGCTGCCTTTTTCACATCCGCCGGATCCGGCCCGTAGCGCGTAAAGGAAACCGGTTCATAGGCAAGCGGTTCGGGCACTTCTTCGTTCCAAATGTCGTTCGGGATTTCCACCAACACCGGGCCGCCGCGGCCGTTGCGCAACCGCGAAAACGCGCGGCGGAAAATGTTTGGAATTTCGGCCGGCAAGAAGATCGGCTCCGCCGACTTGGTTACCGTGCGCATACTGATGACCGAGTTGAAATTCGGTGGAACGTAGGCCAAGCGCCGCGGATAGCCCATCGGCAGCACCAGAATGGGGGCCGATTCGCCGAAGGCCTGAGCCACGCCGCCAAAGGCGTTCTCCGCGCCGGGACCGTGCTGCATGCAAAACACCCCGATCTTCCGTCCCGAGGAGAGCCGCGAAATGGCATCGGCGATATGCAGGCCGATCCGCTCCTGACGCACCACAATCGGCCGGATATCCGCTTCGGCCGCAAACTCGAACAAGTGGTTCACGGGGTAGCCGGCGAGAATCTCGATCCCCTCGCGCTTGAGGATTTCAGCAATAGCGGTGCCTGCTTTCATGGGCTTCTCCTCCCTCGTCAGCCGCTGACGCGAAAGAAATGCTAAACCGCCCCTGCCGGCGAGGGAAGCCGTAAGCGGGCAAGAGGGGCGCAAAGCTGGCGAGCGCGCTCGACCGCCGCCCAAAACGGCTCAGTTCAAGAAAATTTTTCCGGGGTTCAAAATTCCGTGCGGATCGAGCGTTGCTTTGAGGCTGCGCATCACCGCCAGCGCTCCGGCGCCGTGCTCTTGCTCCAGAAATTCGCGCTTGCCGAGGCCCACGCCGTGCTCGCCGCTGCAAGATCCGCCAAGTGCCAACGCCCGCGCTACGATCTTGCGATCCAGCGCCCAGGCCCGTTCCAACGCACCCGGCTCCGGCGGAAACAAGATCACCGTATGGAAATTGCCATCCCCCACGTGTCCCACCATCGGCGCCGTGAAGCCGGACGCGTCGATATCCGCCCGCGCGCCCAAAATAGCTTCCGGAAGGCGTGAAATGGGCACGATCGCATCCGTGGTCAGCGCCCGATATCCCGGCCGCAGCGCAAGCGCTGCCCAATACGCATCGTGCCGGGCTTTCCAGAGGCGATTACGCTCTGTCGTTTCCGTAGCCCAACGAAAATCCGATCCGCCGTGCTCTTGCGCAAGAGCCTCGGCAAGCTTCGCCTGTTCGATCACTGAGGCATGCGTGCCGTGGAATTCAAAGAACAGCGTCGGGCGCGCGGCAAATCCTTCCAGCTTCGAGAAAGCAATTGCCGCGCGCATCTGAACGTCGTCCAGAAACTCCATGCGCGCTACCGGAATGCCCGCCTGCATCACATCCACCACCGTTTCCACTGTTCCCTTGAGGTCGGCGAACTGGCAGACGGCCGCCGACATCGCCTCCGGTATGCCATGCAAGCGGAGCTGGATTTCGGTGATCACCCCCAGAGTGCCTTCGGAGCCGATAAAGAGACGGGTCAGATCATAGCCGGTTGCCGATTTGCGCACGCGCCGGCCGGTTTGGATCACTCGCCCATCGGCAAGCACAACGGTAAGACCCAGAACGTTTTCGCGGATCGTGCCGTATCGCACGGCATTGGTGCCGCTGGCCCGCGTGGCGCACATGCCGCCCAAGGTACACTCGCTGCCCGGATCAACCGGAAAGAACAGGCCGAGGTCGCGCAAATGCGCATTCAAGGCTTGGCGGGTGACGCCGGCTTCCACCCGGCAATCCATATCTTCGGCATTCACTTCCAAAATTCTGTTCATCCGGCTGAGATCGAGCGAAAGGCCGCCGCGGATCGGCGTTACATGCCCTTCGAGCGAGGTCCCTGCTCCAAACGGCACGACGGGAACCCGGTAGCGATTGCAGAGCGCCAAAATTTTCGCCACCTCCTCGGTCGTTTCCACGAACGCCACCGCATCGGGCAGTGCGGGCGGGTTGGTGTCCTCGCCGTGGCTATGCTGCTCGCGGATCGCGGCGTTGCGGGAAATCCGCTCGCCAAGAAAGGCCTGAGCGGCAGTAATAACCGGGTCAATCTGGTGCAACATTGCGGGCCTCCCTTTCCGGCAACGCGGTGCCGCCGGCTTTGACGCCTCTGCTTGCCTGCCCTAGCATAGAGAAGGGCAGGAAAGGCATCGGTGATGACAAATAAACTCAAACAACGCTGGCGCGAAGGCAAGGCCACGGTGAATGGGTGGCTGGCTATTCCTGCGGGGTTTTCCGCCGAAGTGATGGCGCAGGCGGGCTGGGATAGCGTGACGGTGGATCTGCAGCACGGCGTGCAGGATTATCTTTCCATGGTGGCCTGTTTCCAGGCCATGCAGGTGCACCCGGTGGTGCCGATGGTGCGCGTTCCTTGGAACGAGCCGGGCATTATCGGCAAAGTCCTTGATGCAGGCGCCTATGGCGTGATCTGCCCTATGGTGAATACCCGCGCCCAGGCGGAGGCGTTCATTGCGGCATGCAAATATCCGCCGCAGGGAATGCGCAGCAACGGCCCGATCCGCGCCGGAATTTACGGCCAATCGGTGGGTTATCAGAGCACCGCGAACGAAGAGATCGCCTGCATCCCGATGATCGAAACGCAGCAAGCGCTGGATAATCTGGAGGCGATCCTGGATGTTCCGGGGATTGATGCCATCTACGTGGGGCCCTCGGATCTCGGTTTTTCGCTCGGGCTGCCGCCGCGCATGGACCGCGAGGAGCCGCAAATTTTGGCGATCTATGACCGTCTCATCGCGGAAACCGCCAAACGCGGCATCGCAGCCGGCATTCATTGTGCGAGCCCTGCCTACGCCGTGCGCGCCTTGGGGATGGGGTTTCGCTTTGTGACTATCCTCAACGACAGTGGGCTTTTGCTTCAGGCCGCGCGCGCCGCGGTGCAGGCGGTTCGCGAAGGGGCCAAGGACAAAATGTAAGGATCAAATCGCGAGGGAGAGACGTGCATGGTTGCCCCGGTTATTCGTTTGCATCCCGATGATGGCGTGGTGATCGCCCGCGTCACGCTGCTGCCCGGAACGCCGGTGGCGGAAGGGGTGGTGGCGCAAGACCGCATTCCGGCCGGCCACAAGGTCGCGATACGCCCGCACGCCGCGGGCGAACCGGTGCGCCGCTACGGCCAGATCATCGGCTTCGCCACGGAAGCGATCGCGCCGGGGCGGCACGTGCACGTGCACAATTGCGGCATGGGCAACTTCGCCCGCGATTATGCTTTCGGGGTGGATGTGCGGCCGACTGACTATATCGATCCGCCGCGCACGTTTTTGGGCATCCGGCGCGCCGACGGGCGGGTGGCCACGCGCAACTACATCGGCATTCTTACCAGCGTGAACTGCAGCGCCCATGTCGCCAACCTGATTGCCGGCGCGTTTCAGCGCAATCCGTTCCGCAATGATGATCCGCTGGCCGATTATCCGAATGTGGATGGCGTCGTGGCGCTGACGCACAAAACCGGCTGCGGTATGGCGGAGGGCGAACCGCTCAAGCTCTTGCGGCGCGTCCTCGGCGGCTATGCCCGACACGTGAATTTCTCGCACGTGGTGGCGCTGGGGCTGGGCTGCGAGGTGAACCAAATCGGCGGCTTGATGGAAGAGCAGCGCCTCGCCGGCCGTTTGCGGGCCATGGACATTCAGGCGATGGGCGGCACCCGCAAAACCGTGGAAGCGGGGATTGCGTTTGTGCGCGAAGTGCTTGCCGAAGCCAACCAGGTGCGACGTGAACCGGTGCCGGCAAGCGAACTCATTGTCGCGCTGCAGTGCGGCGGTTCCGACGGCTATTCCGGCATTTCCGCCAACCCGGCGCTTGGAGTCGCCTCGGATCTCGTGGTGCGGCACGGCGGCACGGTGATTCTTTCGGAAACGACGGAGACCTACGGCGCCGAACATCTTCTCACCCGCCGCGCCGTCTCGCGCGAAGTGGGGGAGAAGCTGGTGGCCTTGATGCGCTGGTGGGAGGAATACACCGCGCGCGAGGGTGCGGAGCTCAACGCCAATCCCTCGCCGGGCAACAAGGCCGGGGGGCTGACCACGATCCTGGAGAAATCGCTCGGCGCGATGGCCAAGGCCGGCAGCACCAATCTGGTGGATGTCGTGCGGTATGCCGAGCCGGTGCGGGCGAAGGGTTTCGTGTTCATGGACACGCCGGGCTACGACCCGGTTGCCGCCACCGGCCAGGTTGCGGGCGGAGCCAATTTGGTGTGTTTCACCACCGGGCGCGGCAGCGTGTTCGGCTGCAAACCTGCCCCCTCGATCAAGCTCGCCACGAACACGCCCATGTATCGGCGCATGGAAGACGATATGGATATCAACTGCGGCACCATTCTGGACGGGGATGAAACCGTTCAGCAATGCGGCGAGCGCATTTTTGAAATGATATTGCGCGTCGCTTCCGGTGAGAAAACAAAAAGCGAGCAGTTTGATTTCGGCGCTTCCGAATTCGCTCCCTGGCAAATCGGCGCAACCGTCTGAAGTGCCCATAGAGTATTGCGGGGTTTGCTCTTGATCCCCCTCCGGGAAGGAGGCGTGGCCAAGCCGGCACGCCGGCTTGCTCATTTTGCAGAAAGGCGGTGATGACGGAGGCGGCATCTCTTAAGCAGGCCGATGAGCCGCAGGCATCCCTTGGCATTTCCAGCGCCGAGGCCGAGAGACGGCTGCGCGAATTCGGACCGAATGCCGTGGCCGAGGAAACCCCAGCGCGCTGGCGGTTGCTCTTGGCCAAATTCTGGGCGCCGGTGCCATGGATGCTGGAGGCCACCATCGCGTTGCAACTCGCGCTGGGAGAGGTTCTCGAGGCAGCGGTGGTTGCCTTCCTGCTTCTCTTCAACATGCTTCTCGGCTTCTTCCAGGAGAGCCGCGCGAACGCCGCGCTTACAGCGCTGAAACGGCAGCTTGCGCCGACCGCTTGGGTTGCCCGCGACGGTGCCTGGGTCCGGCTCCCCGCGGCCGAAATTGTTCCCGGCGACACGGTAAGATTGCGCCTGGGCGCAGTCGTGCCGGCCGATGCACGCGTGCTGACGGGCGAGGTGCTTGTCGATCAATCCCTGCTCACGGGGGAATCGGTGCCGGTCGAGGCAGGGCCCGGCAGTCAGGTTTACGCGGGCGCCTTAATCCGCCGCGGCGAAGCCATCGCAGAGGTCACCGCGACCGGCGCGAAGACCTTTTTCGGCCGTACCGCCGAGTTGGTGCGCATTGCCCATGCCGCAAGCAGCGAGCAAAAGGCGGTCTTCGCCGCAACACGAAATCTTGCCGCTGTGAACGGCACCATCGCCGTGCTGCTGATCGCCTATGCCGTCTTCCGAGCCTTTCCACCCTCGGAGCTCGTTCGTCTTGCCTTGACGGCCCTGCTCGCTTCGGTGCCGGTCGCGCTGCCCGCGACGTTCACCCTCTCCGCAGCCCTGACCGCACAGGTCTTGGCCCGGCGCGGGGTACTGCTGACGCGGCTTTCCGCCGCGCACGAGGCGGCAACCATGGACGTGCTGTGCTCGGATAAGACCGGAACCCTCACGCAGAACGTGCTGGCGGTGGCTGCGGTGGTGCCGTTGCCGGGTTACGACCGCACGCGGGTTTTGTCGCTTGCCGCGCTCGCCAGCTCCGAAGGGGACGGGGATCCGATCGATGCCACAATCCGGCGCGCCGCGGCCGCAGATGGAAACCCCGCTTCTGGAATATCCATCGGCCGTTTTGTGCCGTTCGACCCGACAACAAAAATTTCGGAAGCTTTCGGGCGCGATGCCGACGGCCGGGAATTTCGGATCGTGAAAGGCGCGCTGCAGGCCCTCTCGGCGCTCGCCGCAATGCCGCCGGATGCCGAAGAGATGGCCGATAAGCTTGCGCGTGAGGGGCATCGCGTCATTGCCGTCGCCGCCGGGCCGCCGAAATCATTGCAGCTCGTGGGCTTGGTCGCGCTTTCCGACCCGCCGCGCGAGGATTCCGCGCGGCTGATCGCAGAGCTGCGCGCGCTGGGGGTTCATACCGTCATGGTGACGGGGGATTCGATGGCGACCGCGATAGCCATCGCACGCAAGGTTGGAATCGAAGGAGGCGCTTGTTCGCCCGAACACATCAGCAAAGGGCTGAAGCCCGGCGAGTGCGGCATTTTCGCCCGCGTCGTGCCGGAAGAAAAATATCGGCTGGTCACCGCGTTGCAGCGGCAAGGCCATGTTGTCGGCATGTGCGGTGATGGCGCAAACGATGCCCCCGCGTTGCGCCAGGCACAGATCGGGATCGCCGTATCGTCGGCAACCGACGTCGCAAAGGCAGCTGCGGCGATGGTGCTGACCAAGCCGGGCCTTACCGGGATCCTTTCGGCGGTACGAGAAGGCCGCATCGCGTTTCAGCGATTGCTGATCTACACGCTGAACATGCTCGTCAAGAAAATCGAGATCGTTCTGTTTCTCGCATTCGGTCTCGTTCTCACCGGCCAAGCGGTGATGACGCCCGTGCTCATGGTGATCATGCTGGTCACGAACGACTTTCTCAGCATGTCGCTGATGACCGATCGCGCCGTGGCAGACAATCTGCCGAGCCGGTGGCACATGCGGGGTATCACGGCCGCCGCAATCGTGCTTGGCATGGTCAAACTCGGCTTCTCGATCACCGTTCTGATATTCGCGCGTTGGCGTTGGGGGCTGGTGGGCGAGACCCTCCAGACCTTGGCGTTCATAGCCTTGGTCTTCGGCAACCAGGCGCTCTTGTTTACACTGCGCGAGCGGCGTCGGCTATGGAGCTCGCGCCCGAGCGGCTGGGTATTGGCATCCTCGGCGACGGATGTCGCGCTGGGGTCCGTTCTTGCTCTTTCCGGCACGCTGATGGCCCCGCTGCCGTGGCGCTTATTGCTCGCCGTCTTCCTTGCTGCCGTCGCATTCGCCTTGATTCTCGACCAGCTGAAAGCCCCCGTCATGTCGGCATTCCGGGTGGGGCGAGGCGATGCTCGTCTATCGGCCGGAAAAACATGACCCAGATCAATGCATTGCCGCGGTTTCCATGAGATACGCTCGGCGATGTTGACGAAACCGGCAACGAAAAGGGGGCATCCGATGCGTAAAGTGGTGAAATTGGCAGCGCTGGCCGCGGCTTTCGGCCTACTCGGCGGAACAGGCAGCGCATGGGCCCAACCCGCTGGCCCAGGACCGGGTATGGGCATGGGGATGGGTCCGGGCATGATGGGCGGAGGCGGACGGGGGGTGGGCCTCGGCCTTATGGCGGATCCCGAGAGCTATCTTGCTGGGCTGAAGAGCGAGCTTGGTATCACCGCCACCCAAGAGCCTGCCTGGGATGCCTATGCCGAAGCCGTGAAAACCAGTGCCGAGCAAATGCGCGGGGCGCATCAGACGATGTACGAGGCGATGGGAACCGCAACCTGGCAGGAACGCCAGGACATGATGAACCGGATGTTCGAAACGCGCCAAGAAGCCTATACGAGGGTTCACACGGCTGCCCAGAAATTGCTGCCCGCACTGACGCCAACGCAACGCAGCAAAGCGATGGCGCTTCTTCCGGGGCTCCGAGCGCGCGCTCGCGGCATGATGGGCCGGATGGGGCCGCCGCGCTCTTCGCCGTGACGGGGTGAATGGCTGCGATGGCGAATGGAGCGAGCCTGCAAACCCAGCTTGCCGCCGCGATTTTCGCCTGCTGCCTCGCGCTCGTGCTACCCACGCTTGCCGCGGGAGCTCCTCCCTCTAAGTCTGAGGGAACACCCATTGTTGTTACGCCGGAGATGCGTGGCGCCGGGGCGGTTTCGAGCGGCGTGAAGCTTCCACCACCGCCGCCGGCAACAGGCACGTGGCAGGCTCCGGTACCATCCTGGGGCAAGCCGCTGCCTTATCCGATCATCATTGCCGACCGGCGCAACAACCGTTTGATCGAGGTTGCGCCGAATAAGCAGATTGTCTGGGAATATCCGTCGCCGAATTTGAAAATCTATCGCGGCAACGACGATGTCTACTTCTCCCCCGACGGCAATCGCCTGATGGTCAACGAGGAGGATAACTACGACATACACATTATCGATTACGCCTCACGGCAGATGACCTGGATGTACGGCGTGTCCGACGCCAAGGGTACGGCCGAAGGCTATTTCGATTTTCCGGATGACGCCCACCTATTGCCTAACGGCAATGTGGTGGTTGCCGATATCCGCAATTGCCGCATCCAGTTCATTGATCCCAACAGCAATCATGTGTTCCGGCAGTGGGGCCACAACCGCATCTGCAAGCACGACCCGCCGGGCTACTTTGCGCTTCCCAACGGCATCGCGCTCTATCCCAATGGCGATATTCTGATCACCGAGATTACCGGCTCCTGGGTTACCCGCATGACCGAAGGCGGCAACGTCGTCTGGTCAACCCGGGCACCGCACACACGGTATCCTTCCGATGCGTTTCCGGCTCGGAACGAACAAGTGATCGTGGCTGACTACGCGAAGCCCGGGCGCGTCGTTATCTTCGATCCGAAGAGCGACAAGCTAACCTGGGAATACGCAGCGCGGCGGGGTGAGGCGATGTTGGATCACCCCTCGCTGGCCCTGGAACTGCCCAACGGCGATGTGGTGCTGAATGACGACTTCCGCCATCGCGTGGTGGTGATCGACCGCCAAAGCAAGCAGATTATTTGGCAATACGGCATCACCGATCACCCCGGACACGCGCCCGGCTACTTGTTCCACCCCGACGGTCTGGATATCGATGTTTATCACGACTGGAAGGCCGCGCTCGCTAACCAGCATTGAGCCGGGCAGGCCGAGCGCCCGAGCGCGGAAAGGCTAAGCCGGCCGTAAATTCTCCCCGTGTTTCGGGAATCTGACCAAGCCGGGCTGAATTTTTTGTGTCTTGAGAGTGTATCGTAGGCGGCGTAGCGAGAGAGTAACCTCTCCGCACCGGAATGCGCGCCAGCGCTTTTCCTTACCGGACTGCGAGCGGGGCATTGTATGGCCCGGGCGATTATACCCGCGCGGTCGTGCGCGCCGTTGGCAGAAGATAATCTGATGAAAACACGCCCCGTCAGACCAGCGGGTTCCGAAAGTTCTGCCGCTCGAAAGCGGCATCGGCTACCTATATATGTGAAGATCTGTTACGAAAACTATATGTGAAGATCTGTTACGAAAACGCTCAATCCGACATAAAAATGCTGGCCCGGCAACGCGATGCTGCCACCAAGACGGAAGCCTTGGCTGCCCGGTTTTCCACGGAGGTCTTCGGATGACCGCGCCCGATCCTGCCGATACCGTCCCCGACTATCAAAGTCTGATGCTGCCCGTGCTGCGGGTTGCCGCTAACCGCGAACAGCATATTCGCGCGGTGGTGCAAAGACTCGGCGAAGAATTGGGGCTGAGCGAGGCGGCACGCGCCGCCTTGCTGCCCTCGGGCCGCCAGACGATTTTCGCCAACCGCGTCCATTGGGCCAAGACCTACATGGCCATGGCCGGACTGGTGGAGGGAACAAGGCGCGGTTATTTTCGGCTGACGCAGCGAGGCGCCGACGTGCTCGCTCAAAACCCCGAACGGATCGACAATCATTTTCTCAGTCGTTTCGAGGAATTTCGCCGATTCAAAGACCGATCCACCCGATCAACCGAAGCCAAGGTTCTTCCCGACTCCGGCGGTGCTGCCGAGCAGACACCGTTTGAGATTATGCGCGCCGCGCACCGACGGATCGAGGCGGCGCTGGTGGAAGAGCTTCTGGACCGCGTGCGCGCCGCGCCACCGGATTTTTTCGAGCGGCTCATTATCGGTCTGCTGCTGGCCATGGGTTATGGCGGCTCGGCGGCCGACGCTGGGCGTGTCCTCGGCCGTAGCGGTGACGATGGAGTCGACGGCGTGATCGATCAGGACCCCTTGGGGCTCGACCGAGTCTATATCCAGGCCAAACGCTATGCCGCTGCCAACAGCGTAGGGCTGAGTGAGATCCGCGACTTTTTTGGGAGTCTGGACCGACACAAGGCAGCGAAGGGCGTCTTCATCACCACTTCGAATTTCACAAGCAATGCGCGCGAAACCGCAGAATATCTGAGCAAGCGCATTGTGTTGATCGATGGCGAGCATCTGGCCCGTTTGATGATCCGCCATAACGTGGGTTGCCGGGTTGAAGAAATCCTTGAAGTCAAGAAAGTCGATGACAACTTCTTTGAATAGTTTTGAATGGCTTTGAGCGCGTGAGACCTCTGTTCTCCAAACTCCTCGCCGGCAGCGAAAGGTCCAGACGGTGCGCGGTGTCGCTGCCAGCACGCGATATCCTACGCACGGGGAAGCAACGTCGCATTGGCTTCTAGTGTTAGAAAACTGCCCTCGCTCGTATCAAACCCGTTGCGCGCGAGAACGACCTCGCCAAAGCCGAATCCGCATCCAATCACCAAACGATCTGATCCAGTGCAGCTGCATGCGCTCAAGCGGCTCGCGCCGCCGCATTTCGCGAAAACCGACACCACCTTGGTGCAAAAGCTCGGTTTTGCCGGCTTGCCGATGACACATGCTTTGCTGCAAAACGTTGCGGAAGCATTCGTGGCTAGGTCGATTCGGAAGGAGACATTTTCGTCACTGGGCGAATCGTTATCTTCGAATCGAGAATAACGACACGCCCGGCTACTTGTTCCACCCCGACGGTCTGGACATCGATGTTTATCACGACTGGAAGGCCGCGCTCGCTAACCAGCATTGAGCCGGGCAAGCCGAGCGCCCGAGCGCGGAAAGGCTAAGCCGGCCGTAAATTCTCCCCGTGTTTCGGGAATCTGACCAAGCCGGACCGAACTTTCCTTTGCGTCTTGAAGGCGCATAAATAGCGGCGCGATCGCGATTCCTCCCGGCGGGGATTCGCGCCGGCGCGGAATCGCGGAAGGGGCTCATCGAAATTGCACATGCGGCAACGTGAATGGGTTGGCCAGTCGGTCGAACGGGTCGAGGATGCCGCCCTCCTCACCGGGCGTGGCCGCTTCATTGATGACTTGGGCGCCAAGCCCGGCATGCTGCATGCGGCTATCCTGCGTTCGCCCCACGCCCATGCCGATATCGTCTCCATCGATACCGCCGCCGCACGGGCAAGCCCCGGCGTGGCTGCCGTGATCACAGCGGCCGAGCTTGCGGATATTACTGCGCCTCTCGTCGCCGGCGTGCGGGCGCCGATCGAGACCCGGCCGATTGCGGTGGAAAGGGTGCGGTATGTGGGCGAGCCGGTTGCGGTGGTCGTCGCGGCGGATCGCTACCTCGCCGAAGATGCGCTGGATCTCATCGAGGTTTCCTACAAACCCCGCCCGGCGGTGATCGACCCCCTCGCGGCGCTCGCCGCCGATGCGCCCGTGTTGCATGAGGGCCTTGGCAGCAACCTGGTGAGCGAGCGTCATTTTACTTACGGCGACCCCGAACGCGCTTTCGCGTCTGCGCCGCATCGGGTTTCAGTCTCCGTGCGTTACCCGCGCAATACCGGATCGCCCATGGAAACCTACGGCGTCATTGCGGGATACGACCCGCACGAGGGGGCTTACGATATCCTCGCAAATTTTCAGGGGCCGTTCAGCATCCACGCCGTGATGGCGCGGGCGTTGAAGGTCTCCGGCAATAAGCTGCGCCTCCGGCTGCCGCCGAATTCCGGCGGAAGCTTCGGCGTGAAGCAAGGGGTTGCGCCCTATGCGGTGCTGATTGCCGCCGCTGCACGGATCGTCGGCCGCCCGGTCAAATGGATCGAAGACCGGCTGGAGCATCTCTCCGCATCGGTTTCGGCAACGAGCCGGGTCACGACGCTCTCGGCAGCCGTGGAGAACGACGGCCGCATCGTAGCGTTGGATTGGGACCAGATTGAGGATTGCGGTGCCTATCTGCGCGCGCCCGAGCCGGCAACGCTCTACCGGATGCACGGCAATCTGAACGGTGCCTATGACATTCGCCACATCCGGGTGCGCAACCGGGTGGTGCTGACAAATAAGATACCCTCCGGCTTGGTGCGCGGTTTCGGAGGGCCGCAAGTTTACTATGCGCTTGAGCGGTTGATGCAGCGGATCGCGGTTACGCTGAAACTTGATCCGCTGGACGTGATCCGCCGCAACTTAATTCCTGCCGGCGCTTTTCCTTACCGGACGGCAAGCGGCGCGTTGTATGACTCGGGCGATTACGCCCGCGCGGTCGCGCTTGCGGTCGAAAAGGGTGGGCTCGATGATTTGCGCCGCCGGCGCGATGAGGCGCGCGCAGCCGGGCGTCTTTACGGGATTGGTTATGCCGCGGTGGTGGAGCCCAGCGTTTCCAACATGGGTTACATCACCACGGTTCTGACTGCCGAAGAGCGGCGCAGAGCCGGTCCGAAAAACGGCGCGCAAGCCACCGCGACCATTACGCTCGACCCGCTGGGCTCGGTTACGGTAAAAGTTGCCTCGGCGCCGCAGGGCCAAGGCCATCGCACGGTTCTTGCGCAGGTCGTGGCCGATGTCTTTGGCCTTTCAAAAGACGAGGTCCAGGTAAGCACCGAGCTTGATACCGCGAAAGACGCGTGGTCGATCGCCTCGGGCAACTACTCCAGCCGCTTTGCTCCGGCGGTGGCCGGCGCCGCGCACCTTGCGGCGGTAAAACTTCGCAGCAAACTGGCGCGGATCGCGGCCGCCCAGCTCAATGTGCGCGCGGAAGATTTGGTCTTTGCCGGCGGCAAAATCTTCTCGCGCACAAACCCCGATGCTGCACTCCCTTTCGCGCGCGTGGCGGCGGCAAGCCATTGGGCACCGGCGACGGTTCCCGACGATGCCAAAGACGCGCTCTCGGAAACCCTCTTCTGGACGCCGCCGGAACTCACCGCGCCGACGGATGCGGACGCCATCAACTCTTCTCTCTGCCATGGTTTTATTTTCGATTTCTGCGGCGTGGAGGTGGATCGGGTCACCGGCAAGGTCCGCATCGACCGTTATGTTACCATGCATGATTGCGGGCGCGTGCTGCATCCGGGCATGGTGGAAGGTCAAATCCGCGGCGGATTTGCCCAGGCACTCGGGGCGGCGCTTTATGAAGAGCTGGCCTACCGAGAGGACGGCGCGTTTCTGGCCGGAACCTTCGCAGATTATCTTCTGCCCACGGCGACCGAGGTGCCGGACATCACCATTCTGCACATCGAGAGCCCCTCCCCTTTTACGCCGCTCGGAGCCAAGGGCGTGGGTGAAGGGAATTGCATGTCAACCCCGGTCTGCATTGCCAATGCAGTTGCCGATGCGCTCGAGGTGGATGCTATCGACCTGCCCTTGACCCCGGCCAAGCTTGCAGCCCTGGTGCACGGGGAAGAACCTGCGCCGCCGCGGGATATGTTCAAGCCCAGGGTATCCAAGCCCGGAGAGCGTCGGATCATCGGCGCGGGAGAGACGCGGGTGCGTGCCGCGCCCGAGCTCGTCTGGAAAATGCTTTTGGATCCGGACGTGCTGGCCTCCGTTATTCCCGGCGCGCACGGCGTGAAGAAGCTCTCGGAAACGCGGTTTCTGGCGGATGTCACTTTGGGGGTGGGGCCCGTAAAGGGGCGATACAAAGCCGAGATCGCGCTTTCCGATCTTGACGCCCCGAAGGCCGCGCGTCTTTCCGGTTCAATCTCCGGCGCGCTCGGCAACGGGGAGGGCAGCGGCGTGGTACATCTCGCGCCCGACGCTCAGGGCGGCACCGTGATCTCTTACACCTACGAAGGCGCAGTGGGTGGAAAAGTGGCCGCGATCGGCGATCGGTTGCTCGACGGCGCGGCCCAGGTTGTCATCGGGCAATTTTTCGCCGCCCTTGCGCGCCAAATCGGCGCGGAGGAACACCGGCCCGGCCTGATGGCGCGGCTGCTTGCGCGATTGCTGGCGTTCTTCGGGGTGCGGCGATGAAGCCTGCGCCGTTCGACTATTTGCGTGCGGAATCGCTTGAAGAAGCCCTGGCCGCGCTGGATCAAGGGGGCTCCGAGGCGCGGATCCTTGCCGGGGGGCAAAGCCTGCTCCCGATGTTGAACATGCGTCTGGCAAGGCCTGCGCTGCTCATCGACATCATGCGCATTCCGGCGCTTTCGGCGATCTCGCTCGAACAGGATGCTATCGTTATTTCCGCCGCCGTCCGCCAGGCAACGGTCCTGGCGCGGCCCACACTCGGCACCGAAGTGCCGCTGCTTGCCGCGGCACTGCCTTGGGTCGGCCATTTCCAAACCCGCAGCCGCGGCACCATCTGCGGCTCTGTCGCCCACGCCGACCCAAGCGCCGAGATTCCGCTTTGCTTGGTCGCGCTGGAAGGCGAAATTCGCCTTCGCTCCCGTCGCGCAACGCGGCGGGTTTCGGCGGAGCAGTTTTTCGTCGGCATGATGCTGACCGATAAAGGCGATGATGAGCTGATCGAAGCGGTGGCGTTTCCGAAACGCCGCCCCGGCGAGGGTTATGCGTTTGCCGAGGTGGGAAGAAGGCATGGCGACTTCGCAATCGTCGCCTGCGCCGGCGTGGTTGATGCAAAACGCATGCGGCTTGCGGTCGCGGGGGTGGCCGAGCGCCCGGTTGCGCGCGATTTTCCGCTCCTCGACGGCACTGCGCTCGATGACGCCTTGAACGCCTTTGCTTGGGACCTTCAAGCTCGCGATGATATCCATGCGACCGCCCGCTATCGGCGGGATCTCGTGCGCAGTCTTGGCCGCAAAGTTTTAGAGGAAGCCGCCGCATGCCGCGCCTGAATGCGGGAACCCGTCACGTCGTCCGCTTTACCCTGAACGGTCGCCCGGCCGCGTTCGAGGTCGAGCCCCGCATGCTGCTCACCGACGCGCTCCGCCACCTGCTTGGCGCCACGGGAACACATGTGGGGTGCGAGCACGGGGTGTGCGGTTGCTGCACCGTCCTCATCGACGGGATGCCGGCCCGCGCCTGCCTCACTCTGGCGGTGCAAGCCGAGGGCTGCGAGATTCGTACTATCGAGGGGCTGGCGCCGTCACCCGCACGGCTTTCCATCCTCCAAGCCGCTTTTCGTCGCCACCACGCGCTTCAGTGCGGGTTCTGCACCGCCGGCATATTAATGTCGCTGGAGGCTTTTCTTGCTATCCGCCCCGACCCTTCGGCGGAGGAGCTGCGCGAAGTGCTGAGCGGGCATTTGTGCCGTTGTACAGGCTATGCCCCCATAATTGCCGCTGCCCTCGAAGCGGCGGCAAAACTCAGAGAGGATGCCGTCCATGTTTGATCTTGGCACAAGTTTCATTGCCAGTGTCGCGCGCGACCCCAAGGCGCTCGCCATTGTCGATGGCGCGGTGCGACTCTCGTACGAAGAGTGGTACCGACGCATCTCGGCCGTTGTGGCGGGTTTGGATGCGCTCGGCCTGCGTCTAGGAGACCATCTCGCCACCGTGCTGCAAAATCGCTGGGAAGCCGCAACGCTGCATTGGGCCTGCCAGCTTGCCGGAATTATCATCACGCCGATCAATTGGCGCGCAAAAGCCGAGGAGATCGATTTCGTGGTTGAGGATGCCGGCGCGAAGGCGATTGTCTTTGAAGCGGTTTCGGCGCCGGCGGTTGCAGCAAGCGCGGCTTGCCGGAAACTCCCGCGCATTTCCCTCGAAACGGCGGAGCAACCGGGCGAGATTTCTTTCGCGGCACTGGCCGGGCGCGATGCGCCTCTTGCTGAACCGCGTGCGAATGCCGAGGCTTTCTCTCTGATGCTTTACACCTCCGGAACGACCGGAAGGCCCAAGGGCGTGCCGCGGCGGCACCGCGCGGAACGTGCCGCCGCCGTTGCCCATGTGGCCCAAAACCGTTACGCCCATGGCGAGCGCACGCTCGGGGTGATGCCGCTTTATCATACCATGGGGGTGCGCTCGCTGCTTGCGATGTCATTGATCGGCGGCGCTTTCATCTGCCTGCCGCGGTTTGATGCGGCTCGTGCGCTTCAACTGATCGAGTCCGAACGGATCAGCAATCTCTATCTTGTGCCCACGCTTTATCACGATTTGGTGCACCATCCCGATTTCCCGAAAACCGATATTTCCTCAGTTCGAAAACTCGGTTTTGCCGGCGCGCCGATGACGCATGCTTTGCTGCAAAAGCTTGCGGAGGCATTCAAACCGGAAATTTTCGTCAACCACTTCGGATCCTCGGAAATCTACACGTTTACCATCAACCAGCAGGCCGCGGCCAAGCCCGGCTCTGCCGGCCGGGCGGGGATTAACCAAATGGTCCGCGTCGTGAAATTCGGCGCTGCCGACGTAAACGCGCTCGCTGCACCCGGCGAGGAAGGAGAAATCGTGGTGCTTGCTTCCAGCGATGAAGCGTTTGAGGGCTATTGGAAGCGCCCCGATGCCGATGCCAAAGCGCTGCGTCAGGGATGGTATTTCACCGGCGATAGCGGCTATGTCGATGCGGACGGAGATATTTTCGTCACCGGGCGCGTCGACGATCTGATTATTACCGGCGGAGAAAACGTCTCTCCGGTGGAGATCGAAAACTGCCTTTCACTTCATCCCGCGGTTGCCGAAGTGGCCGTGGTTGGGCTGCCCGATGAAAGGTGGGGGCAGATCGTGGCTGCTTTCATCAAGCGCCGGAGTTCCGTGAGCGAAGCGGCGCTCGATGCGCATTGTCGGGCATCCGGCCTGGCCAATTTCAAACGACCGCGCCGCTATGTCTTCGTGGAGGAAATTCCGAAATCTCCCGTGGGTAAGCTGCTTCGCCGTAAACTCGCAGCAGGCGAGTATGTGCCAGAGGCAGGCACGGCCGGGACCGCTTAGCCCGCAGAGGTATTTTCTTTACCAAATCGAAATTTATGGAAAGGCTCAATCCATGAGCGAAAATCAAACTGCTCTTGATCCCAGATTCCAAAATCTCGACGGCTTTCGCGTTGAAATCGATCCGTCCCGCGAACGGGGTGATATCATTCTCGCCCGACCGCCGATGAACACGATTTCGATGCGCCAGCGCGATGAACTCCGCAAGGCTTTCGAAGCGCTCGATGAAGATCCGCGCGTTCGGGTCATCGTGCTTCGTGCGGAAGGAGAGCACTTCTCCTCCGGCGGTTACATTCGCGGGTTTCTCGAGGCCTCGCCCGAGCATGTTTCCAAGCTTGCCTGGAATATCGCCGCGCCGGCGCGTTGCACGAAGCCGGTGATTGCGGCAAACCGCGGTTATTGCTTCGGCGTCGGATTCGAGATTTCGCTTGCCTGCGACTTTCGCATTGTCTCCGAAACATGCCTCTATGCCCTGCCCGAGCAAAAACTCGGCCAAATCCCGGGCTCCGGCGGCTCCGCGCGGCTGCAAAAGATTGTCGGCATTACGCGGGCGAAAGATATCGTCATGCGTTCGAAACGGATTCCGGGCCCTCAGGCGGTAGCATGGGGCATTGCAACGGAATGCGTGCCCGACGATAAGCTGGAAGCGACGGTGGATGCTCTGGTTGAGGAATTGCGGAGCTTCTCCCCGCTCGCACAGCGCACGGCCAAGAAGCTCTTGAACGATACCGAAGATGCCACGCTCTCGATCGCCATCGAGTTAGAGGGGCAGTGTTATAGTCGCTTGCGCCAGTCGGACGATTTTCGCGAAGGCGTCGAAGCCTTCCATGCGAAGCGCGCGCCGAAATTCCGAGGAACCTAACGCCTAGGTGCTCGGCCGAGCGGGCTGCCATTCCCGGCCGGCCCGCGCATGCAGATAACCGTTGATAAACGGGATCGGAGCAATGCGTTCGGCAAGGCGGGCGTTGGCCTCGTCCGCGCTGCAAGTGCCGTCGAGCACGGCGCGGTAAATCCCGGCGACTTCCACCATATCCAGCGTGTGCGGCGAAAGTCGGAAATGACTCACGCCTGCCGCTTGCAGCTCGGCCAGCGCATCCACCAAAACAAGGAACCCATGCGAAAGGGTTTGCGTGCCGTTCACAGCAAACAACGCCCGCCCGTTGAGTTCGGAGACTTCCAAGCCATCCGCATCCAAACCGCAGACAAACTGGCAGTTATCCTTGTGCAGATTGTGCGCGCGGGCGTGATAGCAGCGCTGCGAAATGGCAAGCGGCTGGCGGCCGAATGCAAAAACTTCCGTCTCGCCCGTTCGGTTATGGCGCGCAAGCGTGGCGATCTGTGCGGCGGAAAGCTCAACCGGCATGTTTACACGCCGGGCACCATGGTTTCGCAGCACATCCAGCGCTCGCTCATGGAACACATTGATCAACGGGCCCGAGACAAACCGTTTTCCTCGGACCCAATGCAGGCAGGCCAAATCGTTGATTTCGATTGTTTCGCCGGCGTCGAGCAGAGCCTGAATTCCTGCCGCTTCCTGCTCGGTGGTGATCAACGCCGGGGTGGAAAAGATCACTTCTTTACCGGCCCGGCGCAGTCGAGCGGCAATTTCCGGCAAATCTTCCTCGAACCAAGGCAACCGTTTGCTGCAGACGGCTTCGCCCAGATAAACGCAATCAATCGGCGCTTCATCGGCGATGCGCGCATAGAAATCGCGCCGCCGCGGATTGGGCCAATGGAATAGGATCGGCCCCAAGGTTAAACGGCTTTTTGCCGGATTGCTCATCGCCAGCCTCGCGCGTAGGCGCCGAACGTCTCTCGTCCGCCTTCCGCCACACCGGCAAGTTCGGCGGCCTCTGCAGGCAGCGGTTTGCCTTGCGCGAGCGAATCGAGAATCGCCCGAAAGGTGCCGACAATTTTGCTCACATAGGCGCGGCTGCGCTGGCGCCCCTCGATTTTCAGCGCAGTGACCCCCGCCGCTTTGAGTTCGGCCAACAACGGAATGACATTCAGCCCGATCGGCTCTTCAAACAAATAGATAGGCCGGCCATGGACAAGGTATCGACCCTTGCATGGCGTGGGATACGCGGCGGGTTCGTCCGGTCCGAAGAGGTTGATCATCACTTCGCCCAGACGCGAGACCAAGCAGTTGCCCTCTTCCTGGTAGGAAACATGCTCGGCCGGCGCGCAGACCCCGTCCATGCTCGGCGAACGCCCGGTGATGTAAGAGGAAAGATAGCACCGCCCTTCGACCATGGTGCCGAGGCTGCCGAAGGCAAACACCTCGGCCTCGATGTCCGTCTGCCCGATAAGCGCCGCGATCTCCTCCACAGCCAGCACGCGCGGGAGGATGACACGGCTGATCCCAAACGTTTCGCGATAAAAGCGAATCGCAAACGCACTTGCCGCCGCCGCCTGAACGGAAAGATGCAGCCGGAGTTGCGGGTAAGTTCTGGCGGCGTAGTCGAGCACGCCGAGATCGGCCACAATGATAGCATCGGCACCCAAGGCTGCCGCATCATCGACGGCGCGCTGCCAGGGGCCGAAATCTCCGGCACGGGCAAACGTGTTGACGGCGACGAAAACGCGGCAGCCGCGCGCGTGCGCGTAGGCGATACCGCTTTTGAGCTCGTGGCGATCGAAGTTCAACCCCGGATAATTGCGGGCGTTGGTGCAATCCTGAAACCCGCAATAAACGGCATCCGCGCCTGCGTCCACGGCCGCGCGCAGGGCAGCCGGGGTGCCTGCCGGGCAGACAAGTTCCAGATAAGCTTTCATGATAGATCCCGCGCCAGATCTCGCCGCCTCAGTCTTGCTTCCAGCTTGGCCAAGCGAGCGTTTGCCTCCTGCAACTGGGCTTCCAGCCGCGCGCAACGCGCGGCCACCGAGGCTTCTTCACGGCGCGCGGCATGCAGGGCTTCGTGCCAAGCCATCAGGCGCCGACGCGTCTTCACCAGACGCCGCTCCAGCGCGAGTGCGGCGTGCTGCACGAGCCCGCTTGCCGGCCCGAACAGCGCCATTGCCGTTGCGAAAAGATCCACCGAGTCGCGTTCCAGCGCATTACGGAGGCTCAAGACCGTTTCGGTATCGCCGGTAATCACGATTTCGCGAGAGAAAAACAAGGTATCGCTATCCAGCCTCCCTTCCAGCAAACCGACGAGCGACTCAAGCTTTCCTTTGACACGGGCGTTGAGGGGTTGATCGAGCGTTCCTGTCGGTATGAGCGAGGGAAAACCGCCGCCGTAGCGAAGCACGAAGCGATGCGGAAGATCGATCGGCTCGATGCCGATCGCGCAGGGCGGATGCGCCGCCAGCGTGCGAAAGAGCCTTGGATGTTTGCGTGCAAGCACGGCCAACAGCAAACCGATGCCGCGTTCCAGAATTGGGGCAGGAAGCAGCGCCAGCGCGTTGCTGACAAGCAGAACCGGGAATTCCGCTTCGGCCATAAAGCCCTTCTCCTCCCGTCTTGGTGCTTCGCGCCCGCTTGCTTGACCGAATCCTCAAGCAGAAGCGATGCGTTGGCACAACACGGCGGGCGGTATTCGGCTTTGATCTAGATCAATCCGCTGCGGCACGAATGGTTCAAATTGCCATTGCCCCAAGCGGAGCCAATCGCTTCTCCGTCGGCGATAGCAGAAAATTCCAAGAGCAGACGGCAGGGTTTCCGCTCAAGCGCTGCGTAATAGAAACAGGCCCTGTTGACCGAAAATATTGGCCAGCCAGCGCGAGCGCCGCCACGGCGCGCGGCGGCCGGTTTCGTCGGCGGCAAGCCACTGCTCGACAATGTATCCGTCGGTTTCGCACAACTCGAAGAAATCTCGAATTGTGCAAGGATGGATATTCGGCGTCTCGTACCAAGGCCGATCCCAAATCGCGGTCAGCGGCATTTTCCCGTGCGCCAACAATTGCCAACGCACTTGCCAATGCCCGAAATTCGGAAAGCTGATGACGGCGCGCGCGCCGATGCGCAACATTTGGCGCAGCACTTCCCGCGGCCGCCCTACCGCCTGTAGGGTACGTGAAAGCACCACATAATCGAATGCACCGTCGGGATAGTAGGCGAGATCGACATCCGCATCGCCGTGCATCACCGGCAGGCCATGCGCAATCGCGCGTGTCACTTCCGCCATATCGATTTCGATGCCGCGGGCATCGCAGCCCTTGGTGTGAAAAAGATAGGAGATCAATGTACCGTCGCCGCAGCCGATATCCAGAACGCGCGATCCCGGCGCAATCATCTCCGCGATGAGGCGAAGGTCAACGCGCATATTTTTGGCAACGTAACGAATTGCCTCGCGTTGGCGCACGGTGCTCACAACAATCCCGCGTGTTCTCGGCAGCCGGCAAGAAAACCCGCTAACGTGCGATGGAAATCCGGCTCGTCAAGCAAAAACGCGTCGTGCCCTTTATCGGTTTTGATTTCAACGAAGCTCACATTGGCCCCCGCACGATTAAGAGCCTGGGCGATGGCGCGGCTTTCCGCGGTCGGGAACAGCCAATCGGAGCTGAATGAAACCAGGCAGAACCGGGTTTGCGAATGGCGAAACGCCGCCGCAAGATCGCCATTGTAGTCTGCTGCAAGGTCGAAATAATCCATCGCACGCGTGATGGTCAGATAAGAATTCGCGTCAAATCTTTTCACAAAAGTGCTGCCTTGATGCCGGAGATAGCTTTCCACCTCGAAAATATCGCCAAAGAACGGAAAGCCCGAACCGGCGGCGGCTTCGCCCGGGCGTTGGCGGCGGCCGAATTTACGCGTCAGCGCCTTTTCGCTGAGATAGGTGATATGCGCGGCCATGCGGGCAACCGCAAGCCCGCGCGCAGGCACGCGCCCGCTTTGCCAATACCGCCCCCCTTGCCAGTCCGGATCGGCGAAAATCGCTTGCCGGCCCACTTCGTGAAATGCGATGTTTTGCGCCGAATGGTGGGCAGCGGCGGCAATGGGCACGGCGGCAAAGACGGCATCGGGGTAGGAGGCAGCCCATTGCAGCACCTGCATCCCGCCCATGGAACCGCCGACCACGGCAAACAGCCGGCGGATCCCCAAGTAATCGACCAGCTTCTTTTGCGCCCGAACCATATCGCCGATCGTGATCGGAGGGAAATCAATGCCCCAAAGCGCACTGCCGTCGCCCGCCGCGTCGTCGCGCACGCTGCGCGGCCCGGTGCTTCCCATGCAGCCGCCCAAGACATTGGAGCAGATCACGAAGAACCGTTCCGTATCGATCGGCCGGCCGGGACCCACCACCAGCTCCCACCAGCCGGGCTTGCCGGTCAGCGGGTGGCGCTCGGCAACATACTGATCTCCGGTCAGTGCATGACAAACCAGAATGGCGTTGCTACGGGCCTCGTTCAGCCGGCCGTAGGTACGGTAGGCCAAGGTCAGGCTCGGCAAATGCGTGCCGCATTCCAGCGTGAGCCCGTCCGCAAACCGCACATGGGTGTGCTCGATGGCAATATCGATCGTCGGATCCATCCTACCTTGCTGCATAAGCAGAGCTGCGGGCAACCGCAACTGGCTGCCCGCATCGAAATATCCTTTTGTCGGCAAAGCTGCCACGCAGATTTGCAGAGGCCGCGCGATCGGCTATCTCTTGGGATAGAGAATCAAATCAAACGCCGATGTCCGCAACACCCCCTCCTCTTGCTACCAACCAAGATCTCTCCCCCGAAAACGGCCTTTCGGCGCTTCGTGCCGAAGTGGACCGATTGGATGACGCTTTGCACGAGCTCTTGATGCAACGGGCGGCGGTGGTCGAACGCGTGGCCGCCGTGAAGGGGGGCGGGCTTGCGCTGCGTCCCGGCCGCGAGGCCCAAATTATCCGCCGGCTTCTCGCGCGTCATTCCGGGCGGCTCCCGCAACAGAGCATTGTGCGCATTTGGCGGGAATTGCTCGCCGCAACTTGCGCGATGCAAGGAAACTTCGTGCTTGCCGTCTGCGAACCGGGAGAGGCATTTGCCTTCACCCAGCTTGCGCGCGAGCATTTTGGGGCGCTCACGCCGCTGCGCCAGCATCCCAGTCCGGCGCAGGCGATTGCCGAAGTCAGTGCCGGCTCGGCCTCGCTTGCGATTTTGCCGCCCCCGGAAGAAGCGGCGCAGGGCGCGGGGGCTTGGTGGCAAGCGTTGCTGCATCGCGATAACCCGCGCATGTATATTATCGCACGCCTTCCCTTCTGGTTGAACCGCCCGGAAGGGGCCCCGCGGGTGACCGCTTTTGTGGTGGCGGCGGCGGCGCCAGATCCCTCCGGAGACGACCGCTCGATGCTGGGCCTTGAAGTCCCCTCCGAGCTCAGCCGCGCGCGGGTGAATGCCGCTTTCCAAGCTGCCGGATTCTCGGTCGGCCAAATTCTGCTTTGTCGGCCGAGCAGCGAGACTCTGGCGCGCCTTTTGGTGGATGTCGAAGGACACGTGACCAGCGATGATCCGCGTCTGGCAGCGCTTGCGCGCGAGCTTGGCCCGGCGGTTGTACTCGGCGGCTATGCCGTTCCCATTCGCGTGGAGAGCCCATGAGCCCAAAGCCTCGTCCGGAGATTCTAAGCATTCAGCCCTATGTCGGCGGCGAATCGACGCTGCAGGGGGCGAATCGGGTCTATAAATTATCCTCCAACGAGGGGGCGTTCGGTCCCCCGCCCACAGCGCAGGCGGCATATCAGCGGCTTGGCTCCGAATTGCATCGTTATCCGGACGGCGATGCACGGGAGCTCCGAGAGGCAATTGGCGCACGCTTCGGGCTTGATCCGGCGCGCATCGTCTGCGGCGCCGGCTCCGATGAGCTGATCAGCCTGCTTTGCCATGCCTATGGCGGCCCGGGCACCGAGCTTGTGATGTCCGCGCACGGCTTTCTGATGTACGCCATTTCCGGCGCCGCGGCGGGCTGCCGGGTGGTGAAAGCCCCCGAGCGGAATTTGACGGCGGATGTCGATGCCATTCTGGCGGCGGTTTCCCCGGCAACGCGGCTTGTGTTTCTTGCCAATCCGAACAATCCCACCGGAAGCTTGTTACCTCAAAGCGAGTTAGAACGGCTCCGTCGCGGCCTGCCGGACGAAGTGCTGTTGGTGATCGACGCGGCGTATGCCGAATATGTGGATCGCGCAGACTACGACCCCGGCAGTGCCCTTGTTGCTGCCGGCGAAAACACCGTGATGACACGCACCTTCAGCAAAATCTTCGGTCTCGCGGCTTTGCGGTTGGGGTGGGCCTTTGCACCTGCCGCGATTGTCGATGTGCTGCACCGTGTGCGCGGGCCGTTCAATGCCAATGCCGCGGCGCAGGCGGCCGGTATCGCCGCTTTGGCGGAACCGGGATGGGTGGAAAAGTGCCGCGCGCACAACAGCGAATGGCGGGCGCGCCTTTCCGGTATGCTTGCCGATCTCGGCATTAAGGTCTGGCCGAGCGAAGCAAATTTCATTCTCGCCGATTTCGGCGCTCCGGCGAAAGCGCAGGCGGCGGATCAGTTTTTGCGCGCACGTGGGATCATCGTCCGCCGCGTGGCAGCCTACGGGCTTGCGCAGTGCCTGCGTATTACCATCGGCACCGCGGAGGAATGCACCCTCGTGGCCGAATCGCTTGCGCACTTTGTCCGCATGGAAAAGGAAAAGGCGGATGGCTGAGCCTCTCTTCCGCCGCCTTGCGTTGATCGGCATCGGTTTGATCGGCAGCTCGATTGCCCGCGTCAACCGCGAACGCGGCGGGCTCGCCGCCGAGATCGTGGCAACGGCGCGGACCGAGAAAACGCGGACGCGCGTTGCCGAACTCGGCATTGTCGATCGGGTTGAAGCGGATCCAGTAGCTGCCGTCGCCGGCGCCGATTGTGTGATTCTCTGCACGCCTGTCGGCACTTTTCGCGCTTTGGCGGAACAAATCGGGCCGCATCTGAGCCAAGGCGCGATATTGAGCGATGTCGGCTCGACCAAGCAATCCGTGATTCGGGATGTGACGCCCCATATTCCCCAAGGGGTGCATTTCGTGCCCGGTCATCCGCTTGCGGGCACGGAATATTCCGGCCCGGACGCGGGCTTTGCAAGCCTTTTTGATGGGCGATTCACCTTGCTGACGCCGCTTCCCGAAACGGATCCGGCCGCCGTGGAGCGTATGGCAGAATTCTGGCGCCGCTGCGGCTCGATGGTGGAGGTGATGGACGCGGGCCACCATGATCGCGTGCTCGCCATAGTCAGCCATCTTCCGCATTTGATTGCATTTACCATTTGCGGCACAGCGGATGATCTGGCCGATGAAAGCCGCCAGCAAGTCTTGAAATACGCGGCTTCCGGCTTTCGCGATTTCACCCGGATCGCCGCTTCCGATCCGGAGATGTGGCGCGATGTATTCCTCAACAATCGTGAAGCGTTGTTAGAAATGCTCGCGCGCTTTATGGAAGATGCGCAAACCATGGCGCGCGCGGTGCGTTGGGGGGATGCCGCCTATATCGAAGACAAGATCCAACGCGGCCGGCGCATCCGCAAGAGCCTGATCGAGCTGAAGCAAGCATAACAGGCGTGCCGTGAGCTTTGCGCTTGACGCGGGCTTTCGCGCGGCGTATCTCTACTTGCAAATGAGAATGCGTTGCATCTGCAATCACCGGAGGGGCCGCGACGGCGTCTAAAAACCACCATGAGCAAAACTCTTCTCTCTTTTCGCGAACTGCCGCGGGGCTTACAAAGTGCCGCACTTCTCTCCGTCTGCCTTGCTGCGTTCGCCGCATTTGCGGCTTGGGCGGAAGATCCTCCAGGCGTGGAACTCAGGATTGAGAACCATCGGTTTACCCCCGCCGAAATCGTGGTTCCCGCGCATCAGCCGGTTGTGATTCACATCAAAAACCTGGATGCAACGGCCGAGGAATTCGACTCCTCCGCGCTGAAAGTGGAAAAGGTCATCGCCGGGCATGGGGAGGGCAGCGTGCATCTTCGCCCGCTTGCGCCGGGTCGCTACCCCTTCAAGGGTGAGTATCACGAGGCAACCGCACAGGGCGTGGTGGTGGCCAAATAGTCTTCCCGGCATTGCGTAAGGGGATCCGCTCATGTTGGGCGCAGCGGTCATCACATTTCGGGAAGTGATTGAGGCCGGCCTGATCGTCGGCATCGTGCTCGCCGCCTCGCACGGGGTGGTCGGGCGCGGCAGAGTGGTCAGTGCGGGTATTGCGCTTGGGGTATTGGGCGCAGCGTTGCTCGCGGCTTTCGCCGATCAACTGAACGCCGCCTTTGTCGGCTCCGGGCAGGAGTTGTTTCAGGCGGCCATTCTGCTGGCAGCGGTTGTGATGCTCGCCTGGCACAACATTTGGATGGCAAGCCATGGCCGTGCCATGGCGCGGGAGATGCGGGCGCTCGGCACGGACGTCAGTGAAGGGCGCCGCCCGGTGCGGATGCTGGGCATGGTTGTCGGAATCGCGGTGCTGCGCGAGGGGTCCGAGGTTGTGCTGTTTCTTTACGGAATTGCCGCAGCCGGCGGCGTTTCAGGCCTCGGCATTCTGGGCGGCGGCGTGATCGGCCTTGCCGGCGGCGTTCTCGTTGCCGCGCTGATGTATCGGGGCCTGCTGGCGATTCCCGCCGGTCGTCTGTTTGCCGTGACCGGATGGCTGATCACGCTGCTGGCCGCCGGCATGGCAAGCCAGGCCGTGGTTTTTCTCCAGCAAGGCGGATACGCCGCCATTCTCGCCGAGCCGCTTTGGGATACGCGCTGGCTGCTTGCCGAGGATTCGATTTTGGGCCGGCTTGCCCACACGCTCGTGGGCTATACGGATCAGCCGGACGGGCTGCAGCTTCTGGCCTATGGGGCAACGATTTTGGCGATTACCATGTTGGCCCGCACCGTGCGGGCCTCGCACCAGCGCGCGCAAGCCCGCCTTGCGGCCGAAAGCCGGTTCGGCTAGCGCGTCGAAAAAGCGCGGCCCGCGTGCATTCTTTTTGCGGCGTTTGCTTGCAAAAGACGAACGCCTGGCCTATCTATGCAGCAACATTCTCTGCTGTGTTCAACGGGAGGGTGGCCTTGACCGGCCGCCTTTTTCATTTGACTAACGAAGATCCGCGCGTTTTTGCTCTTCAAGCAAAGCTTGTGGATATCGTCTCACCGACGATTGCCCACATGGGTTACGAGCTTGTGCGTCTTTTGATCCTGGGCCGTGAACGCCCGACGGTCCAGATCATGGTTGAGCGCCAGGACGGCAAGCCCATGGGTGTGGCCGATTGCGAAGCCCTGAGCTATGCTCTGGGCCCCGTGATCGATGTGGCCGACCCGATTCCGGGCGCCTGGACGCTTGAAGTCAGCTCGCCGGGCATCGACCGGCCGCTGGTGCGCGTGAAAGACTGGAACCGGTTCGCGGGCCATCTTGCGCATGTGGAACTGATGGCTCCGATCGGGGGGCGCAAACGCTTCGCCGGGATTGTGCTTGGTGCGAATGAAACCGTGGCACGGTTGCGCCTTGATGACGAAACCGAGGTTAGCTTGCCGTTGGCTTCCATTCGCCGCGCCAAGCTCGTACTGACCGAGGCGTTGATCGCAGCTACCGCGGAAACCAAGCAGAGCAATTGAGACACGAACTGAGACACGAACAAAGAGAGCAGCCGAAAGAGTTTATGAAAACCATGGATACAGCCGTCGCCCGACCCGAACTCCTTATGGTGGCGGATGCCGTCGCCCGAGAGAAGTCCATCGACCGTGAAGAAGTTCTCGAGGCGATGGAGCAGGCAATTCAAAAAGCCGGCCGCGCCAAATACGGCCATGAAAAGGACATCCGCGCGAGCATCGACCGCAAGACCGGTGAAGTGCGCCTTTCGCGTTGGACCGAAGTGGTCGAGCATGTCGAGAACGAAGAGACGCAAATCCCGCTGGCCATTGCCCGCAAAATCAAGCCCGACATCAAGGTCGGCGAATATCTGATCGACCCGCTTCCCCCCATCGATTTCGGCCGCATCGCCGCGCAAACGGCAAAGCAGGTCATTATGCAAAAGGTGCGCGAATACGAACGCAAACGCCAATATCTGGAGTTCAAAGACCGTATCGGCGAAATCGTAAACGGCACCGTCAAGCGCACGGAATACGGCAACCTTATGGTTGATCTCGGTCGCGCCGAAGCGCTCTTGCGCAAAGAAGAGCTTATCCCGCGCGAGAGTTTTCGCAACGGCGATCGGGTGCGGGCCTATATTTATGACGTTCGCGAAGAGCCGCGCGGGCCGCAAATTTTTCTCTCCCGCACGCATCCCGGGTTTCTCGCCAAGCTCTTTGCGCAAGAAGTGCCGGAGATTTACGACGGCATCATCGAAATCAAGGCTGTCGCGCGGGATCCCGGCTCGCGTGCCAAAATGGCCGTCTATAGCCGCGATCCTTCGATCGATCCGGTGGGCGCCTGCGTGGGCATGAAAGGCTCGCGCGTGCAAGCTGTGGTGCAGGAGCTCCAGGGCGAGAAAATCGACATCATTCCCTGGTCTCCCCAGCCTGCAACCTTTGTCGTCAACGCGCTTGCTCCGGCCGAGGTAACCAAAGTGGTGATCGATGAGGACGCCAAACGCGCCGAAGTGGTGGTGCCTGATGATCAGTTGAGCCTCGCCATCGGCCGGCGCGGCCAGAACGTGCGCCTGGCAAGCCAGCTCACGCACTGGGATATCGATATTCTGACCGAAGCCGAGGAAAGCGAACGCCGTCAGGAAGAGTTCCGCCGCCGCACCAGCCTGTTTGTCGATGCCTTGGACGTGGACGACGTCATCGCCGGGCTGTTGGTGACCGAAGGCTTCACCTCAGTGGAGGAGCTGGCCCTTACGCCCGTTGAGGAGCTCGCCGAAATTGAAGGCTTTGATGAGAGCATCGCCGCCGAACTTGTCCGCCGTGCCGAAGACTATCTGGCGCGGCATGCCGCCGAATTGGACGAACGGCGGCGCACGTTGGGTGTGAGTGATGAAATCGCCGCCATTGAGGCATTAACGCCGGCCATGCAGGTGGCGCTCGGCGAGAAAGGGATCAAAACCTTGGATGATCTCGCGGATCTTGCCTCCGACGAGCTCATCGAAATCGTCGGCGCAGAGAACCTTGATGAGGAAACCGCCAACCATATCATCATGGCCGCGCGCGCACATTGGTTCGAGAACGAACCGGGCGCAGCCAAGAACGTCAGCGGAGATGGCCGCCGCGCTTGAACACGCCCCTTTCAATCAGGCGGAAGACGAAGAGCGCGGCCCGTTGCGCCGATGCATCGTCACGCGCCTTGTTCAACCGAAGGAGACCATGCTCCGCTTTGTGATTGATCCCGCCGGCCGGGTGGTGCCGGACTTCGCCAATCGGCTGCCCGGCCGGGGATTATGGTTGAGCGCACGGCGGGATGTGTTAGAAACGGCGCGGACGGAAAATGCGTTTGCGCGTGCGGCACGACGGAAGGTGGTGGTGCCGAAGGACCTCACGG